>Ga0070734_10002454_pt1 | contig 22372 bp, 20 predicted proteins | sample Coa_R1_8_FD_66444 | JGI IMG/M metagenome (GOLD analysis project Ga0070734, IMG submission 66444) | Surface soil microbial communities from Centralia Pennsylvania, which are recovering from an underground coalmine fire - Coalmine... | ecosystem: Environmental > Terrestrial > Soil > Unclassified ...
TCAACGACGACGCCTCCCCCGAACTCCGCCGCATCCGTCGCGCCATGGAGCGCCAGCACCGCGCCATCGAAGAAAGCCTCCGCAAATCTCTCCGCGGCCTCAGCGAAGGCGGCAGCACTCAGGACGACCTCATCACCATCCGCGGCGATCGCTTCGTCATCCCCGTCAAAGCCGAGTTCAAGCGCAAGGTCCCCGGCGTCATCCACGGATCGTCTTCTTCAGGCCAGACAGTCTTCGTAGAGCCCCTCGAAACCATCGAGCAGAACAACGAACTAGTCCGCCTCCTCGACGAAGAACAATCCGAGATCCACCGCATCCTCGTCGCCATGACGCGAGCCCTCGGCGACAACGCCCCCGCCACCCTCACCGGCACCGCCATCCTCGCAGAAGTCGAATCCCACGCCGCCCGAGCCCGCTTCGCCATCGACCTAAACTGCACCCGCCCCACCTTCACCAATAGCGCCATCACATATGACTCCGCCATAAATGATGGCGTCATTCTGAGCGCAGCGAAGAACTCCCGCATTTCGTCCGGAGCGCCACAGCTCTCACTAGTAGCCGCACGCCATCCCCTCCTCGAACTCCGCATGAGAGCAACCGCACGCGAAGCAGGCACTGACGCAGCCACCCCAGTCCCCCTAACCATCACCCTCACCAACGAAGCCCGCCAACTCATCATTAGCGGCCCTAACACTGGAGGCAAAACCGTCTCCCTCAAAACCCTTGGCCTGCTCTCATTAATGGCGCAAGCCGGAGTCCCCATACCCGCCGAAGAAGCCCATCTCCCCCTCTTCACCAGCGTCTACGCCGACATAGGCGACGCCCAATCCATCGAGCGCAATCTCTCCAGCTTCTCCGCCCACGTCGTCAACCTCGACCGCATCTCCCGCGAAGCCTCCGCCTCATCCCTCGTCCTCCTCGACGAGCTAGGCTCCGCCACCGACCCTGAAGAAGGCGCAGCCCTCGCCGTAGCCATCGCACAGCACTTCCTCGACATCCACGCCTGGTGCTGCATCACCACCCACCTCACCTCGCTCAAGGTCTACGCCGCCAACCACGCCGGAGTCCTCAACGCCGCCGTCGGCTTCGACCAGCAAACCCTAACCCCCACCTACCAACTCCGCCTCGGCGTCCCCGGAGCATCCGCCGGACTCAACATCGCTAGCCGCCTCGGCCTCTCACCCGAGATCATCGCCGCAGCCCGTTCCCAAATGTCCACCCAAACCGCCGACATAGGAGCCTTCCTCGACCAGCTCCACGACCAACTCACCGCCGCAGCCACAGAGCGCGAAACCCTCCGTCAGCGCGAACAGCAGCTAGCCCGCGAAAAGATCCGCCTCGAGACCGAAGGCCGCGCCGAACAAAAAGCCCGCACCAAAGAGCTCGAAGCCAAGCTCAACTCCCTCATCGAAGACTTCGCCTACCAGCTCCGCGAGACCGTCAAAGCCATCGACGACAAGACCCTCGCCCAAAAGATCGCTCGCGACTCCGCCACCCGCATCGCCCGCCTCCGCCGCGAGTTCTCCGAGCAATTCAACTCCACCGTAGTCGCCCACAACACCGGCGCCGACAAGGCCGATCCCAACGCCCAGCCCCACATCCCCAAGGGCATCAAGGTCGGCGACCTGGTCAAGCTCAAATCCCTCGGCCGGCAAGCCCGCGTCGACCGCATCATCGACCCCAAAACCTACGAAGTCTCCATCGGCCCTATGAAGATGCGCGCCGCCATTGACGACATAGCCGAAGTCGAAACAGTAAAAGTCGCTACTCCCCTCGAAGCCGCCCGCAAGCGCGGAGGCATCACCATCGCCACCGCCAACGACCCCGACTACATGACCTCCGAGATCAACGTCATTGGCCGCACCGCCGACGAAGCCCACGCCGAAGTGGAGCGCTTCCTCGACCGCGCCTTCCTAGCCGGCCTCCCCCGCATCCGCATCGTCCACGGCACCGGCATGGGCATCCTCCGCCGCACCCTACGCGAATACCTCCGCAACCACCCTCACGTAGCCACCGTTACCGAACCCCCACAAAACCAGGGCGGCCAAGGCGCCACTGAAGTGGAATTGAGACAATAACCACCCATCAAGCGCTCCGTGTCAAAGGCGCATCGAAAGTCGAACTCCGGCAATAGTCAGTCATCCCTGGGTCACTAAGTACGATACCGTTGAATATGCCCTCGCCAATCATCGCTCCTCCACTCTCCGGAAATGTCCTTGGCTCCCCCGATGGCGCATTCATCCTCGCCGAGTGGCAAGACCCCGGCGGGCCACCAGATTCCCCGCGTCTCATCGCCCCACTCCATGTCCATCACAACGACGACGAAGCCTGGTACGTCCTCGAAGGCACACTCCGAATCAAATCCGGAGAGAACGAAATCGAAGCCCCCGCCGGCTCCAGTGTCTTCGTTCCCCGCGGCACACCCCACACCTACTGGAACCCCACTCCCAACCCAGTCCGTTATCTGCTCATCATGACGCCAGACATCTACCGCCTCATTCAAGAGATTCACGCAACATCCGACCGCAGCCCTTCCACCCTTCAGAGCCTCTTCGCAAAATACAACTCCGAACTGCTCTGATCTCTACTCCAGTAATCTATCTCTATGAACCCGCTCGTCGAACCCACTTGGCTAGTCGCCCGCCTCCAGGACTCAAACACCATCATTCTCGACGCCACCCTTCCCCCTGTAGGCGTCACGCCCCCGGTCGACACCCACTCCCGCTATCTCGCCCGCCATATCCCCGGGGCCATCTTTTTTGATATCGACCAGCACTCCGATCACACGACCTCGCTTCCCCACATGCTCCCTTCGCCCGAGACGTTCACGCAAAGCATGTCCGCTCTCGGCATCGACAATACCGCCACCATTGTCGTCTACGAGCAGGAAGGCGTCTTCTCCGCTCCGCGGGCCTGGTGGATGCTCCGCACCTTCGGAGCCACGAACGTCTACATACTCAACGGAGGTCTCAACGCCTGGGCCGCCGCCGGCCTTCCTATGGAATCAGGCGAAGTGCACCGCCCCGCAGCGATCTTTCACGCGGCCCTCAACCGCGATGCCGTCAAAGACTTCGCACAGGTCCAGCGGATGATCTCTGAGCACAAGCAAATCCTCGATGCCCGCTCCGCCGCGCGCTTCAGCGGAGCAGCACCCGAGCCTCGTGCCGGTATTAGCTCTGGCCACATGCCTGGAGCCACCAGCGTTCCCTTCACAGAACTCGTTGAAGCAGGCCGCCTCAAGTCACGCGAAGACCTGCGCGACCTCTTCGCTGCAAAGCACGTAGACCTGCAGCAGCCCATCACCACCACCTGCGGATCGGGAGTCACCGCTGCGGTTGTGGCGCTAGGACTCGAGATCGCTGGCGCAACCGACGTTACCCTCTACGATGGTTCCTGGGCCGAGTACGCACAACGCCCCGAAGCCGTCATCGAAAAGAGCTAGTTTGCGGCCATTTTTTTGGGGGGAGTTTTTCTGCGTGAAAAGGGGGTGTTTGCTGGGTTTTTTGCGCTTTTCGGTGGTCAATTGGTGGAGAAAAGTGTGGCTAGTGTGGTTTTGATGTGGTGTTTGGGTGGTGTGTTTTTGGGATCGAAAAAGTGGCAGCTTTTTGAAATATTTCTGTGGGAATCTTTAGTTCCGGTGCGGGATGCCCAAAAATGGCAACCTCTCCCCGCCACCGCCGTTGTTTGTTTTTGCTGTCAGCTCCAGTGCTAAACTCCCATCCAAATGCCCGAGTCGCTCCAGCAGCGGATCGAAAAAATACGCCTCTGGGCAAAAGACCCCGACCGCGCCGCCTCGCACATTCTCGTCACGATCCTCGCCGTCATCATCCTCGTCGCCATAGCCCTCTGGATCGTCTGGATAGTCCCCAAGCACGAAGCCGCCGCCATCCTCGACCCCGAAAAACGCCTCACCCTCGAAAACGAACTCCGCAAGACCCTCACCCAGATCGTCCTCAGCATCTTCGGCCTCTTCATTCTCTACTTCACGTGGCAGCGCGCCCGCGCCGGCGACAAGACCGTCCAGATCATGGAGCAGGGCCACATCACCGACCGCTACACCAAAGCCATCGAGCAGCTAGGCAAACTCGACGGCGACAAGCCCAACATCGAAGTCCGCCTCGGTGCCATCTACGCCCTCGAGCGCATCGCCCGCGACTCCCCCCGCGACCACTGGACCATCATGGAAGTCCTCACCGCCTACGTCCGCCAAAACGCCCCCGTCGTCAACCCCGGCGAAACCCCCGCCACCCCCCCGCCGCGACGGCCACGCACCGACATTCAGGCCATTCTCACCGTCCTGGGCCGCCGCCCCCTCGGCCAAAAGCGCGAGCGCCCCGATCAACAACTCGACCTCTCCTCAACTCATCTGCAAAACGCCGATCTCCACCGCGCAAACCTCAAGGGCGCAAGCTTTATGCATGCCAATCTGACCGCAGCAAACCTTTGGGACGCCAAGCTGCAGAACGTCAGTTTTCTGTTCGCCAATCTGGAGTACGCGAACCTGTGGTCGGCCAAACTGCAGGACGCACTACTCAATGCTGCCAAATTCGGCGGAGCATCCTTCACAAGCGCCGACCTTCAGGGCGCATCCCTAGGAAACGCCGACCTACGCACCGCAGGCGGCCTCGAGCCTGATCAAGTCAAAGCCGCGACCTTCTGGCAGGACGCCCACTACTCCCCCGAATTCCGCGCCGCCCTCGGCCTACCCCCCGAAGACCAGACATCCACACCACCCCAAAGCCCACCCACCCCATAAACCGGGTACCCCATCTTCGCGACAGCTTCACCGTTGCTAAGGTGGGCCATCGCTCGAGAAATAGTTCGATCATTCCCGCCTTGCGGTACGAAAGTCACTTATCTAGATTTCCCACTCGACAATTTGAAAGTAAGCTGACAAGAGAAAGACTGATCTCTTATGCGTCCGCTAATCCTCATTTTTACGTTCTTATTCGCCGTAGCTCGCACATGTCTCGCCCAAACCTGTCCTCCTGGAGACGCAGCGCGTGCAGCAATGCTGTCATTGGGTCTCCAGAACAAGTTACTCGCACACAAGCTCGACGATGGTTTTGAACTCGACCCTTCTCTCACGGTTGAAAAAGACATTGTTATGCTCCGCAAAACTTTGGATGTCGCGACGCAAGCCTTCTTCCATTGCGAAGCTGGTGACACCTCTGACCCGGAGATACTTCAGTCTAAGCTCGCTTCCTTTCTGCACACTGATCGATCAAAACGAGCCGAGACGAGCTCTCAGCAAGATGGCGTATATGGCGCCAACCTTCGAGTAAAGGTAGAGCCTGTCGATGGTTTCTCAAAAGCCGTATTTGTGACACTCAGCTTCGGTATTTCTTGTGGCGACGACAACATCCTTCTTCTCTTCTCGAAGGACACTGGTCAATGGCGCGAAAATCTTCATTGGTACAGTGCAAATTACACCAAACCGTCGGACGCCTTCGGCGATTTCTTTACTTATGCTCTAGTTCCCGGCCCCGACAGAGTTCCCTTGGTCGCAGTCGCCCATGGCCATCCATGGTGTACATCTCGATTTAGCAACTTCAATGTCGACTTGCTACGTCCAGCCACTGAGTCGTCTCCTCAGCTAGTACTTGCTCATGTGAACGAAGAGTATGACCGCCTTGGCCCTGATCCGGAAAAGATTCATCCAACACCGGACGGATTTAAACTTCGCATTTCCGTAACAGCCGATAATCCTATCCAGGCAAGCCACGTTATAACCTTCCGGTACCGCACAACCGCTCAGACACTTGAGAGAGTACAAAAAGGGAAAAAATAAGAAGCCAGTAGAAGGTATATAGCTTGGGCTTCATCTGCCCATGCCAAAGCCAACCCTTTCCTCGCTATCCCCCTCCAACCAAAGACGCAAGCCTGAAAACCGGCGTACCCTTGACGCCACAGCTGTATCGATGCCCGGAGACCCATGGCGACCACGGCGACCGAAGTCGAAATCGACCACTCCCTATGGAAGCCGAAAGCCAATCCATGGGCCATCGCCGCTACCGTCGCGCTCGCCGCCTTCATGGAGGTCCTCGACACCTCCATCGCTAACGTCGCCCTCCCGCACATCTCCGGTTCCCTTGGAGCCAGCACCAATCAGGGAACCTGGGTCCTCACCAGCTACCTCGTATCCAACGCCATCATCCTTCCCGTCGGGGCCTGGGCCTCCACCGTCATCGGACGGCGTAACTTCTTCCAGCTCTGCATCGTCATCTTCACCGTCTCCAGCTTCCTCTGCGGCATCGCGCCCTCATTGCCGGCGCTGCTGATCTTCCGGGTCTTCCAGGGCATCGGCGGCGGCGGCCTGCAGCCCATGGCCCAGGCCATCATGGCCGACTCCTTCGAGGAGCGCAAACGCGGTCTCGCCTTCTCCCTCTACGGCCTCGTCGCCGTCCTCGCGCCCTCCATCGGCCCTACCCTCGGCGGCTGGATCACCGACAACTACTCCTGGCGCTGGATCTTCTACATCAATATCCCCGTCGGCCTGCTCGCTCTCGTCCTCGTCCATAGGCTCGTGCAGGACCCCCCCTGGATCAAGCCCGACAGGAAAAACCTCCGCAGCCTCGACTACATCGGCCTCGGGCTTCTCACCATCTCCATGGCCGGCCTTCAGATCGCCCTCGACAAAGGCGAAGAGAACGACTGGTTCGCCTCCAACTTCATTCGCATCTTCAGTGCCATGTTCGTCGTCGGCATCATCGCGCTGATCCTGTGGGAGTGGAACCACAGAAACCCGATCATGAATCTGAAGCTTTTCAAGTTCAGAAACTTCGCCATCTGCTGCTTCCTGATGCTGCTCGTCGGCGGCGTCCTGAACGCCTCAACCGTGCTGCAGCCGCAGTTCCTCCAGGGCCTGCTAGGCTACAACGCCACCAACGCAGGCAAGGCGCTGACGATGGGCGGCCTCGCTCTCATCGTGGTGATGCCCGCCGCCGGCATCGCAACGGGCAAGTTCCCCGCACGAAATCTCGCGGCCCTCGGCTTCGCCTTCTTCGCCATGTCGTATTGGTACAGCTCCAACCACATCACGCTCGACATGAGCTTCCGCTTTGCCTCGTGGCTGCGCATTATCCAGGTACTGCCGATCCCGTTCTGTTTCATCGCCATCACGAACGCTGCCTACGTCGGTCTGCCTCGCGAGGCCAGCAACCAGGTTGCGGGCCTGATCAACTTCGTCCGCAACGTGGGCGGCAGCATCTTCATTGCCGTCACGGGAGCGCTGGTCACGAATCGCTCCCTCTTCCATCAGGCTCGCCTGCAGGAGCACATGCAAGCCGGCAATCCGCAGTTCGTAAACCGCGTGTACGATCTCGGCCACTTCTTTGGCGGCGGCGCAGACGGCACCTACACCGCGAAGGCCTACATCTACCAACTCCTCAACCAGCAAGCCGGAGTCATGGGCTATCAGGACGTCTACCGCATGCTCGCGTGGATGGCGTGCTTTATGGTCCTCTTCGCCTTCCTGCTCAAGAAGAATCGCCCCGGCCAGGGTCCCTCGGCGTCTGAGGCGATGCACTAAACGACTAGTTTGCAATAGCTTGTGCTCCGTACGACAGCCGAATTCGCCAATATTCTATATTTCCATTATATTGGAAATATGGATAACAAAGCGGCCGTCTCCATCCTTACAGCTCTCGCGCAGGAATCCCGCCTGGCAGTCTTTCGCCTACTCGTCGAGCAAGGCCCCGACGGTCTGCCCGCGGGCAAGATCGGTGAGCATCTCGGCATCCCGCCGGCGACCTTGTCCTTCCATCTCAAAGAACTCAGTCACGCAGGGCTGGTGCAATCGCGGCAGGAGAGCCGATACATCTTCTATTCCGCCAACTATGCAGCCATGAACAACCTGCTTGGCTTCCTCACAAAGAACTGTTGCGCAGGATCAACCTGCGAAGTCACAACAACCGCATGCGCTCCCAACTGCCCCTAACCCTGAAAGGAATCGTCATGAAACGTCTCCATGTGCATGTCTCCGTCAAGGACTTGAGCGAAAGCGTTCGCTTCTATCGCGGTCTCTTCGCCGCCGAGCCTACCGTCCTCAAGCACGACTACGCTAAGTGGATGCTCGAGGACCCGCTAGTCAATTTTGCGATCTCGACCCGCTCCAGCGAGACAGGCTTGAATCACCTGGGCATACAAGTCGAGAGCCTTGCCGAACTGGACGAGATTGAGCAGCGAGCAGTCGACGCAGGTTTGGCGGCATCGCCGGAGAAGGGCGCGAACTGCTGCTATGCGCAGTCTGACAAGCAATGGTCGACCGATCCCCAGGGCATCGTGTGGGAGGCATTTCATACTGTCGGAGAGATCCCGACGTACGGCGGACAACGTAACGCCAACGACGCATGCTGCGCTCCGGCCACCGCGCCCGACATCAAGCTTTCAGAGATCGCAACCTGCGGCACGAACTCCGGCTGCTGCTAACGCCAACAGGCCACGATATGACCGACAAGACATACAACGTACTCTTCCTTTGCACGCACAACTCCGCGCGAAGCGTGCTCGCGGAAGGTTTGCTGAACCAGATGGGCGCGGGGCGATTCAAGGCCTACAGCGCCGGAAGCTCCCCATCGGGCTCGGTAAATCCCTTCGCCCTGAAAACTTTGCATACGCTTGGCTGTGACACGGCGGGCATCCGCAGCAAGGGGTGGGACGAGTTTGCCGGTCCCGATGCTCCTAAGATGGATTTCATCTTCACGGTCTGCGATAACGCGGCTGGTGAAGTCTGCCCCATCTGGCCGGGGCATCCCGCGATCGCGCATTGGGGCTTTGCCGACCCCTCGTTAGTTCAGGGAGACGACGCGACTCGGCTTGCGGCATTCGCGCACACCGCACAGCTCATCACAACAAGATTGCGTCTCTTCACCAGCCTGCCGATTGAAACGCTGGATCACATGTCGCTCGTGACAGAACTGCGCAAGCTCGGTGGCCACACCGCATGAACCTGCCGCGCCGTCTCTTCGCCGAATGGCTTGGCACTGCGTTTCTGCTGGAGACCGTAGTGGGCTCCGGCATCATGGCCGAACGTCTCTCTGGTGGGAACATCGCGATTGCTTTGCTGGCTAACGCCATTGCCACCGGCGCTGTCCTGTGCGCCTTGATCATGACGTTTGCCGAGATATCCGGCGCACATTTCAATCCCGCGGTCACGTTCGCTGCAGCCCTGCAACGCCAATTGCCCAGTAAAGAAGCGCTCCTCTACGTTCTGGTTCAAATCATCGGCGCGTTCTGTGGCGTAGCTGCCGCACACGGTATGTTCGGCCAGCAGGTGTTCTTTGCCTCACAACACATGCGTACCGGACCGGCCCAGTGGTGGAGCGAATTCATCGCCACTTTTGGCCTATTAGCAGTGATCTTCGGCTGTTCCCGGAGCCGCCCGAATGCAGTCCCATTCGCCGTAGCCTCGTACATCGTCGCGGCGTACTGGTTTACCTCGTCCACCTCGTTCGCCAACCCCGCAGTCACGCTCGCGCGAGCTGCCACGAATACCTTTGCCGGAATACGACCGATGGACGCGCCAGGGTTCATCGCAGCCCAGCTCGTCGGCGCGGCCGCAGCAACGTTCGTCTTTACATGGCTGCTGAAGGAGTCGCCGACTCAAGGCCACCCCGAATGCTCCCAGACTGCGCCTGTTCACAAGCCTGCCGATTGAAGCGCTGGATCAGTCCAGAACCCCTCTTGCCGTGGGGCAGCTTCCAGAAGAATGATTTGATCGGGAGGAGCAGAGCCACCAGCATCACTAGAAAGTTAAGAACTCCCAACGGCGATTTGGCACCAATCAACGTCCAACTCGCAGCGATACATGATCGCGGAACACCGGGCTTGGGCTATGCATAGAGATCGATGCCGGCGAAATATTTGCACGCGGCGATGGAGGCACAACCGGGGTGACGACTGAGACGAGAATTGCGGAGCCGCAGGAATTTACCACGGTATCAATGAAGGACGCCGTGTGGCTCGCGGTAGGGTTTGGCCTGCTGAAGTATGTTCTGGCGACTCTGGGCCAGATAACGTTCCAACATGCGGGGTACGGCATTTTTCGTGACGAGCTGTATTTCATCGTGTGCGGCCGGCATCTGGCCTGGGGGTATGTGGATCAGCCGCCCATCATTCCCTTGGTCGCGCGCATTTCGGAGTTGCTGTTCGGCTTGCATTCGCTGGCCATGTTCCGGACCTTTGCCTCGTTGGCGGGTGCCGCGGAAGTTGCGATGACGGGGCTGCTGGCATGGCGGATGGGCGCTTCGCTCTGGGCGCAAGCGCTGGCAATGACGGGGATTCTGCTGGCGCCCATGGCGATGGGCATCTCTTCGACCTTTTCGACGAGCACTTTTGAGCCGGTCTTCTGGATGACGGTGGCGCTGGCGACGATGGAGTTGGCGCGGCTGGCCGATCGCGGCATTCGCAGTGGCCGTACCGTGGCGTTGTGGTGGGTGCTGCTCGGCGTGGCAGCGGGCCTGGGCCTCCAAAACAAGTGGAACGCGGTTTTCTTCCTCACCTGTCTGCTGGCGGCGCTGCTGATGACCAGCCAGAGAAAGTTACTGGCTTCGAAATGGTTCCCGATCGGCTTTGCGCTAATTGTCGTGCTGATTCTGCCCAACTTGCTGTGGGAGATGCACCACCAATGGGCGACGCTTGAGCTGCTGCACAACGATCAGATTAACGGCAAGAACATTCGTCTGGGCCCCATTGCATTTGCGCTGAACCAGATGGTCGTCTTCGGTCCTCTGATGGCGCCGTTGTGGGTGGGAGGCATTCTGTGGCTGCTCTTCAGCCGGTCGGCGCAGGCGTTCCGCTTTCTGGGCGTGACGTATCTGCTGTATCTGCCCCTGATGATGATGCTGCACGCCAAGGACTATTACCTTGCGGCCATTTATCCGCTCTATTTTGCCGCGGGGGCGGCCGCCTGGGATCGTTTCTTCCGCAAGGCCTGGTTGCGGCGCGGGCTGACGCCCGTTTACGTCGCGATGAACGTGCTTCTCATCGCGATTCTGTTGCCAATCATTCTCCCGGTACTGCCCCCGGCAAAAATTCTTGCCTTTCAGCAGCGGCACCATCTGCAACCCCCGAAAACGGAAAGTGAAACCACCGCGCCGCTGCCGCAGTACTTCGCCGACATGCTGGATTGGCGGCAGAAAGCGGACTTGCTGGCCGCTGCCTGGTACTCGCTGCCGCAGGCGGAGCGCGCACAGGCCGTGATCTACACGGGGAACTATGGCGGCGCGAGCGCGGTGAACGTGTACCGGCCGGATGTGCCGGAGGCCATCAGCGGTCATCAGAACTACTTCTTCTGGGGACCACGCACGTATACAGGTAGCGTGATGATCGTGTTTGGCGAAAGCCGCAGGACGCTCGAAACCAACTTCGACTCAGTAGTGGAATTTACGCAGGATGCAAATCCGTATTTGGAGCCGTATGAGCGTGGGCCGGTCTTCATCTGCAGAGGCCTCCATGGAAATCTCCAGGCGCTGTGGCCAAAGATGAAAAACTGGGCGTGAGGCCACGGCGAAAGGGTCCGGCCCGTCTCAACTCACGATTTCAGGCCTTAGCACTCATTGAGTTCGACACGGATGTGTCGTCGGCAATACTGACATTTCGACATAACAGCTTTTTCCAGAACATGTTGACAACGTAAGGGCGTCTATTCGAGCAGTCAACTTCTATTTCCGGGTTGCCGGCAATCGGACATTTCGACCCGATTCCACGAAACTTCCGGATAGCCGGTAATACGTCCGTGATGATCGGGCGCTCACCTTGTGGAGTCACTCCGCATGCACGCAGTCCTCACGACTCCACCAATTGCGGCACGTCCGGGTTCCAGCGCCGCAGCACTGTCTTCCCGAAATACGCACAACCGAATGCCGTTGCCGCACCGCCGAGTTGGATCACATTGTTCTGCCCTACAATGAGGCCGTTTCCCAACGCTGCGAATAATAAGGTGGAATGCGCCACGTAGAGCAGCGCGGTAGCGGACGGGTACACCCACCTGCTCCGTTCCCGCAAGGTGACGCTCGCAATCGCCGTCGTGATGAGGTAACCCGTCAATCCGAAGTAGAGCAGTACTAGAAGCGAGAGCACCGGGATAGACTTGGGTGCGCCACCCACATCACCTGGCAGGAGAAGATGCTCTCGATATTCCGAAAAGAGCACCGTCGCTACCATCACAACGCTGGTGCTGACAGCCTGAACGACGATCTCGACGAGCCATATTGCCAGCCAGTGGACCGCTGTCACGTAATCCAGCCTGCGAATCGATCCCATCAATCCTCTCCGCTTATTGCGAACCCATTCTCCCACAGACGAGAGCGGGCGGGTGGCCCACTTATCTCCTTGCGTTTTACAGTCTTCTGCCGTCCTGACCGTATTGTCGGCAATACTGACATTTCGACCATCGTGATGGAGCGAGACGGCACAGCGGTACCTCTCTTTCAGACTTCCGTAGCAAACCGGAAGAACGAAAAATGTGGCAACCGTTTACCACGATTGCCACACGTTTAACCACAACCTAACCGCAAATTACCACCACTAAACCACAACACGCGAAGTCGCCCGAAGCCCAACCCACGTGTCCCGCACAAACACCACCACATCCCAAATAAGCTTCAGCGTCGCAATCAAAAGAGCAACCCGGAAACCCAGGTAGATCGCCTGGTTAAGCGCAGCCAGAGTCTCATGCGGCAGCGACTTAAACCCTTGCGCAGGAACAAAATAGATCTGCGCTCGCACCATCACCGCAAGAATCCCCAACCCCAGCGCATGAACCACCAGGTCGAGAACCTTCCGCCACGTACCGAACCGCCGGATCCCAATCATTATGGCCTTGAGCACCAGCTGCGCGACCAGCAACCCGATAATCTGCCAGTAAAACGTATGCCACTGCGGCGTAAACCCTATCTGCTGGTTCTTCAGGTAATCGACGCCCGGTCCTAGAATCAGGAACGGCCGCGTAGGAATCGCCAGCAACCAAAGCAACATAACTGCGCTGACGATCAGATCCGCAATGCCACTCGCCAATGAGGGCACCTTGCCACGACTCTTCTCCACACGAGGAAGATCACGCGGATTCCACGGCTGCGCGATGCTCGTACCATTGTGTCTGCAGGCCCACTCGATGCCGACAAAGACCGCTGTCATCACTCCCCAGAACGCGAACAGCGTGCCCGGAAGATGTCCAATGGCCGCGCCAATTACCGCGCCAATATTGACTCTTCCATGGGTCTGAAACACGAGATTCACCACCTGCGCAAAGACGGAGAACAGAATCACCCAAGGTAGGCTCCTGCGCAGCGCAAGCAGGTAGAAGGGGAACACCTCCGGGCCAATCAGCGACTGCTGCGGACGATACCGCGAAGCAACAACGATCGGGCGCCCGTGGTTGCGAATGATCTCGACCAGTTCATCCTCTGTGAGCCGCCGGCCCAGCTGCTCTTCACGGTCTTCAATCATCGCAAGAAGGTTAACCCGAAGCTCGGCCAGTGTGTCGTCTTTGCTGGCGGCAGGAAGGTATTCGCCAATAGCCTGGAGATAGCGGTCAAGGATATCCATAGTCATTACTCCTGATGGCCCGTAAGTTCGGGCTGAGATTCGACGGCGGATGCAGCTTGGGACCCGAGAATGCGGTGCAGCGAGTCGTTGATACCGTTCCATTCCGCCAAGAGTTGATCGAGTATCCGGCGGCCCAGGGGAGAGAGTCGGTAAAAGCGCTTGTTTCGCTTCTCCTCCTCGCGCCATTCACTGGTCAGCAGGCCCTGCGTCTCCAGCCGGCGAAGCAGCGGGTAGAGCGTGCTCTCCTCAATGGCCAGCCCATGGTCAGCCAGAGCCTTGCGCAACGTGTAGCCGTAGTGCTCCTCGCGAAGCTGCGCCAGAACCGCAAGAATGAGGCACCCGCGGCGAAGTTCGAGTCGAAGCGAATCGAACAGTTCGCTCTGAAGAGGATCGGTTTGGAAGATGGTATCCATACTGTGCTTCACATACTGTATGACGCATAGTGTATGTTGTCAAGTATCTATTTGAGATTTATTTTCTCTCCGCCAAAGCAAAAAAATCCTGGCGCGATATCGGGGTTTTTACCTTTATTTTGTTATCGTTATATCGAATTTTCTAGTGACATCTCTACAAAAACTGCGCTTCTGTCTTCAGAGAACCGCTCGGTTTTGTATTCTGCGATCTGAAAACAAAATGACCCACGCTAAACTCCTGCGCCCCTTTTTTGCCTTCCTGTTCGTGCTGATTCGCATATCTGTCCTCGCGCAGGCGACCCCGCCATCGCTGCCCGACCTCCAATCCGCTGGCACTTTCGGAGCGGATCTCTTTCTTCAGTCCGGCACAACCGGTATGGTTCTCGTGGTCGTTCGCGACAACCAGGTCTTTTTCCGGGGATACGGCGAGACCGCGCCTGGCTCCCATCAGCTGCCCACCCAGGACTCTCTGCTGCGGCTCTGCTCACTCACAAAGATCTTTACTACTGACGTCCTCACTAAACTCGTCGCGGACAAGACAGTGCGCCTCAACGATCCTCTCCAGCGCTTCGCTCCACCCCGCGCCGTTGTGCCCAAACGCGGCCAACTCATCACGCTGGCCGATCTCGCAACACACACATCCGGCCTCCCGCGAGAACTGGGCAATGCTCCTCCCAAGACACCGCACTTCACCTTCCCTGACTACCGCACTCGCTGGCGCTGGCTGCCGAATCAGCGTCTCCGCACTACCCCCGGTACTGCCGCCCTGTATTCAAATGTCGCCTTCGACCTGCTCAGCGACGCCCTCCACTCCGCCTCACATAAGCAGTACGCGGCGCTTCTTGCTGAGCGCACTCTCAACCCGCTCCACATGCACAACACGACGTTCTTCCCCAACGCTGCGCAATGCAGCCATCTGCTCATCGGCGCCAACGACGAAGGACCCTGCACCTTCACCGAGGCGACCGCCGGAAGCTCCGGCCTCTATTCCACCGCGACTGATATGGCGATCTGGCTCCAATACCTGCTCGGGACCGGTGGCCCTGGCATCCCCGCACAGAGCCCGGCCGCGCAAGCCGTCTACGTCCTTCCTTCTGATCTGGTTAGCCAGAAGGGGCTCGACCACGCCGGCGACCCAACCGGCATCGGTCTCGGCTGGATTCACCTCCTGTCAGTCGACGATCCCTCGCACATCATTCAAAAGACGGGTGGCGGCGCTGGCTTCGAAACCTATATCGCCATCAACCAGGCTCGCCACACCGCGATCTTCCTCGCTGCAACCGAAGGTCCCGTCGACACTCACCTGAACTTCTTCAATGCCGCGAACGAACTCCTACTTGCTGTGGCCGGTTTGCCACCGCTCCCCACCCCACCACCTAAACCTGCAGTCAAACACACGCACCCACATCGCCGTCGTTAGACCAAGCGAGTTTGCATCCTGCACGTGTCTACCGATAGCAGGTCGTCAGATGCGCATAGGCATCAGGATGTAGCGATACTTGACATCCTCGTTGCCGTCTTCTGGACGCATCTGACCGGCAGACTGAGCATCCTTGAACTCCAGCCTTACTTCGCCGGTGTTGCCGATGGCCTTGAGGAAGTCCAGCAGATACTGGCTGTTGAAGCCAACGACGAGAGGATCGTAGTTGTACGGAGTTTCGATGGAGTCTTCCGACTCACCCGCATCCGTGCTCGAAGAAGAGAGCTTGAGTTCGTTCTGTTCGAGCCTAATCTTGATGGCTCCGCTCCGTTCATCAGCAAACTGTGCGACGCGCTGGATAGAGCCCATGAGGTCCTCGGAACGAACGATAACGAACTTATTGTTATCGCGAGGCAGCACCGCCTCATAGTTGGGGAACTGCCCAGTGAGCTTGCGGCTGGTGAGCACGCGGCCACCAACCCGGAAGAAGAGCGTCTGGTCGTCATCGGCAAAGTCGAGCGTCTCAGCGTCCGTATTGCTGAGCAAACCAGAGAGCTCGCTAAGAGCTTTACGGGGAATCAGCGTCTTCTTCTCGCCGGAGATGCCGTCGAGCGTCTCGCCGAGCTTTTCGATGTGCGCCAGCCGATGACCATCCGTCGCGACCATGGCCATCGACTCCGCCTTCAGCACCAGCAGCGCGCCATTGAGCGTGTAGCGGCTCTCCTCGTTCGAGATGGAGAAGATCGTCTTCGAAACCATGTTCTTTAGCGAGGGCACGGAGATCTTCACGGCGCCGCTGGCAGGGAACTCGGGCACCTGGGGAAAGTTGGCGCGAGCCATACCAACCATCTTGGTGTTGGAGCGGCCGGCGCGGAGCTGTACCCAATGGTTGTCCATCAGCTTGATGGAGATGTCACCTTCGGGCAGCAGCTTGATGTAGTCATAGAGTTTGCGGGCAGGAATCGTGCAGGCTCCGGGCTTCTTGACCTTGGCAGCACAGCTTGTACGAAGGCTTTGGTCGAGGTCAGTTGCGGTAATCGTGAGCTTGTCGTCCGCGGCCTCAAAGAGAAAGTTCGACAGAATCGGGATAGTGGTCTTGCGCTCGACGACGGACTGGGCCGCAGTGAGCTCACGCAGCAACTCCGCACGGGAGACGGTGATCTCGAGGTTGCCGGTGGGGGGTGCGGTCTCGGCCATCTTGGGCTCCTGGGACTCCTGAGTAGCAATCGTCACGGTCGGTCTCTCCGGGTTTTGAATCGTAGCTGCTGGCCAAACTGTACACCGAATGGGGTAGTGGATGCAGCAGGGCAGCCGTCTGCTTGATTCTAGGGGCGAAGGCCACCCGAAGGCGACAGATTTCTTTGTGGAAAGCCGGGACGCTATGTGCGACGCCGGGAATAACTGGGGTGCGGGGCCAGCACGAGTCTGGCACCCAGCGATTACGTGTGTTGCGGTTGAGTACGACTGCCTGCGGCGCGAGTGCTTCTAAGAATTAAGACTTTAAAGAAGATAGATACCAGTAGCCTTAACCGTTGTCGCTTGAAAAGTGGATAACTATCCCATCTGCTTATACGTCATGGAGTTGGAGTACGATCCAGTTTTAGAAAACTAGACAAGGGAAGACGCAAAGGTAGGAAGAGTAGCCGAAGATCCCGTTACCCTGTACCGGCTTATCCCAGTTCTCCACAATGCCGAGTGACAGCCTTTGAGAAGACACCCACCGATTCGTGGGAATGTTGATCAAATGAAATGGAATCATTCATTTAGCTAAACCTTTAATTTCACAGGCTCATCGAAACGCAGAGGATAATGTGTCCGAATTACCAAAGGAGACGTTGCCATGAAGATCGCCATCTTCGGTGCCAGTGGAGCGACGGGTCAGCTACTGACGGAGCGTTGCCTGGGTGCGGGTTACAGCGTCACGGCACTCCTGCGAAGGCCGGATAACTTCGCGCAGCGTGACCGGATACGCGTGGTGCAGGGAAGCGCGTTTGATGCCGCGGCTGTTCGAGAGACCGTCGAAGGATCGAATGTTGTGTTGTCAGTGCTAGGAGCTCGCTCACTCAAAAAAGAGGATGTGCTGGAGCAGGCCGTACCCCTGATCGTCGCCGCGATGAAGCAGACTGGAGTGCGGCGGATTATCGCGCTGGGCTCGGCAGGGGCACTCCCCGATTCACTGAAGAAACAGCCAACGTGGCGCAGGTGGATCGTCGAAAATATCGTGTACAAGACCATGCTGAAATGGCCAGTGGCATCGCAGATATCCCAATATGCAACGCTCTCTTCGAGCGGCCTCGACTGGACCATGGTGATGCCCCCCATGCTCACCAACACGCCGGGACGCGGTGTATACCGGATCGACGGCGAGGCGCTACCTCGCAATGGAAGCAAAATCTCACGGGAGGACGTAGCAGACTTCATGATGAGCCAGATCGACTCACGAGAGTGGGTCGGCAAGGGCGTGTATATCTCGTACTAGTCCTTGATTCAGGCGTTAGGGCGTGGACCTCGCCGCTACCCGTGCATTCACCTCACGCTCCACGCGATCGAGATCCTGAGCCACCAGGTTCCCTCGTTCGACTTTCAGTTCGCCGCCCACATAGACGCGCTCAAGGTCTGGCTGACTGGTGACAAAGACCAGCGTTGCATACGGATCGAAGACATGCCCGTAGTCGCTAGGGTCGATCACGAGAAAGTCGGCGAACTTGCCCTTCTCGAGGCTGCCCAGGCGATCAGCGACCCCCAACACATCGGCACTGCCCATCGTGTGCAGCTTCAAGACGTCATAGGGACTCATCACGCCGGCATTCTCGTACTTGTCTCGGATCGCGTAGAGCCCGGTTCGCAGGTTCTCGAACGGATCGGCCAGATCCGCGCTCGCCTCGCCATCGACGCCCATTCCGACCCTAACCCCGGCCTTCAAGTAAGCAGGAATATCCGCCACACCCGAAGCCAGCCTGCCATTCGAGAGCGGGTTCCAACTCATCGCTGCACCTGCCTTGGCCGTTGCAGCAATGATTATCGGGTCAGTGTGGATGAAGTGTCCGAAGATCATCCTGTTGGTCACCAGGCCAGCATCGGTGAACGCCTGGAAGAGTTTGCGGTCCTCCACCTGTGTCTCCGGCTGCTCAAGATAGTGGCTCTGATTGCCCAGATCGAACTCCTTCATCAGCGCGGCCTCCATCAAGGCCTGCGTCCCGGCCTGTTTTGGCGTGTCGGTAAAGGCCGTGCCGCCGTTGATCATCACCGAGAGCAGCTTGCCTCTCGTCTGCGGATCCTTGCTGGCTTGTTGGACCGCCACCCAGTCGAGAAAGGTCTTGAGCCGTTTACGAGCATCCTCCAGCCCATAGGTTGCGGTCGCCCTTCCGGGCTCCAATCCAAAGACGAACCGGAAGCCAGAGTCCATCTGGCCGCGATACTCCTGTTCGGCGAACTCGACCGCCTGCTCCGGCGTGTGGCCACCGTAGTTGAAGCTGTAGGCCGAAGTCACGCCATGCCGCAGGTGGTCAAGCGAGCCCTCAAGCGTAAACCAGTAGAGGTCCTCTGCGGTCGCCTTGGTCGCTGCCTTGCCATACAGCTCGTCGATCCATCCCAGCAGCGTCTTATCCGCCGCGAGGCCGCGATAGGCCGACTGCCACAGATGGCTATGCGCCGAGATGAAGCCTGGAATCACCCAGTGCCCCTTCGCGTCCCACACCGTCGCGGCCTTCAGCGAGGCAGGAGGTTCACCCTTACCCACGGCAAGAATTCTGCCATCGGCCCCCACGGCAAGGAACCCAGTAAAAGGTTCTCGCTCCGACGAGGCCATCGAAAAGATATAAGCGTTCCGTACCACAAGCTTCGCCGGGATCTGCGCAGCCGCTCGCAGCGACGTCAGGATCCCCAGCAGGCACACAACAAACATCCAGACCAGACGCGAAAGGAAGTTCATACCCTTTCTTATCTCGTCCCCGATGCGAAGACAAGAAGATTATGCCCGGAATAGCGATGCCGCCCTTCGTCCATTGCCTCCATGCACGCGTTACAGTATTCCAGTTAGCATAGGAGCTCTATGAGACAAGCCATCCTCGTCCTCACACTTGCCTGTACTGCGGCGATAGCGCAGCAGCCCTCTCCCGCTCCGGCACCGGCACCCAAGCCGCTCGTCGGCTCCATCGCGGCACACCCTGAGTGGCCCCAGGCTAAGCCGGAGGATGTGAAGTCGGTCGACGCCATCCTTGCTGCGCTCTACGACGTCATCTCCGGACCGAAGGGCAAGGCACGCGACTGGGACCGCATGCGTTCGCTCTTCATCCCCGATGCCCGTTTGATTCCGTCACGCATCAACAAGGACACCCAACGCGTGGACGCCATCGTGCTGTCAGTCGACGGCTACATCGCGCGCAGCAGTACAACCATGACGACGAACGGCTTCTTCGAACACTCCATCCACAACGAGGTCGAGCAGTTCGGCAACATAGCCCACGTCTGGAGCACCTATGAGTCTCGGCACAATGCCGACGACGCAACGCCATTCGCCCGCGGCATCAACAGCATCCAGCTGCTCAAGGACGGTGACCGCTACTGGATCGTCAACGTCTTCTGGGACAGCGAGCGGCCGGATTCGCCCATCCCTGCGAAGTATCTTGGGAAGTAATTCGCGCCCCTCGTTAGCGCAGCTCACGGAAGAACGCCCGGACGTCTTCCGCGAGTAGTTGTGGCTGCTCCATCGCCGCGAAGTGCCCTCCCTTGGGCATCGTCGTCCAGCGCGCGATGTTCAGGCTTCGTTCCGCAAGCTCACGCGGCGGTAGGGGAATCTCACCGGGGAACGCGGCGAAGCCAACCGGAGGTTTAATCCGATTGGCATGCGAGAGATTGAGCGGTTGCTGGCGCGTCTCATAGTACAACCGCGCCGAAGAAGAGATTGTCTCCGTTACCCAATAGATCATCACATTGGTCAGGAGCTCATCGCGGGTAAAGACGCTCTCGACATCGCCTTGGCAGTCGCTCCATGTTTGGAACTTCTCAACGATCCAGGCCAGCAGCCCTACCGGAGAATCGTTCAGCGCATAACTCAGCGTCTGTGGCTTGGTTCCTTGTTGATGGCTATATCCGCCCTCGGCGTCCCACCAGTCGCGGAGCTCTTCGAAATAGGCTCTAGCCATCTCATCTTGCGGCGGCTGATTCAGTGCGCCTCCGAAGAGAAAGCGTCCCGCGATGTAGTTGAGATGGATGCCAATCATGCGATCGGCATGGTCGAGTCCAAGCGCGATCGAGACCGTCGATCCCCAGTCGCCTCCCTGGGCCGCGAATCGCTCATAGCCGAGCTCACGCATCAGCCGCACCCAGAGTGTAGCGATCTTCCGTGGGTCCATTCCGCGCTCGCGTGGGCGATCGGAGAAGCCATAACCCGGCAACGAGGGAACGATCACATCAAACGCATCTTCTGCTCTGCCACCGTGCGATGCGGGGTCCGTCAGCAGTGGAATGAGTTTCACCATCTCAACAAAGCTTCCCGGCCAACCGTGCGTAAGGATGAGCGGCAATGGAGCCGGTCCTTTTCCGCGCGCATGCACGAAGTGGATGTGAAGGCCGTCCAGCGCGATACGATACTGCGGCAGTTGATTCAAGGCTGCCTCTTCGCGCCGCCAGTCGTAGCCATGCCGCCAGTACTCGGTAAGCGAGCGTAGGTAAGCGAGGTTAGAACCTAATTCCCAACCTGTGTCTTCAAGCTCGTCCGGCCAGCGCGTCGCATCGAGCCGCTGCTCCAGATCTCGAAGTACTGCGTCTGGAATATGGATTGAAAATCTCTCCGCAGCCATCTCAACCTCCACAAATCCGCTTACGAAGAGATGCTGCCGCCGTTACGCACGACGCAGAGTTTCCAGCAAAAAGCCCCGCCGTTTGGCGAGGCCTGCTGATTCCCTGACTTGCTGACTCACTTCCTTAGCTCAGTGTCTCCATCAGCTTGTTGATGGTACGGTTGAGATCCTTATCCGTCCGCCGCTGCTCATCGATCTTCGCAATCGAATGCATGACAGTGGTGTGGTGCTTGCCGCCGAACTGCCGACCAATCTCCGGCAGTGATGCCTCGGTAAGCTGCTTAGCCAGGTACATCGCAATCTGGCGCGGCACTACGATCTGGCGCGAGTTATTTTTCTGCTTCAACTCCGCCACGCGCATACCGAACTGCTCGGCCACGGTGCGCTGGATCGTCTCGATCGTAATCTTCCGCACCTGCGTGTCGATGAACTGCTTGAGGCATTGCTGCGTGACCGCCAACGTGATCTCGACGCCATGCATCGAGCACCAGGCGATCAACCGCACCAGCGCACCCTCAAGCTCACGCACATTGGTCCGCACGTTCGATGCGATAAACAGCGCCACATCGGTCGGCAGCGACGTCTGCTCGCTCTCAGCCTTCTTCTGCAGAATCGCAACCTTGGTCTCGAGATCAGGCGGTTGAATGTCCGCGATCAGTCCCCACTCGAAGCGCGAGCGCAGGCGGTCTTCAAAATCAGCAAGTTCTTTCGGCGGCCGGTCGCTGGCGATCACGATCTGCTTCATGCTCTCGTGCAGCGCGTTGAAGGTATGGAAGAACTCCTCCTGCGTCCGCTCCTTGCCCGCGAGGAACTGGATGTCGTCGATCAACAGCACGTCCACGTTGCGGAACTTGTCGCGGAAGCTCGTCATCTTGTCATAGCGGACCGAGTTGATCATCTCATTGGTGAACTTCTCGCCCGAGACATAGCAGATCGACGCGTGCGGCTGCCTGCGCTTCACGTCGTGACCAATGGCATGCATCAGGTGGGTCTTGCCCATGCCGACGCCGCCGTAGAGGAAGAGCGGGTTGTAAGCCTTCGAAGGCCGTTCCGCAACAGCCTGCGCCGCGGCCATGGCGAACTGATTGCCACTGCCGATCACGAACGCATCGAACTGATAGCGCGGGTTGAGCTGCGACGCGGCATTCCAGTCGAAGCGAGACTGCTCAGGAGCAGGCCCTGTCGGAGCA
>Ga0070734_10002456_pt1 | contig 22363 bp, 16 predicted proteins | sample Coa_R1_8_FD_66444 | JGI IMG/M metagenome (GOLD analysis project Ga0070734, IMG submission 66444) | Surface soil microbial communities from Centralia Pennsylvania, which are recovering from an underground coalmine fire - Coalmine... | ecosystem: Environmental > Terrestrial > Soil > Unclassified ...
CTACCGTTCAATCCACGATTTCGAGACCGGCCTTTTGCAAACCTTCCAGCATTTGCTCGGTAAGCTGGTCGTCCCACCACTTCGAATATTCCGCGCGAGCGGTGGCGGCGAAATCGGGACGCACGGCGAGCAACTCCCGCAGCTCCTTGCGTGCGGCTTCCATTTGCCCGAGCTGGCCCAGCGCGGCCGCGCGCGCAGCGTAGACGTGAAAGTAACCCGTCATTGTGATACGAGCGGTGGCCTCTAGTGCTTCGGGGTAATTGCGCTCCCGGTAAGCGCTGTAGAACGTGAAAATGTGAAACCAGGCCGGATAATTCGGGTTTAGCCGTAAGGCATCGTGGGCCATTTTGCGGCCTCGCTCCCATTCGCCGGATGACGCGGTCAGCATCCCCATGAATACAGCGATGGACCCGTCCAGTGGATTGAGTGCAACTGCGCGTTCGGCGGCGGCGCGAAAAGCGGCCCGCTCCTTGCGGAAGAAATGGGCGGTGGCGAGCGCGTAGTAGCTGAGAGCGTGCGTCGGGGCGAGATGGACAGCGCGCTGCGCTGCGTTCAGTGCCCGGTCAAGCGGATTGGGCAGCGGATTAAATCCTTGCGCGTGCTCGCCGCGATAGATCATCGAGAGCATGGCCCAACTATCGGCGTGACCGGGCGCGCGTTCCACGGTGCGCTCCAAGATACGGCGCATGGTGAGGTGCTCTTCCGGGCTGAGCCGGCTGAAGTAGGCGAAGGTGCGGAAGACGGCCTCGTCCGGGGTCAGCGCGTCTTCGCTTTTGTTGCGAAGTGAATCGGCGATCGCGCGCGGCAAAGCACCGTACTGATCGGCAACCGTGGAAACAACGCGCGAAACCAGGTCGTCCTGCAGCTCGAAAAGCGATTCCGCCGCATACGCGCGATCGTATGTCTCCGCCCAAAGGTGCGCGCCCGAAACCGTGTCCACGAGCTGCACCGTGAACCGCACGCGGCTTCCCGCCTGGCGAAGACTGCTTTGGATGACGTAGCGGGCGCCAAGTTCGGATCCGGCCGCACCGACGTCGGATTCTTCTCCCGAATATTTGGTCGTGGATGCGCGAGCGATCACGCGCAAATAGGAAAATCGCGCAAGGCCGGTAATCGCTTCTTCAGTCAGCCCTTCGGCCAGAGTTTTGAGATCGGAATTACTTCCGGTGTACTGGCATGGCAGAACGGCGATCCAGAATCCTTCGGCTGCGCGGGCTTCGCTGGATGGCGTTTTCGCGCCGTCGACAACCGGCGCGGCCGATGCGTGCGGAGGCTGAGATTGCAGATGGAGCCCTGCCTTGCGCAAACCATCGACGAAATGCTCGAGCAGCTCGGCATCGAACCATTTCTCCAGGATCGATCGGCCGGTAGCGGCGAAGTTTGGATGAAAGTCGAGCAGCTCCTGGAGCGCTTTCGCGGCCGCTTCGCGCTCGCCAAGTTGCGCATACGCGGCGGTATAGGCAACGGAAACCCATAGATAACCGCGCATCTGAATGCGATGTGCGATGTCGATGGCACCGCGGTAATCCCCCCGGCGATAAGCATTGAATAAACTCGCGAGCCAGTACCAGCCTGGAAAATCGGGATGGAGCCGCATGGCGGATTCGGCCACTGCGCAGCCGCGCTCCCATTCGCCGGAACACGCGAGCAGCATTCCCATCAGGGCTACGGTCGCGCCTTCCATCGGATTGAGCGCGATGGTGCGCTCAGCCATGGCGCGGAAAGCGTGCCATTCGCCGCGCATGAACAAGTTCTGCGCTACGGCTTGCAACGCGAGAGCACTCGCGGGCGCAAGTTCGGTGGCCTTGCGCGCTGCCTCGGCCGCGCGAACCAACGGATCGGGAAGCTGATTGAACCCAAACCACTCCTCGTCTGCGTAAAGCGTGGCCAGCATGGCCCAGCAATCGGAGTAACCAGGATGATCGCGCACCACGCGCTCCAGAAGATCGCGGCATTGCGAATGCTCCGGCGCGGTTACCCGCTCGTGCAGAGCGAAAACCTTGAAGACCGACTCGAACGGAGTGATTTCGTCCACGGATTTCTTGCGGATCGTTGCCCAAATGCTGCGCGTCAGAATGCCGTGCTGGTCGGCAACGGTGGAGACGATCCGCGGAACAAGCTCATCCTGCAGCCCAAAGATCGCGTCGGCGCGGAATGCACGTTCGAATGTCTCCGCCCAGAGGTGAGCTCCCGCCGCCGTGTCCACTAATTGAACGGCCAACCGAATCGTCGAACCCGCCTGGCGCAGGCTCCCTTCGATCACGTAGCGAGCCCCCAGCTCTTTCCCGATCGCGCGAACATCGCTCTGCTCGCCCGAGTATTTCGCGCTCGATCCGCGAGCGATCACGCGAAGATAGGAGAATCGCGAAAGTCCGGCGATAATTTCATCCGTGAGTCCATCGGCGAGGCCGTGCAAAGCTTCTTCCGCGCCTTTATAGCGGAAGGGAAGAACCGCCACCCAAAAGCCTTCGGCCACGCGGGATTCGCCGGAAGTAGTTTTCATGGGCACAGCCGGCGCGTGTGAAGCATCGTCTATTTCGAGGCCGGCCTTTTTGAGATCGTCGAGAATTTGCTCCACCAATTCCGGCCCCCAGAATATCGAGCACTGCTCGCGAGCGGTACGCAGAAAATCGGGACGCAGGGCCAGTAGATCGCGCACGGCACTTCGGGCGCGTTCCAGGTCGCCGGCCTGCGCGTAGATCACGGCGGTGGCGATGACGGCGCTCCAAAGGCCTGGCATATTGAGCCTTGCCAGATGTTCCACGGCGCGTTCGGAATCCCGCCGATGATAGGCCTCCATCACAATCGGAAACCAGTACCAGCCCGGATGATTGGGATTGAGTTTGGTGGCTTGCCGCGAGAGCTCGCAACCGCGCTCCCAGTCTCCCGAGAAGGCAAACAGCATCCCCATAAAAGCTGTCGTGTAGCCTTCCATGTGGTTCAGCGCCAGAGCGCGTTCGGCGGCGTTGCGAAACGCTCCAAAGTCTTTGCGGAAATATTGCGCGCTGGCCAACGCGGCCTGCGCGAGCTGATTGGAGGGCGCCAAATCGACCGCGCGCCGAGCCGCGGCTAGTGCACGATCCATGGGATCCGGCAGCGCGTTGTATCCATGCGTGTACTCGGCGCGATAGAGCCACGAAAGCATCGCCCAGCACTCGGCGCGATCCGGGGAGTTTTTCACCGCATGCTCCAAAGCCGTTCGGCCCGCCAGATGCTCGGCGGCATTGACGTGCTGATGGAAGCCGAAACTGCGCAACAACGCTTCATAAGGAGTGAGCGACTCGGGCTCGCGATTGCGCAGCGACTCGGTCATGCTGTGCGCGAGAATTCCTTGCGTATCGCCGACCGTGGACAAAATGCGCGGGACCACATCGTCGAGAATATCGAGCATCGTTTCCGCTGAGAAGGTGCGATCGTAAGCATCCGCCCAGAGGCTTGCGCCCGCAATTGAATCCACCAGTTGGACGGCGATGCGGATTTTCGAGCCAGCTTGCCGGATGCTGCCTTCCATCACGTAGCGGGCGCCGAGTTCCTTCGCGGCTCTGCGTGCATCGACCGTTTGTTGCGCGTATTGCGCCGTGGAACTGCGCGCGGCCACGCGCAGGTAGGAGAATTTCGACATGTTGGTAACGATGTCGTCGGTCAGGCCTTCCGCGAGCGCCGCGAGATCCGGATTGCTGCCGGTGTATTTGAAAGGCAGCACCGCGACCCAGAATCCTTCGTCGGATCGCAGAGCGCCGGAATCCGCGAGTGATCCGCGGCTGGGAGTTGACTTGGGAAGAAACTCGGTCCGGCTGGGAGCGCGGCCAATTTCGTGGAACTCATTGCTAACGTCGCGTGCGGTCTGCACGCGTTGTCTGGGATCTTTTTCGAGGCACCGCCGGATCACGCGCGCCAGACCGGAAGGAAGATCGGCGCGACGATCCGTCACCGGCATGGGAGTATCGCGTAGAATCGCCGAAAACAGCTCCGCTGACGATTCGCCTTCAAACGGACGCACGCCCGCGGCCATTTCGTGCAACATCACGCCTAGCGAAAAAATATCCGTGCGATGATCGAGGGGGCGGCCGGCCACCTGTTCCGGCGACATGTAAGCAGGCGTGCCCACTACGATGCCTATCTGGGTGTGCCCAGCCGAAGTTACGGTTTCGTCACCGCGATTTTCCGCCCTCACATCCTTGGCCAGGCCAAAGTCGAGAACCTTGACCCGGCTCTCATTCGTCACCATCACGTTGCCCGGCTTCAAGTCGCGATGGACGATTCCTTTCTCATGCGCCGCTGAGAGTGCATCCGCCAGCGCCTTCCCGATCTCAAGAAGCCGCTCCACGGGCAAGCCTTCCTGCGGGATCAACCGATCGAGCGGTTGCCCGTCGAGGAGCTGCATGGTCAGGAAGTGGACGCCGTCGCACTCCTCGACTGAGTAGATGGTGACGATGTTCGGATGATCGAGTTGCGCCAGCACCTTCGCCTCGCGCCGGAAGCGCGCCAAGCGGTCGGCATCGCGCGCCATTTCCGCCGGTAGGACTTTTATGGCGACATCGCGGCCGAGCTTGGAGTCGGTGGCGCGATAAACTTCCCCCATCCCGCCCGCTCCAAGCGACGCACGAATCTCATATCCCCCAAGTTTTGCGCCTGTTTGAAACTCCACGCGTTCGGTCATTATACCGTGCAAGGTGCGTGGCGACACTTTGTAGGACGAACCCTGGACCCGCCGTTCGAGGTGCCGGCGAGGGCGTCGCCCAGAGTGGCGACGCGCCACGCAAGATCGCCTGCGCTACAACGCTAAACTAGAGCAATGTGCGGGATCGCTGGATTCGTTACCACTGCGCCCGCTTCCGATTGTGAAGCTGTCCTTATCCGCATGACCGATGCGATTCGTCATCGCGGGCCGGACGATTCAGGCTACTACCACGACGATTTCGCCCACCTGGGACATCGCCGCCTGAGCATTATCGATCTCGCCGGCGGGCATCAGCCGCTCAGCAATGAATCCGGCAAGCTCTGGATCACTTACAACGGCGAAATCTTCAACCACGCCGCGCTACGTCCGGCGCTCGAACAAGCCGGACACCGCTATACCACGCATTCCGATACCGAGACCATTCTGCACGCGGTGGAGCAGCACGGTTCAGATGCGTTGCACTTCTTCCGTGGAATGTTTGCATTCGCGATCTGGGATAGCGGTATGCGCAGGCTATTCTGTGCCCGCGACCGGCTGGGAATCAAGCCGTTCTATTACTTTTGGGACGGCAAGGTGTTCGCATTTGCCTCCGAGATCAAAGCGCTGCTCAAGCATCCCGCGATCTCCACAGAGCTGGAAAGCGAGATTGTTCCCGAGATTCTCGCATTCGGATATTCGAGCGGAGATCGAACGTTATTCCGAAACATCCGCAAATTGATGCCGGGCACGTTTCTGGTGCTGGATCTGCTGCGTGCGTCCCCGGAGCCCAGAATTGAAACCTACTGGGATGTTCCGCCACCGCGGCGCGAGACCCATGACGAGCGATATTGGATCGGCGAAACGCGCCGCCGTCTCGAAGAAACCGTCCGGATGCGTTTGATGAGCGACGTGCCGCTCGGCATGTTCCTAAGCGGCGGCGTGGATTCGAGCGCCATTGCCGCCATCCTCAAACGAACGACCGATGCACCTGTCAAGACGTTCGCGGTGGGTTACGAAGAGCGGGAGTTCAGCGAGCTGAGCTACGCGTCGCAAGTGGCCAAGACCATCGGAACCGAGCATCACGAAACCGTGATCTCGATGGACGATTTCTTCTCCGCGCTGCCGCAGTTGTTATGGCACGAAGACGAGCCGGTCGCCTGGCCCTCCAGCGTGTCCTTGTATTTTGTTTCGAAATTGGCGGCCGAACATGTGAAAGTTGTGTTGACAGGCGAAGGCAGTGACGAAATGTTCGGCGGCTACGAGCGCTATCGCTGGAATCTGCTGAATCAGCGGTATGGGCCGGCATACCGGATTTTGCCCGGATTCCTGCGCCGCGCGATTCGCTCGCAGGTGGCCACTTCGCCTTTGTTGAGCGCCGGATTGCGCCGCAAGCTGGGCCACACGTTCGTAACGCGCGACGCGAATCTGGAATCGATCTTCCTGGACAATTTTTATTGTGCTTTTTCATCCGAAGAACAGAGGCAATTGCACTCTTGTTCCCTGGGTGACATCTACGGAAATTACCTACGCTACTGGCATGAGCGCCGCGGCGGCTCCACGCTCGATCGGATGCTGCACGCAGACCAGAAAACCTACCTGGTGGAATTGCTCATGAAGCAGGATCAAATGAGCATGGCTTGTTCCATTGAGAGCCGCGTCCCGTTTCTCGATCATACCTTCGTGGAATTCTCCACGCACATCCCGGACAACCTCAAAATCCGCGGGGGCACGCAAAAGTACATACTCAAAAAAGCCGTGGAGGATTTGTTGCCGCACGATATCGTTTATCGCAAGAAGATGGGATTCCCGACTCCGCTGCGACGCTGGCTCATGGACCCGCGCGCCGAGGCGCTTTATGCAGCCATCCGGTCTCCCAAAGGACTGCTGGCTTCGCTGCTCGATATGCAGGCAGTGGACGGGCTGATGGACCGGCATCGCGCGGGTTTCGAAGACGCCACCGACCGTATCTGGCGCCTGCTCAATTTGCAACTGTGGGGCGACCTTTTTGTGACCGGCCGTAAGGATAGCGTGGCGAGCGGCGATCCGGTTTCGTTGCCCGTATGAAGATTCTATGGGTGAAGGCGGATTATCTCCATCCGACCACCAAGGGCGGGCATATCCGGACGCTCGAAACGCTGAAGCGCCTGCATCGCCGGCACGAGGTCCACTATGTGGCGCTGGATCTCGCCGAGCAAGCGGGGGGCGTCGCGCGCTGCGGAGAATATTGCACGAAATCGTATCCCATTCCGCATTCGGCGCCAGTGCGCGGATCGTTTTCTTTCCTGATGCAAGCCGCGTCGAACCTGTTCTCGAAAATGCCGCTGGCCGTCAGCCGCTATCGCAGCGAAGGAATGCGCCGGCAGATCGAAACGCTGGTTCGCGCCGAAAAATTCGATAGCGTCGTCTGCGATTTCCTTTTTCCGGCGCCCAATATGCCCGATCTCAGTTCGGCGGTGCTGTTCCAGCATAATGTGGAAGCGCTCATCTGGAAGCGTCAGTTTGACACGGCGACGAATCCGCTTCACCGGTTCTATTATCAAAGCCAATACAGACGGATGCTCGGTTATGAAGGCCATGCCTGCCGGGAGGCCAAGAGCGTGATCGCGGTTTCAGAACAAGACGCGCGGACCATGCGTTCGCTCTATGGCGTCTCGCGAATTTCTGCAGTTCCGACCGGCGTGGATCTGGATTATTTCACCCCCGATGAGCGCCCGGCTCCCAAAGCCGATCTGGTTTTCACCGGTTCCATGGATTGGGTGCCCAACATCGACGGCATTCAATGGTTCGTCGAAGAAGTTCTGCCGTTGATTCGCAAGAAGCGCCCGGAGTGCTCGCTGGTGATCGCAGGGCGGCGGCCAACCGCGGATATCGAGCGGCTGGCAGCGAGAGACTCGCGCATCCGCGTCACCGGCACTGTCGACGACATTCGCCCCTATCTGTGGGAATCCGCGGTGTCGATCGTTCCGTTAAGAATCGGCGGCGGAACGCGGTTAAAGATTTACGAAGCCATGGCGGCTATGCTTCCGGTGGTTTCCACCAGCATCGGCGCCGAAGGTTTGGATATTCGGAACGGCGAGGACATACACATCGCGGATACACCGGAAGCATTCGCGGAGCGCTGCCTTGAGCTGCTGCAAGATCCGGAGCGGCGGCGGCGCATGGCCGATGTGGCCTTCGGAATCGTGGCGTCGCGCTATTCTTGGGAGGTAGTAGCGCTCAAGTTCGAAGAACTTCTGGCATGATCCCTCTGATTGACCTGAAAGCCGAATACCACGAGCTCAAACCCGAAATCGACGCCGCCGTCGGACGGGTACTTGAAAGCAGCCAGTTCATTCTCGGCCCCGAAACGGAAGCGTTCGAACAGGAGTTCGCCGCCTATTGCGGAGTGAAGTACGCGATGGGCGTGAACTCCGGCACCAGCGCGCTGCATCTGGCGCTGCTCGCGGCGGGCATCGGACCAGGCGACGAAGTAATCACCGTTCCATTCACTTTTTTCGCGACCGTTGCGACCATCGGTTACGCCGGGGCGAAACCGGTTTACGTGGATATCGATCGCACGACTTGTAATATGGACGTCCGCCAGATCGAAGCTGCGATCACGGAACGCACGCGCGCGATTCTACCTGTACATCTCTACGGGCAGCCCGTGGATCTGGATCCGATTCTCGACATCGCCCGCCGCCACAAATTGACCGTGATTGAAGATGCCGCCCAAGCGCATGGCGCTGAATATCGCGGCCGCCGCGTGGGCAGCGTCGGCGACATGGGTTGTTTCAGTTTTTATCCGAGCAAAAATCTCGGCGCTGCGGGCGAAGGCGGTCTGGTTACGACGAACAATCCGGAATACGCGAAGACCATCCGGAGTTTGCGGAACTGGGGCGAAGAGCGGCGCTATTATCCAGTGCTGAAGGGGTACAATTATCGGCTCTCCGGGATGCAGGCAGCCATCCTGCGCGTGAAACTGAAACGTCTGGAGCAATGGATCGAAACTCGCCGCAAGCTGGCTCGCGAATACGACCGCTTGCTCGAAGATTCGGGCGTCACACGACCGTCGGCTTTGCCTGATGTGCGGCACGTGTACTGCTTGTACACCATTCAAGCAGAAGGCCGCGACGAATTGCAGCGAGAATTAGACGCTGCTGGAATCAAAACGGCGGTTCACTACCCCACGCCGATTCATCTTATGCCCGCTTATGCCGACGAGAGGTATAAGGCCGGAAGTTTCCCAAATGCGGAAGCCTGCGCGGGCTCGGTCCTGAGTTTGCCTCTTTATCCGCAGATGCATAGCGCGCAAGTGCGGCAGGTTGCGGAAGAGGTACAAAAGCTAAGTAGAAAAGCAGGTGAACAACCTCTACTCGGACGCCGATGAGAAAAGCAGTATGGGTAGCATCTCATCCACTCCAGCATCGGGTTCTTCGGCGTCCGTAACTTCGCCCATTTCGTTCACGGGAATCAGCACCTATTCCAGCGATTTTCAGGCGATCCTACAGCGTCAAGATGCAATTTCTCAGCTTCCCGTCACAGCGCTACAAAACCGTCAGGCCGATAATTTGGATAAAAAGCAGGCGCTGATTGCATTGAATCCGGTGGTGTCCTCACTCGCGAGTTCCGTTGCTGCACTCGGGCAGCTCGCGTCCGGACAAGGGCTAACGGCGGCGAGTTCCGACTCGAGCACGGTTTCGGTTGTGAATACCGGCGCAACGTCCCCCGGCAACTACACCGTTTCGAACATCACGGTGGGAACCGCGGCGTCGGAGCTGTCGCTGTCCAGCTACGCAAATGCGACGACAACGCCCATCGGAGTGCCCGGTCAGAACAAATTCACGCTCCAGGTAGGCAGCAAGACTTACAACCTGGACATCACGGGAAACGACAATTTGACCGGGTTGCAGAACGCAATCAACGCCTCCGGTGCGCCGGTTACCGCTTCGATTCTGAATTCCGGAAGCGCCAGTTATCTCTCGATCACAGCCGACAGCGTAGGCGCCGCCACGTTGACGCTGAAAACGAATCCGCAAGCCGCGAATTTGATTAGCAGCACTGGTTCGGGAACCGAAACATCACTGGCAAGCTATCCGGATACGGGAACGACGGCGGTATCGAACAGCGGCATCGTCAATCTTTCGGTGGGCGGGGGCGCGGCGATTCCTCTGGATATTTCCGCGAACAACAATCTGACTGGTTTGATGAACGCGATCAATGGCGCCGGCGCCGGGGTCACGGCGTCGATCACCTCGGCCGGCGGCCAGAATCGTCTTCGGTTGATTGCAGCGGGTGGAACCGCGATCACGTTAACCGACACGCCCAGCGCCACAACGACGAATCTCATCAGCAACTCCAATCAAGGATCGAACTCGTCATTCACGCTGAACAACAGCATCCAGGTGACGAATCAGCCGACCAACGTGTTCAGCAACATTATTCCGGGCGTGACTTTCACTCTACAGAAGAACAACCCGGGTACGGTCAACCTGGCGCTCTCCACCAATGCCGGCCAATTGACTAGCGCGCTCCAGACATTCGTCAACTCCTATAACGCTTTGGCCGATCAGGTCACGCAGCAGACCGGCAAGGGCGCCGGACCCCTAGGTGCAGACTCCACCATCCGCGATATCAGCGACGACTTGCGCCAGTTGTCGGGCTACTTCGCCTCAAGCTCCAGCACGGTGCGCAGCCTGTCCGACCTCGGCATCACTTTCGACAACACCGGGCACATATCGCTCGATTCCAGCGTTGTCAGCGGATTCAACAGCACACAGCTCGCGGATGCCTTCAAGTTTTTTGGCTCCTCCAATAGCGGGTTCGCCTCCTTTGCGAGCAACTTCACCGCGCTGAGCGATCCGATCAGCGGCTCCATTCAAACTGAGGAAGATGGCATAGACGCGGACAACACAAATCTGGCAACGCAGATCTCCTCACTGCAGGATCGGGCTGCTTTGGTTCACAATGCAAACACGTTGCGGCTTGAGGCCGCCGATGCTCTGGTAGCGCAGCTTCAGAACAATTTAACGGCGGTCAACGCGGAAGTGCAGAGCGTGAACTTCGTGAATTTCGGCAAACAAACCACTACCGGGTAGTAACAATAACGATCGCCCTACTCCAAGCGGTAGTTCGGCGCTTCCTTGGTGATGATGACATCGTGCACGTGGCTTTCGCGCAAGCCCGCCGATGTCACGCGTAGGAAACTCGCGCGGTCCTGCAACTCTTGAATGGTCCGCGATCCGCAATAGCCCATTCCCGATCGCAGACCGCCCACCAACTGATACACCAGATCAGCCAGCGGCCCTTTGTAGGGAACGCGTCCTTCGATGCCCTCCGGCACCAGCTTTCCGCTGTCTTCCTGCGAGTAGCGATCCGACCCGCCTTGCGACATCGCGCCCAGCGAGCCCATCCCGCGATAGCTCTTAAATGTCCGGCCCTGATAAAGAATCGTTTCGCCGGGGCTCTCTTCGGTTCCGGCCAGTAGTCCGCCCAGCATCACCGAATCGGCGCCTGCGGCGATGGCTTTGCTGATGTCGCCGGAGAACTTGATTCCGCCGTCGGAGATCAGCGGCACGCCCGAGCCGCGGGTGGCGCGCGAGCATTCCGCGATAGCGGTGATTTGCGGAACTCCGGCGCCGCTCACCACGCGCGTGGTGCAGATGGAGCCGGGCCCGATGCCCACCTTCACGCCATCCACGCCGAGCGAGATCAGATCGCGCGCGCCTTCGAACGTGGCCACGTTTCCGGCGATCAAATCGACATCCGGAAGTTTCTGCTTGATGGTCTTCACCGCTTCCATCACGCGCTCCTGGTGCGCATGCGCGGAATCCACCACGATCACGTCCACTTTTCTGGCCACCAGTTCCTGCGCGCGTTCCAGATAATCTCCGGTGGATCCCACGGCCGCACCAACGCGCAGCCGGCCCTGCTGATCCTTCGCAGCACTCGGATATTTCAGCTTTTTCTGAATATCCTTCACCGTGATCAGGCCCTTGAGCGTGTAATGATCGTCCACCACGAGAAGCTTTTCGACGCGATGCTTGTGCAGGATTTTTTCCGCTTCCTCAAGCGTCGTGCCTACAGGGACTGTGATGAGATTGTCCTTGGTCATCACCTGCGAAATCGGCAAATCGTAGCGCGTTTCAAAGCGCAAGTCGCGATTGGTGAGAATCCCAACCAGCTTTCCGCCTTGCGTCACCGGCACACCCGAGATCCGGTAGCGCTTCATCAGCTCCAGCGCGTCGGATATTTTTTTATCGGGAGCGATGGTGACAGGATCGACAATCATCCCGCTTTCGCTGCGTTTTACTTTGTCCACCTCTTCCGCTTGCCGTTCCGCAGACATATTACGGTGGATGATCCCGATGCCGCCCTGCTGGGCCAGCGCGATCGCCAAATGCGATTCGGTAACCGTGTCCATCGCCGAGCTGACAATGGGGATGTTCAAGCCAATGCGCCGCGTGAGGCAAGTACGAGTGTCGGCATTTGCCGGAAGAACGGCGCTGCGCGCGGGCTGCAGCAGTACATCGTCGAAAGTAAGGCCTTCTGAAATAGCTTCTAGAATCATGTAAGGGGTTACTTCTATTATGCCCCGAACCGGCGAGATCATCTAGCAGCGGAGGAAAGCGAGTGGCAACTTTGGGATTGATCGAATACGAAAACGCGAGCGCGGAAGTACGGAGCGTCTACGACGACATCATGGCCACGCGCAAAACGGATTGGATCAACAACTTTTGGAAAGCGCTGGCCAACGATCCGGTGACGCTGCGCCGCACTTGGAACAGCATCAAGGAAATCATGGCGCCGGGCTCGCTGGACGCGCTGACAAAGGAGATGATCTACGTGGCGGTGAGCGTCAGCAATCAATGCGGCTACTGCATTGCGTCGCATACCGTGGCCGCACGCAAGGCGGGAATGACGGACGCGATGTTCGCGGAACTCATGGCAGTGGTCGGGATGGCGAACGAAACCAATCGTCTTGCGAGCGGGTATCAAGTGGAGATCGACGAGCGTTTTCGTTAAGAAGGTTCGCGCTTAATTTTCGGCAACTACGGGATTTCGCAATTCACCAAGGCCTTGAATGCTGACCACGACATTGTCGCCGGCCCGCAAGAACCGCTGCGGCTTGCGTGCGACACCCACACCCGCGGGCGTTCCCGTGGAAACAACATCGCCAGTTTCAAGCGTGAAGACACTGGACAAGAACTCGATCAATTGCGGGATCTTGAAAATCAGCTCGCGCGTGTTGGAGTGCTGCAGCGTCTCTCCGTTGATGCTCAATCCGATGTCGAGCGCGTGCGGATCGGCGATTTCATCGGCGCTGACGATCGCCGGGCCCATAGGCGCGAACGTATCGAACGTCTTGCCCATCAGCCATTGGGTTGTCGCCATTTGATAATCGCGCGCGCTGACATCGTTGATGATGGTGTAGCCGAAAACATGCTCCTGCCAGTTTTCTGCCTTGATGTGCCGGCCGCCTTTGCCGATTACGAAAGCGAATTCCGCTTCATAATCGGGCTGCGTGGATGTCTTCGGCAGGACAATTGACTCGCCGGGCGCGATCACCGAACTCGGGAACTTGCAGAAGATGGTGGGAACTTTGGGGATCTCCATCTTCGATTCGATTGCGTGGTCGCGATAATTCAGTCCAACGCAAATCAGCTTAGGCGGACGCGGAATGGGCGCCAGCAGGGTGACTGCACTGAGCGGAAAACCCGCGTTCGATGCAATCCAACTCTCAATTCCCGGCCGCGCCACAGCGCCTGCGCTCAGCACGTCGAATATAGTTGGGCATCCGGCGCCGGCCAAGCCGACCACGCGGTCGCCCACCAGTGCGCCTGCTTCGGGATTTTGCCCGGCCTTCTGAAAGGTGACGAATTTCACGCGGCTTGTCGGTGGATTTCGCTTACGCGGCCTTCTGAACTTTGCCGCTACGGATGCAGGAGGTGCAGACGCGAATCCGCTTGCCTGCGCCCTTCACGACGGCGTGTACCGTCTGGAGATTGAGGTTCCAGCGGCGCTTGGTGACATTGTGAGCGTGGCTGACTTTGTTACCGAACCGAGGGCCGCGCCCGCATACTTCACATACTCTCGCCATGGTGATTGTGCTCCTTGGGTGGAAGCTTAAGTCTATCAGTTTCAGGCGGGCAGACGCAACCGGCGGCCGTCTACCGAAGCCATGCGCTGGCCAGATCAGAAAGCCGTCGGATGTTTCGGCTGGTACAAGCCGATCTCGCCGCCGCTTGGAAGCACGATCGTGGTCCGGATGCCCCAGCGCTCCTGCGCGACTTCGGTGCATTCAATTTTTTTGGCCTTGAGCGATGCTATGGTCGCGGCCAGGTCATTGCACATCAGGTAAAGCTGGGTGTGCAGCAATCTGTCTTTGCTTGCCTCTCCATCGGCAGGATGCACCGCCACTTCGGCTGGAGGCAGACCGAAAATCAGCCATCCGCCGCCTGCGTCCACGGACTTCAGTTGCAGGACATCGGAAAAGAACGCTCGATCCGCGGCTGGATCTTTGCTGTAAAGAAGAACGTGCGCGCCGGTCAGCATGCGAGAGATCGTATCATGATGCTTGTGCCGGATCGAACGCGCGCTCGCGAACTTGCCGCCGAATACATCGCCAAGGGCGATCCGGTGGGCTGGTTCGAACATCTCTACCGCGAGGGCGAAGAAGGCAAAACCATCGTTCCATGGGCGGATCTGCAACCCAGCCCAAACCTGCTGGATTTCTGGCGGGATCGGGCCATTCCCTCCGCGGGTAAAAATGCGCTTGTGATCGGATGCGGGTTAGGAGACGATGCCGAGCAGATCGCGCAATGGGGATTCCCGGCTACCGCCTTCGACGTATCTGAAACAGCGATTCGAGCCTGCCGGCGACGGTTCCCCGAGAGCAAAGTGCGCTACGTCGCAGCGGATTTGTTGGAACCTCCCCGGGAATGGTCTCGCGCGTTCGATTTCGTCTTCGAATCAAACACGTTGCAGGTACTCCCGCCAGAGCCGCGCGTTCGAGCGATCGAAAACGCCGCGAGCTTCGTGAGAGATGGCGGCGATCTACTGGTGATCGCACGCGCGCGAAATGCTACCGACCCGCCGGGCGAAATGCCGTGGCCGCTCACTCGCGCGGAACTCGATCACTTCACCGAATGCGGTTTGCACGAGATCTCGTTAGAGGATTTCTTCGATCGGGAAAATCCTCCCGCGCGCCGCTTCCGGGCTCTCTATCATCGATAACTGGCCAACAGTGTAGAATTGAGTTCGCCATGACTCGACGAACGTTTTTAGCCGCATCCGCCTCCAGCCTTGCACTGCGCGCCGCCGCATCCGAACGGCTGCCCATTCACAAAGCAGTCTTGTTCAGCATGCTCCCGGCCAATATGAGCATCCTGGACCGATTTCAGCTCGCGCGCGACACCGGATTTGAACAAACCGAATGCGGCACCACGGACGATCCGAAAGTTGCCGACGAGATCCTGGCGGCGAGCAAAAAAACCGGCATCCGGATTCATTCTGTGATGAATCGAGATCATTGGAAATATCCACTGTCTTCCGCTGATCCGGCCGTTGTAGCTAAAAGCATGGACGGGCTCAAGACCAGTTTCCGCAACGCCAGCCTGTGGGGCGCGGATACGGTGCTGCTGGTGCCGGCCGTGGTGAATCCGGAGACCACGTATCAGCAAGCCTGGGATCGCTCGCAGGAGCAGATCCGAAAAATTGTTCCGCTGGCTGAAGAAGTGAAAGTGATCCTGGCGGTGGAGGAAGTTTGGAACAAGTTCCTGCTGAGTCCGCTCGAAATGGCGCGCTACGTGGATAGTTTCAACAGCCCCTGGGTTCGGTCTTATTTCGACGTCGGAAACGTTGTGCTATACGGTTATCCGCAGGATTGGATCCGCACGCTTGGCAAGCGCATCGTCAAGCTCCACATCAAGGATTTTTCGTTCCGGGAAGACAAAAAGACCGGGAAGCGCGTGGCGGATTTCGTGAATCTGCGCGATGGCGATATCAACTGGAAAGAAATCTATCGCGCGCTGCATGAAATCGGATACCAAGGCTCGGCCACCGTGGAGTTGGATGGGGGCGGTAAGGACTACCTGGCCGACGTGAGCCATCGCTTTGATTTGATTCTCAGCGGCCAATAACGTCATCGATTTCCCGAAAGCATCGGGGTCCCTGAGCGTCTACTGGCTGGGAAACCCCAGGCGAACGGAGCATCCATGAAAAATTTCATGATCGGACTGGCGGTGGGCGTGGTTGTTTCCGGGCTCACTGCGCTGATTCTGGTTTTCGCATTCATCAAGTTTGTCGGATCGTTCGGAGAGCGGCCGGTCAGCGTGGCGGATGGTTCCACGCTGGTTTTCAAACTGGAAGGCGCCGTCCCCGAAAAATCGCCGGCCGAGATTCCTCTGCCGATGTTCCAGGAGCAGACTCCTTTGACCGTGGAGCAAATCTGGACCACGTTTCACAAGGCGGCCGCGGACTCGCGCATCAAAGGCATCATCTTTGAACCGCGCGGACTCGAGATGGGCTGGGCCAAAATGCAGGAGATCCGCGAGGAAATTCTGCAATACAAGAAATCCGGCAAGCCGATCATCAGCTATCTACGCGGACCCAGCGCACGCGAATATTACCTGGCGTCGGCCACCGACAAGATTTTCCTCGCGCCGGAAGATTCGCTCGATCTGAAAGGGCTGCGCGTGGAAGCGGTCTTCATCAAGAACACGTTCGATAAGCTCGGCGTGCACGCTGACGTGATCCATGCGGGCAAGTACAAAGACGCGGGCGACATTCTGACGCAGACGTCCATGACGCCTGAGACGCGCGAGGTTCTGGATCAAATCCTCGATCAGTTTTACGGCAATTTGATCGACACCATCGCGCAGGGCCGAAAGAAACCGAGTGAAGCCGTGAAGACCATGATCGATCAAGGGCCGTTCATGGCGAACGAGGCGCTGGCGAATGGCTTGATCGATGCATTCGGGTACGAAGATCAGGCAACGGAGGAGATGAAAACCCGGCTCAAACAGAATGAGCTGACCAAGCTCTCTGCCAAAGCATATAGCAAGACTCCCGCGCTGTCGGGCGGCACCACACGGCGCATCGCGCTGATCGTGGGCGAAGGCGAGATCACACGCGGTTCCGGAAATTCCAATTCCGACGAAAACGGAATCACTGCGGTTGCATTCACGAAGCTACTGAAACAGGTGGAGGACGATTCATCCATCCGCGGCGTCATCATCCGCGTGGATTCGCCCGGCGGCGACGGCGTGGCGTCCGACGACATCCTCCACGAGGCCAAAAACCTGAGCAAGAAAAAACCAGTGGTGATTTCAATGAGCGACCTGGCGGCGTCCGGCGGCTATTTCATCTCCATGACCGGCGATCCGATTGTGGCGTATCCGAACACGTTGACCGGATCCATCGGCGTGATCTTCGCGCGGATTAGCCTGCATGGGCTGTATGACAAGATCGGCGTGAACAAGCAAATCCTCAAGCGCGGCCAGTACGCCGATCTGGATTCCGATTACTCCGCTTTAACGGATGACCAACGCCAGAAGATCGCCGGTGAGATCGATGCGTTCTACAAAGGATTTGTGAGCCGTGTGGCGGACGGCCGCAAAAAGACATTCGATCAGATTGAACCGCTCGCGCAAGGCCGCGTCTGGCTGGGCGCGCAAGCCAAGCAGAACGGCTTGGTGGATGAGCTTGGCGGATTGGACAAAGCGGTGGAACTGGTACGCCAGCGCGCGCATCTCGCGGCGACGGATCGCATCACGCTGGTCCCGTATCCGGGGAAGCGCAGCATCTTCGATGTGCTATTCGGCCATGGCGATGACACCAATGCGTTGGAGTCGAAGCTGGAGCAAGTGTTCGGAAAGATCCCGATTGCGTCGCTCGCGAAAGGCGGATTCCTGAAGCTGATGCCCTATTCAATCAGCGTGAAGTAGCTGATTTTTTCAGCAACGGGACCAACAGCGCAGCGGTCAACAACCCGCAAACCGCCGCGCCCTCCCACGCCAGATTCGTAACCGCGCGGCGCGTGGTGTGTTCATCCAACCAGATCTGCCACGCGTCAGGGAGCCGCGAACTCATCGCGAAAGCGAGCAAAATTATCAAAAAGGAAAAGCGCAGAATCGTTTTGACCAATCCCGCGGAAAGCGTGCGCGCCATTAACGCACTCAGGGTTCCCACCGCTGCTGAAGCCATCAAGCTGCACACCAGCACTCCGGCAAAAAGTTTGGCCGGCGGCGAGACTACTGATCCATGCCAGTATGCGAGATTGAGCGTCACGATCGCGGTAATCAGCACCAGCACCGTCACTCCCCATCCGAACGCAACCAGCAGTCCCAAACGGCCTAAAGTAGTCCGAGTGGATGTCACACCGATGTCACTGGCGAACGATTCGGCGCTCGCAGGTGCCACAAAAAGAACCGCCAAAAGACCATAGGCGGCAAGCATTCGGGGATCGAGAAAAGTATACCCTTTGTACCAGGGGACCAGGATTCCGAACGCTAACACCGTGATAAGAATAATTAAGGCCTGTTTTGCCATTTAAGCCGCGTTTCAGTATACCTCTGCGGGTAGTGGTACCCTGACAGTACGGGGCTCCGAAAGGTAACCTTACCGCACATAGGGCGATTTTGTAACCGGCTCTGTCATAATCCTTACCAATCGATTGGTCGATAAACAGTGTATGTTCGACAGGCGTGTAGAACCCCGAATGTTATGCGCGGACATGGTGGACGTCCAGTGGAAGGACAAAACCGGCCGTATGCGCAAGGGTATCGCCAACCTGGAAGATATCTCGTTGTCCGGCGCTTGTCTGCAGTTCGATCAACCGATTCCCTTGCAAACGGAACTTCGGATCAATCACCAAAAAGGCGAACTGTTGGGAAAAGTGCGGTATTGCGTTTATCGCGAAATCGGCTATTTTCTGGGGATCGAATTTGAGCCTGGCTGCCGGTGGTCGGAGCAGCAGTTCAAGCCGCAGCACATGCTGGATCCGCGCCGTCTGGTTCTTCGCACGGTCAATCGAATCTCAAAGCTTGCCAACTAATCGCGCCTAGCGGTACCCGCCCGATATAATTCTATTTGCCCCGCGTTCCCGCTTCCAGGAATTCTCCCGTTCAAGGCATGTTGGTTGCGGCCATCACGCCGCGGCGCGCGCAAGAGCATTCCATCGACCTCGGCGCCACGCTGGAGCTGATCGACTTTCTGGGGGAGAACGGCGTCGACGGAATCGTACTGCTCGGGTCCACGGGTGAATTTGTCCACTTCGCGTTAGATGACCGCCGGCACATGGTGAATTTCGCCGCCAAACGCAGCCGCGTCCCCATGCTGGTGAACGTCTCCTACTCGACGCTGGATGGCGCGGTGGAATTGGCGCGGGAAGCAGCCGGCGCAGGCATTGCGGGAGTGTTGCTGATGCCGCCGTATTACTACCCTCACAGCCAAGCTGAAATTCTCTCTTTCTACGAGGCTTACGCTGATGCCATCGACGGACTCATTCCAACTTACCTCTACAACATCCCCGCCTGTACTAGCGAGATTGCCAGTTCCACTGCCGCACGGCTACTGTCGGGCGGACGCTTCGCGGGGATCAAGGATTCGAGCGGCAGCGCGGAATTTTTTCGAGAGCTCTTCGATCAAACTGACGGGCAACGCGCCGGAGTCCCGTTCACCTTTCTTTCCGGACAAGAGCGGCTTTACGCCGCACAACGCCGGGAGGGAGCGGCGGGCGCAGTGTCCGGCGTAGCTTCCGCGCTGCCCGAACTGATGGTGGCGTTTGATCGTGCCATCGCGGCGGGGGATACCGCTGGCATCCATCAATTGGAGGCGCGCTTGAACGAATTCTTGGCTTGGGCCGACCAGTTCCCTTGGCCCACGGCGGCCAAAGAAGCTCTAAAACAACGTAAGCTCAAGAGCGGAGCGTTGGCTAACCCGCTCCCTCCCGAACTCGACAAGAAGCTTGAGCAGTTCGCCGAATGGTTTCGCGGCTGGCTGCCCGCGCTGCTGCGGGAGTGCAAAGGACGTAAATGAACAACGAGGAATTTCGGAGCTACGGCCACCGGGTGGTGGACTGGATGGCGGACTATCTCGAAAACATCCGCGACTATCCGGTGTTGCCGGCAATGCAGCCGGGCGATTTGATGGATCGGCTGCCTGCGTCGGCGCCCGAACATGGCGAGCCGATGGATGCCATCCTGCAGGACTTCGAGCGGCTGATCGTTCCCGCACTCACGCACTGGAATCACCCGCGCTTCCTCGCCTATTTCGCGATTTCGGGATCTCCTCCGGGCATCCTGGCCGAAATGCTCACCGCCACTCTCAACGTCAACGGTATGTTGTGGAAGAGCAGCCCGGCGGTCACGGAACTTGAACAAGTCACTCTGGCCTGGCTGCGCCAATGGATGGGATTGCCGCAGGAGTTCTTCGGCATCATTTACGACACGGCCTCCATCTCCAGCATGCATGCCATCGCGGCCGCCCGCGAGATGGCGGATCCCGAGGTTCGAACGCGCGGCAACACGGGCCATTTGGTGATGTACACCTCAGAGCATTCGCATTCTTCCATCGAGAAAGGCGCCATCACGCTCGGCATCGGGCAAAGCAACGTGCGTCAGATTCCGGTGGATGAGAACTTCCGCATGCGCGTGGATGTCCTGCGCGAGCGCATGGAAGCCGATCGGAATGCGGGCTGGACGCCTTTTCTCGTGGTCGCCACGGTGGGCACTACTTCTACTTCGAGTATCGATCCGGTGCCTGCAATCGCCGATATCGCGAAAGAGTTCGGCGTCTGGTTGCACGTGGATGCGGCTTATGGCGGTTCAGCCGCTGTTGTGCCGGAGCTGCGCGGAATTCTCGCCGGCGCCGAGCGCGCGCATTCGCTGGTCGTAAATCCGCACAAGTGGCTTTTCACGCCCATCGATCTCAGCGTGTTCTATACCAGCCAGCCCGAAATTCTGCGCCGTGCGTTCTCCCTGGTTCCGGAATATCTGAAGACCGGGCAGGACACTCGCGCCGTGAATTACATGGATTACGGCGTTCAACTCGGCCGGCGATTCCGCGCATTGAAGCTGTGGTTCGTAATGCGGAACCTGGGACATGAAGGAGTCAGCGATCTCATCCGCGCGCATATCGCATATGCCCAAAAGCTGGCGAATCTCATCCGTGCGCATCCAGATTTCGAAGTCTCCGCGCCCACACCGTTCTCGCTGATCTGTTTTCGCTACCGCGGTTCGGACGAAGACAATCGCCTGCTGCTGGAAAAAATCAACGCATCCGGAAAGGCTTTCCTATCTCACACCGTGTTGAACGGGCAGTTCGTGCTGCGTCTCGCGATCGGCAACATGGCCATCCAGTGGAAAGATCTGGAAGAGGTATGGGATTTGATTCAGACAGCGGCGGCTAAATAACTGCGGTCCGGTTTCCCAAAAACTCATCCACCGTCGATAGCAGATGCGTGGGATGCACCGGTTTCGAAATATAACCGTTCATCCCCGCCGCCAGGCATCGCTCTTTATCGCCGGACATCGCATGCGCAGTCATCGCCACGATCGGCAGATGTTTCCAACGCTCGTCCTTCCGGATCAGGCGCGTGGCTTCCAAACCATCCAGCCCGGGCATCTGGACATCCATGAGGACCAGATCGAAATCACCGGCCGTTTCCAGCTTCTCCAGAGCCTCTTTGCCGTCATTGGCCAGTTCGATCATGAATCCACGTTTGCGGAGCACCGCGGTCACGACCTTTTGATTGACCTGATTGTCCTCCACCACCAGCAGGCGACCCGGTCCGGATCCGGCGGGGGAACGCGCGAGCCGCGGCGGCTCGAGAATCTGCCCAGCGCCAACCGAGCACGGCAGCGTAACCACAAAGGCGGATCCGCCGAGCTCATTTTCCACGTGCATCTCGCCGCCGTGCAGTTCCACCAGTTTCTGCGTGATCACCAGCTCAATGCCTGCTTCATTCGCTGTTCCCTTTCCGGCGGTGCCAAGAGCGGCGAGCATTCGTTCGGCTGGAATACCGGTGTTTGCATTGTGCACCGAGATCCGCAGCAAGAACTCCGTGGCGCCGGAAATCTGCCCATCGAAACGCACGGCCACCGGTCCGCGATCGGACGATTTGAGGGCGTTGCGAATCAGGTTGGAGAGAATCTGCCGGATTCGCCCAGCATCGCCGATCAACTGAGCCGGCACTTCCGGTGCGACATCCAACGTGACAACAGCCCCGGCGCATTCGGCATTCACGCACTCTGAAGCAGCAGTGCGCACTTCAAACGACGATTTCTCCAACGTCAGCTTGCCGGTTTCAATTTTGGATAGATCCAGCATGTCGTTCAGCGACGTCAACAGCGAGAAAGCGCAGCGCTGTGCCGCCTGCACTTCGTCGCGCTGCTCGGGCTGGAGATGCTTCTGGAGCGAAAGCTCCAGCAGCCCGATCATTCCGTTGAGCGGGGTGCGCAGTTCCTGGGAAACCGTGGCGAGAAACTCCGTCTTCACTCGATTGGCTGCTTGCGCCTGCCGTGTAGCCTCTTCCAACTGTTCGGTGCGTTCCCTGATTCTGCGTTCCAGCAGTTCTTGATGCTCACGGATTTCCCGGCGCGAGTTGGCCAGCGCCTCAATCATGCCGTTGAAGCTCTCGCCCAGAAACTCAATTTCGTCGCCGGTCCGGCTCACTTGGATCGGCTCCAGGCACCCGTCCCGAACGGAGAGGATCGCCGATTG
>Ga0070734_10002457_pt1 | contig 22357 bp, 10 predicted proteins | sample Coa_R1_8_FD_66444 | JGI IMG/M metagenome (GOLD analysis project Ga0070734, IMG submission 66444) | Surface soil microbial communities from Centralia Pennsylvania, which are recovering from an underground coalmine fire - Coalmine... | ecosystem: Environmental > Terrestrial > Soil > Unclassified ...
AGGACGGGGCACCCTCCGTGTTTTTTTTGATTGGGACGTCGGAACAATCGTCCTCGTGAGTGGGATTCGCGCGAAAGAGTTCGGAAGTCAGGGACCGTCCCCGATTGCCGACTTATAGCTGTCACCGTTGCGTCCCGGTCGGGGCGCAGAGGGCACGGAGAGAGTGCGGTACGACGAAGAGTCAAATCAAAATTCAACGTCAAACGCAAGGCCCGCCCTCAAAATTCGAGGACGGGGCACCCTCCGTGTTTTTTTGAATTGGGAAGTCGGAACAATCGTCTTCGTGAGTGGGATTCGCGCGAACGAAATTAAGATAGAAGAATCTTGTCCGGCCCCGCCCTACTATGCGTTCCGACGTTTCCTCTTTGACGCGCATCTGATTAGAATCAGGTCTTGCGACCACGTCGCGGAGGAGCCAGATGGAAAACGCCAACGAAGATCGCTCGGTGTTGAGTCACATCAACGAGCTTGTGAAAGAAGAAGAGGGACTCTACGGAAAGAAGGAATTGACGGATGGTGACCGCGGACGGCTGCAAGAACTGAAGGTCGCGCTGGATCAGTGCTGGGATTTGCTGCGGCAGCGGCGTGCGCTGCGCGAGTTTGGAGAGAATCCGGATCTGGCGAAAGTGCGGCCCGCGAAGATTGTCGAAAATTACGAGCAGTGAGACAGGGGCGCGTTTAAGGAAAGAAAAAGAAAGATGCCGGGCTGAAGCCGCGGCTCTACACGAGGAAAGAAAAAGAAAGAGCGACGCAGGGGCGCGACGGTTTTTCCGATCGACTGTAAATGACACAGAATGCAGTTAATTCGAAGGAAGGGCCGCTTTGCGCTCTGCGACGTAGGCATCGAACTGGGCGGCGGGGGCGTCGGGCAGATTCAGGGCGTGCAGAGCGCGGCTCACGTTCTCGTAACTCAGAAACGCGCGGCGGAGGTTTTCCGCGCGGTCTCCGGAGGGGAGATCGTAGAGAACGTCGGCAAGGGCCCAATGAGCCGCGGCGTACGCGCGAGGATTGGCGCTTTCCGTGCGGACACGGAGAGCCGCTTCGTAGTGCGAGATGGCGCAGAGGAGATGGTGTTCACGATCGCCCGTACGTAAGGCGCGGAAGAGATCGGCCAGGGATTTCTGGGCTCGCGCCCACTCTTCGGGAAATTCGTGCTCGGTCCAGACGCGGAGAGCGGCCTCAAAATGCGCGATGGCACGCTTTGGATTTTCCTCTGAATCGTCCGGCGGTAATTTTCCGTAGGCAACGCCCAGATTGTTTTGAATGCCCGCCCAATCGAGTGGGAAGTCTTTTTCCGTTTGCACCCTGAGCGCGGATTGAAAACAGACGATGGCACGGTGCAAATCTGTGGCATCGCGAAAGTCCAATAGCTCCAAATACGCTCCGCCGAGATTGGTCTGCGTTGCCGCCCAGTCATAGGGAAGATGCTGCTCGGTCCTTACGCGCAAGGTGTCTTCAAACAGTTGCACGGACTTGAGCAGATTTTCTCTGCGGTCGCCCGTTTGCAGCTTTCGATAGGCCAGGCCGAGGTTGCTAAGAGTGGTCGCCCATTCGGCGGGAAAGTCCGCGGCGGTTCGCACACGGAGTGCCGCTTCAAAGCAATCGATGGCGCGGGGAATGTTGTCTGCGCCGGGCGATTTCAATTCGAGATAGGCGAGTCCGAGATTATTCTGAGTTGCCGCCCAGGATACAGGAGACTCTTCGGGAGTTTGGACGCTTAGTGCAGCTTTGAAGTATGAGATCGCAGCATATAGATTTTGCTCGCGGTTGCCAGACGGAAGATCCAAATAGGCTAATCCGAGCTGATTCTGCGCCCGGGCTTGCTTTTGAACGAGGCCTAGCTGCGTCCAGAGTCGAAGTGCACATTCATAGCTCTCGATTGCGAGTCTGAGGTTGTCGTCGCGGGAGCCGGACGTAAACTCTGAGTATGCAGAACCAAGATTCAATTGAATGGTTGCGAGCGCCGTCGGGTCGAAGGGCACCATGGGAAACGACATGGCGGTGGAGAGAGATTCGATAGCTCGCTTGAGATTTTGCTGGCGATTTCCGGTGGGAAGCCGAACAAGCGCGCCTGCGAGGTTAATATGAGCGCCGAGTTGATCATTTTGATTGCCTGACCTCTTTGCGGCTGCGAGCGTCCATTCGAGGGCGTCAACCTCGGCCTGCGCTTTGAGAATGCTCGAGAGATTTCCGGCGAAAGCGAAACCAAATTGCAGGATGGCCTCATCGCTTTCTGTTTCGACTGCGAGCAGCATGCCGGCCCGCATGTTTTCAAATTCCGATCTGAAAAGTGCGAGGCCTTCGCTATGACAGTGATTTTTCACAAGACTCGCCGCGTTCTTGGCGAGGTCCAAATAGTGATACGCATGGCGGATCAAGAGAGGGCGAACCTCATCGCCCAGGAGGGTGTGGCCGTATTCCGCGGCGATAGGCCGGAGGGAGAAGCGGTCGTCGTGCAGGCGTAGAAGGGATGCATCGAGGAGGGAATAGAGAAGGGATTCGGCGTCTGGCGTCTCGCAGACGGCAGCGACGTCTTTGGGAAGGAAGCCGCCGCGAAATATGGAAAGTTTGGGAAAGAGAGTTTTCTCCGCGTCGGGGAGCAGGCCGAAAGACCAGTCGATGCAGGCAGTGACGCTCGAATGACGCGCGCGCTCCATGGGGCCGGCGAGCGACGAAAGCTTTTGCTCAATGCCCGAGGCGATACTGGCGAGGGAACGGCCGGGGCGCACCTTGGCGGCGGCAAGTTCAATGCAGAAAGCAATGCGATCGGTGGATTCGAAAATGCGGTCGAGGTTTGGGCGATCCTGCGCTGAGAGGCTGAAGGCGGGATGGCTGCGGCGTGCGCGTTCGAGGAAAAGAGACTCGGCGTCGGCGGGAGCCATGCTGTCGACCGGCCAGATTTGCTCACCATAGACGTTCAGCGGAAGTTGCGAAGTGGCGAGGACGCGAAGACCGCCGCAATGTTTCAGAAGCCTGGAGACAATTTCAGAAACCAGAGGGACGGTTTCACAGTTATTCAAAATCAGAAGAGAGGACTTTTGAGAGAAGAACTGCTCCGTGGAACCGGTCTCGATGCCGCAAGCGGAGCGAATCTGATCTTCGATGTCGGCAACGGAATTCGGCACCGATTCCAGTTCGACGAAGAAGGTGCCATCGTGAAAGAGCTGGGCGGCGCGGTGTTCGATTTCGTCGGCCAGGCGTGTCTTTCCGACGCCTCCGAGACCTTTCAGGGTGATGAGAGGAAATTCTTTTTGCCGCAGCAGCGATTCAATTTTTTCCAATTCCGCTTTGCGACCGATGAAAGGCGTCAGAAAGCGGCGGGCCTTGAATTGCGGCTTGCCGGACGGCGGAATGGGAAGGCGATCGCCCCACAGGACTTCGAAGACGTTATTCCAACCGACGCCTTTCAGGTAATAAGGGCCCCAGGCGTGATAGCGAATTCCCGGCAGATCATCGAACCGGTCCTTTACGCGGGAATGCAGGTCGGCAGAAATAATGATCTGGCCGCCGCGAGCGAGGCTTTCGTAGCGGGCGGCTTGATCGACCATCGTTCCGAGATAGTCTTCATCGCCTTTAGGCGAAGGCCAGAGAATGGCGTCGCCAATGTGCATACCTGAGCGGACGAGCAGCGGCTCGGAGCCGAGCAGGATGGGGCTGGCTTCCAAGCGGGTCTGAATTTCAACAAGCTTGGCAACGGCTTCGACGGGATCGTGAAAGCGAAGCATGAAGGAATCACCGATCGTTTTCAGTTCGGAAGAGCCTGCGATGGAGCGGATGAGAGAATTGTGCTGATGGGCGACGGCGAGATAGGCTGCGTCGCCGATGGCGCGCTTCGCGGCGGTGGAATCGACGATGTCAGTGAAAGCAATGACGATGATGTTTGGCATGAGCCGCGGAGCCGGGGAGCGTGGCGACGGCGGGCAGTATATCGCAATTGGGAATTTCCCGGCGCGCGGGGACGGAGCCGAAGTGCGGGCGGTATCTTTTGGCGACTGAGAGTGAATGAGAAAGATGGGCGGGGGAAGAGAGATGTTAGGTTGAATAGGCACTGAGAAAATTCCGATACGAAAAGTGGAGAGAAGCGATTTCTCGATGAGCGAGCGCGCACAAGAGGAGCGGCAGGGAGGGGCAGGATTTTTGCGTTCGCCGTGGATGGCGGTGGTGGCGGCGTTTTTGGTGCGGTTTGCGGTGCTGCGGATTTATATGGCGGCGCAAACGGCGGGCCTGGTGCGATTGCCGACGATTGGAACGGAATCGGGAAAAGTGGCGTGGTCGATTGCGACGGGAAAAGGATTTGCGGGACTGTGGTACGGATTGGACGGGCCGACGGCGTGGATTACGCCGATCTATCCGTATCTGCTGGCGGGCGTCTACAAACTTTCGCACATGGACAATCTGACGGCGCGGATGTGCGCGCAGCTGATGAACAGCGCGTTTTCCGCGTTGACGTGCTGGCCGATGTACGCGCTCGGGAAAAAGATTTTCAATATCCGAACAGGATTGCTGGCGGCGTGGCTGTGGGTATTTCTGCCGACGGCGGTGCAGATGCCGCTGGAATGGATTTGGGATCAGAGTTTTGATGCGCTGCTGTTGTGCTTTCTGATCTGGATCACGCTGGAGCTGCGGGAAAATTCGACGGCGCTGGTGTGGACGGGATATGGATTGTTGTGGGCGATTGCGGCGCTGGCGAATCCGGCGTTGTGTCTGTCGTTGCCGCTGTTTTTGTGGTGGCTGGTGCGGAAGCGGCAGGCGAGCGGGCTCGAATCACGCGTATTTATCGAGCGGACCGTGTTGTTTTTTATTCTGGCGCTGCTGCCGTGGACGCTGCGCAATTACCGCGCGATGCACGCGCTGGTGCCGGTGAAATCGAATTTTGGGCTGGAGCTTTGGCTGGGAAACAATCCGGCGGTGAAGCATGTATGGAGCCCGGAGCTGCATCCGTGGGCGAGCCCGCAGGCGCTGCTGCCGCTGCTGGAAAATGGAGAGATCGAGTACAACCGGATGAAGCAGCGGGAAGCGGTGGAATTTATTGCCGCGAATCCGGGAACGTTTTTGCGGCTGTGCGGGGAGCGAGTGCTGGATACCTGGACGTCGTGGTATGAAGTGGACGGCGAGGTCTGGGTGAAGGCGCTGCGGATTCCATGGGAATACGTTTTGTTTTATTCGGCGTTTTCGGCGCTGGCGTTTGCGGGAATTGCTTTTGCGAGGCGCGCGCGGGTGGAAGGAAGCCCGCTGCTGTTTTATTGCATGATCTGTTTTCCGCTGGTGTATTACGTGACCCATTCGAACGCGCATTACCGGCACGCGATTGATCCGGTGCTGGGAATTTTGGCGGCGTATGCGGTGGTGAGAATTTTCTCGGGTGTGACCGAGGGTAGGCCCGCAAGTTCCAGCGCTTAGTTCTTTAATTTACGGCGTTTTCGCTCCTTTAGAAAATTTCGGGTTTTCGAGAGTTCCATCAATGCGGAACGGGAACTGGATTTTTCCGTCGACAAGTTTTGCGCCTTCGATACGAGCGAATGTGTTGGTGAAAAAACCCTGTTTGGTGGTGATGGCGGCGACGCCCTGATAGCTCAGCTCGTCCGAGCCAGAAACGCTGAAGCTTCCCGAACCGTCGACGTCGACGCCGTAGCCGTCAATATCAATGGCTTTGCTGGTGACGCGGAGATTTTCCAGTTCGAGGTCGGTTGCAATCAAGTTGAAGGATGCGGGATTTTCCTTGGCGGGGCCGAGATCGTTGAAGCGCGCGAGTTTCATCAAGTTGGCGTTGAGCTTGAGGCTGGGGACTTCGCCGTTGGTGAGCTTCACGTGGCCGGCGCCGTGGAGATGCGCGAGAGGGTTGGCTGTGTGTTCGATGGCGCCGGCGAGTTTGAAATCGCCATCCAGATGACCGGTGAGGAGGCCGCGCAGATCGTGGAAATCGGCCAGGAGTTTGGCGATGTCGAGTCCTTTGACTCGAGCGTCGGCTTTGAAAGTGGCGGTGCTTTTGGCGAGGCTGATGGAGAAATCGCCGGTGGCTTTTCCGCCGCAGATATCGGCTTTGAGATTGGTGAAGAAGACTTCGCGGGATTCGAGGCGGAAGCGGGCATCGACGTTGGTGGTTTCGACGGAGGCGAAGCGCAAGCGGGCTGCTTTCCAGGTGCCGAGACCATTGAGAGCGACGGCGGTGGGATTGACGATTGCGGCGAGGTCGACGCGATCCAGTTCGCTGGAAATGTCGAAGGCTTCGAAGAAGACGGGGCCCTGTGCGTCTGAGGGAAGCAGATTGGAAGCGATGAGTTGGCCGCGATTGATGGTGACCTTGTCGATGATGCCGAGCGGAAAAAGGTTTTTGGAATTTTGGGAGGAGGGATTTTCAAAATTCCAGGGGCCGTCGGGGTCGGAGATGAGATTGATTTGAGGCTGGTCGAGAGAGACGGACCTGATGACGACATTGCGGTGGAGGAGCGCCCAGAAATCCAGGATGGCGTCGGCGCGGGGGACTCTGAGAATGTAGCTGGGAGGAAAGAGCGGAGGACTTTTGACGGCGAAGGAAACGAAGTGAATGGCCGGCTGGGGGAGAAGCGTGAGCGTGACGCGCTCGATTTCCACTTTTTTGCCGGTGGTCTGTTCGAAGTAGGTGATGATTTGCGGGCGGTAGCGATCGAGATTGAACCAGAGAGGGGCCGTAAGAATTATTAGAACGAGTGCGGCGACGACGGCGGCGAGGGAGCGAAGGATGAGTTGGCGACGCGTGGTCACGCGGAATCAGACCTCTTGCTCAAAGGCGAGCTAGCTGGGATGGGAATTGTACCGCGACTTGGGTGAAAGAGCCTGCATCGAAGAGGGCCGCTTCGGAAAGCGGCCCCTACAACTGCTCAAGAATGAAGAGCTGAGAGTTTGGAAGAGGAGACGATGCCGGAGCCTTCGCGGATGGTTAGGATTTGGTTGGCGGGAACTTTTGTGAAGCGTTCGATTTTTTGCGTGGTGGGCCATTTGATTTCGATGAGGTCGATGATGGCGGATTTGCCGACGCCGAAGTGGAGGCGAAGGTCGGACTGAGACATGACGCTGGTGCCGGAGTGGACTTCGTCCATTTGGGCGTGAGTGCCGGTGACGACGCGGGCGCGCGCACCGATCGCGCTGCGATTGCAGGCGGTGCCGATGAGCTTCAGCTTGATCCAATTGTTGGAGTTGCCGCCATCGTTGCGAAGGAGCGATGGCGCGTCTCCCATGTTGAGAATGACCGCGTCGACGGCGCCGTCGTTGTTGTAATCGCCGAAAGCGGCGCCGCGGCTGGAGAATTTTTCTGAAATGCCGGAGCCGAGTTCGGCGGAAACGTCCTTGAATTTGCCGTCGCCCATGTTGCGATAGACGAGGCGCGGATTTTTGTATTCCTGGCCAAGCGAGTGCCCGTCAATCTGCGGATAGACGTGGCCGTTGATCTGCAGGATGTCGGGCCAGCCGTCGTTGTCGTAATCCACAAAGCCGCAACCCCATCCGACATATTGATTGTTTACGCCGACGCCCGAAGCGAAGGTGACATCGGTGAAGCTACCGTCGCCGTTGTTGTGATAAAGGTTGCAGGTGTCGTCGGCAAAATTTGTTTTAAAGATGTCGAACCAGCCGTCGCAATCGTAGTCGGCAACGGCGACGCCCATGCCGGCTTGTTCGTGGCCATTGTCGCTGTAGGCGCAGCCGGCGAGCACGGCGATGTCGGTGAACGTGCCGTCGTGATTGTTTTGAAAAAGAATGCTCGGCTGCGAATCAACGGCGACGTAAATGTCCGGCCAGCCATCGTTGTCGAAATCGTAGGAGACGGCGGTGATGGAGTAACGGCCTCCGGGTTTGAGAATGCCGGCTTTTTCAGAAACGTCGGTGAACGTTCCGTCGCCATTGTTGCGATAGAGAACGTTTGTATCGCCAGTAAGCCCCCGCGGGCCGCACATGACGGGAATGCCTTTCCATTGGCAGAGCGCGGGGCCGTTGGGGTCCGGCGTTTTTGCGAGATCGAGTTTGATGTAATTGCAGACGAAGAGATCGAGGCGACCGTCGCGGTCGTAGTCCAGAAACGTGCAACCGGAGCCCCAGCGATGCGCTTCGTTCGCGACGCCAGCTTGTTTCGTGACGTCAGTGAAGGTGCCGTCGCCATTGTTGCGAAATAAAATGTTGTGGCCCCAGAAGCAGCAGAAGAGATCGTCCCAGCCGTCGTTGTTGTAGTCGCCGACGCAAACGCCGGTCTGCCAGCCGGTGCGGCCAATGCCGGATTTTTCCGTGACGTCGGTGAACGTGCCGTCGCGATTATTTTTGTAGAGATGCGTGGTAGGCGCTTGCCCCGTGGGCCATTCCTTGCCGAGGAGCGAACCGTTAGTGAGATAGATGTCGAGCCAGCCATCGTTGTCGTAATCGAAAAAAGCGATGCCCGAGCCTTTGGCTTCGATGATGTAGCGCTTGTTGTTGGGGTCGCCCCAGACGTTGGGAGTGGTGAGGCCGGCTTCGCGGGCGACGTCGAGGAATTGGACGGGAGACTTCGCGGCATTCGGAGACGGATTCGGTTTCGGCGATTGTTGGAGAAGAAGCGGAGACTTCCAGCGCCAAAGAGGAGTTGCGAGGGCGTCGAGAAGAGAGGCGCCGAGCGCGGTGAAGGAAGAGCCGAGAAAGCGACGACGGGGGAAGTTCATTTCGGGGTCACCTTGGGAAAATTGCGCGGAACAATGCCGACGCCTTCTTTTACGGCGATGATTTTGTCGACGGGAATATTTTTTAAGCGATCGATTTGGCCGCTGGGCCACGTGATTTCGAGCTGATCGATTTTTGCGCGCTTGCCGAGGCCGAAATGAATGCGCGGATCGCTCGCGGACATGTAGCCCATGCCACCCTTGGCTTGTTCGACGCGCGTAACACCCTCCGCCGTGAGTTTCAGCGATGCGCCGATGCCGTCGCGATTCGATTTTGTGCCGATGAGCAGAATTTCGAGCCAGTGATTCGCAGCCGCACCGTCATTGCGAAGGAGCATCGGGTAGTCGCCGCGATTGTTGGTGACGATGCCCAGCGCGCCATCGTTGAGAAAATCGGCGGTGGCGATGGCGCGGCCGGCGACGGGTCGGCTGAAATCGGCACCGAGCGCGCCGTCTGGAATCTTTTCGAACTGGCCTTTGCCGAGATTGTGGAGCATGAGCAGCGGCTCTTTGTAGCGCACTTCGCTGTGATAGAGCTCGACGTTGTCGACCATTGCGCCATTGATCTGCACGATGTCCGGCCAGCCGTCGTTATCGTAATCGAGAAATTTCATGGACACGCCGCTAAGTAGAATCGCTTTGTTGCCGATGCCGGAGCTGAAGGTTGCGTCGGTGAACGTGCCGTCTTTGTTGTTTGTGTAAAGACGATTCAGTTCGAAATCGAGATGCGTGATGTAGATATCCTGAGCGCCGCAGCCGTCAACGTCAGCGGCGTCGATTCCCATGCCTGCTTCGTAGCGGCCATCTTCACTGGCGGCGATGCCGGAGACGAACGAGACGTCCTTGAACGTGCCGTCGTGATTGTTGAGGAAAAGAAAATTCGGCCAGGTGTCGTTGGCGACGGCGATGTCGGTCCAGCCGTCATTGTTGAAATCGGCGAGGACGACGCCCATGCCTTTTGCTTCGGGCTTGCCGACGCCGGAGGAATCGCTGACGTCGGTGAAGGTGCCGTCGTGATTGTTGTGATAGAGCTTCAGTTTTTGGCCGCGATAATTTCCGGGATTGCAGTACGAACGATAGCCGGGACGCTTTTCACCGCACCAGAGATTATTTTTCGGCGACCAGTCGATGTAATTAAGGACGATGAGATCGAGATAGCCGTCGTGGTCGTAATCAAACCATCCGGCGCTGGTGGACCAGCCACCTTCGTCGGCGACGCCCGCTTTCGCGGTGACATCGGTAAATGTGCCGTCGCCATTGTTGTGATAAAGGATGGCGCGATTGTAGCCGGTCACGTAAAGATCCGGATAACCATCGTTGTCGTAGTCGCCGACGGCGACGCCCTCTCCGTAATGATTTTCCGCGGCCACTCCCGCCTTGTCCGTGACGTCGGTGAACGTGCCGTCGCCATTGTTGCGATAGAGCGCGGAGCGCAGCGGGTGATCGGGTTTGTAGAAATCGGTGGGGCCGGACTGGACGAAGTAAAGGTCCATGAGGCCGTCCTGATCGTAGTCGAGCCAGGCGACGCCGGTGCCCATGGTTTCGAGATAGAGTTTTTCGTCGGACTGCGTAGAGTCCTGTACAAACGTGATGCCCGCTTGTTTGCGAATGTCGGTGAATTTAATGGAGATGGCGGCATCCGGTCTTTTTGCGGGCCTGGCCGATTGCGAATGGAGGAACGCGACCGGAAGAAAAAGAGGCGCGAGAAGCGCAGCGGCGAAGAAAGGGAAAGCGCGCGCGCCATGACGCGCCTTGCGGACGCAACGAGCGGGAGATGAGATTTTATGCGTCACGAGAAAAGTTTAAGATCAGAGGGTGCGGTCAGCAAGGGAAAGCGCGATTTGCAGGAATTGCTGGCGCGCGGGCATGGGAAGAGGCTGCGCCGTGGCGGCGGAAGTGGGCGGCGCGTTGGCGAGGGCTTGTTCGATTCGGTCCATGCTGAAGCCGCCGGACGAATGGCTGCCTTTGAAGCGCGAGAACACTTCGCGTGCCTTATCGTATTGGCCCGCCTGGTAATAAAAAACGCCGAGCGTCGAATAGCTGCCCGACCATTCGGGGAGAAGCTCGACGGCGCGTTCGAACTGAGCGGCGGCTTGCGGAGAATCGCCGCGAAGGGCGGAGACCACGCCGAGACCCCAGAGGATTTTTCCGGAGGCAGGCACGCGAGCGAGGCCGCGGTTGAGCGTGGACTCCGCGTCGGCCAGATTGCCGGTGCGAAGCTGCACGAGCGCGAGCGAGAGATAGTACTGGTCGTTGTCCGGATTGCGGCGGATAGCGTCGAGGAAAATTTGCGCGGCCTTTGCGGAATCGCCGAGGTGGGAGTAGATGTCGCCAAGGAGCGCGAGGTAGGCGTCGTCCTTTTGACCGTCGGCGGAAACAGACTGCGCGACGCCGAGTGCCTCCTGGTTTTGTCCCTTGCGGAAATAAGCGTCGGCGAGATCGAATTTGACGTCGTCGGAATCGGGATTGGATTTGGCGGCCGTCTGAAAATGCTGGATCGCGTCGTCATAGAGGCGATATTTGGCGAAGAGGACGCCGAGTCCTGCCTGCGTGCGAAAATCCTGCGAACTGAGCTGATCGAGTTGGGCGGCGGCTTGTTTTGCTTCCTGGACTTTGCCGAGTTTTAAATATGCCTCTGCCAGGGAATAAAGATCCTGCGGCTGGCCGGGATGAGCCTTGATTTGATTTTCGAGTTCGGTCAGGTCGAGCTGCGCTCGCTGCTGGGATGTGAGCGAAGCGCGATTGTCGAGATAGTCGAAAAGATGTTGAAACGGATAGGGGCCGGGGTTCGCGTCTTTCGACATCGTCTGGAAGACGCTGAGGTCGCGCTGCGCGGCGTCGAATTGTTTGAGATTGCGCTCGACCATGGCGAGTTTGTAGTAGCCGGTGGCGGGCTCGTTGCTGACCTTGACGTAGCGGCGAAGGAGGTCGGCGGCTTCAGCGAAACGCTTCGCGGTGATACGTAGATTGGCAAGTTCGAGCAGCGCATCGGCGAAATTGGGATTGGACTTTAGCGTTTGCACGAAATATTCCTCGGCTTTCGCCTGATTGCCCTGGCGTCCTTCGATGTAGCCGAGATTGAAAAGGCAGGACGCGTTTCGCGGATCGATTTTGGCTCCTTGTTCGAAATATTTGCGCGCTTCGTCGAAGCGGCCGAGATGCCGGTAGGAAAGCCCAAGGAATGCGTAGGAGCGGGCGGTTGGATCCATCTCGACAAGTTTCTTGAATTCCTCGATCGCTTTCTCGGTACGGCCGGCCATGAAATCGCTTTCGCCGAGTGCGGCGCGAAGATCGGCGCGGCGAGGGTCAAGCTGAATTCCGGATTCAAGGAGCGGAATTGCGTCTTCGTAGTAGTTTTGCGTCATGCTGACGCGGGCGAGAAGAAAAATGATGTCGGTGTTTTCGGGCGCCAGCTTGTGCGCGCGCGATAGCAGTTCAAGTGCATCTACGGCACGCGATTGATCGAAGTAGGCTTGCGCGAGGAGGTAAAGAAGGTCCGGGGAATCCGGCTTGAGGGCTTGCGCGCGTTTCAAGACGAGTTCGGCTTTGGCATCGTCACCGCCGCGAAGTTGCGCCTGGCCGAGGTTGAAAAGAATTTCGAAGTTTTCAGGCTGCAGCGCATTCGCCTTTTCAAATTCGGCGGCGGCTGGCTTGTATTGTTTGGCCGAGGCAAGGATGACGCCGAGGGTGAAATGGAGCTGCACGTCCTTTGGATTGCGCGCCGAAAGATTCGTGGCGACGGATTGTGCCAGCGCGGGCTTTCCCGATTGCAGGTAGGCACGCAGAAGATTGATTTGCGATTCGGAAGTTGGCGGCGCGACGCGCTGAAAGAAGGGAATCGCCGCGGCCGGCTGATTCTGCGAGAGCAAGATCAAGCCGAGATTGTAGCTCGCTTCGGCATTCGCGGGCTCGGCGCGCAGAACTTCACGAAATTCCTTTTCGGCGAGATCGATTTTTTGTTCCGCGGCGTAAAGATTGCCGAGATTCGTTTTCGTGCGAGTGGATACCGGATTCAGCGCCAACGCCCGCTCAAACGCAGCGCGGGCTCCGTCGAAGTCCCTTTGAGAAACCGCAATTATGCCGAGCAGGTTGTGCGCTTCGACGCTCTTTGGGTTTGCGCTCAGAACGGCGAGGGCTTTCTGCCTGGCTTGGTCAATATTGCCCTGTTTCAACAGGTCCTCGGCCTCCTGCAGTTGAGGATCCGCTTTGGAAGCCGCGCGTGCGGCAGGTTTTTTAGCTGGGAGTTGCTGCGGAGCCGCAAAAGGAGGCGTGAAAAACAGTGCGGCGAAGAAGAACGCGGCGAATGATGTCGCGTTGCGGATACGTCGAAAATGGGAAACTTTAGTCATGGGAGAATTGCGAAAAGCTCGCCTTGTCGTTTCACAAAGTCACTTTGTGTTTTCAATGTAGCATTTCCAACGCTTGCCGGGCCAACTTGTGGTCGGGTTGAAGTTTTAGAAGCGACTCAAGCGTAGCGCGCGCTTTCTCAGATTCTTTTTCAATTGCGTACAGTTGCGCGAGATTGAGATAGGCCTGATCGAAATTGGGCGCCACTTCAATGCACGATTTGAACCGCTGTTCCGCGTCGGAGTTGCGGCCATCGCGAATGAACAGAACGCCAAGATTGTTGAGAGCGTCGGGGTAGTCGCGTCGCAAGGAAATTGCTTTTTGAATCAGAGATTCCGCGCGCGCAGCGTCGCCCTGTCGTGCATAGAGCATGCCGAGACTGTAGTTGGCTTCGGGGTTTTCTGGTTCGAGCGTAGCGGCATCCGTCAGGAAACGAAGTGCCTCTGCGTTCTGGCCCTGGCGGCGAAGCGTGTTTCCGAGATTGAGCATGGCGGTGACGTAGTTGGGGCGCTGCGAAAGCGAGCGTCGAAAGTACTCGACTGCTTTGGCCGGTTCATTTTCGTGGCCTGCGATCATGCCGAGATTGTTCCATGCTTCGGGATACTCGGGCTGAAGCGCGGTGGCCTTTTCAAGCGACGCACGCGCTTCAGCGAACTGGTTTTTGCGAAGATAAAGTGTGCCGAGATTGTAGTGGGCTTCGGCGTTATCCGGCTTTGCGGCGATCACTTGTTTGAAGGACGAGGCGGCGGCATCGAAATAGCCGTGTTGGAAGAGGGCGACGCCATACGTGAAATCGTTGCGTTGAAAGCTGATGCGATAGCGTTTGCCGGCGAAGGGAAGCGCCTTCGAAATGCGTTCTTCGCGAGTACGCGGGATGGAGACTGCGTCGGCGAGAAGTTGTTCCGGTTCGAATTCGCCGGAGACGACCTTAACCAGATTCGCGTTTTCGTCAAGCAGGAAAGCGCAGGGAAGCGGCAGGTCGCGCCTGCGATCAAAAAGATAGCGGTAAATGATGTTGTACGCGCCGGCGAATTCCGGAGTGGCTCGCAGAAGAGTTATCGAGATTTCGCCGAGGGGCGCCGCGGAGCGTGGCTCGGCAGCTTCTGTTGGCGCGACATCGGCCGCAAACACGCGAATCCCTTTCGCCAAGAAAGTTCTCTGGGCCCCATCAAGCTTTTTCAAGTGCGGAAGTCCGGCTGCATCTTGCGACGACCAAAAATGCAGAATCGCCGGCTTGCCGCGCAGCGAGTCGAGCGTCTGGGATTTTCCCGCCGTATCGGTCAACGCAAATTCCGGTAGCGGCAGTGGCTCAATCAACCAGGTCGCAACTCGGTCCGAAGAGAAGCCCGAGTTTGGCGGAGGGTTCTCGGCGGTAGCCTGCTTTTTGGCGAATGGCTCCACGCCGAAGGCTGAGTCGCCCTCGGTGAAAGTTATCCGCCGGTTTCGGGGAACGGAAGGGAAGGACTGTGACGCACCGCTGGGCCAGCGAATCGCAATGGAAATCGGCGAAGGATCTTTGCCGATACCAAAAAAAAATTCTTTCGAATGTTGCGAGAGAAAACCTGTCCCGGCTTGGAGATACTTTGTTTGCTGCAGAGGGCCGCAGCGTATCGTAACCGCCGCTCCAACGGCGTCTCGGTTGCTCTTTGTGCCGCGCAGTCGGATGACAATAGCGTCGCCGATTGGGTCGAGGGTGTTTTGCAGTATGCGAAGTTGCGGCCCGGTGCGATTTTTGAGGACGACTTCCAGGCGGCCGTCGTGATTCAAGTCAGCCAGCGCAAAGCTGCGGCTGTCGTCGAGAAAATCGAGACCGGAAATGCCCGAGATGTCCGAGAACGTTCCGTCGCCGTTGTTCGCGAAGAGCGTGTTTCGCTCGTAGCCGCTCCACGTCGAGTCGGATCGTATCAGCTCGTTGATCGCGCTCCAGCCTTGTTCATAGGCGGTGACCGGAGTGGATGTTGACGGCGAATTGCCGACCACCTGCCGCCAGAAAAAGCTGGAAAGCTCTCGCGGCTCGCTTCCGGAAATATAGCCGTTTGCGACATAGAGATCCGCGAAGCCGTCGTGGTCGAAATCCCAACTGTCGGAAGACCAGGCCCACCGGCCGAGTTCGACGCCGGTTTCCGCAGCCGTGTTTTTGAAGCGGCCATCGCCGAGATTTTTGTAGAAAGAATTGCCACGAGCGTGCTGGCGATAGAGCGATTTTATTTCGGCTGAATCGCTGGGATGAAACAGCTCATCTGCCGAAACGCGTTGACCCGCTGCGGACCACATATTGGACACGTAAATGTCTTGCTTGCCGCTGTTTGCTGCATCAAGCCAGCACGCGCTCATTCCAGCGCCAACATCGTTTGCGCCCGACGCTTCAGAGATCGCCGCAAAAGTCCCGTCTCCATTGTTGCGGTAGAGATTGCTGCGGCCGAAGTCGTTCGCAACATAGAGATCCGGCCAGCCGTTGCCATTGATGTCGCCCCAGGCGCAAGCGAAGCTGTAACGATCATTCTCGGCACCGAGGCCGCTGGTTTCCGTGCGATCTATAAACGTGCCGTCACCCTGGTTGTGAAAGAGGAAGTTCGGCGGGCCGTTGCGCGCGTCGAAATACGGCGAAGGGTAGTGATACTGGTCGAGCCCGAGATAATAGGTATAAAGGCAGAAATAGATGTCGAGTTTTCCGTCGCGGTCGTAGTCGGCAATGGCCGCGTGTGTGAACGTTCCTTGCGGTGGCTTCGCGAAGGCGAACGCGTCGGGCCTGTGTTCGAATTTCCCCTTGCCGTTATTCAGGAAAAGCAACGGACCGGAGTCGCAGACAACGAGAAGATCCTGCACGCCGCGGTTTTGAAAATCCGCAAACAGCGCGCAGGAAGTCGCATCCAGAACGGCAACGCCTGCACTCTCCGTCACGTCTTCGAATCGGCCGTCACCGCGATTGCGGTAGAGGCGGTTGGGCAGCCCGGACGGCTGGCAGACGTAAAGATCGTCAAATCCGTCGTTATCGAAATCACCTGCGGCCACGCCATTGTTTCCGTAAACGTCGATGCCCGACGCTCCATCCAGAACAGTCCGCCACTCATCCGTGCCGACGCGCAACTGCCTTCCATACGACTCGCAGCTAGTCATGTAAGAAGCGGTGACATCTTCAAACATTCGGCGCGGCGCGCGAGACGTGGTCTCGGACGTAAAACTCCATTTTTCAACGAGCCATTTTTGCCCGGGCGAATTTGTCCAGACCATTTCCCAATAACCGTTCCGCTCTTCAACTCCGCCGGATTTGCGTTCGCCTGCAAACGAATAACGCACGCGACTCGCGACTCGGCCCGAACTCGCAGCACTCTGCCCAATTTGAAGAATTTCGAACTCGGCCGTCCAGATCTTTGCTAACGAGGAGAAGTAATTCCCAAGCCCGCCCAACCCAGACTCGTCATTCGCCAGCGGACGAGCAGCCCATGCGCGAGCAGAAACTTCCACCCCTGTCGACGATCGTCGATTCGTTTCGACAGGCGCTTGCACAAAATTGCATTCGAACGAGGACGCCATCGATTCTTTCATCGCGCTTAAATCAGCAGGCGAATTCCTGAGCGTGCTCGACCAACGCCCCAAAACGCTCTGCAGCTCAGCGGCGATCTTCTCTCCTGCGTATCCGTCGCTTCCTGGCACGACCAAACCAATCATCGCGTCCAGGGGCGAAGCCGCCGGGTAATGAGGAATCAAGTGCGACGCGTCGCCGAATCCGGGCCGCGGTTCGGCTACCCGTGCCGATGGCAAAAATCCCATCCCCGCCGTGAAAGAAGAGGGTAGCAGCAGGGCAGATCCCCACCGGACGCGGTCAAGGAACTCCCGCCGGGACAATGCCTTCCTGTACTTCTCTGGGCGTCGCACTCTCAGTTGGCCCTCGGTTTTTAAGAGACCGCTAGATGGTAGCATCGTTAACTTCTCCGCCAAAAGACGCCCAATTATGCAAACGTTCCCACGAAATAGGGAATTACCTCCCAGCAGCTAGGATGAAAGGACAATCACTCGCCTGGCCGTCGCCCGCCGAGCCCGACCCTCGAATTCCCTGAAAACAGGCCGATTTGGCAGAATCGTCCAAAAAAAGTGATGAGAGCCACAAAAATACTTGACAAGCAAAAACGAGAAGTGGTATTCCATCACACACGGGTAGTGTATTTGTACTAGGGGTGCTTCAAAAAAGTAAGCGTTTACATTCACTGTAGCGCTTAAGCCGAAAATTTAGGGACCGTGAGGGCGAACGTTCGGGGGCGCCCCTTGCCGCGTAAGACAGCGATTCAGTGTAACGCCGGTGTAAGCGTTTACCTTCGCTGCCAGGCAGGTTCGGATCGATCGAATCGCGGGTTGGTTCTGAGGAGGAGAGGCTATGGATCGAAAGACCGTTCGGATTTGGGGTGGACGGCTTCTGTTGGGTTGTTTGGTTCTTCTGCTCGCTGGGGCGACTTCGACCCTCGCGCAGATTGACACGGGCTCTATTTTAGGAACGGTATCGGATTCATCGGGCGCACGAATCAACGGCGCCACCATTACCTTGACGAACGAGGGTACAAACGCCAGCCTTTCGACAAATTCCGCGGAGGACGGCGGCTACAAATTCACGCCTGTCAGGATCGGTTCTTACAAGCTGACCGTCACCATGCAGGGGTTCCAGACTGCGACCGCGCACGGCCTTGTCGTAAACGTGGGGCAGAGCGTCGTGGCGGATTTCAGCATGAAGCCCGGCGCAGTGACCGAAACAATTGAGGTCACGACAAGCGCTCCGGTATTGCAGTCGCAGGACGCTTCTGTCGGTCAGGTCGTCGATTCGAAGAGTGTGAATGACCTGCCGCTCAACGGCCGCAATTTCACATTTCTTGCGCAATTGGCTGCCGGCGTAAATACGCCACAGGCCGATACACGTGGCAACGCCGCGACGGGTGCGTTCTCGGCGAACGGCAGCCGTCCCGCACAAAACAACTACTTGCTCGACGGCATCGACAATAACTCTGACACCGTGGACTTCCTCAACGGAACGAACTTCGTTGTTTTGCCTCCGGTGGACGCAATCGAAGAATTCAAAGTGCAGACCAGCGGTTTCAGCGCCGAATATGGCCGTTCTGGCGCTGCCGTTTTGAACGCCACGATCAAGTCCGGCACGAATGAACTGCATGGCTCGGCTTGGGAATATTTCCGCAACGACAAACTAGACGCAGCCGACTTTTTCGAAAATGCCGGTGGAATTCCCAAAGGTGCTCTGCGGCAGAATCAATTCGGAGTTTCCGCGGGTGGACCGGTTATCAAGAACAAGATTTTTATCTTTGGTGATTATGAAGGTTTCCGCCGCGTTCAGGGAACAGTTGCGACTGGCTCGGTGCCGACTGCGGCTGAACGCGCAAGTGGATACACAGACCTTTCCGATTTGCTGAAGCAGGGCGGCACTCAGACTGATGCCCTGGGCCGTACCGTCCCGACCGGAACGATTTTCGATCCGGCGACGACCCGCGCGGTTACAGCCGGCGTGGTGGACCCCATTAGCGGTATTTCCGCGGTAAAGAGCGGATTCGTCCGCGATCCTTTTGGTACTTGTGCGGCCAGCACTTTGACGTTCACTGCGGCAGGATGCGGTTTGAACCAGTTGCCAGCCGGAAGACTTGACGCGAATTCGATCGCTCTGCTTAACCTTTTTCCGAACCCCACTTCTTCCTCATTGTTCAGCAATTACGCGGCGTCTCCGAAACTGTTCGAGCACCGCAACGCATTCGATACCCGGATGGACGTCAATTTTAGCGACAAGAACCAGGTTTTCTTCCGCTTCAGTTTGGCCGATGATCCCCAGTTTATTCCTGGCATCTTCGGTGGCGTAGCGGACGGTGGTGGTTTCCAACAGGGCACCCAAACCGCCAACGCCCAACAGAGCGCCTTGGGCTATACGCACACATTTAGCCCCAACCTCATCAACGTCGTACGGGCGGGCTTGAACTACCTGCACACGACCCGCGTTTCCCCGTCGGCAAACGACCTCAGCAACATTCCGGGGAAGTTTGGAATCCTCGGGATACCCCAGCAGGCCGAGAACGGTGGCTTGCCGGCCATTGGCATTGGCGGCTTGCAGACACTCGGCAGCAACGCATTCTTGCCCTCGGACGAAGTCAGTTCAACGTTCCAGTTGACCGACGACTTGACCAAAATCTACGGCAAGCACACCTTTAAGATGGGCTTCGAATGGCAGCACGTAAAATTCTCGACTCTGCAACCCCCCTGGTCGCGCGGTCAATTCAATTTTGACGGCGTGTATACCGACATCCCTGGCAAGACTAACGGGAACACGGGTGTCGCCCAGCTCTTGTTGGTCCCTCAGGCAACTACGGTTGCGGGCGGAATCAACGACGTAGGCGGACCCAATAACGTGTTCGTCTCGAACATTTCGCTGACGGATAACGGCAAAAACTACTACGGCACTTATCTTAACGACGATTGGAAAGTCACCAACAAACTGACCCTGAACCTCGGCGTCCGTTGGGACTATTTCCAGCCGGTGTATGAGCACCACGGAAACCAGGCGAACTTCATTCCGAGCGGCGCTCCGACCAATGGCCCTGCCTACTTGATTCCCGCGGGACCGAATGCTGGGAATCTTTCGGCTAGCTTTCTTAGTCTGCTCTCGAAAGACGGCATCGCTCTGGTTACCGGCCAGTTCGGTAAGAGCTTGGTGCAGGGCCAAAAGACCAACATCGCGCCGCGGTTCGGATTCGCGTACCAGAGGAATTCCAAGTTAGTTGTCCGCGGCGGATTTGGCATCTTCTATAACGGATTTGAGAATCGCGGGTTCTCACCGAACTTGGGCGAGAACTATCCATTCCAATTCAACTTTAACTTCTCAAATCCCGATTCTGGCCATCCGATTAATAACTTTGCAGGCTGTGCCAAGGCGACAGCTGGCGGGGGACCAACGCTTGAAACTGGCTTCAGTTGCACGCCGTTGGATCCGCTCTCCGTTAACGCGGGCGGTCTTGGCTTGCGCGGCATTCAATACAACTACTTGACGCCGTATTCCATGGGCGGAAACCTGACCGTCCAGTATCAGCTGACTCCCACGATGTCCGTTCAGGCGGCCTATGTGACGACCCTTGCTCGGCATTTGGAAGTCTTCCCGTCGAACAACACGGTTACCTCAATCCAGCCAAGTTCGGTCAGCGCTAGCACCTTGGTACCGTTCCCCGACTTCGGTCGCGGCAACAGCCAGGCGGAGACCGAAGGCAGCAGCCACTATCATGGATTGCAGACAAAAGTGGAAAAGCAATTCCACGGTGGCTTGACTTTCTTGGCTACGTACACTTGGTCGAAGACGATGTCGGATGCTGGTGACTTGCTGAACGGTGGCAGCGATAACGTCGGTTATCGTGCGCCCGGCGTTCCGGGATTCGGCATCCAGAAAGACTTCAAACTCGCGAACTTTGACATCCGCAACGTGTTCCACTTGAGCGGCGGCTACGAGTTGCCGTTCGGTAAGGGCAAGAAGTATATGTCTGGCGCGAGCGGTCTGGCGGACAAGGCGATAGGCGGCTGGAGCGTGCAGTGGATCGCTACCCTCCAGGATGGTCAGCCCATTACCCTCAGCTGCCCGAACGGGACAGCGCAAAGCGTGGGTTGCGGCGCGTTGTTCTCCGGTCAGCCTCTTAAGCTCGGACTGCACACCGACGGAAACGGGAAACTGAGCTGGTTCGGCAATCCGGCCGCGTTTACTCAGCCGGCGGCTTGCACCACCGTGAACGGTTGCGATTTCAGCACACTGGGCGGTATCACTCAAGTGCCGGGTCCCGGTTTCCATCGCCTCGACTTCTCCATCTTCAAGGATTTCCCCTTCGGCGAGCGGCGCAAGCTGCAATTCCGTACGGAAATCTTCAACGTGACGAACCATCCGAACTTTAACGCTCCTGGGTTCGGAGGAAACGGTGTCGTTGCGATCGGTGGTTCGACCGACTTCACGAACACATCGAACACAACAACCTTCGGCGAAATTGGCTCTACCCGCGACAATCCGTACGATCCGCGGCAGATTCAGTTCGCGCTCAAATTTATTTTTTAACAACCAACAACCACCCCAACCGGGAGGCGCTTCGCAAGAAGCTCCTCCCGGTTTTTTTTGGAAGGAACCTCAGCGCGCACTTCGAGTGCTAAAATCGGGTCATGGCTCGGAAGAAACTAGCGATGCTCGTAACCACGTTGCCCGTGTTCCTGTGGTTGTCCACTCTCGCGACCGGTCAGGATTCGCAGAACAAGGACGAACTGTTTCGCTCGGCGGTCTCTCTCTATGAATCGGGAAAGTACGCGGAAGCCGTGGCGCCGCTCGAGAAGCTCGTAAAAGAAGTGCCGGAAACGTTTGAAGTGCAGGAGCTGCTTGGCTTGGTCTACGCCGCGCAATCCGAAGACGCGAAAGCGAACGCACACTTGGCCAAAGCCGTGCGATTGAATCCCCGCTCGGTCGAAGCACGTTCCAATCTCGCGGCGAACTATGCTCGATTGGGAAAAATGGAATTGGCGCAGGAACAATTCGCAAAAGCCGCGGAACTCGATCCCAATAATTACGAAACGAATCACAATCTCGGCGAAATTTATATCCGCCAGGGAACCGTTGCGAAAGCTCTGCCGTATCTCGAAAAGGCGCAAAAGCTCCAACCCGCCGCCTACGACAATGGCTACGACCTCTCGCTGGCCTACATGGTGACCGGACGATTGAGCGACGCACGCGCGTCGGCGCTGCGATTGCTTCAGGCGAAGAAACCGCCGAGCTGCACAATCTGCTCGCGCAAATTGAAGAAAAAGACGGCAACTTCGTTGCTGCCGCAAACGAGTTTCAATCCGCCGCCCGCATCGAGCCAAGCGAGACCAACCTCTTCGATTGGGGCGGCGAGCTTCTCTTGCACCGCACCCTCGACCCCGCCGTGCAAGTCTTTGAGCAGGGCACCAAGCGCTATCCCAATTCGGCCCGGCTCATGGTCGGCCTCGGCATGGCCTACTACGCCCGCGGAAATTACGACGACGCCGTCAAAGCATTTCTGAAAGGCGCCGATCTCGACCCGTCCGATGCGCGCTGTTACAAATTTCTGTCGAGGGCGTACGATAGTTCGCCGAGTCAGGCGGACGAAGTTATCGAACGCTTTCGTCGCTATGCGGAACTTCAGCCAAGCAACGGCCAGGCGCAGTATTATTACGCCATGAGTTTGTGGAAAGGGAAGCGCGCGCAGGATTCATCTCTCGACCTGAAGCAGATTGCTTCGCTCTTGCAGCGCGCAATTTCGGCGAGTCCGGCGCTGGCGGTGGCGCATCTGCAACTTGGCAACGTAAATGCCGACCAGGGAAAATTTGCG
>Ga0070734_10002459_pt1 | contig 22346 bp, 21 predicted proteins | sample Coa_R1_8_FD_66444 | JGI IMG/M metagenome (GOLD analysis project Ga0070734, IMG submission 66444) | Surface soil microbial communities from Centralia Pennsylvania, which are recovering from an underground coalmine fire - Coalmine... | ecosystem: Environmental > Terrestrial > Soil > Unclassified ...
AAGGGCAACTTCCCCCCTCCTCACCAAAAGAGCGTATCTAGCGAGCCTGAGCCGTTATCTAGTGAGCTCACCCCTTATCTAGCGAGCTAGAGAGCCTGCCGGAAGAGATCACCACAATGATACGCGAGACACACAGGGAAATGCTTTTGCAGATCCATCTTTGTATCGCCATTTAATGAGACGCTGCGTTTGCGAGATTTACAAGAAGGCTTTTCAGAGTCATTCAGTTCTCGATTCCTCTCTCCTTTCTCCAGCCAAGTTTTAATGCAAGGAGGAGATTTCTCAGTAGTGTCGAACAAGCAATCACATACACATGCAAATCGTTCATATGCTCTCGTAAGAAACGCTACCCTCATATGTACGATGACAGTTTTCCACTTTCACAATGCGAGAGAGAGTAAATGGTAAATGCATCACCGCTTCCATCGATCTTTGATTTGACGCCATTAGACTCAGGTGGCCGCGAAGCACGTAAAGGTTTCGATTATCAAGATCATATCGCCGTAGGATTTTGCCTTCTCTTATTTGAGCGCCCCGAACTTGAAGAGGTTTGGTGCGAGACACACGATGATATTACGCTCGTTTGGCGTAACAATGGATCTAAAATCATCGAATTTATTCAAGTCAAATCAGGAGACTTGTCTTCTCGATGGTCCGTAGCCATATTGTGCAAGCGTGAACGAAGCAACGACAAGCCAAAGATTGGCTCGTCTGTGCTTGAACAATCTCTTGCTCGCGCTCGCTGCCAAGAGCAAATTATGTTCCGAATGGTTACTCCTATAGACGTGGACGATGACCTTAAAATACTCAAATTGGAAATTGAACATCCAGACCGTAAGATTGCTTCTCTTATTCCTTTGCAGCAGCAAATTGAGGGCAAACTTTCGGGAGTTGAAGCTCCCAATGGCTTCAAATGTTGTGACTGGGTTAGCAATTGTTATTGGGACAAGCGTGACTCAGAAGCGGGCGTTATCAATGGTAACAAGGTTCAACTGGACAAAATACTCCATTATGAAAACCAATTAATTTCTCCCGACCATCGTGACGAACTTTATCAGCGTCTTCTGGCCTTTGTCCAGCATGCATCGAAGGTTGACTATACTTTAGAACCGACCGGGTATCGTATTGATAAGACTAAGTTGAAAGATTATATACTGAAGAATATTCAATTGATGGGCTACGGCGGCGTGGGTTCGCTTCCGGAAGGAATGGAACAGAAAATGCGTCGTTGTGTCATCCCATCAGATCAAATTGCGACAGCGTCTGAGCAACGTCGTATCTACAATCGCGAGAGAATTACTTCCAGATTTATCTCTGGTGAGGAGCTTATATATGTCGAGGCAGAAGTTACTGCGAAGCTACACTTACTACTTTCCGCTCTGGATGCTGGACGTATTGATGGAAGTGGCATTCAGTTTCACGACCATTGCCTGCTAGTCATAGAAGATCTTTATAACAATTGGACCTTACCAGTTCCTCGACCATCCATCGCAGTTTTACAAGGATATATGTATGAGCGAACAAATCGGTGTACTCATCGCTTCGATAGGGTGCATCCATGAAATCGTTAAGCAAGTTGCTAAGCCAGCCAGTAGGCTTTCCAATCACAGCAGATGATATTTTGGAATATCATGCGACCAGATTGCTGCTGCTTATCTATATCTGTGGAACGACAGATAGAACCAGACGCACGACGCGCATTGACGGCCTTACCAAATTCGCCAAACTTGATTTCTTCGTTCGCTATCCCAGTTTCTTTGAGAAGGTTGCGGAGAGCCTCAATATTACTATTACACCAGCATTGACCACCACTGAGTCCAAAATGGTTCGTCACCATTATGGCCCCTGGGACAAGCGTTATTATCAATTACTGCCGTACCTTGAGGCACGGGAACTCATAACCGTGGAAAAGAATGGGACGCAATTTCAATTTGTTCTCACACAATTAGGTAAGCATATAGCCGAGCAGCTTTCGATGCATAACGAGTTTGAAAGCTTAACAAACCATATGCGTTCAGTCAAAGATGTGTTAGGCAAAATGAGTGGAAATGCTCTCAAAACCCTAATCTACCAAGTCTTCGATGCTGAAGTGGCCCAAAAACCACTTGGAGAGATAATCCAACCATGACGCAAACCATGATACTTACATCGTTACAGCGCACATCGTCAACTGTCGCGCCTGAAATCCTTCACTTCCAACCGGGCGTGAATGTAATTACAGGTGAGCCTAATTCTGGTAAAACTAAATGGCTTCAAATGCTTGATTATGCGCTTGGAGACACTGGAGAGCCAGAGAATGCATTCGGTGAAGAGTTAGCCGATAAGTATGAAACTATCAGTCTCACAGTGGATATTGGCGACAAGCAACATCATATCGAAAGAAGGTGGAAAGAGCCAGGCAAAAAAACCAAGATGCTTGTCAATGAGGACTGGATAAACGCCAGCGACTTCTCCGAATATATTCTAAAAGAGCTAGAGATACCACAACTCCATTTCCCGAAGGGAAACCCATTTGCCGAGAGGGCTTGGCCTGAGCTTAGCTGGAGAATGTTGCTCCGACATATATATCGCCAAGAACGCTTCTGGTCAGACTTTGCCGACAAACAGCCAGAAATAGAGCAGCATGCGGTACTGACACAGTTTCTGGGAGTGGCTGAGAAACTGTTTCCTCAAGAATTAGGCAACGTTGTTCAACAGCGCAAAACCCTCTATCGGCTACAAGCTCGCAAGGAACAGTACCAAGAGCTTCTCGATGAAATCTCCAGTCAAATTCTTTCGGCAAGCGGCGATGCTATAGTCGTTACACTAGATACACTGGAAGACAAGATTCGAGAGTGGCAACAAGAATTAGAAGCGCTTGATGCCACACGTACCAAGCTTCTTGCGGGTATCAATACTCGCTCAGGAGACCGAGATAGTACATACAGCGACATTGGAATCGCACGTCGCAGAGTTGATTTAGCCAGTGAACTTAACGAAGTATCTACAAGGCTAAGGGAATTAGAGCGGCGGCAGGATGAGCTTACCCTCTATAGAAATTCGGTCAATCAGGAATTATCGAGGCTGCGTCGCGCCCAGGTTTCCAGCACGGTGTTGGCTGACCTCAAGATTACCCATTGTCCGGCCTGTGACCAAGAGCTTCAAAATCGCGTTCCAGAACCTGGTCACTGTTATCTATGCGGACAGACAGTCAATGACATGCCGATCCAAGACCGCTTTCAGTTCGAGATCAATCAACTGGATGAGGAAGTAAAAGAGCTGGATGCACTTCTCTCTAAGGCGATCGAGGAGAAGAAACAACTAGAAAGTCGGAGAGCGGAACTTCACGAAAATCTCATATTCTTGGATAATGAGTTACGACCTGCTCAACAAAATCTTCTCGCCTTGATGCCATCCGAATTACCTGCTCTGGACACTCAAAGAGGGAGGGTTGAGGAACGCATCATTGGTGCAGAACGATTAAAACGATTGTTGGGGAAACGCAACGAACTCTCAAGTGAGATTGACCGCCTGGAGCAAGAAATTGGAAAGTTGGATGCCGCCTTGGAAGAAAAAGGCGGTGAAGCAAATTTTGAAAGTTCAGCAGATGCGCTTACTGATGGTATGAATACGTATACCAACCGAATTCATGCAGGGCATCCGAACAGATGGGGGCAACAGCGAATCTCCTTGAAGTTAAAAGAGCGCTCTTTCGAGTATATGGTTGGACCAGACAAGCGGACGACGCTCGGCGCAACTTTTACTTACGTTCTTTTCCTGAGTTACCACTTTGGACTTATGAATTTGTCGTCACAGCCCATGCGTCATTATCCTGGTCTTTGCGTTATTGATTTTCCTCCCAGGCTGTCAGATGAGGTAGGTGAAGATAAACGCCTTGCCTATTTGATAGAACCTTTCGTTACGTTGTTGAACAAACCAGATATGCTGGGTTGTCAGCTTGTCGTGGCTGGTAAAGGCTTCAGTGGCATGGACAATATAAACGAAATACAAATGCCTTTGCCCTGGAAATGACGATGATATACTGGGAAGACTATAGTGATGGTTGTGAAAGCCGTTCATACTGTTTTGGCTATATGCTTATTCCTGTGATTAGCAGTAGTTCTGATGAATCTAGTGAAACCTAATCGAATCGCCTGTATGAACCAAGGAGAACCCTACCCATGATAAGCGATGATTGGCCGAACGGTACATATGAGATTTTGGAAGGACCAGAAGCTGTTCAAAAAATCCAATCCATTCTGAGGCCGAACGAGGAGTGTATCAAACTAGCTGAGGACGTCTGTGGCTTTTATGGGACGGATCTAAAGTTAGGACTCAACAATGACCAACCGCTGTCCATCACTCTTCCCTATCAATCATTGCAACCTGATGAGATGAGAATCATATTGGTTACTGGTACAGACCGTGAGCGTGAAGCTCTCAGTCATGAACTTCTGCATGCGCAATTACTGGCACAAGGCTTACCTTTCCCATCATTGTGTGAATCTGCACAAATGGCCGCTCTAAACATAGTTCACCACAAACTCATATTCAAAGATTATCAAAACAACTTAAAACTTGCTCCAAACAAGTTCTATGGGCCTACTGATTTTATAGACAGGGCAGCAGTTAAAATGGCTCTTCAAAAACGCGAAGACGAGCAGTATAAAACCTATGAATGGTGTCTGCGCTTATGTGGTGACTGGTTGAACTGGATGCTGACTAAAGACGAAAACTATGTGAACTGGTTACAGCATGATTGGGGGTTACCACATGTGCAAAGACATTATCCTGAGTTAACCAATGAATTGATTGAGCAGATCAAAACTTGGTTTGATCGTAACCTGGATAATCCAAATACATTTGTATTAGACTTCAACCAATTACTCCAAATTCTGGGAGTACCTAAAATTGAATGCATACAGTGGTTCTTTTTGACAAAAGATTGCAATAAAGATAAACCTGATCGGCATCGAATGAATGGTGAATCTAGTCACGATGGCCTGTCCCCGGAATTACCGGGGCAGATCAACGACAGGAAATCTTGATCTTCTGATCGAGATGTTTACTCAGCCGTCGAAATCGATTCTCTAATAACTGCGGCAAACCGCCTTCCTTTCCCAAGTCTCATCGGGAGAGGAAGGCGGTTAAGTGTTGCGGAAGTTGTAATTGGGTCCTGATGAGGCGGGGCTTGGAATTATATCACACGAAGGGGGTTTTGCCAGGGACGGCCATGGGGGCGATAGCGAGCGCGCCGTTCCAGTCCAGCTTGGCGGGGAAGAGGTTCTCCTGCGAGGTGAGCATCTGCTCCCAGGTAATCATCGCCCCCGTATAGGCCGCCATGCGGCCCATCAGGCCAGCCAGCGTGCTCCGGGCCATCCGCTCCACATCGTTGATGGGCTTGCCACTGCGGATCGCGGCGAAGAGGGCGTCGTGCTCCAGTTTGTACATATCCTTCTTCGGCGGGGGCGTCTGCCACTTCGTCTGGGTCATCATGTCGGCGGCGGCGAAGTGGACGGTTCCCGTTCCCTGCGTCCCGATGACGTAGTCCGTATTATCACTGAAACAGTCCGGGATCTGCCGCTGCGCCATCGTGGCGCGCACCCCGTTCTCCCACTCGTAGAAGACATCGATGTGGTCGAAGATATTGCCCTCGTTGTTGGGGCGGGTACGGCCTCCCGTGGCGACGCAACGTACCGGAGGAACATCCTTCATGGCCCAGAGGATCTTGTCCACGCTGTGGCACGCCTGCTCGATCAGGCCGTCGCCGCAGGTCCAGACGAAGTTGTACCAGTTGCGGATCTGCCACTCGACATCGCTCATGCCGGCAGGGCGCGAAGACGCGGGCGGCATGGGCTTGACCGGGCCGGTGATATAGGTCGCGTGGATATGGCGCACCTCGCCCAGCGCGCCCTCGCGGAGGCGGCTATAGAAGGCGCGGTGCGGCTCCGCATACCGGTAGCAGAAGCCGGAGACAAAGCAGCGCGGCGTGTGGGCGTGCGCCGCCTTGACCGCTTCCAGGGCAGAGCGCACTCCCACGGCGTCGGTCCCAAGGGGTTTCTCCGCGAAGATGTGCTTCCCCGCCGCTGCCGCCGCCTTGATATGGAGCGGGCGAAAGCCGGGCGGGGTGGTCAACAGCACCACGTCCACGTCGCTGGCGATGACTTGCTTGTAGGCATCCAACCCGACAAACATATGGTCCGGGGCAACCTGCACCTTCTCCTTGATCCCATCCTGCGCCTGGAGCGTGCGCAGGCTCCGGTCCAGTTGGGACTGCAACACGTCCCCCATGGCGGTGAGCGTCGCGCCGGGGTCCGCCTGGAGCGCATCGGCGGCTGCGCCGGTGCCGCGCCCGCCGCAGCCGATCAGGCCGACGCGGATCTTATCGGAGCCCTGCGCAAAGGCGTAGTTTCCGGTGGCCAGCAGCGCTGCCGCGCCGGTCGCCGTGGCCGTCTTGAGGAAGTCCCGCCGGGTGGGCGTCTTCTCATTGGGATCGTTCTGATCTGTCATGCTCTCTCCTTTATTTATGGGACGCAGATGGCCCGGAACCCGACGAAGTTGCCGTCGGAGAGCCACCATCGGCTCTTGGGTAGCTGCGGGTCCGTCTCCTGCCAGGCCGGCGTCTGGCGCTGGCGCTCGCTGGGACTGACGTCAGCGGCTTTGTCGTTGTGCGTGCCTCCGCACAGGACCGGCTTGCCCTCCAGATCGGTGGCCCACTCGCCGAGGTTGCCCTGCATATCGTAGAGCTTCCAGGCGTTCGGCAGTTTCTTGCCCACCGGATGCGCCTTGCCGTCGCTGTTCTCCGCGACCCAGGCGCTCTTGAGCAGGTCGGGCGTCGCCAGCTTGCCCGTGGTTCCGGCGCGGCAGGCATACTCCCACTCCGCTTCGGTAGGCAGGCGGTACTTCTTCCCGGTTACAGAGGAGAGCCAGCGGCAGTACATCGTCGCGTTGAGGAAGCTCACATTGACCGCCGGGTAGCCATGGTGGCCCCAGCCCAGATCCGGAGGGATGTAGGACTTGCTGGGACGGGCGATGGCATCGGCTGCGAACTCGGTCTGTTCGTAGGGCGGCGAGGGATCTCCGCTCCCGGTGAAGACGTCGAACGCCTCCCAGGGGGTCTCGGTGCTGGCGATCCAGAAGGGCTTGACCTCCACCTTCTTCCCCCCGATGGTGATGGAGCCCGCCGGGATCGGGATCATGTCCACCTTGACCACCGATTTGGGTAGGGTCTCTGTAAACGGCGCAAGATGTGCGGAGGCCGTAGGCTTCGTCGGCTTGGCGGGCGGCTTGGTCTGCGGATGGGCCTGCGCGCCGAGTAACGCCGCGATCACGGGTAGAATAAAGGCGAGGGCAAGCCCTCGCGATACACTCCTCTTTCGCATAGCCGCACCGGCCGTTCCGGCAGCGGACTTCGGCCCTCCGGATAAGAAAATGAAACGTTTCAAAATGCTGCAAACCCTTTCCTGGTTCCTCTGCGCCACGCTCTGGGTCGTGATGGCGGGCGTCTGTTGGGCGGATGATGGTCCCAACCTCACCCGCTTCGAATACAAAGAGTACCACATGGGCGTGGATGTTCGTATGGTGGTCTATGCGCCCGACCAGGCGACGGCGGAGCGCGCCTGTGCGGCGGCGTTCGAGCGCTTCGCCGAACTGGACACCATCATGAGCGACTACCGGGCCGACAGCGAGCTGATGCGCCTCTGTGACAAGGCGGGCGGGCCGCCCGTCCCCATCAGCAGAGACCTGTTCATCGTCCTGCAGCGCTCCCAGGAGGTCGCGCAGCGGAGCGAAGGCGCATTCGACGTGACCTGCGGTCCAATCGTCAGGCTCTGGCGCCAGGCGCGCAAGACCCACCTGTTGCCTGCCCCGGAGGAGATCGAACACGCCCGCAGCCTGGTCGGCTGGCAGAAATTGCGGTTGGATCCCCGCAAGCGCACGGCCCAGTTGCTCGTTCTCGGTATGAAGCTGGACCTGGGCGCCATTGGCAAGGGCTATGCCGATGACTGCGCCCAGAAGGCGCTGAAGCAGTATGGCATCACCCGCGCCCTGGTCGAGGCCGGAGGCGATATGGTGGTGACCGATCCGCCGCCGGGCCGGGAGGGCTGGAAGATCGAGGTCCCCAACGCCCGCACCACGTCCGATGCACCTATTCTATTATTCTCCAATATCGCGATTTCCACCTCCGGGGATACCGAGCAATTTGTGGAGATCGGCGGGAAACGCTACTCGCACGTCGTGGATCCCCGCACCGGTCAGGCCCTTACCGACCGGATCGAGGTGACGCTTACCGCACGGGACGGCCTGACTTCCGACAGTCTCTCGACGGCTGTCGGCGTGGTCAGCAGCGTATCAGGGGTGGAGAAGGGGCAGGCGCTGGTCAAGACCTATCGCGGCGCAAAGGCGTATATTCGCGTTGAGACAGGCCAGGCGGAGAAGAAATCGCCGAATTAATAACTCACGTTACGCAGCCGGACATTTGAACTGCTTTCTGGGTCGGGTACAGAACGTACCCGCCTGGAGAGCCTGCGGCTAACCGTCCTCACGGACGGAAATGCTCCCAACGTTGGGATCGCGTCCGGAGGACGCTTGGCGGAACGCCCTTTAGACGGGTACGTTCTGTACCCGGAATTGCCCGGCTGCGTAAGGTGAGTGAATAAGCTGCTCCAGCCACTCGGTCGCTTCGGGGAAGTGGTCGCAATCCAGCACGAACTCCTGCCCCTTCGCGACGCTCTTCAGGCGAACGCTCCCCTCCTGTTTCGTCCACAAAAGCGGGTTGCCATGGTAAGAGAGGGAGGAGGCTTTTCCCTCGGGATGCAACCACTCAGGCAGTTGCCAGATACTGCGGGAAGCGCCCTTCGCGGTCAGGCAGAGGGCATCGCGATAGTGGGAAAATACGCCTGCGCCCGGCAGGTCGGTTGCGACTCCACGCAGTTTCAGACGGTCTGCGGCGAGGTAGATGGAATTGTGTTTATGCGCTTTACTTTGATAGTGGGGATGCGTCTGCGTCCAGGACGGCAAGCGCAAGATGTCGGAAGAGGGATAGCGGCTTTCGACCTGTAGCCAGCCGAAGAGGACATGCAGGTCCCGCGCGCCGCGCCGGTATCGGAACGCTTCTCGTTGTACCTCGACTTCGCGGAACCAGCCGTAGAAGAGAAACACATCGCCTGCTTCGATCCCCTGGTTGCGCAGGTGGCTCTCGGCGGCATGTTCCTGCCCAAAGAGCGGCCTCCATCCCTCCGGGCGCGCGATGCTGGCGGCATTCAGATCGGGATCCAGGTGGGCGCGATCCGCAGCTTGAATACGATTTCGGGTCAGGTCTGCCGCGAATTTGCCCGCCGTATACTCTCCCATCCGGATGTCGCCATAGCAGCGGGCATACGTCGCGTAGTGAGACGCCCTCTCCGGGATTGGCAGCGAGTACATTGCGCCGGAGGGTAAAATGGGGCTGGGCACGCCGCCGTTCTCCGGGGAGGAGTCGAACCCTTTACGGCTCAGAATGATTTTCACGACTGGGCTACTCCTCCCAAATGACGCCTTTCCGGATAGCTCAGTAGCCTGTGGGCCGGGTATCCTGGTCCGTAGACCACATGTTGTCGGTCGGCGACACGTAGGTCGCATCGAACGACATCATCTTGACATGTCCGTCCAGGAATGCAAACGGATGCCCGCCCGCATAGCGCGGATGTTCCGGCGGGAAGCTCCAGTAACGTCCATCGATGCTCCGGTATTCATTAATGCAGTTCGGATCCGTCGGGAACTTCTCGCAGGGCGGCGAGCCCAGTCCCTTCCCCCAATAGAACGCATCGGTGGGATTGCTCGTATAGCTCCAGGGGTTGAGACAGATGTCGAAGTAATCGCTGAACCAGAAGGCGTTATTCGGATCGTTGACTGGCAACGGGTTCGGTTCGCAGGAGGCGACGGTGCCGGTCTGACACTCATAATCTTTCCAGCGTTCTACATGGAGGGTCATGAAGATGGTGCGCGCAGGCGCGGAGATATCGGATAGACTGCGCGCGACGCCGGTAATCAACCCGTTATTGCGGATCGAACCGAAGAGCGGCGGGTCGGATTTGTCCGGATCGGAAGGATCCCACCAGACGCTTCCCCGGTTCCCCTGAAGGTCGCTGCCGTTCACGCCTCCTTTGCCGTTTTTGATATAGGCGTTGAGCGCTTCTTCGTAATACCCCGTGGACCACCAACTGATGTAACCAGGAATGCCGGGATTGTCGGACGTCTGGGTTCTGGCGAAGCTCTCGTCCCAGTCGCTGGTGTACATCAGCATGGCCGTGTCAATCTGCTTGAAGTTGCTCAGGCACATGGTTTTCCTGGCTGCCGCACGGGCTTGCGCGAAGACGGGAAAGAGGATCGCCGCCAGAATAGCGATAATGGCGATAACAACGAGTAGTTCGATGAGCGTGAACGCTCTTGAGCGGGTGGGTAGCATAGCCCCTCCTTCGTAATCGCCCGTAAGAGGGCGTTGTGACGTGAGGAGCCGAAGTGTGGTAGAATCCCTGTGTCAGGAGGGTCGGTTCAACCATGTCCGGCTCTTCTAAGCCCCTTTGGTGTTCCACCACCAGAGGGGCTCACCTATTTGTTAGTGGACTGGCTCGGCAAGCCAACCATGGAATTGCGTCACGGGCCTTTGGGCGGGAAGATCGTCGTCCAGATCAGGTAGGCGTTTAAACCGGCAATGAGCGCGGCCATCAGCCATCCGATCGTTTTGGTCCAGAGGCCGTTGACGAACGGCCCCATCTTCCTCTTGTCGCTGGTAAATTGGATGAGAGGGATGACCGCGAAGGAGAGCTGTGCCGAGAGCACTACCTGGCTGAAGATGAGCAGCTTGCCCGTTCCACTCTCCCCATAGAAGCCGACCGCGACAATCGCCGGAGCGATGGCGATGACGCGTGAGATCATGCGCCGGAGCCAGGCGGGGATATGCCAGTGGGTAAACCCCTCCAGCACCACCTGCCCGGCCATCGTCCCCGTCAGCGTCGAGTTCTGCCCGGAAGCCAGGAGTGCAATAGCGAACAGCGGCGTCGCCAGCGAAGCTCCCAGCAGCGGCGTGAGCAGTTGATATGCGCCCTGAATATCGCCGACCTCATAGTGCCCGCTGCGATAGAACGCGGCCGCCGCCAGAATGAGAATGGCGGCATTGACAAAGAGCGCCAGCGTGAGGGCCACGGTCGAATCCGTATACGCCGCACGGATCGTATCGCGCAGTTCCTGAAAAGAGTAACCGAAGCGGCGCGTCTGGATGATGGAAGAGTGGAGATAGAGGTTGTGCGGCATGACCGTCGCGCCCAGGATGCCCAGCGAAATATAGAGCATCTTGGGGTCGCGCACGATCTCCTGGTGGGGCACAAACCCGGCCAGAACCCCAAACCAGTTGGGATGGGCGTACACCATCTCGATGGCGAAGATAACCATCATCGTGCCGATGAGCGTGATCACCAGGGCCTCGATCCAGCGGAACCCCTTATGCTGCAGGGCCAGCACCAATAGCACATCCAGAGCCGTGAGCAGCACCCCCAGCACCATAGGAATATGGAAGAGGAGATTGAGCGCAATGGCCGCCCCGATGACCTCGGCAATGTCGCAGGCGACAATGGCCACCTCTGCGGAGAGCCAGAGCAGGATCGAGACCGGCTTGCTGTAGGCGTCGCGACAGGCCTGGGCCAGGTCCCGCCCCGTGACGATGCCCAGCTTGGCCGCCAGCGCCTGCAAGAAGATCGCGAGGAAATTGGAGATCAGGATGACCGAGAGCAGCCGGTAGTTGTAGAGCGCGCCGCCGCTGATGTCCGTCGCCCAGTTGCCGGGATCCATGTAGCCGACGGCGACCAGATAGCCCGGCCCGATGAAGGCCAGCAGCCTCCGCAGCCATCGGGCGTTCTTGGGAACCGCGATGGAGCGATAGACCTCTCCCAGGCTGGGGCGGCGTACCGGTTCCCGCCAACCTTCCGTGGGCAGGGTCTCTTCCGGGGGCTCAGTGAGTGGGAGTGGCGCGCTCATGGTTTACGGACTATTCCTTTTCAACGGGATTTCCGGGAGAACGCCATCGTTCGGGTTCGTTTCGTGTTGCAGATTTTCCTGGGCCGCACCGACGAAGATCTGCTGGGCGGCCTGCGGAGCGACCCGTACGATATCGCCGCCGACACGCAGGACAAACGCGCCACCGTAGGGCTCCTGCTCCAGGAATTCGATGGCCGTTCCGGGCAGCAGACCCAGTTGCTTCAAGTGGCGCAGCAGGCCGGAGTCGGTATCGCGGACGCGCCGGATGGTCAACTGCGCGGGGGTGCGCTGCTCGGTCAGCGCATGGCTGGCGACCGTCGCGACCACGCCCTCGCGGGTCGGGATCGGATCGCCGTGCGGGCAGGCGGTCGGGTGGCCGAGCAGGGCATCGATGCGCGCCTCGAACTCCTCGCTGATATGGTGCTCCAGCCGCTCGGCCTCCTCATGCACCTCGTCCCAGGAATAACCCAGCGCCTGTACCAGGTAGAGTTCCAGCAGACGGTGATGCCGGATGATCTCCAGCGCCATCTTCTCGCCCGCCGGGGTGAGCCGCACTCCCTGATAGGGCGTATGCTCGATCAGGCGCAGTTCGGTCAGCCGCTTCAACATCTTGCTGACGGCGGGCGCGCTGACCTGAACGCGCCCGGCGATATCCTGCGTCGTCACCGTCTCCGCATCGGCCTGCGCCTTGTAGATCGCCTTGATATAATCTTCCACGGAAGGGGAAGCCATCTCTTTTCCCGTCTCCTTACAAGAATTGACCCCTGTTCATTCTCGGTTGAACCCAGGTTAAACCTCAGTCCTATTATATCATGGAAGATGGAGCGGAGTCAATCTATTTTTTGAGCATGGTTAATTTATCGTCTCGCCTCTCGCTTTCCGTCTAGTTCTGACTTCTCGAATTGTGCTACAATGTTTCATTCTGCTCCCTATGGAAGCCGGGAGAGCGCTTCGTCGGAGCGGGCCATTCACGGGCCGGGATGGAGAAGAAAGGGAAAACGCAATGGCATCGTTTGCCGAGGCGCTGTACTCTCTCGCGACGCCGCGCCTGCGCAACCTCGTGCAGTTACGCAATGTATCGTCGAAGAAGATGGCGCTGATCCCCGATAAGCGATCGCTGGCGCAGTTTCTGGCCGGCGAACTCAACCGCCCCGATTCCGTCGCCGGAGCGGTCCTGCAGTGCAATGCCCGTGAGCTGCGCCTGCTGCAACTGAGCGTGGCCCATGAGACGGGCCGCTCACTCGGTTGGAGGGCGCTGGTCGAGATGGCGGGAGGCAGCGGATTGGAGCCGGTACTGAGCGCTGTTATGACCCGCCTGGAGGACCTGGGGCTGGCCTTTCGTGTGGGCGTCGAGGTGTTTGTACCGGATACCGTGCGTTATCAGGTTCCCGCCTCGCTCTCCGACCGCCATTCGCTCCCGCGTCTGCTCAATATGTATGATGCCGCCGCCGTCAAACGGATTGTGGACAACCTGAGCCTGCATCCGCCACAGAGCACCAAGCCGGTCAACATCGAGGCAATCAGCAAGCTGCTCCTGGAGAGCGGGGAGGAGTTGTCCCGACGGGTGCCGTTGACCCAGGAGGAGCTGGAGGTCGTGATGTACCTGGTCCAGGCGGGCGGTTCGGCTCCGCCGACCGAGGTCGCCATGAACGCTCTGAATGGCAAGACGGAGGACTTCTTCCGCTACGAGTGGCAGAACCGCTGGAAGCAGGGGAGGGAGCGCAACGCGATTGACCGCCTGTTGGCGAAGGGCCTGGTCTACGTTGTCATGCAGGGCTACGGCTACAATCTGATGCTGGTGATCCCCGGCGACCTGCTGCGTGCCCTGGTCGGCAACAAAGACACCGCTTTCTGGACGGCCCCGCCGCCCGCTCCCACCCCGCTGGCCAAACCGCCCGCCGCGACCACGCGCCAGACCGCAACGATCCGCGATGTCGTTACGCTGTTCGGCTTTCTGGGAGCGCAGGAGGCGGCCCGCACCAATACCGGCCATATTCATAAGGCGGCGCTCAAGAACATCGCCCGCCTGCTCTCCACCCCCGATGAGCGGTATGCGGCCTTCCTCTATGCCATCTGTCGCGATGCCGGGCTGATCGCTCCGGAGGGAGAGAAGCAGGTCTATACCCTGACCCCCAAGGGCAACTCCTGGCTGCACTGGGATAGCCTGGCGCAGCAGCGAGCGCTGTTCGACGCCTGGCGCAACGGCATTACCTGGGGGGAAATGTTCAGCGAGCCGCTGAAAAAGAGCAGTGACTACCGCAGCGCGCCGGGGGCGGTCGCCATCCGCAACGCGGTCCTGGATCTGGTGAAAACCCCTGTCGGCGACGCCTTTGTGGACATGGAGACGCTGGTGCAGGCGCTCACCTTTCGCGCCCCGCTCCTGCTGGTGAAGAGCGCGACCCTCGGCGGGGACCTCGTTCCGTCGCCGGTAACCTTTGTGCGCCTGCTCATCTGCGAGTGCCTGGCCTGGCTGGGCCTGGTCGAACTGGGCTGGGAGACGCCGCCGCAGCCTCAAGACGCCGCCACCAGAGCGCCCGGCGCCCGGGGCCGCCCTGCCGAACTGACGCAGAAGCCGCCCGTTCCGGAGGCGTCCGGCTATCGCCTGACCCCACTCGGCGGGCTGTTTCTGGATGTGCCGGGCAGCGAACCGCCGCAGCCGGAGCCGCGCGAGGACAAGTTCATCGTGCAGGCCAACTCCGAAATCTTTGTGCCGCCCTACCTGGAGCCGGCGACGCTCTACCACCTGCTGCTGCTGACCGATATCCCCGCCAAGGGCGCCACCGGTAACACGGTCAGCATCACCCGCGAATCCATCCGCCGGATGCTCGATCTGGGCGAATCGGCCAAAGACATGCTGGGTTTTCTACAGGCGCATGCCCGCACCGGGATCCCGCAGAATGTCGAGTATCTGATCAACGAGGTGGGCGGCAAACACGGGCACATCCATATCGGGAAGGCGCAGATGTATGTTCAGGTGGATTCCCCGCTGCTCTTGAAGGAGATGCAGGCGCGGCGCGAGCTGAAAGACTACTTTGTGCGCACGCTGACGGATACGGTCGCCCTGCTCAAGGCGGACGACCCGGAGAAGTTGCTCCGCGAACTCCGCAAGGCGGGCTACCTGCCGGTCTCGGACGATGCGCCGCGCGTCGGCGCCCTGCATTCCAGGGTGCGCTCCGCGCCGGCGGAGACGAAAGCGACGCCGACGACGGAGGCGAAATCCAATACGCGAGCCGCAAAAGCCGATACCTCCCTGGATTGGGAGCGGATCGCCCGCGACGACAACGCCGCCTGGGGCGCGAAATCGGCCCGTCCCGTTTCGATAGCGCGCCCCGAGAATGCCATTGAGAACAAAGAGATCATCCGGTTTATGCTGACCAAGGCGGCCCGTGACCATCAGGTGGTCGAAGTCGTCTATCAGGCACGGGACACCGACCCGCCGTCCCGCCACCTGCTGCAGCCCCAGCGGGTTACCGGGAACTATGTGGAGGCGTACTGCCAGATCGAAGACGAGGATGTCACCCTGAACACCAACCGGATCGCCTGGGCGCGGCTGGTAAAAAGCCCCTCCGACAACTGGTAATAATCCGGTGGTCCTGCCCGATAGCGCTCTCTGCCGGCGTTCTATTAATTTTTTCGCGGCTGAAACGCCTACAAGTGGCGAATCGGGCAAACTTGTGTTACAATGAGAGGCTATTTCGGTCCGGGGTTGGAATACGGAAGTTTTATGAGCCATAAGCAATCGTGCGATAGGGAACAACTGAGCGTGGTGCAACGTAGAGCAAAGGTATCTACGGCACAGGCCTTCACTCTGATCGAACTGCTCGTTGTCATCGCCATTATCGCGGTGCTGGCCGCTATCCTGTTCCCGGTCTTCGCCCAGGCGCGGGAGAAGGCGCGTCAGACCTCCTGCGCATCCAACATGCGGCAGATGGGGCTGGCGGTACAGATGTATCTGCAGGATTACGACGAGCGCTTTCCGCTGGCGGCGACCGCTCCGACACCGACGACGTTCCTGAACTGGCACCATCTGGTAGATCCTTACGTAAAGAACAAGCAGATATGGGTTTGCCCGAGCGCCAACCTGCCGATCAAGAATATTTACGGCGACCTGGTGTGCCACTACGGCTACAATGCATACTATCTAAATGAGGGTGTGGATGTCTCTAATATCTACACGCTGAACAATGCGCCGGGGACGGCGCTGGCGGGGATCAGCGCGCCGACACAGTGTACGCTGCTGGTGGATACGCGAGGGATAGATGGCAGGCAGCCTGCCAACCATCTGAGCACTTACATTCTGCCGCCCTCGCAGCCGGATGCGGACTACTGGGGCCGACCCGACCTGCGGCATACTCAGGGCGTGGTGCTGGGGCTGCTGGATAGCCATGTGAAGTGGGCGCCTCCGGGCCGCTTCTATACCGGGCAGACGCCGCCCGACGCCTGGTTTGCACGTGACTAGAGTCCTGCAACTTTCCGGTGTCGTGCACTGTCAATAGAGTGTTATCGTGACCCTGACGGCTTACTGTCGTCTGAATAGGGTAAGAACAAAATTTGCTACGCCGAATCGCCGCTTTCCGGGGCAGATTTACCCTGCAAGGGAGACAGGGAGAATGCCATAATGGAAGGATACGGCGAATCCGTCTTTTTACCGGGCTTTAGAGAAAGCTACCCTCATAACGATACAGAGAGTATCCCTACTGAGAGGTTCCACGGACAGGTTGACTGAACGAAAAGTACGGGGCACGAGAGGTTTTGTGAGAGTGAGAGAAGGGAGGGCACGATGCCCGCACAACTGAAAAATACGCTGGAGGCCCCGCGGGATCGAAGCCGTGAGACGAGCTATGTAGATCCCGATTTTGTGGACGCGCTCAGCAAAAATGCCACATTGAACGATCCGGAAGAGATTGAAGCCATTCTGGAAGCCTACGAAGCCCGCAAGGCCGCTGTCGTCGGGACGCCCCTGAACGGCGCCGATGACCAGGAGCCTGCGCCGGAGGAGCTGGAGCCGACGGCTGCCGAGCTGGAGGAGAGCACGCAGGCGTGGCTCCGCCGTGCCGGGCGCGTGGCCCTGCTGACCCACGATCAGGAGATCGCGCTGGCCCGCCGCATGGAGAGCCCGCGCAGCAAACACGAGGCCGAGGAGGCCAAGAACGCGCTAGTGCTGGCCAATCTGCGCCTGGTCGCCTCGGTAGCCCGCCGCTATCTGGGGCATGGGCTGCCCATCGAAGACCTGATGCAGGAGGGCACCATCGGCCTGATCCGGGCCGTCGAGCGGTTCAACTATCGCAAGGGCTATCGCTTCAGTACCTATGCCATCTGGTGGATCCGCCGGGCCATCAGCCGCGCCATCGCGGACCAGGCCCGTCTCATCCGCCTGCCGGTGCACGTCACCGATACCCTGGGGCGGATCAATAAGACGCGGGGCACGCTGCGCGAGCGCCTGGGCCGGATGCCGACGCGGGCCGAACTGGCCGAAGCGCTGAAGATGACCGAGGAGAAGCTCAGCGAGCTCCTGCGGGGCGCGGTCGAGCCGCTCTCGCTGGAGACGCCCATCGGCGAAGAGGGCGAGAGCCGCCTGGCCGACCTGATCCCCGCGCCCGACGCGCACAATCCGGTCGCGGAGGCCACACGGGGCGCGCTGCGCGACGAACTGATGGCGGCGCTGGACGAACTGACGCCGCGCGAGCGCGATGTCATCCTGCTGCGCTACGGCCTGGACGGCGACGAGCCGCGCACCCTCGAAGAGGTCGGTCGGGCGCTGGAAGTCACCCGCGAGCGCGTGCGGCAGATCGAGTCCTCCGCGCTGGCCAAGCTCCGCAAACGGGGCCGAAGCCGCCGCCTGCGCGAACTCATGGGCTAGGCGCTATCAATTACAGTCAGGCCGCCCATCGGCCCGACAATCCATTCAACGGACGCTGCAAAGGAGACCCTTTGCAGCGTTTTTCCATAAGAACGGAGCCGCTTATGTGGAAGCCACTCTCAGAAACCGCACTGCTCAGGAGCATTGAGGACGCCGAGTGGCAGATGGAACCGCCGCTCCGGGCATTCTGGGATCGAATCAAGATCCCCCCTCAGAAATGGCGGCAGACACCCTGGGGAGATGCGGGCGGCGGCTTCTGGGTCGTAGCGATCATAGGCCGAGAATGCGTCTACTACAACGACATCGAGGATGGCTTCAACACCAGCCCCTACGTACAGTGGGGGCAGATCGAGGAGTATTGGTGCAATCAACCGGACCTGTTGGCATTTGTTACCGCATACCACCAGGATTTCCTTCAGGTATTACTGCGACAATCAGGAAAAGATAGATGCTGAAATCGCTGAAGAGGAGCGTTTAGTTGAAGCGCTGCGTTCTCAACAATCTGCACCCCTGACGCGCCAGGCACTGATCGAGCATTTACAGCAGCGCGCCTTCGGTGAACCCCAATCATGATCCGTCTATACATGGATGAGAATGTTCAGGAAGCGATTTCGGAAGGCCTGCATCGGCGCGGAGTGGATGTGTTATCGGTACGAGAAGCTTTGTACGAATTGGAAGGTTTTCAATGCAACTGACGACAAACCGCCTTCTCTTGCGTCCTTTTGAAAAAGAAGATTTCGACGCCGTGTATGCTTTTCGTTCCGATGAGCAGGTCATGCGATACTGGACAGTCGAACCGGAAACTGCCGAAGAAGTCCGCGATTTCCTGCAGCGGGTGCAGGAGTATCCATTGCAAAAGCCACAACTACAATTTCGTTTCGCCGTTGTTCTTCGAGCCGAAAATCGCGTCATTGGCGGGAGCGGTTTCGGCATTACCAACCCAAACTGGCGCGAGGGAGAAATCGGCTATCACCTGCACCGGGGCTACTGGGGACGTGGCTATGGGACAGAAGCGGCGGGGGCGTTAGTAAAATTCGGGTTTGAGCATTTGAAGTTGCATCGCATCTTTGCGGAGTGTTTTCCTGAAAACCCGGCCTCCTCCCGTGTGATGGAGAAGATCGGCATGAAACGGGAAGCCTATTTACGCCAGAACAAGTGGATAGCAGGCCAATGGCATGATACTCTGGTCTATGCCATGCTCGATGCAGAATATCAACAGCCGTAAGTCGGTCTACTGCCCAACCATGCATTACACCGACCAGTACGCGCAGGACGTTTTTGTTCTCAAGCCCGGCATGAAGTCTGCCGAGAAAAGCAGGGATCACCATGCCCCACGAGATCCAAGAGTCGGACTTTAGCCCCGAATTAAGAAGCCTTGTCACAGATTTCCTCTCTAACCGATAGACCAGAACTCTGCGCCTCAATGAATTTGCCGACAAAGTCCGTGTTGTCGCGGAGTGGCGTCAGCCGGGGACCTGACATTCCGGCATAGCGGAGGCGAGGATATGCAACCATCGGTGTTCCAAACCGTAAGGCAGCATCACTACCATTTTGTTTACCGCTATGATGATGTTCGCATATCGCCTTTTTCAGCGTTTTTCTATCATCAAAAAGCGGGGGTGACGAACGCGCGACGCAACTATGGTAGAATAGCAACCACGGGGTATGCAACAGGAGGTAACCATCATGGCAAGCGGCCAGATAAGTCGTGAAGAGGTGTGGCGGCGCGGCAAAGCTCTGTATGAGCAGGGTATCCGCCAGAAGGTAGAAACCGAGCAGAATATCGGCAAGATGGTTATAATTGATGTGGAAACCGGGGATTACGAGGTTGGAGATGCGATGGGGATTGAATCCGCCCATCGGCTCCGTACCAAGCATCCGAATGGACGTCTTTTCGGGATGCGGATTGGCTATAATGTCGCCGAGTCTTTTGGTGGTGTGATGGAGCGAACTACCTCATGATGATAGGCAGCGTTACCCGTCTTCACGCCCTCGTTCCTGTCACGTTCCGTATTCCTGGTCAGCCTGATCTCGCTATCGAATTTGTGGTAGATACGGGTTATACGGGTTCGCTCACCTTACCGCTTGAAGCCATTCGGGCACTCGGTTTAGAGTTTGAGTTCGATTTGCCCGCCAATCTCGCAGATGACAGCGAAGTCCTGGTTCCGGTGTATTCGGCGACCATTCTATGGCATGGAATAGAGCGATCCGTGCAGGTTCTGGCGATGGGAAAACGCCCGTTGCTCGGCACATTGTTGCTGGACGGACACAAACTGTGCGCACAGTTCAGAGAGCAGGGAAGAGTTGCCATCGCCCTATTGTCGTGATTGCTCTCAGGATTGATTACGCGCACGTTATTCATGTTTGAAATAAATAGTTCAATGGAAACAACACAAATACTTAAGAAATGGGCAGAACTTGGAGACGCGGACGCACAGTTTCGATTAGGCTATCGGCTTGCTTTTGGCAGGAGTTGCAAGCCGTCCCCTGGGAAGAGACAACGCTGCAATGGATGGATTATTCCGAGTACGATCCAGCAACCGACGAACCGGACGACACAGAGGCGGAGGAGGACGTTGAGGAGAAAGAGGGGGATATATTTATCCATGATGATGGCACACCCTATCGCCTGGAGCGCATGACGCGCAGAGACACGATTGACAGAGCCCTGAGTGCGACCTTTGATTTGATGGAGGTATTGGCGAAATATTGTGGCGATGAGAACGTACGTTTAGTCGTCTGGTTCGATGACTAAATCTACAGAACTGAGGACGCCGCCGTATCAACTCTTTTGATGTGATTATTGACAACGGCTCCATGATGCGGTACCATACAGGTGCGGTGCCGGATAGCTCAGTTGGCAGAGCGGCTGACTCTGGATCAGCAGGTCCAAGGTTCGAACCCTTGTCCGGCAGTCATTCCCCAGTACTACACCGGCCCACTTCGGTCGAGGCGGAGTGTACCGTTATCAGCTTGCTCCTGATCTTGAATACAAATAAGAGACTGAGCAGGCCCGATGTCTCGCAGGTGCATTCGATTCGCAGTATCCTCGCGCCTCATATCGCTCCTCAAGCCCCGTCCGATAGTATCGTTCCATCAACTTACAATCACGCCGTACAGTTTCATTACCATATCAGACCCCCGAAGCGCATCCAAGGATCCGCAACTCGGGTGTCGAGGAGAGCAATGTCCACCGGCCCGGAGTCTGGCCGAGGAGAGGAAGGGAATGGCAACGCTTGCACAGTTCGTGGCCGAGTGGCAAAACTTCTATATGCTTCTGGGAGGCGCAGCGGCAACGCTCGCCGGCCTCCTCTTCGTTGCGCTCTCTATCGATGCCACCGCCATCCACCGGCCCGGCAGCGGCCATCTCCAGGGGCTGGCAAGGGTATCGTTTACAGGATTCCTAAACCTCCTGTTCATTGCGCTGATCATGATTGCGCCGCACATGCCCATCGAAGTCATCGCAATGGAGTTGGCCGCCGTAGGCGCCGTCCTCGCATGGGGCACCCTGCGTGCATGGTTCGCGGGCCGTGCCACACTGACAGCGGATGACGCCCGAAAGGACATCGCTCGCAGCTACTTACAAACCACCGTTTGCGGCCTGGGACTGATTGCCGTCTCTCTGCTTCTGTTTCGAGGACAATATAGAGCCCTCTATTGGCTCCTGGCGCCGACGGCCGGCCTGCTCATGACGGCCGCGCGGAACGCCTGGCTCCTGCTTAAATTATTAGGCGCACGAAGCGCAAAGAATACGGAAATTTAGGCTACCGGATATTGGGTATAATGAGATACAGTTTCAGTACCCTATCAGACGCCCGATGCGCATCCAAGGATCCGCAACATCGACACGGCGCAGACGCCGCAAGCGAGGGCGATGAGCAAAGAGAGTAGAATGCAACAGGCAAACGAAGTAGCAGACATTAGGACGCACCCGGAACCCAGCGTGGAACGCCGGGGGGCGCCAACCGATTTCATCCGAGAGGCGATCCAGGAGGATCTGCGTACCGGAAAGTTTGATCGCGTCCATACGCGGTTCCCCCCGGAGCCGAACGCGTACCTCCACATCGGGCATGCCAAGGCGGTGTGGATCGACTACGGCATCGCGCAAGACTTCGGCGGCAAGTTCAACCTCCGGTTCGACGACACCAACCCGCTCAAGGAGGAGCAGGAGTTCGTGGACGGCATCATCGAGGATGTGCGCTGGCTGGGAGCCGATTGGGAAGACCGGCTCTGTTTCGCCTCGGACTACTTCGAGCAGATGTACGATTGGGCCGCAGACCTCATCCGCAAGGGCAAGGCGTTTGTGTGCGACCTTTCGGCAGAGGAGTTGGCCGCCACCCGTGGCACGCTCACCAGTCCGGGTACCAACAGCCCCTATCGGGATCGGAGCGTGGAGGAGAACCTGGACCTCTTCGCCCGCATGCGGGCGGGCGAGTTCCCCGATGGCGCCAAGACCCTGCGCGCCAAGATAGACATGGCCTCGCCGAACTTTCTCTTG
>Ga0070734_10002460_pt1 | contig 22322 bp, 14 predicted proteins | sample Coa_R1_8_FD_66444 | JGI IMG/M metagenome (GOLD analysis project Ga0070734, IMG submission 66444) | Surface soil microbial communities from Centralia Pennsylvania, which are recovering from an underground coalmine fire - Coalmine... | ecosystem: Environmental > Terrestrial > Soil > Unclassified ...
CCGGTATTTTGAGGGGCCGTTGCTGAAGCGCGGGCGCGTGAAGGCCGCACCAGTTCCGGAATTGGTAACGTCGCAGGCGATCAGTGAGGGCTGACGACCATGACCGGAGAGTTCGTGATCACGCCGTTGCGATTCCGCTGAATGATGTAGTAGGCCACGCGATCGGGAATCAAGTTCATCCGAATGCGGCAACCGCTTCCGCAATTCGCATAGCTGGCCGGCTCGCTGGCCCATCCGAATGGGCCGCTGAGCGTAGAAGCTCCAAAGGGTCCGCTGCCGAAAAAGATTCCGCTCAGCACGGCGTTGTTCGGGCCTGTGTTTGTGAGCTTCATGGTGACATGGCCGCTGAGGTTCCAAACCAGATAGATCCCGCCCGAGAAGTTGCTTAGGTTACGAGTATCCAACACGGCGCCGCTGTCGCCATCCAGAATCTGGACGGTTTCGGTCCGATTGAGCGAGTCCCAATCCAAAAAGTAAAACGCGACCTGGTGTTGGGCAGCGTCGCTAAAGCTGAGATCGATGGTGAAGGACGTCGCATTATACAGCGTAGCGGCGATATTTCCGGTTGCACTCACGTGCTGTAAGGCGCGAACATCGGAAGTCTGCGGGTTCCAGAAAAAAGTAGTGCCGCCGTTTGGTGTCACCGTTCCGTAAAAGGGAGATTGAGCCGAATCTCCGATCACGTCGTAGCCATCGGATCCGTAAACCGATTTCCAGGCTCCTTTCGTTGTGGAGTCGGTCTTAACGAAGCTGGCTGTAGTGGCGGCGGCACCGCTTGGAACCGATCCAATGGAACATCCGCGCTCCTGGCGGGAAGTTGGATACAAACTGTTGGTGGAACCATCCACCGGGCCATTTTCGGCATAGCCCCAGCAAGCACGTACCTGATCTCCGGCGACGCCGGAAACATTCAGATCGTACTGGATGAAGGACGATCGAACCACGGAATCCGCGACCGGGAAGGGCGGTAAATAAACGCCACAGACTTCCGAACGAACGCCATTGAGCCACCAGCAGGGCAGGAACATCCAGGAGCCGTCGGGGCTCATCTTGGGTTCGGAGTATTGATATTGTCCACCGATGCCGGTGAAGGCAGTGGGCAACATCCGCTGGTGCGCTCCCGACTTGTCGAAAGGCCCGGAAATATCCATTTGCTGAATTCTGCCGGCCACCGGCGATGAATTGAAGAAGCACGGAGCAACTTCCTCATATTGATTTGTGAGGCACTGATTTTCACCGGCGGCAAAAGGAACGCTCACGTAATGGTCGCCTGCGTTCGAATCGGTGCGGCACTCGCCGGGGCGCAGCGCATAGCAAGCGCTGAAATTTGTTGCGTCGGTGAGGGTGTGTTGCGAAGTGGTGGGATTACTGATGTCCTTGAGCAGAAACCGGCCGGCAAAGGTAATGAAGGGAAGTCGTTTGGGATCGGCGACTCCGCCCGAGTAGGGGTCCGTGATCTTGTACACCTGATTCGTGCCTGAGACTGGAGTCAGAACGTCGTTGCCGCCGGGACTCGAGCGAAACTCCGGTCCATTACCGGTGGATGGATTCAGATGGCGATAGTTCACCACCCATCTGCGGTCCCAGGCGGAGGCGCTCACTTGATCGGCATTCATATAGTTTTGGAGATTGCCGTTGTATCCGGATGTGGAACCCGCCCACAGCGGATTCACCGCAGTGAGGTCCGGAAGCGGCTGCATCACCTGCTGGAGGATCGGCACGTCGAAGAAGCCGGCGAACTTGGATTGGTCCTCAAGATCGATGCCGACCGCGATTTTGTTGTCGGGTGTCGATCCAAGAACGGTGGTGCCGTGTACGAGAACCCAGGCCGGATTGTCCGGTACCCAGGTTGCGGTTGGATCGCTCGCGTCCATCAGCCAGTTGGCGGCGCCGACGCCCCAGTTGGCCGTCATGGCGAGCGACATCCCATCCGGATGTGTTGCCGTGATGGTGTGGTAGGAAGGCTGCGCGCTGTTGGGCCAAACTCCCGTGCCGCGAATCAACCAAAGATTGATCTCCGAATTCGAGATCACATCTTTCTTCGCGACAATAAAGTTTTCGCCGTAGTCGTTTCCCGTCTCGTTTTGGCGCACCCAGTCGCCCACCGCGAGATTTTGCAACTTCGACCAGGCTGCGTTGGTTACCACCGAACCGTCCGAACTTTTACAGGGGAACTGCTGCGCTTCCGTCTTCCCGCCGGGATAAATCGCGGCGCTGCCGGGTGTGTGACTACAAGGCTCGGAGGAAACCTTCACCTGAATGCAATGATTGCCGGCTGCACCGGCGTCGATCAAATACTGCGGGATCCCGACGGGACACGCGTAAACCTCATTGGCGCCGATGGAAGTGCCGGGCGTCCCTCCCGCGGAAGTCCAATTCGCAATCTGTCCAAAACCGGCGCGGTTGACGGCTGTAACCGCCATTTCGAACGGTCCATAAAGAGTGCTGCCGGAATTGGCCGAGGCCGGGTACGGTTGATCCAGCGTTAAGGAATGATATTTTCCGACCGCGTGGATCGGCCCATGAACGTAACCCCAGCGCCCGGGGTACCTGGAAAAGCTGTCGAAGACCTGGACCAGGTTTCCCGTGTTCACATCGAAAGCCCCGCACACCTCCAAGCTGCGATCGCTGTTGGCGGTGGCGCCTAAACAGCTTCGCGCGTAGCCACCGGTTGCAACCACGCTGCCGACGACGAATCCGGATAAATCGAAACCCGGATTATAAGCTGCATAGGCGCGTACGATTTGCGACCGAATATCCATGGCCGGGTTGGACGATGGATTGGTCAAGTTCGTGTACGTGAAACAGTTGTCCACCGGGAACGCGTAGGCAGTGACATAGTTTTCCGCGCCCTGCCAATTCATGTAGGCCGGACTGCAACCTGTCTTGGTGGAATCGTATTGTCCCGATACCAACAGCAAGGTGTTGTTGTAGTTCGCGAACGCCATGAATTTCGTGCCGTCGGTGGGATGCCATCCGGCGAAAGAAATATTCGCGCCGTTCGCGAAGCTGGCGCCGTTTGAATTCCATGCCAGCGTGTACGGGATGCCGGCCTGTCCTAAGGGGCGCATTTCGCCCAGCGGATTTCCGAATTGGTCCTTGGAGATGAAAAGCCAATACGCCGTGCCAGCCCATTCATGCTGGAAGGTGCAGATATATCCCTGCAGCGTGAAGCCCGAATAAGCATGACCGGCGGCATCGTTCGAAACGGTTACCGGATTCGCGCTGCAGTGATTCGTGACGCCGTCTTCTTCCACGCTCCACGAACTGGACATATCCGGCTCAAAGCCGAAGCTCACGCTGACCGATCCGCTGGCCCCCTGGCGCGAGACCAGGAATCCAAAAGCGCGGCCTTCGTAACTCGCGGAAGCCGGACATCCGGAGGTGCAGGATTCGACGGTGGTCAGTTGCACCGCGGATTGAATCGCGGCGATCGTGCAGTAATTGTTGACGCATCCCCAAGCTGATGAGCCTTGGATGTAAATCTGGCTGCCTGCCGGCCAATCCACGTTGAAGGTGTTCTGATAGGTGGTGGCTTGCGCGGGATTGGTGAGAGAAACGGTGTTGCCGCTCACCGCGACGGTGCCTGGCGTCGGAACAACATCGCCGTGTAGCGGTGTGTAGCCCCAGTTCGCGAAAACCGGCGTTGCAGAGGCGGCTGGAACCTTCACGGTTCCCGTGGCGCCGGTGGTGCTTTTGAGGGACACGGGAAAAGAGCTGGACAAACATGGCAGATTCACGCCTTGCGACAAGCAGACACTCACGGTATCGCTGCCGTTGCCCGCGCCGATCGCCGTGGAATCGGCCGAGCCGTAGACGTAAAGCAGAAGATCGTCCACATTGAAGCGGGGATACCAATTGTTGAAGACTCCACCTCCCGACATTTGAAACGCGGGAAGCGGAAGGAACATCTTAGCCGCTCCGGTACAAGTGGCATAGGCATTGCCGGTTGCGTTTAAGTTGCCTGCATTGGAGCAGCTTGAAGTTCCGGTGATTCCGGTTGCCAGCGGCAAACCCACTCCGTCTGTGCTGTTGATGCTTTTGGTGTAAGCGTCGCCGGCGAAGGTCATGCGTTTCACGAGCAAGCCGGACGTGGGATCCACCAGCATCTGGTTGCGCTGGCCGAGCGTCCAGGTGAACTGCGGATACGCGCGATTATCCCAAGCGTTCGCATCGAAAGGCGGTTGTTCCGGGTAGGTGTTTCCCAGTGCCGGGTTGCGTGTGCGAAACGATCCGTTCGCCGATTGGAAGCTGAGCAGGTCGGTGATGGTGTAGTAAAACGTGGTGGCGGCCGCGAGCGCGCGCGAATGGAGTTTGCCATCGGTTGCCTTTTGAGAAGTGCGCAAGCCGGCCACAAAGCTGACGCTGTCGCCGTTTATGGCCGATCCGGTGCGGTTGCAGCGCTGCGCTCCGGCGAAGAGCGTGGAATTGGAGTCGTCGACGAGCTGCGTGCGCGCGGCATCGCTATAAACTTGCACCAGACATTGTGCTGGATCGCTCACCGTAAAGGACAGAATGGCCTGGGTTGGAGTGGACTGAACGTTCACCGGGCCGATCGCCGCGATGGCGGCGGGAGCAGACAAAAGAATTCCCAACCAACTGGAAGCACGAAACATGAGTTCTGATCCTTTAATATGCTGGCACAAGTCCAGCGGGCTTCACCACGATGCCAGTGCTGCGCGGCGCCAGGTATTGGTTGCGACGCACACATAATAAAAAGAGCTATCCACCGACCAAGCTCCCTGGGCGCAAGGACTGGACGACGTAGCAGGAACCGCGGACCACATTCCCACGAGTGTGGGATCCACCGAGAGCGTGGTGCGTCCATTAGAAACCGCTGCGAGCAAGCCGGTACTGGCCGAAACGTTAGTGGCGCTTTGAAACGCACGGCGATCGGCGCCGCCCGAGCTGTCCCACGTGCCGTTGGTCGCAGTCCAGGTGAACAAAGGAATGGAATCGGAGGGGAACGCCGTGATGCCGGCCGCGGCGGCACAGCCCGAGCTGCAACTCACGCTCAGGTTGTGCCCGACGGTTAGATTTCCGCTGGAGTCGATGTACAAGAAAGCTGTGCCGGTTCCGGCGCTCACGGTTGCGGTCGCGGACGCGGTGAAGCTGTAAGTGACACTGCCCATGCGCACATTGCAGGGCGTTGCGAGCGCACAGGTGGAACCGATCAGCAGCGTGGTGGAGGAATTTCTGGTGGGCGTGAGATCGGAGAGCTGGCTCGCGCTCTGTACCGAAGATCCGCCACCGCTGGCGGTACTTTCGAGCGTCCAGGAATTTGGGGACGTGCAGCCGTAAAGATTCGAGCCCGCCGACGTGCTTGTGAGGAAGAACATCTCGCCCAGGTTGCACGTCGCCGGAAGGCTCACACCGGACTTCAACGGCCGCGTGGTGGGGGATGTGGTGAAGTCCACATTTTTGCTTTGAGCTTGCAGGTCGATTTGCGTCTGAGCGCAGGCCTGTTGAATGCAAACCGTCTGCTCAAGACAAAAAGAAATCACAATGAATCGCAACAACATTGTGCCGGTTACCTCGCTTTGCACGCAAGTATATACGGCGCAATCAAGAAATTTGATGCAACGCGCTGATACTATTGGGAAACCTGTTTGTGACTGGCTTTTGCGAGGCTCCTCAAGAAGGTTCTGAAAGCGAGGCGCGCGCCCGGCTGTGGGTGCGGCGGCTCACGCTCGGATTTTGCTTCGTCGCGATTTTGTTGGGCGCGGCCGAGGCTTGGAGATTCCGCTATTTGATGAACGCGGATGGCGTGCAGTATCTGGACAATGCCAGCGCGTATTGGAACGGGGATTTCAAACACGCGATCAATTCGCAGTGGAGTCCGCTGTATCCGTGGCTGATCGGAGCTTTGTTCCGCGCCGCGCACCCGGATCCGTTACAGGAATTTCCGTTGGTGCATTTGCTGAACTTTTTCATTTATCTGTTTTCGGCGGCGGCATTTCTTTTTTTTCTCAACCGCGTATTGCGGATGGTGGCCCCACGGGCGCGAGTGGGCGTGGCGTTGATCGGCTGTTCCGCGTTTCTCTATTGCACGCTGGATTTCACTACGCTCGCTTATGTCACGCCGGACGTTCTGGTGAGTGCGTTCGCTTTTCTCGCCGCCGGATTACTGCTGAGAATGTCGGCTGGCGGCGCTGGGGCATCTGTTTATGTGGCGTTGGGGGTTGTTTTAGGAATCGGATATATGGCCAAGGCGCCGTTCTTATTTTTCGGATTGTTATGCCTGGCGATGGCTGCCGTGCTGGGGCGCAAGCAATCCGGCGCTTGGATGCGCTGCGGTTTGGCGGCTTTGATTTTCGCCATGCTTTGTGCTCCCTACATCTGGGCTTTGTCGAATGCGAAGGGGCGTTTCACTTATGGCGACAGCGGACGCTGGAACGTCATCTGGATGGTGAACCACGTTCCGTATTACCACTGGCAGGGCGGCCCATCGGATAACGGAACGCCGATCCATCCAACGCGGAAAATATCGGGCGATCCCGCGATATATGAATTCGCCACGCCGGTGGGCGGGACCTATCCCCCCTGGTACGATCCGATTTATTGGACCGAAGGTGCAAAGATCGCGTTCCGTCCAGCCGACTTCGCGCATGCGCTCCTGGTGCAAATTCAGTTGTACGGGTGGCTGGTGCATCATCGGCAGCTCGCGCTTGTTTTTGCTCTCGCGACGCTTTTTCTTTTGGCGCCGGACAAGCGCAAGGTCTTCGCCACGATCGGAAAATTCTGGCCGGCGCTCCTGTTTGGGATCGCGCCGTTCGCGATGTATGCGATGGTCCACGCGGACGGACGGTTTTTCCCGGCGTTTTTCGTGATGCTGTGGACTTCGCTCGCGGCCGGTCTTCTGATGAGCCTGGAAGGGGAAATTGAGGCGCGCGTTCCGCTCGCAATTGCCGCCGTGGCAGCGGCATTGATGCTGGTGGAAGCGATCACGGTGTCTTTTGCGCCAGTGCCCGAGCCGCGCGATTACGAAGTGGCGCAAGCAACACAAGCGTTGGGGCTGAAGCCCGGCGATCCAGTGGCGATCGTGACCGGGGATTTCGATTATTCATGGGCGCGGCTGGCTGGCGTGCATGTGATTCTCGAAGTCGATTTCAACGGCAAGGACAAGCCGTCCCAGTGGGAAAAAGCAAAACCAATTCTCGCCGGACAGGGCGCCGCGATGGTTGTTTCGCCCGGCATTCCGGGCGTGGTGGATCAACCCGGGTGGCAGCAGCTTGGGTCTACTGGAATATTTGCGTATCGGCTCCGGTAGCGCTTCAGAACCGCGAGGGACCGTAACGCGCTGCTTTTGTGACCAACGTGGTTGCGCTCCCTCGCGGGCGCGGTTCAGCGGGCAGCGTACGCGGCTCTGGAACTCCACAACGACGGATGAGTCCCCAGCCGCAGCGCCACGCTCATCCCCGCGATGCAGGGCAGGTAACCGCTGTAGGCGATGTGGAAAAAGAACGTGCATACGGCATAGGCGAGCGTTGCGTTGAAGGTGCAAAAAGCCAAAGCGCTCAGGTCGCTGTATTGGGACAGACGGGCGGTTCGGCGGAAAATGCGGAAGTTGGATACCAGCGATATCACGATCACGCTAGTGTAGAGCAAAAACGCCGGGATGCCGCACTCGCTTGCCACCTGGGTGTAGGAATTGTGCGTGCCTAGCCAGGGCGACTGTGTTCCACTTTTTACCGCTTCTCCATAAGCTGCTACGGCGAATTGTCCTGGGCCGACTCCAAACAACGGGTGCGTGATTGCATACGTCACGCTTTGGCGGAACAGCGCCATGCGTTCCATTTGCGATGCGAATGCGGATGCGTCATCCATGTTCGAGGCTGTCAGCTTCTCCGGCTGAAGCCCAATCAGCGTCAAACGGTGAAGCACGGATGACGGCACGAGGATCAATGCCGCGAGCGCCGCGGGGACGCCCAGCAGCGCCAAACGCATCCGGTTTTTAGCGAATGCGAATCCAATCACACCCAGGATCACGATGGCGAGGACCGCGCCACGCGACGCGGTCCTCAACATGTAAGTGAGAGCGATCAGGATGGCTCCGCCTCCAGCAATGTGCTTCCAGACCTGGGGCTGGTAAACCAGGTACATGAATTGGGTAATCGCGATGAGCAATTGCAAAGCCAGATCGTTGGCGTTGGTGAAGAAGATGCTGTGCGGAATCTCGAAGCGTCCGTTTTTCGTGGTGCCGAACAGAAAACAATCCAGCAGCAGGAGAAAGTTGGAGGCGATGATGAAAAACATCAAGCGGCGGCAGTGTTTCACCGAGACCAGAAAGGCGGCGTAGTAGCTGAGCTGCAGCCATCCGTGCGGAACGTAGGAAACCAGGAGCGCGAACGATCCGCCTTTCCACACGCTGAACGGAACGGCGAGCACAACCCAAGCGAGGAACGCGAACCAGAGGATGCCGATCTTGTCCCGGAATGGCCGCAGTAAATTGCCGCTCAGAACCAGTAGCAGCGGCAGCAGTATCCACGAGATGGTGGAGATATAGGCTTTCGCATTGAACAACTGGACGGCGAATTCATTCGCGTAGCCAGAGATCGCGAACACGCACAAGACGACAAATCCGAAGCGTTGTCCCAGCCCGACATCGGAAGGTGAGGGCTGGAGAATCAGGGACGGAGCGGCCGCCGCTTTCTCCCTCGGCGCATCCAGCACCGCGGAAGAGTGATTAAACCGGCTCATGCAAACTTTACGCTAGCATTTTGCGCCGCTGGCGGCCGGAAGGTCAACGGGTTCCGGCAGTACGCGCAACCGGCGGCTGCGTGGCTTCGAGCAAGCCATAGGCGGCGTCGAGCGGCTGCACGTTTCCAACAACCATCGAGACGATGGCGGCCGGCCGCTTCTTGATTTCCTGTAACAGAACGATCAGATACTCTCCCAGGATGCCGACGCAAACAAACAACACGCTGAGAGCAAAGGCCAGGAACACCAGTACGGTGGCCGTGCCCGCATTCGCGCCCACCCAATAACCGAGCAGCGAGAAGCGCGGAAAGAGCCGGTTGATCAGAATGAGAATACCGAACAGGATGGAAAAAAGTCCCATGCTCACGCCGATGATGCTTGCCAGGCGAAGCGGGATGGTGCTGAAGGAGATCAGCCCTTGTAAAGCGAGAGCGATGAGTCTTCGCAACGTGTATTTCGTGGTCCCGTGTTGCCGCATCGGCCGGTCGTAGGCGATTCCCGATTGTTTAAATCCGATCCAGGAGCGCAAGCCCCGCAGCATGCGCGATTGTTCGGGAAGAGCGAGCAGCACGCGCTGGCAGCGGGCCGTGAAAACGCAAAAATCGCCCGCGTCGCGCGGCCAATCATGATCCGAGGTTCGCTCAATGATGTAGTAGAAGGCCGAGTAGGCCGCACGCAGCCAAAGCGGCGCTTCCCGCTTGCCGCGTATGCCCAGGCAGACATCCAAATCGTCCTTTAAACAGGCCTGGTAAAGCTGCACCAAAACCTCCACCGGATCCTGGAGGTCGCAATCCATGATGCCGATGTATTGGCCTCGCGCATATGCCATTCCCACCGAGAGTGCGGCTTGATGTCCGAAGTTCCTGCTCAGGCGTAATCCGGAAACGCGCGGATCGCGAGCATGCTCCTGCGCGATGAGAGAGAAGGTGGCATCCCGGCTGCCGTCATCCACGCAGAGGACGGCCCATTGTCCGTTGCAAGCTTGTTCGAGTACCGGCAGCACCTTGGCGAAGAAGGCCGGAAGCATCTGTTCTTCGTTGAAACAGGGAACGATCACGCACAGGCAAGGCGGATCGCCCGAAACAGACTGAAGCGGGGCCACGCATCTCAAGCATAACAGCGCTCCCGGGCCCTCCGCTCTGCGCACGGTCTGCGCCCACTATGGCCCGCTCTGAGTCGCTCCGCGCCTCTCTGCGCCCGAAAAAATGGTAACAGGCACGAAATTCGGCATTCGGCGCGCTTTGCGGTTTCGGGGTTCATGCCTGCGGAAATTCGAGCCTGTCACCATTTTTTCGACCGGTGTCCGCGTGTTAAGATTTACTTCCGGCCGAGAATTTATAGGCCTTCCCGCCACAAACAAGAAGAAATGGCCCCGGAATTCGATCAATACGCACAAGACTATGAGGCCCTGCAGAAGGACCCGATTCGCCGGTCCTTCAGCAGCGACGGGGCGTTCTTCTATGAGCGGAAATGGGATCTGATTCGCGCCTTCTTCAAGTCCTTGGGGCGGGACCTTCGGAACCTGAGTTGGTTGGATATCGGCTGCGGAAGAGGCGATCTGTTGCGGCTGGGCCGGAGTCAATTCGCTTCCGTTTCCGGATGCGACGTTTCCGCGGGGATGCTGAATCTTTGCGCAGACATCACCACGCGTCCAATGCCGGATCCGGTGAGTCTGCCGTTCGCCGATGCGAGCTTCGACTTTCTGACGGCGGTTTGCGTTTACCACCACGTGGCGCCCGGGCAGCGCGCGGCTTTAACGCGGGAAGCGGCGCGGGTGCTGCGGCGCGATGGAATCTTCGCGGTGATCGAACATAATCCGGTTAATCCGGCGACGCGCTTGATCGTCCGCCGCTTGCCGATGGACCGCAATGCAATTCTTTTGAACGCGCGCGAAACGCGTCACCTGCTGGAGGAGGCCGGCCTCGCTGCCATCGACACGCGTTATTTCCTGTACCTTCCCGAAGGAGCTTATCGAATTTTCCCCGGCTTCGAAGCGGCGCTCAAACGAATTCCACTGGGAGGCCAGTACGCCGTCTTTGGCCAGAAGCGCTAATCGCTCCGCCTGGCTGGATTTCGGCCTGGTGGCCGCGGCCTCGCTCGCCGCTTGCGTGGCGCTTTGGTGCAAGCTGCAATCGCTGGTGCAATTCGATCCGGGAGTGTGGCTGGAGGAAGCGCTGCGGTTGGCGCGCGGTGAAACGCCTTACCGCGATTTCTTCTGGCAGTATCCGCCGCTCGGGCTGGCGGTGATCGGATATCCGTTCCGCTGGCTCGGCGCCAGTTTTTCGGTGGCGCAGGCTGTGTTGGATCTTTTGTCGTTCGCGATTGTGGCGCTGGTATTTTGCCTGCTCGGCTACCTGGTCCCGCGTGCGCTGCGAATCTGGACCTGTCTCCTGGTGATTGCGATAGGAGCCACCAGCCAGACGTACTTTAGTCTATTTTCGTTGCTCAGTTATTCGCCGGCATTGCATCTGGCGGCCATTGGTCTGTTGCTGATGCTTCTGGGAGCATTCCGATATCTGGAAATCCCCGCACCGGCGCGGCTGGCTCCGGCTGTTGCCGGATGTTGGATCGGGCTCATGAGCAAGCAGGAAACATTCCTAGTGGCGCCCGTATTTCTCATCCTGCTGGCGGTGTTTGATCCGCACGTTCAAGGCGCGGCGCGACTGAGGCGGTGGAGCAAAATCCTGGCGGCGGCATTCTTACCTCCGCTGGGGGCCTACGCGATCTTGGGCAACGCAGTGGGCCTTAAGAATCTGGAGGACGCTCTGCGCGGCTATGGTTTGGCAACCGTGCCCTGCGCGTGGTGGCCAACCGGTCTCGGCGTTTTCGGGGCGTTCGCGGCGCTGGGAGCGGCGGGCTTCTTGATCGGCATAGCTTCGCTGGCGGAATTCTCAAGTTGGCGCGCCGCGTTGGGACCGCGGTACGTTTGGGTGCTCGCAGCTGGTGCGGCGGGCGGAGCCATCTGGCTCGACTACGAATGGTACATTGACGGTCCTCTGCTCAGCGCGCCAGCTTCTGTGGCTGTCCGTCTGCTGAATTTCGGCAAAGCAGCATTTGCATCCAGCCCGGTACTGCGTCCGGTGTTGTGGTGTGCGATCGTCTACTGGTTCGTGCTCTTGGCTCAGCTGATGCATCGATCGGTGGATCGCCAGCGCCTCCAGATGCTGTTGTTGCTTACCGTCCCGGTATTCATCAGTGTGCGCAGTTTGTTCGGCAGCACGTTGTCGCCGACGCCCGAAGTTCCGGCGTTGAGCTATCCATTTCTTGCTCTGCTCGGTCCGTACTTATTGGGGCGCGCGCTCGAGTTTCCAGCACGCGCCGGCGATGGAGTGAACCTCAATGGCCAACGCTTCGCGATGCGATTCACAGGCACCCTGGTGGCCGCATACGCGATATTGCGCGTGGCTGCCGCATATCCGAACCTGCTTTCGGACAGGCCGTTCACCCGGATCGAAACCGCGAGTGGAACGATCCGGGTGCTGGATGGGAAAGTGAATGAGGAGTTGTACGCTTACGTTCTGGCTCATAGCGGATCAGGAGATTTCTTCCTCGAGATGCCGTATGGCGGCGGATTGACGTTCGCCAGCCGCAGGCAAAATCCCGTATTCAGCAACCAATTCGCGCAAATTCCGTTGCCGGAGCGGTTTCAGGCCGAGGATCTTGCGCGGATTCAGAAGAATCCTCCGCGCTTGGTGGTGGCCGCCGACGAGCCGTACTTTGGAAGCTTTTGGGGAATCCAGGGAAACATGGCTTGCGCGTTTCCACGTTGGACATGGATTCCCGACCGGCCATCCTGGACTCCTCAATCGGCCTTGCCCGCTGCCGGGTTTCTCAAGAACAACTACCACACGGAACGAAAAATCGGCGGCTGGCTACTGCTCGCCCGGAACGCGAAATAGGCGGTGCGTTCTACGGGTATCATGATAAGCCGAGAACCGATGACACAAGGCCGCAGCGAGAGATTCGTCCGCAGCGTCATTTGGAACTGGGCCGGCGTCAGCATCAGTCTCATCACCGGGTTTTTTCTTTCCCCGTACCTTTTCCGGCGGCTGGGTCCGGAAGGCTACGGCATCTGGGCGCTCGCATTTTCGCTGATCGAATACTATTGGCTGCTGGATCTCGGGGTCCGCTCGGCGACCGCTAAATTCGTCGCGCATCATTGGACCACCGGCGAATCGGAGCAGGTTTCCGCAATCATGAGCACGGCGGTTTCTTATTCGTGCCTGATCGCAGTGCTGATGGTGGCGATCGTGGCGCTGGCGGCCGGCCGCATCGAAAGTTTTTTCCACATTTCGGATGCTTATCATCAATCGTTCCGCGCGCTGCTGCTGTTGATTACGGTGAGCTGGTGCCTGGGACTGGTGTTTAATCTTTTCTCGGCGGCGCTCGAAGCCGTGCAGCGGTTCGACGTTTCGAATCGCATCGGGATCCTCACCACGGGATCGCGCGCGGCGGTTTGGTTCGCCGTTTTGTATCTGGGCTATGGGCTGGTCGCGCTGGGAATCGCGACGCTGGCGAATCAGTGCCTGATGTACGCACTGAATTACTACTATTTCCGCAAAGTGTTGCCGGACTGCCGGGTTTCGCCGCGGCTCGCGGGAATGGCGACGCTCAAGAAAATGTGGAGCTACGGGATCCACACTTTTTTGCAGACCGTTTCGACCATGGGCTTGAATCAGGGACCGCCGATTTTGATCGGGCATTTTCTGCCGACTGAATTCGTTGGCTTCTACAATCTGCCGGTTCGATTGTTGCAATACACGGTGGAGTTCATCAACCGGATCGGCGTGGTGACGAACGTGAATGCGGCGGCGTTGGCCGCGCGCGAGGAATCGGGGCCGCTCGCGAGGCTGGCGGAATATTCTAATCGCTATTGCCTGGCGATGTTCATGCCGCTCGCGATCCTACTGGGCATTTATGGCGGCCAGTTTTTTCGGCTTTGGATCGGTGCGGCCGGCGCGGCGCAAGCGGCCCCGTTGCTGCCAATTCTGCTGATCGGATATGTGCTCGGGATTGTCGCGCAGTTCAGTTCCAGCATGCTGCTTCTGGGGTTGGGCAAGCATCAGCGCTACGCGAAAGGTCTGTTCGCGGAAGCGGTCATCGTGGTGGCCGCGCTCTGGGTGGTGATCCCGCGCTGGGGAATTCTCGGAGCCGCTTGGATTTGCGCGATCCTCATGATTTTGAATCGCGGTTTGCTTGCGCCGTGGCTGGTGAGCCGGACGCTTTCCTTGGGATTCCTGCATTACATGTCGACGATCTATGTTCGTCCGCTTCTGGCGGCCGTGCCCGCGATCGCGATCGAGTATCTCGCGCATGCAACGATTTTGCCGGGGTCGAACTGGTTGCAGATTGTCGCGGCGGGAGCTTTGCCGGCTGCGATTTATTATCCACTTGCTTATTTCATTTGCCTGGAGGATGAGCATCGGACGCTCTTGACGAGCTGGCTGCGGAGGAGCAGGGCAGCACGATCGCACGCTACGGTGTAGAGTAAGCAGGCGGTGTATACTACCTGCGAATGCCGGAACACAAGCGCGCCGTAGTGGTAGGAGCCGGGCTCGGCGGCGTCTGCGCGGGCATCCAACTGATGCGCGCCGGCATCCAGGATTTCACCATTGTGGAGCGCGAATCGGAACCCGGTGGAACGTGGCGCGACAATACCTATCCAGGCTGCGCGTGCGACGTTCCAGTGCACGTCTATCAATTTTCGTTCGCGCCCAGCATTCATTGGCGCCACACGTATCCGCGTTATCCGGAAATGCAGGAGTACGTGCGCCAGTTAATCGCGAACTTCGAGCTTGCGCCGCGTTTGCGAGCCGGGGACGCCGCGCAATCCGCGCGCTGGGATGAGAATCGGAGCTGCTGGAGTGTTCGTACAGAAGCGGGCGCTGAATTCGAATCGGATGTCCTGATCGTCGCGCTGGGACAACTCAACCGGCCTAAGCTTCCGGATATTCGGGGACGCGAGTCCTTCGCCGGTCCAGCGTTTCATTCGGCGCGTTGGGATCATTCCGTGGCGCTTGGAGGAAAGCGCGTTGGTGTAATTGGATGCGCCGCCAGCGCGGTGCAGTTGATTCCGGAAGTCGCAAAGGTGGCCGGGCATCTCACGGTGTTTCAGCGAACGCCCAACTGGCTGCTGCCGCGCATGGACCAGGAAATCACCGAAGAAGAGATGGCGCTGCTGATCACCGCGCCGCACGTGGCCGAGTTGGCGCGCGAGTTCGCTTATCAGAACGCGGACTGCTTGTTTTGGCAGGCGTTCAGTTGGACACCGCAGGGCCGCGCGGCATTCACTCGACGATCGACGCTGCACATGGAATCGCAGGTGGCCGATCCGGAACTGCGCCGCATGCTGACGCCGGATTATCCGATCGGCGGCAAGCGTGTGCTCTTCGCGGACGATTATTATCCAGCGCTGCAGCGTTCGAACGTCACGCTCGAAACCGGCGCCATCGAGCGCATCACTTCGCAAGGCGTCCGAACCCGCAATGGCGTCGACCATCCGCTGGATGTTTTAGTTTTCGCCACGGGCTTTGAAACGACGGATTGGCGCTGGTCGCTCGATGTGACCGGACGCGGCGGAATCCGGCTGAGCGAAGTTTGGAAAGATGGTGCGGAGGCGTATCTCGGCCTGACCGTTTCCGGATTTCCGAATCTGTTCATGCTGTATGGTCCGAACACGAACCTGGGACACAACTCCATCACGTTCATGCTGGAACGCCAGGCCGAGTACATTGTGCAGGCGTTAACGGAAATGCAGCGGCGCGGGATCGCCGCGATGGAACCGTCGCGCGAGGCGCAGGATCGTTTCAATCGCGAACTGCAGGAAGCGCTGGAACGCACCACCTGGGCCGATCCGCGCGCCAAGAGCTGGTACAAGAACGCAGCCGGGCGCAATACGCAGAATTGGCACTCGCACACGCGCGATTATGCAGCTGCGGTGAAGACCGTAAAGTTTGAAGACTACCTGGTTCATGCGCACCAACCCGCCTAGAAAATGTTAAGCCCAAAACTGAATCCAACCGTCCGATTTTTGCTTGAAACCCTCGAGGCCCAGGGAGATCCGCCGCTTGAATCCTATTCGCCCGTCGAAGCGCGCAAAGTCGCGGAAGAGGGATTGAAGCTGGTGGGCGGGGCGACGGAGCCGCTCCGCTCCATCGAGAATTTGCGGATCCCGGGACCGCTGGGTGAAATTCCGATTCGCGTCTACACGCCCGAGACGGACGCGCCCCGGCCGGCTCTGCTCTATTTCCACGGCGGCGGCTGGGTGGTGTGCAGCTTGGACACGCATGATGTGGTTTGCAGCGCGATTGCTCATCGCGCGGGAGCAGTGGTGATCGCGGTGGATTATCGACTGGCGCCCGAGCACAAATTTCCTGCAGCGGTGATCGATTGTTACGCGGCCACGCAATGGGTAGCGGCGAACGCGCAGAAACTCGGAGTGGATCCGAAGCGAATTTCGGTGGGAGGCGACAGCGCGGGCGGAAATCTGGCCGCCGTAATGTCGCTCAAGAGCCGCGACGAAAATGGTCCGGCGATCGCGCACCAGATCATGGTCTATCCGGTGACGGATCTTTCGTCATTCGATACGCAATCCTATCGAGAATTCGGCGAAGATCACTACCTGACTAAGAAAGAGATGGAGTGGTTCCGGGGCCACTATTTGCGAAGCATGGACGACGCACGCAATCCGGAAGCGTCGCCGCTGCTAGCGAAAGATCTCACGCGCCTGCCCCCGGCGCTCGTCATCACGGCCGAGTGCGACCCCTTGTGCGACGAAGGCGCAGCCTACGCGAAGCGGCTGCAAGAGGCCGGAGTGCCGGTGACCTACACCTGCTATCGCGGCATGATCCATCCATTTTTCTCGCTCTCCGGCGTGCTCCCCCAAGCCTTTGAAGCCCTCGATCAAGTTGCGAACGCGATAGCGCAGCCGTAGCGCGCGAATCCCCAATCCCAAATCCCCAACCCCCGTTTTTCTGACGCATAATGAAACTTCTGGAGGTTCGCGGTGGATTCAGTCAAGAACGAAACCAGTTCGGTAACGCGGCGCACTTTTGCGAGCGCCGCGGCAGCATTCATGATCGTTCCGCGGCATGTTTTGGGCGCGCCTTACACGCCGCCGAGCGACAAATTGACGGTGGCGACCATCGGGCTTGGCCGCCAAGGTCAAGATGTAACCATGGGATTGCTTGCGCGTCCCGGAGTGCAAGTGATCGCGGTGTGCGATTGCAATAAGGGCAGCAAGGATTACATCGAATACGGCCCGAATGCGCTCTTAAATTCGGCGCGCAAGCTGCTAGGCCCAGGTTATGAGAAATGGGGCGAGGATCTGGCATCGCCCGGATCCGTGCAGTTCACCCGCGAATTTTCGAGCAGCCTGGGGATGGGCGGCCGCGAGCCGGCCAAACGCTTGGTGGAAGCTTACTACGCCGGACACAAAGGCACGGGCACGTACAACGGCTGCAATTCGTATCGCGATTATCGCGAGCTTCTGGCCAAGGAGAAAGATCTGGACGCGGTGTACGTCGCGACGCCCGATCATTGGCACGCGACGATTTCGATCGCCGCGATGCGCAAGGGCAAGCATGTGCTGTGTCAGAAACCGATGGCGCACACGGTTGCTGAAGCCCGGCGGATGGCGCAGGTGGCGCGCGAGACGAAAGTCGCCACGGGATTGCCGGTGAACAATCCGTCGAGCGAATCCACGCATCTTTTGTCGGCTTGGCTTGCCGACGGCGCGATCGGCCAGGTGCGAGAGATTCACAACTGGTCGGGCCGTCCGTATTGGCCGCAAGGCATCTATCGTCCGGCCGAAGCGCAGCCGGTGCCGGAGAATCTGGATTGGGATCTGTGGCTGGGTCCGGCGCCCGAGCGTCCGTACAATAAGGCTTACCTGCCGTTCGTCTGGCGTGGCTGGTACGATTTCGGCTGCGGATCTTTCGGCGACATGGGCTGCTACAGCTTTGCTGGTCTCTTCAAGATCTTCAATCTCACGCCGCCAACGTCCGTGGAGGCGAGTTCCAGCGAATCGTTCGAAGAGACGTATCCGAAGGCGTCCATCGTGCGGCTGGAATATCCGGCGCATGAGAATCGGCCGTCGATCAAGATGGCGTGGTACGACGGCGGCATCAAGCCGGAGCGTCCGGCCGGATTGCTGAAGGAAGACGAACATTGGTTCACGCACGACGATGAAGGCGAAGGCGTGATGTACGTGGGCGAGAAGGGCATCATTCTCGCGGGATTCAACGGTGATCGGCCGCGCGTTTATCCGGAATCGAAGAAGTATCAGCCGCCGCCGCGTCGCCGTAGAAATGGAGAGGAGCGCGCTACGGCCGTAGATCAGTGGATCGCGGCTTGCAAAGGTGGTCCGGCGTCGCTGACGAATTTCGAGATTTCGGCGCCGGTGACCGAAGCGTTCCTACTGGGATGTTTGGCGCAGCGTTTTCCGGGCGAGCGCTACGAATGGGACGCGGCGAAGATGCGGATCACGAATTCGGAGAAGGCGAATAAGTATTTGGATCCGGCGCCGCGCAAGGCGTACGCGTAACCCTGGGCCGAACCGCGACCGCCAAGTTGGTTTACGCTCCCTCGCGGTCGCGGTTCAGTAGCTTTAAGCCGGCGTCGATTAGCTTGGCGACTCCGTCGTACGCATCGCCCTCGCCTTCGAATTCGGCTGAGTAGTATCCTTTAAATCCACTCGCTTTCGCGATCGCAAAGGTGCGCGCAAGATCCACGCGGAAAACCTTTCCGTTGTCGACTTCGGAATCCTTCAGATGCGAAATATTGTAGGCGCGGCTGAACATCGCGGCCACCGCGTCGTAGTTGAATTTTTCGTCACCCTTGAGCATGGAGTTGCAGAAATCCGGGAGTGCGCGCAGCCACGGCGTGTTCGCTTTGTCGATCACCTTCACGATGAAGAACGCGTCTTCCGTTTCGGGATCGTCGTTTTCCAGATTGACGATGACATTCTTGGAAGCGCCGTATTGCGCCACAGCGGCGAGTCCCTGAGCAGTCAGCGCGACTTCGGGTGCGACGCCTTTAACTCCGGCGATGTTGAGCCGCACGCTGGGGCAGTTGAGCGCTATTGCAACGTCGATCCACTTCTTGCCGTCTGCGATGGCGGCGGCGCGCCTCTTTGGATCCGGATCGTAGGGACTCGCCTCGCCGCCCGCCGGCAGATCGATCACGCGAGATCCCGCCTTCTCGCAAGCCGCGCGAAAGTCTTTCAAGTAAGCCGGAGTCGTGGATGGCAGATGCTGGCCCAGGATCTCGACATTGTGGATTTTGTAGCGATCCACAATCATCGCTGGGAATTGCTTCATGTCGATCAATGCGCCGTGCGATTTCTTCGCGCGATTCTCCGCAGTGTCCAGATAATCGCGGAAAGACCAGGATGCGACGGCCAGCCGATCGCGCGCCGCCGTGGGGAATTGCATGTTCGGCGCGGAAGCGGCGGATACCCGCTGCGTCAGAAGAGCTGAGGCGGCGAGAAACTCGCGCCGGTTGATTAGCATGATTCGATTCTATTCCTGCTCGAACAACTCCGAGCGCGAAATCCGCTCGCCCTTCAGAATCACGGTCTGGATGCTTTCGAGCTGCTTGATCTCCTTCAGCGGATTTCCATCCACAAGTAGCAGGTTTGCATCCTGGCCTTCGCGGATCAATCCGATCCGATCGGCCGCGCCCAGCAGCTTGGCGGCGTTGTAGGTTGCGGCCTGCAGCGCGATGGCCGGCGGAACGCCAGCCTCTACCCAAAGTTCCACTTCCCGCTGGATCGTGGGTCCATGCAGAGTCAGCGGAGTTCCCGCGCCGCTTCCGGCTACCAGGAAAACGCCTGCTTTCCACGCCGCCGCCAGGTTTTCCTTTCCCAGGTCGAGGCTCACCGGGGTTTGCTTCAATTGCGCGCGCAACTGAGCGGCTTTCTCCGATTTCAAGAATGCTTTGGTGGAAGTTATGAGCGCGGCCGGTCCCGCTTGCAGCACCAAAGGACGATCCAATGGCTCCTCAGCGCCGTTGATCAATGCGGTCAGACCTTCGAGCGAAATCAAAGCTGGCGTGTAAGCAACTGCCTGCGATTTCATTTGCGCGAACAACGCATCGGCGAGCTTTTCCTTCGACGATCCGTTCTCGATCCCGTTGACGCCGGCGGCCAGCGCTTCTTCCACCTCGTGGCCGTCGTTGGTGCGGACCACAAACGGCAGTTTCAACGCTTGTGCCCGGCCAGCCATGGCGCGTAGAGCTGCGAGATCGACGGAGTTGGAAAGCGCCACTTGCACTCCATCCACGGATCGCTGTCCGGACATCTGCTGATCGGAGGCGGGCGCGAAAAGGAACAGCTCGGCGCCCAACCGTTCGCCGGAATTCACCAGAGTTCGGACCTTTTGCAGCTCACCGGCCGGCAAGCCGCCGGTCTTCACCGCCGTGATGCCGCTATAAAGATAGGCCGCCAACTCGCGCGGCAGCGTTTTCTCGGATGCCGGAGACTCGGTAAATCCGCCGGACTCCGCGAGATTCACGTACGTATCGATCAAGCCCGGGAGCAGTGTTTTTCCGGCCGCTTCAATCGCCTCAGCCTTCAATTCCTTGGCATCCGGCGTGGAGCCTTCGAAGATTTTCTCGATTTTTCCGTTCTTCACCAGCACGCCGCCGGTTTCGATCACGCGGCCATCTCCGATGAAGATGCGGGCGTCGCGGATCAGGAGCGATCGGCTGCGCTGCAGGTCGCGGCTCAGCAAACGCGCCTTCACCACGCTGTCTTTGCTGTATGCCTGATAAACGCCAAGAATCAGAAAGGGCGTCAGCACGGCCACCAGCCAAAGTTTGGCGCTGGGTGCGATCTTTTCTTCTTTCTCCCAGCGGAACAGCTTCACGCCGATGAAAGTCGCGAGCACGATCGTCAGCAGCAGCGCGCCCACGGCGGATGCATTCTGCGCCAGGGTTTCGTTGCGGCCCAAGATGGCTTGCATTCCGGTCATCAGGTGCGTTGCGGGCAGGAATTGCGCCAAAATCTGAACCCAGTTGGGAAGCACGCTCAGCGGAATGGTGGTGCCGCTCAAGAACAACATCGGAAAATACAGCAGCTGGATAACGATCTGGCTTTCCTGCATCGAATTCACAACCGATGCGATCACCAGTCCGAGCGAGCGGAACGCCATGGCGCCGATCGCGACAAAGATCAGCAGCGAGAACCAGCGCTCTGGAAACTCCATTCCATAAATGAAGTGCGAGAGCAGGACCATCATCACCGCGGATGGAACAAAGTTCAGCAATCCGGTGACGAGCGATGCCACCAGGATGGGCGCGGCCGAAATGGGCGCGACCTTGAAGCGCCGCAGGATGTTGGTCTCGCGCTCCTGCACAGCGCGAATTCCGGCGCCGAAGAATCCGCTACCCAGGATTCCGATGTTCAGCACCATGGTCAGCACCTGGATGATGGCGCCGCCCTGCTCAGCGTGATAAAGCTGCGCGAAGATGAAGAAAAAAACCAGCGGGAAAAGGTAGTTGAAAAAGATGACGGTCCGGTCGCGAAATGTCAGCTTGAGATTGATGGCGGCCATCGCCAGGTAGCTGTTGATCATTCGCGCAGCCTCTTGCCTGTCAGTTCGATGAAAACATCTTCCAGCGTGGGACGCTTCAGGTGAATATCAGACAGCTCGAGGCTGTGTTGATCGATCCATTTCACCAGCTCGACGATGGTTTTGGCCGGATGGGTGGAATGCACGGTGAGTGTTTTCCGGTCGTCCGAAAACGCGTGCTTCTCGGCGGCGAAAATTGAATCGATCTCGGTGGCCGGCAGCGGCTGCTCGCAGCGGATTTCGATGCGGCTTTGCCCGAGCGTGCGCTGCTGAATCTCGCGCGGCGTTCCGATTTCGATGATCTGTCCTTCGTCGATGATGGCCACGCGATCGCACAGCCGTTCGGCTTCTTCGATGTAATGCGTGGTCAGCAGAATGGACCGCTTGGCGTCGCGCAGCTCCTGAATCAATCCGTGGATTTCCAGGCGCACTTGCGGATCCAGGCCGGTGGTGGGCTCATCCAGAAAAATCAGCTGCGGCTCATTGACCATCGCCAGCGCGAGCGCCACGCGCTGTTTTTGGCCGCCCGAGAGCTTCGAATAATACTCGTCGCGCTTGTCGCCCAATTGCAGGCGCTCGAGCAGTTTGTTCCGGTCAGTATTGCGCGAGTAGAAGGCGGCGAACAGCGCCAACGCTTCATGCACCTTGATTTTGTCCGGCAGGTTGGTGGCCTGCAGGCAAACGCCGATGCGATCTTTGATTTCGCGCGTCTGCAAGCCGGGATCGTAGCCGAGAACGGTGGTCTCACCCGAGCTGCGCTGGCGCAAGCCTTCCAGGATTTCGACCGTGGTGGTTTTGCCCGCGCCATTTGGGCCGAGCAATCCGAACACTTCGCCCGGATGGACTTCGAAACTGATTCCGCGCACCGCTTCGAAATCGCCGTAGCTCTTGCGCAGGCCGCGGACCGAGATGACGGATTCGCTCAAGCAGCCAGCACCGGTTGTTCCACTAAGACTTGGATTGCGGCGCGGCAGAATGCCGGAAGGTCCTCCGGCTTGCGCGAGGTCACCAGATTGCGATCCACGACAACTTCCGCATCTTCGTAATGAG
>Ga0070734_10002463_pt1 | contig 22292 bp, 20 predicted proteins | sample Coa_R1_8_FD_66444 | JGI IMG/M metagenome (GOLD analysis project Ga0070734, IMG submission 66444) | Surface soil microbial communities from Centralia Pennsylvania, which are recovering from an underground coalmine fire - Coalmine... | ecosystem: Environmental > Terrestrial > Soil > Unclassified ...
TCGAAGGCAAAGGCCAAACCCAAGGCGGCGGCCTGACGGCCGCGCCTTTAAACCATAAAGCGGACAGATCGTGTGTTAATCAAAGCGGACATCTTGACGAGTTAACGACAGCCGAGCGGCAGCCGCCGGCCGCCGCTCGGTTGCACTAAGAGCGAAGGGCTATAATATCCAGGTTGACTCGTCCACGTTGTCTGATTGAAGGGATACAGCTACATCTATGAGGCTCAGAATATTTGCAGCCACAATAGCCGCCGCCGTAGTGCTCGGCTCCGGGTTAGCCGTCGCGCAGCCCGCATCGCAAGAAAAGCCCCTGATGGCAGATCAGATCTTCAAAAACATCCAGGCGCTCAAGGGCCTGTCCGTCGACGACTTTATGGAAACGATGGGCATCATGACCGCCGCCCTTCAGTTCGACTGCTCAGATTGCCACGCCAATGCGGGGACCGACCGCGTCGATTGGGCCGCCGATACGCCGCGCAAGCGTACCGCGCGGCGCATGGTGCAGATGGTTCAGAAGATCAATACAGAGAACTTCGCCGGCCGGCAGATGGTGACCTGCTGGACTTGCCACCGCAACCGCGATCGCCCGCTCACCACGCCGACGATGGAAGCCATCTACAGCATGCCTTCGCTGGAATCCGACGATGTGCTTACAACACCGCCGGGATCGCCAACTCCGCAATCGATTCTCGATAAGTACATCGCGGCATCGGGCGGCGCCCAGAAACTCGCGGGGCTGACGAGCTTCGTCGCCACCGGAACGAGCGTCGGATTCGGCGGTTTTGGCGGCGGCGGCGCCGTCGAAATCGATGCCAAAGCGCCCGATAAGCGCGCCACCATCGTGATCTTCAAAGCAGAGACGGGCCGCGGCGATCAGATTCGGACGTATGACGGCAAGACCGGCTGGGTCCGGACACCGCTGAACGTGGTGGGCGAGTATCAGTTAGCCGGCAGCGATCTCGACGGCTACCGCTTCGACGCGCAGTTGTCGTTCCCCGGACAGATTAAACAAATTCTCACGAATTTGAGGACCGGGCCGCCGACATCGATTATGGATCTTCCCGGGCCTTCCAGCCAGACTTCATTGCAGGAGGACTCGACCCTGCAGAATCACAGTGTAGACGTGGTGCAAGGGACGGGGTCACGCGGTTTGCTGGTGACGTTGTATTTCGACAAGGATACGCACCTGCTGTTGCGGGAGATCCGCTATGGCGCGGGGCCGATCGGCCGGGTTCCCACGCAGATCGACTACGGCAACTATAAAGATGTGAACGGGCTTAAGCTGCCGTTCCGTATCACTTACGCGTGGCTGGACGGCCGCGACGCGATAGAGCTCGACAGTTACAAGCTGAACGTCCCGATTGACGAGAAAAAGTTCGGCAGACCGGCGCCGATGAAGAAGTAACGCGGGCACGAGCAGGCCGGTATCCTGCTCCACGGCATGGCTCTCAGCTACGTTTCGGGGACCAGCAGCGTCCCACTCATCGGCGAAACGATCGGAGTACATTTTGATGGCGCGGCGGCGCGATGGGGTGAATTGGAAGCGCTCGTCGTCCGGCACCAACGGATTCGCTGGACCTACACCGAGCTTAAGGAGCGGGTCGATGCCATCGCCGCGGGGCTGATCGCGCTCGGCTTAATGCCGGGAGACCGCGTCGGCATCTGGTCGCCAAATAATGCCGAGTGGGTGCTCACCCAGTTCGCCACGGCCAAGGCCGGCCTCATTCTGGTCAACATTAATCCCGCGTACCGGCTGATCGAGCTGGAACACGCACTGCACCGGGCGCGCTGCTCTGTGCTGATTACGGCCGCCCGGTTCAAAAACAGCGACTACCTCGGGATGATCCGCATGCTCATCGGCGAAGGCCGGGCGCCCTATTTGCGCACCGTCATTCACCTTGACGTGCAGCCCCACTCCGACATGATGGCGTTCTCGGAACTGAGCCGCCTGGGCGGGCCCGCCGAGCGGTCGCGGCTCGAAGAATTGGCGCGCAGCCTCCAGTTTGACGATCCGATCAACATCCAGTTCACCAGCGGCACTACCGGTCTGCCGAAAGGCGCGACCCTCACACATCACAACATCCTGAACAACGGGTTCTTTTCGGGAGAAGCGATGGCGCTGCGGCCCGGCGATCGGCTCTGCATTCCGGTGCCGCTCTACCACTGCTTTGGCATGGTGCTCTCGAACCTGGCGGCGCTCACGCACGGCGCGACGATGGTCTTTCCGAGCGAAGCATTCACGCCATTGGCGGTGCTCGAAACCGTCGCAGCGGAACGCTGCACGGCCCTGCATGGCGTCCCTACCATGTTCATTGCGGAGATGGAGCATCCGGAGTTCTTGCGTTTCGATTTAAGCTCGCTACGAACCGGCATCATGGCCGGCGCGCCGTGCCCGATTGAAGTCATGCGGCGCGCGATCAGCCATATGCACCTGAGCGAAATCACGATCGCCTACGGGATGACCGAAACGAGCCCGGTGAGCTTTCAGACCGCGGTCGCCGATCCGCTGGAGCGGCGCGTGTCAACAGTGGGCCGGATTCACCCGCACCAGGAAGTGAAAATCGTCGATGCCGCCGGGCGGGTAGTGCCGCGTGGCACGCCAGGCGAACTGCTCACTCGCGGCTATTCCGTGATGCTCGGATATTGGGACGACCCGGAGCAGACCGCGAAATCCATCGATGCGGCCGGCTGGATGCACACCGGCGATCTCGCGACCATCGACGAAGAGGGCTACTGCAACATCGTGGGCCGGCTCAAGGACATGGTGATCCGCGGCGGCGAGAATATTTATCCGCGCGAACTCGAGGAGTTCCTATTCCGGCATCCGAAAGTGGAGGCAGCCCAGGTGTTTGGCGTTCCCGATCGAAAGTTCGGCGAGGAACTGTGCGCGTGGATCAAGGTTCGGGCCGGTGAGACCCTCACCGAGGCGGAAGTCCGTACATTTTGCGACGGCCAGATCGCTCGATTCAAGATTCCGCGTTACATTCGTTTCGTCGACGATTTCCCGATGACCGTGACCGGCAAGGTGCAAAAATTCGCCATGCGCGAGCGTATGATGAAAGAACTCGGAGCTACGGAGCAACCGACCGCGTAGGAGGGATCTCATGAAGTTTTTCGTTTGTGCCGTTTTGGCAAGTTTGCCTGTTTTTGCCGCGACCACGTGCGAAAGTCTGTCGAGCGTGAAGGCCGCCAACACCACCATTACGGCGGCTCAGACCGTGCCTGCGGGCGGATTCGTTCCCGCGGGAGGTCCCATCGACGGGCGCCCGGGCTTCGATTACAAAAAACTGCCGGCGTTCTGCCGGGTCCAGGGCGTGATCGCGCCCTCGGGCGATTCGCATATCGAATTCGAGGTATGGCTGCCGATGTCAGGTTGGAACGGCCGATACGAAGGCCTCGGCAACGGAGGCTTCGCCGGCGCGATCGATTACAGCGGACTGGCGGACGCGGTGGCCAACGGCTACGCCGCCTCCGGCACCGATACCGGGCACAAGGGAAACGCGCTGAACGCGACCTGGGCGCTGGGCCATCCGGAAAAGATCACCGATTTCGGATACCGCGCGATTCACGACACCGCCGAAGATGCCAAAGCAATTATCGCCGCGTTCTACGGCAGTCGCGCGCGGCACTCGTATTTCAGCTCCTGCTCCAACGGCGGACGCGAAGCGTTGATGGAAGCGCAGCGCTTCCCCCAGGATTACGACGGTATCCTCGCCGGCGCACCCGCCAATTATTGGACGCATCTGCTGTCGACGGCGGCATCTGAAGACGTGTTCCTCAATGATCCGGTGAGCCGCATCGCCCCGGTCAAACTGCCGGCGATTCAAGCGGCGGCCCTGGCCGCCTGCGATGCGCAGGATGGCGTCAAGGACGGCGTGCTGAACGACCCGTCAAGCTGCCACTTTGATCCCTCCGAGCTTCTGTGTAAAGGGGCGGAGTCCGATAGTTGCCTGACCGCGCCGCAAGTGGCGAGCCTGCAAAAGCTCTATCAAGGCGCGCACGATTCCAGCGGGAGGCTCGTCTTCCCCGGACACATGCCGGGCGCAGAAGCGGCCCCGGGCAGCTGGGCGCTCTGGATTACCGGTCAGAAACCGGCTAGCAGCCTCGAGTACGGGTTCGGAACCGGCTTTTTTGCCGACATGGTCTTCGACAATGCCTCATGGGATTACCGCAGCTTTCAGCTGGATCACGACCTGAAGCTGGCCGACGATAAACTGGCCCGCACGCTGAACTCGACCGATCCCGATCTGAAGCGCTTCAAAGATCGCGGCGGCAAGCTCATCATCTATCACGGCTGGAACGATCCGGCGATTTCGCCGCTCAATTCGATCGATTACCTGCACAGCGTACAGGCAAAGATGGGCGCGAAGCAGACCGAGTCATTCGTGCGCCTGTACCTGGTCCCCGGGATGCTACATTGCGGCGGCGGTCCGGGAACCGACAGTTTCGGCGAAAACCAGGTGGATGCTTCGGATCCGCAACACAGCGTCAGTAAAGCGCTCGAAAGCTGGGTGGAGGACCATCAAGCGCCGGATCAAATCGTCGCGACCCGGTTCAAGACGGATGGCAATCCGGCCAGCGGAGTGCTCCGCACGCGGCCGCTTTGCCCGTATCCGCAGGTGTCGAAGTATAAGGGGTCGGGAGACACCGATGACGCCGCCAGTTTTCAGTGCGCCATGCCCTAGAAGCGTGCCATCATAACAATTGAAACCGACCCATGACCAAGATTCAGATGCAGTTCCGGTTGAGCAGACCGATGGATGAAGCGCTTTTGGTGCGGATTGCCGATGTGCACGCGATTTACGGTATCCAGCACGTAATCGTGGCGCCCTCGCTCGACCGGCTGACCGTCGAATACGATGCCTCGCGCCTGCGGCCCGCCGAGGTCGAGGCAGCGCTCGAAAGAGCCGGCATTCCGCTGCAAGCCACGCCCGCTTAGTGGCGCCGCCAACATATTGACTCCAAAGGGCTAGGCAAAGATTTTCACGCCGTGGTGTAACATTTCAGGCAGTAACCTTCGCCCAAACACAGACCGTGAATTTTTCGGAAGGATTTATCAAGCGCCCGATCGCCACCAGCCTGCTCATGCTGGGGATCGCGATGTTTGGCGTCATCGCGTATCGCGCGTTGCCCGTGAGCGATCTGCCGCAGGTCGACTATCCCACGATTAACGTGCAGGCAAACCTGCCGGGAGCCAGCCCGCAGACCATGGCTTCGTCGGTGGCCACGGTTCTCGAGCGCCAGTTCACGACCATTGCCGGTTTGGACTCGATGATTTCCCAAAGCACCATGGGAAATTCGCAAATCACTCTCACCTTTGATCTGAGCCGCGATATCGACGGCGCCGCCGTGGACGTAGAAACCGCCATCGCCGCCGCCATGCCGCTGCTGCCGCCGGGAATGCCGACTCCGCCCTCGTTCAATAAACAGAACCCGGCGGACGAGCCCATCATTCAGCTGGCGATGTACTCGCCCACGATGCGGCTATCCGATATTGACGAATACGCCGAGACCATGGTCGCGACGCGCATCTCGATGGTGCCCGGCGTGGCCAAGGTGAACATCTGGGGTTCGGCCAAATACGCGGTCCGCGTGCAGATGGACCCTAATGCGCTGGCCACCCGGCAGCTTGGTCTCAACGAGATCGATAACGCCATCAATAACTGGAACGCGAATCTTCCCACCGGAACGTTATTCGGGCCGCATACGGCGTTCAATGTGGTGGCGAACGGGCAACTGCGCCACGCCGCCGAATACGGACCCATTATCGTTGCGTACCGCAATGGCCACGCGGTGCGGTTGAACGAGGTGGCGCACGTCATCGACAGTGTCCAAGACGATAAGCAGACCGCCAAAATGTACGGCCGCGAATTCGGCCGGGAAGGCGCAAACGTCGTCCAGCTACAGGTGACGCGGCAGCCAGGCAGCAACACGATCGAGGTGATCGACCGAATCCGCGCCTTGCTGCCCTATTTCAATTCGCAGATTCCGCCGGCGGCGAAATTAGTAATTCGCGGCGACCGCGGCAAGAACATCCGCGAAGCATTCAACGACATTCAGTTCACCATGGCAGCGACACTCGGGCTCGTCATCATGGTGATTTTCGTTTTCCTGCGCAACTTGTCAGCTACCATGATTCCCGCCATGGCGCTGCCCTTCTCGATCATGGGTACGTTTTCGGTGATGTACCTGCTGAATTTCAGCATGAACAACATTTCGATGATGGCGTTGATCCTGTCGATCGGGTTCGTGGTCGACGACGCCATCGTCATGCTGGAGAACATCGTTCGGCACATCGAAAAAGGCGAAAAGCCGAAGGTCGCGGCCTTGCTCGGATCCAGGGAAATCGGATTCACCATCGTTTCGATGACTCTGTCGCTGGCGGCGGTCTTCATTCCGATCCTGTTCATGTCCGGGATTCTCGGCCGGCTGTTCCGCGAATTCGCCGTCACTATCTGCGCGGCGATTCTGATTTCGGGATTGGTGTCGATCAGCTTGACCCCCATGCTCTGCAGCCGCTTCTTGCGCGAAGCCCGGCCCGAAAAACACGGAGCCTTATACCGCTGGATCGAGAACGCGTTCAACGCCACGCGCAATTCTTACGCACGGACGCTAGCTTGGACGCTGGCGCATCGGCCGGTCATGCTGGTGATGTTTCTGGCGGTGGTTGGCGCCACGGCGTATCTTTATGTAGTCGTTCCCAAAGGCTTCATCCCCAACACCGACAACGATCAGTTCAATATCAGGCTCACCGCCGCCCAGGGGACTTCGTTCTACGAAATGGTTCGATTCGGAAACCGGGTGGCGAACGCGGTGATTCAGGATCCGGACGTCGACGCCTTCTTCATGAACACGGGCGGCAGCGGCTGGCAGGGAGCGAACGGCGGCAACCTGAACGTAATGTTGAAACCGCGGCGGCAACGCGTGGCCACGGTGGATCAGATCGTCAACCGGATTCGCCCGCGCATTGCGAACATCCCGGGTCTGCGGGTCACACTGCAAGTGCCGCAAGCGATTCGCGTCGGCGGGCGCAATTCCAACGCCAGCTACGACTACACGTTGTATGGGCCCGATACCGAGGAGTTGTACCGCCAGGCCCCGAAGCTCGAAGAGGCGATGCGCCGGCTGCCCGGTCTGGTCGATGTCATCAGCGATCTGCAAATCCGCAATCCGCAGATCAAGATCACGATTGACCGCGACCGTGCTGCGGCCCTCAACGTGGACTGGAATAATATTGCGACCTCGCTGTACGACGCCTTCGGCCCGCAGCTGGTCTCGACGATTTACGGCACCAACAATCAATACCGTGTGCTGCTGGAACTGCTGCCGAGCTATCAACGCCAGGAAGACTCGCTCAAGCTCCTTTACCTGAAATCGACCACCGGCCAGCTGGTGCCGCTCGACGCGATCGCTAAGTTGACTTGGAACGCCGGCCCTAACAGCATCCCGCACTCCGGCCAATTGCCCTCGGTTACCATCTCCTTCGGGCTGCGTCCGGGCGTCTCGCTCGGCCAGGCGACGGATGAAATCGAGCAGACCGCGCGCGACATTCTGCCCGCCACTATCACGGGCACGTTCCAGGGCTCGGCCAAACTGTTCCAGGATTCCATGAAGAACATGGGTATGTTGCTCATCATCGCGATCCTGGTGGTCTACATCGTGCTGGGCGTGCTCTATGAAAGCTACATCCATCCGCTGACGATTCTTTCGGGTCTGCCGTCGGCGGGCTTCGGCGCTCTGCTCACGCTGCTGCTGTTCAAGATCGAGCTGAGCATTTATAGTTTCGTCGGCTTGATCATGTTGATCGGTATCGTGAAGAAGAACGCCATCATGCAGATCGACTTCGCGTTGGAGGCCGAGCGCGCCGGCAAGTCTCCGCTCGAAGCCGTATACGAAGGCTGCCTGATCCGTTTCCGCCCGATCATGATGACGACCATGGCGGCGCTGCTCGGCGGCATCCCCATCGCGCTCGGCTACGGTTCCGGCGGTGAGGCGCGCCGCCCGCTTGGTATGGCGGTTGTCGGCGGCCTGGCATTTTCGCAGTTAATGACGCTCTATCTGACGCCGGTGGTCTACACCTACATGGCTGGGTTCCTGGAAAAATGGCGTGCGGCCCGCAAGAAACCACGCGTCGCACTCGAACCCGCGATGCAATCCGGCGATTAAGGGTCCCGTCTACTGCTTCACAAAAAACGAGAGCGCCAGCGCGAACCCGATCGCGATGACGATGCGTCGAACTGTCTGCCGGCCCAGGCGCCGCGCCAGCCCCGTCCCTCCGTAGCCGCCGATGATCGTGCCTGCCGCCATTACCAGCACGTCCGGCCAGTAGACCATCCCGTGCGCCACGAAATAGACAATCGCGACGCCGTTCGTCGCACCGCCCAGCAACACGCGTAGGGCGTTCATCTGGTGCATGTCGGTGAGTCCCATAATGCCAAGCGCGGCCAGCATGAAGATGCCGATCCCCGCGCCGAAATACCCGCCGTATACCGCCACGAAAAATTGGAACGCCATCACCGCGCCGAACCACCTTCTGGATGCGTGCGCCGTCGCGTCGGGCGATTTCATCCAACGCTGCACCGGGGCCTGGACCATGAAGAGCACCGTAGCAAACAGCAGCAGATACGGAACCAGCCGGTCAAACAGCGCCGGCGGCGTGAAGCGGAGCAGCCAAGCCCCGGCCAGGCCGCCGATCACGCTCGGAACCAGCAGCCAGAACAACCACGGCGTCACGGTGCGCAACTCGCGCCGGTAGCCCCACGCGCTGCCAGCCACACCGGGCCAGATCGCCACGGTGCTGGTCGCGTTCGCTGTCACCGAGTTGAGGCCGAGCCAGATCAGCGTGGGAAAGGTGAGCAGGGTGCCGCCGCCCGCCACCGAATTCACCAGTCCGGCGAGCACGGCTACGCCAAATGCGACGGCGGCATGGAGAAGATCGAGCGCGGGCACGGATGCGTATTTGGCGTGAGATTACCAGCTTACACCGGCAGCCGCACACCGTATAATTAATCATCAAACAGGAGGGTCGCCCGATGGCTACACCCGGTTGGCAAATTAGTGGGCAATATTACGAGACTTGTAGCTGCGACTATGTCTGTCCGTGCGTACCGGGGCAATTAGCGGTTAAACCATCCAAGGATTCGTGTACGTTCGCGATGGCGTTTCAAATTGAGCGCGGGCACTACGGAAACGTAAGGCTGGATGGACTCGGCTTCATCATCCTCGGACTGACGCCGGAAGAGATGGGGAAAGGCAATTGGTCGGTCGGATTGGTGGCCGACGAGCGAGCCAGCCCCGAGCAGCGCGATGCGCTCGCTGCGATTGGCAGTGGCTCCGCCGGCGGACCGATCGCCGGACTTTCGCAACTCGTCGGCAAGTTCCTGGGGATGGAAACGGCGCCGATTCGGTTTGATCGCGAGGGAATGAAATGGTCGGTGCAAGCGTCCAAGCTTGTGGATATGGCGGCGGAGGGCGCCAAGGGAATCAACGCGGCTTCCGGTGAGCCGCTGTACCTTGAGAATACAGGCCATCCCGCGGCGGATCGGTTCGCGCTCGCCCGTGCATCCCGAAGCCACGTGCACGCACTCGGCCTGGCATGGGATGACGTGAGCGGGAAAAACAACGGACAGTACGCTCCGTTCTCCTGGAAAAGTGCTTAGCACGGTCGCCGCCGCCGCGCTCCCGCGCCGCGATCGCGTTCTTATTTCGGCGTGCATCGCGCTGATGACGGTCCTGGCGTGGGCCTATTTGGTCCGGCTGAACCGACAGATGGCCTCCGCCGTGGAATACGACAAGGCGATGGCGGCCATGGGAATGACCATGCACGGGCCGTGGACCGCTGCCGACGCGTTCTTCATGTTCGCCATGTGGGCCGTAATGATGGTCGGAATGATGGCGGTTTCGGCTGCTCCAGTCTTCCTGCTGTTCGCCGCCACGCAGGCCGGCCGCGGGCAGCGTGGCGTCTCTCCGCCGGTGATTGCATTCGCCGCCGGCTATTTCGTGGTCTGGACCGGTTTCAGCGCGGCCGCGACGCTGGCGCAAGGGGCGCTGCATCAGGCTTCCCTGCTCTCGCCGGCCATGGCAGCTTCCAGTTCCCGGCTCGGAGGCATCATCCTTCTAGCCGCCGGCGTCTATCAGCTCACACCCTGGAAAGGCGCCTGTCTCGCCCATTGCCGCGGGCCTCTCGGCTTTCTGATGACGCACTGGCGCGATGGATTCACCGGCGCCTTTCAAATGGGTCTGCACCACGGTCTGCACTGCCTCGGCTGTTGCTGGGCTTTGATGGCGCTCCTCTTCGTGGTCGGAGTGATGAACCTGGTCTGGATCGCCGTGCTGACGGTGTTCGTCCTGCTCGAAAAGATTAGCGCCCACGGACGGATTCTCTCGCGAGTCTCCGGCGTTGGGATGCTGGCGCTCGGCCTTTACCTAGCTGTCGCCGGCCGCTGAAAAACGGATCGCACGCTTTGAATAAACTCGGCTGCCGGAATCGTCCAGCCGAAGAAATTCTCCACGTTGTGCACCGTGGCTTCGTGCATGCCCGGCGTGCCCGCCGCCATGGCGGCATCCGTAATCAGGATCGGCCAGTAGTCCAGAAAATACGCGTCGCGTAGAGTGGATTCCACGCAGACATTTGTTGCGATACCGGTGAAAAACAGGTAACGAATCCCCCGTTTTTGCAGTTGGGTATCGAGAGCCGTGTGCGCAAACCCGCTGTAACGCGTCTTGACGACCACCAGGTCCTCCGGCCGCGGCGTCAGTTCGTCGACAATCGCAAAGTCCCAGGTGCCGAGCGTCACGAGCTTGCCTTTCAACTCGGGGCGGCAGTTCATCATGCGAATGCCGAGTTCTTTGTGCCAGTTCGGCGAAGCCGGTCCGCCACTGTCGCTCAGATCCGCCTTATAACCCATTTGCAGGTACACCACCGGCATTCCCGCGGGCCGCGCCGCGTCCAAGATGTTCCGGATCGATTCGATTACCCGCGGCGCACCCGAAATATCAGCGCCCGCCAGGTCGAGCATCCCTTTCTTGCTCGCGAAGGCGTTTTGCATATCGACCACGATGACGGCCGATTGCGCGGGATCGACCGCCACCGGCTCCGGGCGGGCTTTCAGTTCCAGCATTCTCCCAGTGTACTGCCGGCGGTTATGATGGTTACATCCGTGGCCGGCGTTTATCTTTCATATCCGTTCTGCGCGCAGAAGTGCACCTACTGCAACTTCGCCTCCGGCGTGTTTCCGCGCGAGTTGGAGCGGCGGTACGGCGCCGCGCTGGCGGCGGAGCTCCGAGCGCATGCGTGGGAGTGGAAACCCGAAACCGTGTACTGGGGCGGCGGCACGCCAAGTCTTCTCGAAGCCGCGGATCTGGCTGCCCTGCTGGAGCTGGTTCCCGGCCGCCCCTGGGCCGAAGCCACGCTCGAAGCCGCGCCGGGCACCATCACGCCGGAACGCGCCGGCGGCTGGGCCGAGTGCGGCATCAATCGCGTCAGCCTGGGCGTGCAATCGTTCGTTGAAACGGAAATCAGCCGCACCGGCCGCAGGCACACCGCCCGCATTGTGCAGGAGGAGATCGCGGCCCTGCGCGAGGCCGGCATCACCAACGTGAATGTCGACCTCATTGCCGGACTCCCGGGACAAACCGAATCAAGTTGGCGGGAATCTCTCGATTGGATTGAACGCCTGGCGCCGCCGCATGTCTCGGTCTACATGCTTGAGGTGGACGAGGACAGCCGTCTCGGCAAGGAGATGCTGCTCGGTGGCGTGCGCTATGGCGCCGCGGAGGCGCCCGACGACGATCAGACAGCGACGTTATATGAGATCGCCGTCGAGCGGCTCGCCGCACTCGGCATCCGCCGCTACGAAATTTCGAATTTCGCGCGGCCCGGCTTCGAGTCCATCCACAATCTGAAATATTGGAAACTCGAGCCTTATGCCGGCTTCGGGGCGGATGCGCACTCCTTCGACGGCCGCGTGCGCGGCCAGAATCCCGAATCCGTACCTGAGTATCTCCAAGGCGGCCTCGCTCAATTCACGGCGGCGCGCCTCGAGGAAGAGCGTTTTTATGTCGGCCTCCGCCTGGCCGCGGGCGTTCGCCCCGAAAGCGACGACTGGCGCCGGTTTGGCGCGCCCATTCGGCGTTTTCTCGATGCCGGCCTGCTCGAAACCCACGATGGCATGCTGCGGCTCACCGGCCGCGGCGTTCTCCTCTCCAACGAAGTGTTCCAGGAGTTTCTGATTTCATGATCGATCTGCGCAGTGACACCGTGACCAAGCCGACGCCCGCGATGCGTCGCGCCATGATGGAAGCCGAGGTTGGCGATGATGTGTATGGCGAAGACCCTACTGTCAACCGCCTCGAGCAGCGAGCCGCTGAGCTCACCGGCAAAGAGGCCGGGTTGTTCGTGCCGAGCGGGACAATGGGCAACACCATCGCCGTGAAGGTCCACAGCGAACACGGCCAGGAAGTGATCTGTGAATCGCGCTCGCACATCCTCAATTACGAACTGGCGATGATGGCCTGGTTTTCCGGTTGCGTGGCGCGCCCGATCCCGGCCGAGGACGGTATCCTCGCGTGGGACCAGATCAAACGGGAGATCCGCCCGCTCGGTCCCCATTGGGCGCCCACCGGCTTGATCGCAATCGAGAACACCCACAATATGGCGGGCGGCACGGTGTATCCGATCCGCGCTATTCGTGAGATCTGCGCCGGCGCTCACGAGCGCGGCTTGAAAGTTCACATGGACGGCGCGCGCGTCTTCAACGCCTCCGCCGCCACCGGCGTGCCGGTGCGCGACATAGTCGCCGCGGTGGATACCGTCATGTTCTGCCTCTCCAAAGGTCTGGGCGCACCGGTCGGCTCATTGCTTACCGGCCCGGCCGACGCCATAGCTCGCGGCCGGCTCTATCGAAAACGCCTTGGCGGCGGGATGCGCCAGGCAGGCGTCCTCGCAGCCGCCGGCCTGGTCGCGTTGGAGGAGACGCCGAAGCGCCTGGCCGATGACCATGCGAATGCCAAATTTCTGGCCGAAGGCCTTGTGCGCATCCGCGGCATTCAAGTGGACCCGTCGAAGGTGGCCACCAACATCGTCGTCTTCAATATCAGCGGCACTGGCCTGGTTAGTGCCGACATCAGCCTGCGTCTGAAGCAGCGTGGCGTGCTCATCAACGGCATCAATGAACGCGAGATGCGCGCCGTCACTCACTACGATGTAGACCGTGCCGGCTGCGAAACCGCTCTCGGCGCCATCGCGGAGGCCGTAATCAGCCGCGGCGCCGTCGCATAGCGTGCGGCGGATCTCAGACCCGCCCGCCTAGCTCAACAAGCCGGTCAGCTCGGAAACCATTTTCGCCCGCTCGAACTCGTGGATCACTCGCAGAACCTGTTCGAGCCGCCCCGCCGCCAAGCCCGAGCCGGGCATCAACGCGCGGTACTTCGCGTCGATGTCGCCCCACTCGATTCCGCGCGGCGCCGAGCCGCTCGGAGCATCGACTGTGCTGGTAAACCGCTTTCCGGCCCGCGTCACCAGAGTCACGGTCGCTCCCCAGTTCCAGTTGTAGTGCACGGGCGGCGGGGCCGGGTCCGATTCCACCACTCCGATGAGCCGCGCGATCACGGGCCGGTGAATCTTCTCCAGGGTCACGTTTACCCATGAAAAATCCCGATCCGCGACCGCGGACGCCACGAAATAAGGCAGGCTGTGGATCGCTTCAATCATGTCCTTGGGCGCGGCGCTTCCAGGTGTGACGCGAATCTGCGGGCCGGCAACCAGAATCTTCGCAATCTCCTCGGGCGCTGCGTTCGATTCACGCGCCACGTTGATGGCGGCCTCCACGGCAGGCTGTAATGCATGCGCGCCGGGCACCAGTTTCACCGCCAGGTACTTCCCGATTTGATAGTCCTTACCGATGGGAGCAGTCAGCGCCGCCGTTTGCACGCGGCCCGCAAATACCGCCAGAAACCCGCGGCGCGCTTCCAGCATGTCCGGATTCACGGTGTAACCGCGGCTGGCCGCGAGAGCCGCGTTCACCGCACAAAGCGCCGCATTGCCGGCGTGGTACTCGCGCGCCCAGCTGTTGGTACCGATCGAAAGCCCCCCCATGCTCGTCGCCGTGATGCCGACCGCCTCCGCCATCTGCTGGTCCGTAAGCCGCAGCAGTCTTCCCGCGGTCGCGGTTCCGCCAAACGCGACGATGATCGACGCGTGGAATCCGCTCCCGAAACTGCCGCTGACCGCCTCTCCCGCCTGCCCCAGCGCACCACCGATCCGCCCCGCTGCTTCGTAGCCCGCCACCATCGCTTCCAGTAGAACGCGTCCGGAAGCGCCCACGCGTTCGCCCACCGCCAGTCCGGTCGACGTCAGGCAAGTTCCGGTATGCGCCACGTTGCGGAGATCGCTGTCATCAGAAGCCGCCGCATCGCTCATCATCGAGTTGCAGCGCGCCGCCAGACTGACCGGCAATTTCGCGCCATCAAACCAAACCGGGGCTTCCGGTCTGCCACCCTGCTCTTTCGACAGATCCCGAATCATCCGCGCCGAGCCGATTTCCCGCCCCGCCGCCGCGCTGGCGAGAGTGCTGGCCAGGATCATTTTGGCGTACCTCACCGGTACTTCAGGAAGGTCGTTGAACCGGATCCGGTTGAGCACACGCGCCAGCTCGACAGCCGCCGCCGGCGCACGCTCCTGCCCTGCGCCCCTACGCACCAGAGCGATACTGCCTGCCGCCAAGCCTCCTAAAACACGTCGTCTCGATATCAGCTGAGATCGCATGGGGTGTTGGAAGTATACCATTCACCCTGCAATTTAGTACTTGAAGACGCGCGGGGCTAAACTGCGCGGAATACCTGCTTCCGGCACGCCGCGCAAAACTCCGTGCTCTTCACGTCCACCCGCTCCACCGCGTGGCTCGAAGTCATTACGCATTGCCAATTCGGGCAGTGCCGTAGCCCGAAGGTGTGCCCCAGTTCGTGCACCGCTTGCTTCAGCAGCCGTTCGCGCAACAAGGCTTCGCGCGGCGGCATCCCGTAGGATTCCTCCCGCAGACGCGCCAGCGACACCGTCGCGCAATTGCCATTCAGCTGGGCCTCGCCAAACACGAACGTCAGAATGGGAACGAACAGATCGCAGGAAGTGACGCCGAGAACCCGCGCGTCCAGATCGCACTGTCGTTCCAGCTGCTGCAGAATCGCGGTGGAATAATACTGGCGCCGCCCCGCGTCCAACGCAAAAGAAATGTCGACGAGATTCTGCCGGATCTGGCACGGCGTCCGAAACACGCGCGCCAGCGCCGCCGCCAGGCCCTCGAGCAGACTCAACGCCGGTCCGGCGGCGCCTCCATTCGCCAGCGGGATGAGGTGTATCGGCTTCAACGCATTCCGTAACGCCGGAGCTTGTTGTACAACGTTGTGCGGTCGATGTCCAGAATCCGCGCGGCCCGCGACAGGTTGTGCTGTGTCTCGCGCAGAATCCGCTCAATGTGCGCCCGTTCCACGTCATCGAGCGTCTTGCCCGCGGCAGGCGCCGATTGGAATTGGAATGAGAAATCTGATGCTTGAATCTGGCCCCCGCGTCCGACCACCAGTGCACGCTCCACCGCGTTCTCCAGTTCGCGGACGTTGCCCGGCCAGTCGTGCCTCATCAGGCTATCCAGGGCTTCCGGCGAAAGCTGCGGGACCGGCCGGCTCGTGACCATGCAGAACTTCTGCAGAAAATGGTTCGCCAACAGCGGAATGTCCTCCCGCCGCTCGCGCAATGGCGGCAGGCCGATGCAAAACACATGCAGCCGGTAGTACAGGTCCGGACGAAATGTGCCGGCCTTCACCAGCCCTTCGAGGTCTTTGTTCGTCGCCGCGATGCACCGAAAATCGACGCGGATCGCCTGGTTCCCACCCACCCGCACAATCTCGTGCTCCTGCAGGACGCGCAGCAGATCCGTTTGCGTCTTCAGGCTGATGTCGCTGATCTCATCCAGAAAGACGGTGCCGCCGTCGGCCACTTCGAATTTTCCCTTCTTGCGATATTGCGCTCCGGTGAACGCCCCCTTTTCGTGCCCGAACAGCTCGCTCTCGAGCAGAGTCTCGGTCAGCGCCCCGCAATGGATCGTCACCATCGGCATCAGCCGCCGCGCTCCTGCCGCGTGAACGGCCCGCGCGACCACTTCCTTGCCGGTACCGCTTTCACCGGTAATCAGGACCGTGGCGTCGGTGGGAGCTACCATCTCGATCAGCTCGATTACTTTCTTCATCCGCGGGCTGCTGCCGATCAAGCCCGTTCCCGGAAGAATGTCCTGCAGCGTCTCCCGCAGATGCACTACCTCGTTGCGCGCCCGCTTGTGCTCCAGCGCGTTGCTCACCAGGTGCGACAGTTCGTCCGGATCCACCGGCTTCGTAATGTAATCGTACGCGCCGCGTTTCAGCGCCTGTACGGCCGTCTCCACCGAAGCATACCCGGTCATAATGACCACCGTCAGCTCCGGATCGGCTTCCTTCAGGCGCGCCTGCAGCTCTATCCCGTCCATGCCCGGCATTTTGATATCGATCAACGCGATCTCGAATTCCTTCTGCTGAATCGTCTCCAGCGCCTCGCGCGCGCTCGCTACCGGTTGTGCCGTGTAACCTTCGCTTGAAAACCATTTGCTCAGCGAGTCGCGCACCACCAGTTCGTCGTCAACTATTAAGATCCGGCCCTTCGTTTTAGTCCCCGACGGGTTCTCTACCATGGTTGCCATTCCTACCTCCCGTTCCCGCTACTTCCCTCCCCGTTTCTATCCCCGCTGAGACCGGCGCCGCGGCCGGTAGCACGATCGTGAATTCGGATCCTTCCCCGGGCGTGGAGCGGACCGAAATCTCTCCGCCGTGCTGCTCCACGACACTGTGCGCTACGGCCAGCCCCAGCCCCGTTCGAAACTGATCTTCTTTGGTGGTAAAGAAAGGATCGAAAATATGCGGCAGCACGTCCGGCGGAATACCGCTCCCCGTGTCTTTCACCCGTACACTGACCTGCTCTGTGTGCGGATCAAACCGGGAGGCGACCTCGATGGACCCGCCCTTGCCCATCGCCTCCGATGCGTTGACCATCAGCACCAGGATGGCCTGCTGGATCTGGTTGGCGTCGCAGTCGACCGGCGCCAGGTCCGAGGCAAGGACCTCCCGCAGCTCTACGCCCTGTAAATCCAGTTTGTGTTTCACCAGCGCCACCGCGCGCCGGATGATCACATTGACGTCGTTCTGCTCGCGATGGCTGGGCGCCTGGCGTCCGAATGTCAACAGATTCTTTACCAGGTCGCCGCACCGCTTGCTCTCACGCTCGATGATCTCGAGCTGCTCCAGCATCTCATTGCGCCCGGCAATCTGCTGCCTTTGCAGTTCGCGCGAAATCAGCCGCGCATAGGTCAAAATTCCGAACAGCGGATTATTGATTTCGTGCGCCACCGTCGCCGCCAGCTTCCCGATGGACGCCATCTTTTCGGAGCCCAGGAGCGTGCGATAAACCCGTTCCAGTTCGGCCGTTTTCCGGCGCACTTGTTCCTCGATCTCAGCCTGCGCCCCGGCCACTTCGGCCGTCATCTTGTTGAACGAAGCCGCCAAATCGCCCAGCTCATCCTCCGAGTGGATCGGCAGGTCGTAATCGAGGTCCCCGCCCGCCACCCGATGCGTCCCCTGGATGAGTTCCTTAACAGGCCGGTACACCACCACCCAAATGAAGACCACCGCCATCAGTGACCCGAACACGATCGCCGCCGCCAGAAACCACCCCAGCGTCGCTTGGTGTTGCGCCATCTGTGCATCCACCGTCGCCAGCGACAGGTTTGCATCTACGACTCCCAGCACTCGCTGCTCTTTCGGATGATAATGACACGCGGCGTTCGCGCAGGCCGGCGCATTTTCGATGGGCCGAATCACCCCTAAGATCCGCTCTCCGCGCTTCTCGGTAAAAACACGCGCGCGGTCCGGCCGCTTCAGCTTGGTGAGCGGAGCCGCTTGCGCGTGGCACCCGTAGCAGGCCTCCGCCCGCTTGTCCACCACGCGGTTGATCTCCACCGCGTCCGTCGAGACCGTAATCCGGCCTTCTTTGTTCAAGATCCGGATCCGCCGGATCCCCGGCTCGGACCCCAGCTCTTGAATCACGTTGTAGAGCGCTTCGCGGTCGTTGTGCAGCATCTCGTAGCGCGTGCTGCGCAGGATCAGATCCGCGATGCGGTCTGCCGCCTGCAGCACCAGCTCTTGCGAATGACGCCGCTCCACCCGCAGGTTGATGTAGCCGAAAAGCCCGAAGAACGCTGCCGTGCTCGCCACCACGCAAATCGCGAGCTTGGCAGCCAAACCCAGGCGGATTGGTCGGCCGATGTTCATCCTACCTCGACGTGGTTCCTCTCCGGGACCCGCATTTCCGGCGCCGCTACCACCACCCGCTGCGGCTCAAAAATAGGGAAATTCTGAGCGATTACGCGAAATATCGCGAACCCGATCGCGACGATCGAAAGCGTCACCGCTACTTCGCTCCACTTCGGCAGGTAATGCGTGCCCGACCCGGCCTCCAGCGCCGTCACCCCGACATTCAGCCGGTTCGCGATAAACCCGAACACCACCATCACGGCGCAGGCATAGAGCGCGCCCGGCCGCATCCGGACGCTTTTCTGGAACAACAGCACGGTCGGTACCGCCAGTAACGCGATCTCCAGCACGAAAAGCCACGTTTCCGTCCGGTTTCGCGCCAGCAGTCCCAGCACCCCACGGCGGGCCAGGTCCAGAAAGCGCAGCCACAGATATACCGACATCAGCACCGCCAGCACGCGCCCCATGCTTGCAAGCAGCGGCAACTCCAGCGCGCGGCCAAATGCGCGGCTGCTATGCCACGATTCGAAGATCGTCATCGCCAGTCCCACTCCGATCGCCGACAGGAAGAACATCGCCGGCAGCGTCGGGCTGTACCAGAGTGGATACATTTTTTCCGGCACGATGAGGAACAACGATCCCAGCGAGCTTTGGTGCAGTGTTGAAAGCAGCACGCCCGCGATCATGAGCGGAACCGATATGCCGTGAATCCACGTGAGGGGTTTGTGCCAACCGAATTTTTCAAAAACGACCGGCAGAAATTCCAGAAACAAGACGGTCGTGTACAACGTTACGCACCACGCCACTTCGAACATCACTGAGTGCGGGTTCCACATCACAAGCGGATGCCAAAGCCGGTCCGGCCTTCCGAGATCGAACAGCAGCGCCACCACCACCAGCATGTAGCCCAGAAACGCCGTCAGGATGGCGGGCCGGAGAACCGGCTGATACCGCTCGATGCGAAAAATGTGGACCGTGGCGACTAGCGTGAATCCGCCCGCCGCTAGCCCGACGCCGCACAAGATATCGAAGGCGATCCATAATCCCCACGGAAAACGGTCACTCAAATTTGTGGTGCCGCCCAGGCCGTAAAAGATGCGCAGATAGGTGGCATAGGCGCCGCTCAATATAATCGCGGCAAAGATCCCACGCCAGACTGTGAACTTGGGGAATCTCCGGCTCATTTTGCTTTACCCTCCGCCTTCGCCACTTCCGCTCGCCGGTTCGTGATCCACCAGATGCCCCCCAGCAAGACCGAACCGGTTGAAACCACGTCCGGCACCAGCTCCAAGACGCGCCACGTCAACGCCGGCAAGGGCCCTTGCGGCACATTCGTGTTGAGCCCGATTTGCTCGAATGGGACCGCCGAAATATACAGCACCGAGGTGCCGCCCGCTTCGTGTAAACCGTAGATCTTGCCGTAGTATTCGTTCGGTTTTGCGGCAATCCGGTGATTGGCTTCCGCCAGCAGGGCATCCCGTTCCCCGCACTGCGTTGCCCCCACAGGGCACACTGCCGTGCAGGCCGTAGGCTCGCCCCGCGCCTGCCGCTCGCAGCACATATCGCATTTCCGCATCTTGGGCAGGCGCTGATCCCATTCGTAACTGGGCACCTGAAACGCGCAAGCCTGCATACAGTAGCGGCATCCCATGCACTTGTCCGGATCGTAGACCACGGGCCCTAGCGCAGTCTTTTGCAAAGCTCCAACCGGACACACCGAAGCGCACGCGGGCTCCGCACAATGCATGCACAGACGCCGGCTGAACCGCTCCCCGTGCGTCTCCACTACCGTCAGCTTGTGCGCGGAGATCCTCTCTTCGGAGGCAATCTGATCGTTATAGGGGAAACCCCAACGCTCCGCGCAAGCCCCTTCGCAAGCCTTACATCCGATGCAGAGGGTGCTATCGTAGAGGATCGCTTTCAGCATATTAAGACCCTCAATTCTGTTTTAGCAGAAATTAACTTCTTTGTGTCGCAAAAGTTTACAGGCACCCTTACGCTGTGAGGAAGAACTCCCCAGTCAGTGCTTTCCAGTCCACGCCGGCTAGGCGCGCCCCGATGTCGTCGACCGGGCGCCCTCCATCAGCGGCTGCTGCCCCGGCGAGCGCCGGCTGCCGTGCGTAAAGGCGTTCGACAGCATCCCGCATCCACTCCGGGATCAATTGCTTCGGGACCAAGTTCCGGCTCGTGCTCGCTTCGTCCGGCACGTTCAGGGTCATCAGCCAGCCTTGCCCATACGGATCCTGCCGCACTAATCCCGGGTTATGCAGCACTTCCGGATTGATCTCCAGGACTTCCCCCTCGGTCGGAGACACCATCCGAGTCTCTTGACCTTCCCGAAAGAAGCTAAGGGCGATTTGCCCTTGCCGGACCCACTGTCCGGGGCCGGGAACGCTGACCTTGTCCACTGTACCGAGGAGCGCCGCCGCAAACTCGTCCACGCCTACGCGTACCACATTCTTGCGCTCCCGAATCAACCAGCTGTGACCGGGGTGGTAGGACCGGTTCGCCGGAACCAAGAACCCTCCCACATATTCACCCGGCATGGCTAACGCCTTAGGCCGCGATTCCCTGTGAACGACCGTCGCCACCACCTTTTGCCGGTTGATGAAATAATCCAGAACGATGAAGGCCAAGAACGTGGCCAAGACCAACAGGACTGTCATATTCTGCCATCCTTTCCATCCTGTTAAGGGCACGTCGGCCGCCAAATCCTGGTGATTTAGGCCCATTTAACTCTTTTGATCTCAAGCAAATGGCGAGGCCCGAAACACCAGCATCGGAGCCGGTATCGAGAAAATCAACAGGTCTCTGTTGAGAATTTCCGTGAACTTCCACGACATCACAAACTTAAAGGCTCTGTCGCGAAACCCATCAGAGCCGTTGAAAATGTCCGCATTTTCGGCCTCCTTGCCACCGCGCGCCGACATTGCGGTAGGATAGGCCTCTTAGAGGCCCAACTTGGCATCCATGCGCGCTGGAGAACGTCTCCGGCAAATTCGCACTCGGTTAGGATTAACGACCCGTGACGTCGCGGAGCTGAGTCGCAAGATCGCCACTGACCAGGTGAACGACGAGTTCTCGGTCTCGCATGCCCGCTTAATTCAGATCGAAAACGACGAATCCACTCCCAGTGTCTATAAGTTATTTACTCTAAGCGCGATATACGGACAGCCGTTCACCGAGCTGGTCTCGTTGTATGTGGAGTTGGATGCGGCCGGCAAGTATCAGTTGTCCATGCGGCTCGAAAACACGCGCTTAGCCAGCTTCGATACCTATAACGAAGAGCGCGCCGTGACGTTTCCCGTGCGCTTTGACCCGGGATTCAAAATGGATAAAACCAGTCTGCTTTCGCGGATGGTCGAGATTTGGGGAGAAGTTCCGGTCGGACTCTTGCGCCACCTCAACATCCGCAAGCAGCGCTACGGCTTTATCGGGCTCAAGGACTACACGATGTATCCGTTGCTGCGCCCCGGGTCCTTTGTGCAGGTTGATGAGCAGCAGAAGATGCCGGTCCATACCGCCTACCGTTCCGAATTCGACCGCCCCATCTGGTTTCTGGAACTGCGCACCGGTTACGTGTGTTCCTGGTGCGAGCTGCAACGCGACCGCATCCTGGCCATCCCGCACCCGCTGTCGCCGTGCCGTACGCAGGAGTTCGCCTACCCCAATGAAGCCGAGATCGTCGGCCGGGTAACGGCGGTAGCCGCGCGGCTGGTCAATGTTCCCGAGCCACCGCCGGCGCCGCCCGCAGCAATTCCAGGGCAATCCTGATATTGGAAGCGAAGAACTCCGCGCTAAACTCGTCGCACATTTGCGGCACTAGCACACGATAGGCCTGCAGACGGCGCCAAGCGTCCAACACGCGCTCCCTCTCGGCACCAGTGGATTCGACATAAGCGGCCAACTGCGCGACCATACTGGCCAGGTTCGATTCAAGCAGATCCTGGAATGCCTGCTCGTGA
>Ga0070734_10002464_pt1 | contig 22292 bp, 21 predicted proteins | sample Coa_R1_8_FD_66444 | JGI IMG/M metagenome (GOLD analysis project Ga0070734, IMG submission 66444) | Surface soil microbial communities from Centralia Pennsylvania, which are recovering from an underground coalmine fire - Coalmine... | ecosystem: Environmental > Terrestrial > Soil > Unclassified ...
GGCGTGGATGAGAAATCAGGGAAGCTATATGTGTCGTGGACGGACTATCGCAACGGCGATCTCGATGTGTTCGTAGCAACGTCGGATAATCATGGCAAAAAGTGGAACGCCGCAGTGCGGGTGAATAACGACATCATTCACAACGGGGCCGAACAATTTTTCCAGTGGCTGGCGGTGGATCCGGTGGATGGATCGGCGAACGTAGTTTTTTATGACCGGCGCGGGGATCCGCCGGAATTGAAGCAAACTGTGACGCTGGCGCGCTCAACCGATGGCGGCAAAAGTTTTGCAAATTATGCATGGACGACTGAAGGGTTCATGGCGCGGGCGGACGTCTTTTTCGGCGACTACAGTGGGCTCGCGGCATACGGCGGGCGGGTTTATGGAATTTGGACGGAATCTCCGAATCCGCCGGCGAAAGAGAAACCTGCCGAGCAGCCGGTGAAGAAAGAAGAAGTGAAAGAAGGTGCGGCGCAGCCGCCCGCGGCGCCGGAAAAATCTGATGAGAAAACTCCACCGCGTCCCGGCCTGCGGGGAACGACAGTGAAAGTCGGCGTGGCGGACTTCGGCGGAAAGTAATTTTGTCCCGTAATTAGAAAAGTAGATTCCGCGTCGCACGCTCCTCGGAATGACAAGTGGTTGGAGTGGAGTGCTTACTTCTTTTTCTAAGGCATCGAAGTCTCCTGGAGAATTTATCGCTTGCGAGTATAGTGCGCCGCGTACCAAGGAACTTCTTGTCCCGGTAGTAGCCGAGCGTCGGGTATGGGTTCTCCGGCTGTCATAGTCAGAGGGACGACTCCGGCCCAAGTGGGGAAAGAGTAATCTTCTTCATCGTCAATGACATCGCCCTCGCGGACTTTCGCGGAAAATTCGGTAATGGGAAGGCGCAGAATCGAAGTCGCTTTCAATTCTTTTTCATTGGGCTGGCGAACGTCGTCCCAGCGGCCGCGAATAATGTGCTCGGAAAGAATGCGTAGCGCTTCGAGTTTTTCGGCCGGATCGCTGATCAGCGTTGCCGTTCCTAACACGACTACCGAACGATAATTCATGGAGTGATTGAAAATCGAGCGGGCCATGACGAGGCCATCCAGCAGAGTGACCGTGACGCACACCGGAATTCCCTTGTCCAGGTTGCGCAGCATGCGGCTGGCGGCCGAGCCATGAATATAAAGCTGATCTCCATTACGGCCAAAGCTGGTGGGAATGACGTAAGGCTGGCCATCGGCGGTGAATCCGACGTGGCAGATGAAAGCTTCATCAAGAATAGCGTAAGCGGCGGCGCGGTCATAGACTCCGCGCTGCGGCTCGCGGACAACGCGCGTCCGCGAAGTGGGCGTATAAGCATCAGACATTAGGGATGGAACCTCAGGCAAGCGCCAAGAATGGAAGACGAAAAGAGTTTAGCAGGTTGCGACAACTGAAATCAGGACAGCAATTTCATCCCGGCGGAGACTGCCTTGCGGTCAAAGGTTAGAGTTTCGTCGCACCCGGCTGCATGGCAAGAATGTTGAATGAGGCAGTCAGCAAAGTCGGCATGGGTTCTGGCGAATGTGCGTAATGCCTGCCAGACCAGTTCGGCCCATTCCACGATTATGTCGTCGATCCGTAGCAGAGTCTCCAGTACACGCACGATCTCCGGCGGCTTCGCGCCGCGAGCGCTTCGCAGGACCCAAACTAGCTCGACTATGCAAATTACGGGAATGAACCCTGGGTTCTCTTTCGAAAATGACTCGAAAAGCCGGTTAGCAGCCGCGGCCTGTGCCGGATCGTCCTGCATGATGTAACGCGCAATTATATTGGTATCGAGGCCAATCATTTCCTGCCGGCCCAACCTCGGGCGATGGCGTCATTCATTTGCTTGATAGAGACAGGTTTGCCAGGCTTGGCCAGCATGCCTTTTAAATCGCGAACGGATTTGTTGGCGGGAATGATGGCAAAGCCGCCAGCCTCGGTGGGAACGAATTCGACACGATCGCCCGAATCGAGGCCCAATGCGTCCCGGACTTTAGCAGGAATGGTGATCTGCCCTTTGGATGTGACGGTAGCCGTAGCCATTTAGATTCCTTACATTGACTCCTTACATCGTAGTAAGGAGATTCGAAAAAGTCAAGGAACCGTGTGCTTTCTAGCGTCCCTCTGACGATTTTCGCGATATCTCCAACCGAAGAGAATGGCAACAACCGCAAGAATAATCGGGGTGAAAGGACTGGCTTCCGGGCCCACGCTTCCTCCGGTGAGCCAGACCGGACCGCTGAAAGAAGAATTAAGGAAGTTGTGATAAGCGGGCGCGCCGCTGTCGCGAACGCCGTAGAAAAACGTCTGGCCCCAATCCCAGCCCGCGTGGAACCCAACAGCCCACCATAGATTACCCGTGCGGCGCAAGAATAGGCAGAAAAGCAATCCGAAGCAGACGACGGAAACGAGCCCAAACTTGCTTTCTCCCGGATTGCCGGCATGTGCTAAGCCAAAGATTGCGGATGTTAAGAAAGCCGCCGGCCAGAAGCCCATTCCGGTTGTGAATGTGAATTGCAAATATCCGCGAAAGGCAAATTCTTCTGCAAGGCCGACGATCAGAAAAGTCAGACTCCATGCGAGAGCAGAAAGCAGCAGGGTTCGACCGGAAGTTGCAAGACCGGTAATGCGAAAACCATGCAGGACAAAAATGATAAATAGACATGCGCTGATGGAGAGAAATCCAACAAGTGCGCCGATCCAAAAGTGCGAGCGCAGAGCGTGCCGCAGCGGAAGGCCGTAGTCAGCAAAGCGGCGATGCTCAATGCGGCTCATGATGAATGCCGCGACTACGGTTGTCAGCAAAATCATCCCTTCGGTGATTCCTAACCCGAGAGGCGTCAACATGCCCGCGGCAGCGTTGCCGTGAGCGTGGGCTAATAGCATCAGAAGAAAAAGGACGAAAACTTCGCCGAGAATGATGAGAAAAAAGATGAGCACCCGCCATCCGGGGCGAATGCCGTTGGGGCCAAAAAAGAAAGAGCGCTGAGGAGATGGCGTAAGCGGCGGCGTGGAGTCAGGCATCGTCTGATTTTAAAAGGAAAACGCGAGGTCTCTCGACGACATTCACTTCCCGCTGTGAAGTGAACGTTCCGCTCGGGATGACGATCCTCCTAAATAATTTCTCTTAAACTGTCCTACCAGTTCACCTTCAATCCAAACTGGAATTGCCGCGGATCGTAGGCTGCGGTCGGTTGCCCAGCGTTGGTGATGAGTACGTTGACGGCGGCGACGTTGTTACGGTTGGCGACGTTGAACATGTCCACAATGCCATCGAGGCTGACCCGCTCGCCGAAGTTGATGCGCCGCGCCACGCGGAGATCGTTGAATATGGTGTACGGCGTCGTTCCGGCGTTACGGCCGAGATTGCCGTCGAGCAACTCAAGGGCATTCGGCGAAACGAGTTGCAACGGAGTGAGATCGGCAAAACAGACTTCCTGCAAAAATCCGGTGGGAGAATACTTCGAAGCGATTGTGGGATAACCGCAGGAGTTGGTCGGCGTTCCGGCGGCGACGATGTTCGGACGTGCGCCGCTGGGGTCAAACTGCAAGTTATCGCTGGTTCCGGTGATGATATTGAAGGGACGCCCGGAAGAAAATTCAACGATGGGTGCGATGGTCCAATTGCTCAGCAATTTCGAGCCAACGCCATCGCCGCCGACTTTGCCGCTCTGATAGACGGCGCTAAATACGAAACGATGGCGCTGATCGAAGGTCGAATTCGCGCGCTCGTTGTTGTAGTAAGGATAGAAACTGTCTTGTGGCGCAAGCGGTGATTGCAAGTCGGTCGAGTCATCAATCGCGTGAGAGTAAGTGTAGGACGCGAGGAATTCGTAATGAGACGTGAAACGTTTGCGCAGGCTGAGAGTCAACCCGTGATAGACCGAGCTGCCATTGGAAAAATTAGCATCCATGTCGCTGAAGGGAACGCATCCGGTAAGGCCGCTCGCAGTCGGATTGCAAGTTGTGTTAAGACCGGAGGCGGCGAGATCGGCGAGTGCGAGCGGAATACAGGGAGCAAATGCACCACCAGCCAGCGATGGATTCAATCCCGAGGGCCGGAAGAAGCTGACCAGCGCGGCAGGAACGTAGTAGGGCAACGCACCTGGAATTGCGGCTAGAGGACTTACGCCGCAACTCGCGACAGAAAGCGGGCTGTCGGTTGAAAGCGCGCCACCGGCAGCAACCGCCGCTTCCCAGTTTTGCGTGAGCAGATCGCCTCGCGCGGTGTTGGCGTTAATCGGTCGATTCAGGTGGTGGCCTCCGTTGAAGTTGTAACCAATGCTCAGCGCGTAGCCGTGTCCAAGGTCCTGTTCATAGGTCAGGTTGGCCTGCTCGGAGTAGGCATACACAAAATTCTTTGACTGCGGATAACCGAAGGGTTGCGAAATCAGGGGCACGCCATTCGTTATGTATCCCTGGTTTAGGAAAAGCGAACTCGGCAGAAATGCGTTGAATTGCTGCGAGTTTGCCTGGTATCCGAAAGCGGGGACGGATTGCGGGAAGCAGTTGGCGTTGCCAAGCGAACCTTGGAAAATATTGGCCGCGTTCATGTTGAGCGGGCTGGCTGTGGAGAGCGCGTTACAAGGATTGGCGCCGAAGAAAACCAACTGTCCAGTTTTTGATCCGTCCGAAGCATCGCCGAGGAAGTAAAGGCCCAGCAACGGATGGTCATAGAACATGCCATACGATCCGCGAATTACACTTTTGCCATTGCCTTTCGGGTCCCAAGCAAAACCGATGCGGGGCTGTACGTTATTAGTATCGGTCTGGATCCCTTTTTGAATCCCGAGTTGCTGGTAAGCCGAGGCAGCAAGTCCAGTCGGCGGCGCGAACTGCGGCGGAAATTCAATGTCATAGCGCACGCCGTAATTCAAAGTGAAAGTCGGGCTGGCGCGCCATGAATCCTGCCAGAAAACACCGAACGGCTTGTTGTTGAATGAATCTTTGGGATTTCCGTAGCCCTGAATGAAATCCTGCGGAATGCCTGCGCCGTAAGCCTGCACGGGCGAGAACGACGGAAATGGCGACGGAAATGGGCTGATGCTGCCAAAATCATAAACGCCACCGTAGTTCACAGTGAAAGTTGCGGTCGTGGGGATGTAGTTGAAATCTGCGCCAAACTTCATATCGTGGCGGCCAACGGCCCATGAGAAATTGTCGCTGAACTGGTAGCGCTGTTCGACGCGATCGATATAGGAGTAGGGCTCGCGTCCAAAGAAGGCGAAGCCGTAAACGTTTACTGCGGGGTTCGCGCCGTCGGAGTTGGCCGTGTTGTAGAAGTAGGAAAGTCCACGTCGGGCATACTGGAAGCGAAATTCGTTGATTTTGTTGGAACCGATGGTCCAGGTGTCCTGGCCAACGATGGCAACGTCGCGATAGGTCTGCTGCGAAGTGCGTGAGTAAGCGTTTTGCCCGAAGACTTGATTTTCGCCGTTGACTTCGATTCCGGTGATCGTACTGGGGCTGACGTTGCCGCGCAGCATAAGCTGGTTGTTCTGGCTGATCTTATGATCGAGGCGCAGTGAATAGAGGCTGGTGCCTTCGAATACCGGGAAGTTTCCGGTCTGTGAATTCAAAGAAACATACGACGACGGCACGAAGCAACCCGCCGTTGGCGGGGGGCAGGACGAAGGGAAGCCGCGAAGGCCAAAGGCTCCGCCAAGGTTGGTCGGCCACAGGCCATTCAACGCCATGCCGGAAGATGAACCTGCGACGGCGGCGTATTGACCGACTTCCGCGGCAAAGACAGGATTGGTTGCTTCCATTTGTAAAGTTGCCGGGTTGGTAAGAAATTGAATTTGCTGCTGAGTTAACTGCAAGACACCGAAAGGCAGGCCAACCTGCGTCGTGTCGAAAGATGAGAGACCGAAATTATCCTGGCCGATGCTCGCAAAGCCGGTTTCATGGCGGCGGGTGATTTCGTAAGAGAAATAATAGTAAGTCTTGTCTTTCTTAATAGGGCCGCCGAACGCCGCTCCAGCTTGCACGCGCGTATAAGCAGGATTGGAGACGTTGCTGAAGGGATTCACCGCCTGAAAATCCCGGTTGCGCAAGTACCCGTACACGTCGCCGTGAAACTGGTTGGATCCGGAGCGGGTAATGATGTTGACCACGCCACCAGAGGCGCGGCCATATTCCGCGGCATATCCGGTGTTGATGATTTGAAATTCCTGCACAGCTTCCTGAGATACAGTGGAGCGCACGCCATTGGTCGCGTTGTCCGTGGCGTCTGCGCCATCCACGTTGACGAGGTTTGCGCGGGCACGCTGGCCGCCGACGTTAAGCCCCGATGTAGGAGCGGCACCGATGTTCGGCGCGTTGTCACGCACAACCTGCGAATCTGTCAAAGCAAAATTGATGTAGTTGCGTCCGTTGATGGGGAGATTGTCAATGCGCTTCTGATCCACCGTGTTGGTCGAGGAACTGCGTTGCGTTTCGATCAGTTCGGCATCGGCGCTAACGGTCACGCTCTCCTGTCCGGCGGCGATGGCGAGCGTAATCGGAAGATCCCCGGATTGCCCGACGGTGATGATGACGCCTGTCGTGATGGAGTTAGTAAATCCGGACGCGGAGACAGTGACGGAATAAGTTCCCGGCGGCAGCGCGAGCAGGCCATACTCGCCCTGGCCATTGCCCACGGCCGCGCGTTCAAACGCCTTGGCAGCATTGCTGGCCGTCACGGTGGCGTTGGCAACGAAATTTCCTTTGGGATCTTTGACCGAAACATGCAGGTCGCCGCTGGCGGCGCCTTGAGCCAAAACCATTGTGCTCAGAACAAAAAGAGAGAAAATCAAGCAAACGAATTTGCGCGTAGTCATAGAAGTTCTCCAAAGGAATTGTCGGAGCGGTGGCGCAAGAATAACGACGCCAGCCCGAGTCGGTTTGGCAGGCTTACGTACATGCCCCTAAAAAAATCAGAAGGTAACCCGTTGGCTTTTATATCACTTGCTGAAAAGAAAGCAAGTAAAGAAGTAAAAGGGAACAGGTTTAGTCATGCTGCGGATTGGGTCGCGCTTCGGGTGCTGCTTGTGAAGCAGGAGGGTTCGGCGCTGGACGGTCAAACATGACGCTCATCTCGGTGAACTTGGGCAGAACTACATCGCGACCGTGGCGGGTGAGCATAAATAATCCCGAAGCGCAGGTAGCCGCAATGCGCGCTGTGCCTGCCGTCGAGGCGTCGGTTGCTGTTGAAACTAATGCTTCGATGACTAGTTGAGTGCCATCATCCACTTCTTTGGCGATGCCCGCAGTAACTCCAACGTTGATCAACATCCATGCTTTACCCGGGCGATCACCCCTCAATTGTCCTTCGCGGTCAATTCGAGTATGGGAACGCTGGTCTAGTTGCGCGGCGGTGATGGAAGCCGATACGGGACTGGGAGCGCCGCCGGGCAACTGCAATCGAGTGAAAGTCAAAAATATCGATCCAGCCCGGCTCAACATTCGCGGAGGCGTGCGCCGGGTCACCGTGCCTTGCAGCAAAGTTCCTTCGGGGAGGGTAACGCCGGAATCCAAATGAATCGGCTCAATCAAGCGGGCGTGAAAGGCGTCACCGGGAAGGTTCTTCCCGGCGCTGAGATCATCGAGCAGGATGATTTTGCCTTCAGTTCCAGGCGGCAAACTGATTGGACCGTGCGTAAGTGTGCTGGCCGTTTGTGTTGGCACCGAGGACATTTCGTTGGCGCGGGATGCTTCCAGAGTAATAATTTGCGGCGGCGCACTCTGTTTTGTTTTCGACGCCTTCGTTTTAGTCTGCGAAGGGCTTTGCGCGGGTGGAGCGTCAATCTGACGTTCGCGGCGCATCGCAAACCAGGAAACTTGCAGTGGAACTTCGGGTCCATCTGAAGGCGTAACGGTTGCCTGACGGAAGATGGGGAAGCTTTCATGCCGCGGAGTAAATGCCTGAATCACCCACGGCCAATAATCGTTGGGCGCGCGACGGCGTTTTTCAAGCCGATCCACCGTAAGGCGAATCGGGCTGCCGGCGGAAATGACTTTGCGATCGGCAGAATAGACATCCCGCAAAACGGTCCCCGCAACGACATCTCCTGGTTGAAGCTTGGAAGTCTTGATCGTGTCATTCAGTTGAACTTTTACGAAAAGATCGGAAGGCGTTTGTGCGTAGGCCAGCCAGCACGAAGACAATAAGAAGACAGACAACAATTTCAAGCGCATAATTTTCCGATCAAAACTCTTTATTCGTTGCGGGTAACTCCGGATTGTTCTTCTTGGATAGTCCTTACCGCCCAAGCCATCCGCGGAGTATTGTGCGCGATACCGTAGCGGCCTCGCGAATCCAGCAAAATCATTCCACCGTGGCCATTGACCCGGTCTTTCAGATAATTAATAGCTTCTTGCGCTACCCACTCCGGCAAACTGCCGGAAGCGACTCGATCTGCCGCCCATTTGGCGAGGACCAACTTCATAATAGGTTCGCCCCAGCCGGTGGTGGAAGCAGCTGCAGATTGATTATCGGCATAACATCCGCAGCCGATCAGAGAAGAATCGCCGAGGCGGCCCGGGGCTTTATCGAGCGTGCCGCCGGTGGAAGTGGCAGCGGCGATGTTGCCATCGCGGTCTAGCGCCACCGCGCCCACGGTGTCGTGCGAAATTTCCGGCGCGAAGAGATCATTGCCGCTCGGTTCTTTTCCTTCTTTAACTCGCGACTGGTATTCGCGCAATCTTTCAACTTCACGTGGGATGACCAGGTCTTTGTTTTCGCAGAGTTTGACGCCATGTTCCGCAGCAAAGCGTTCCGCGCCTTCCGCGACAAAATAAACGTGGGGACTTTCGCTGAGAATTTTTCGTGCGGCACGAACCGGATTGAGTATGCGCTCCACGCATCCGACGCCACCGGCACGCAAAGTTGCACCTTCCATAATGAGTGCATCAAGTTGCACTTTGCCGTCCCGATTGAGAAAACTACCGCGCCCAGCGTCAAAAGTCTCGTCATCTTCCATGATGACAACAGCTTCCTCGACGGCATCGAGGGCCGAGCCGCCGCGTTCGAGCACGCGCCATCCCGTCGTCAGTGCGTTGCGCACGCCGTGAATGTGTGCGTCAATGACGTCATCGGGCATCGCCCATGCGCCGCCATGAACTACCAGAACTGGATTCGAAGACACGGACAAAGAAAACCTCAACGAGATGATGCAGGTAGTGAGTGACTGGATAGTCTAGCATCGCCGCTTGTCAGCGGCAGCAGGTCGGCGAAAGCAAACGTATCTCGAATTACAATCTCGCCAGCTTCGATCGGAATTTCTGTCGAAAACATCGGCCCGGCGTGGGCAAAAGAGTGAAACTCACCATTCTCGCCGCACGGATCGATTTCAGCAGGCAACTCCATCAGCAGCTTTTCGTCGAAGCTCCGCCCGGCAAAACTTATGTCCAGCTTGCGCGTATCCACGCAGGTCAGCGTCGCCTTCAGTCCGGTCGCAATCATTTCTCGCGCCAAAGCATGCGTGCTCATGCCCCAGAGCGGAAACATTGGTTCCAAACCTGTGCCAGATAGTTGTTTCTCCCGGTAGGCGCGGACGTCTTCGAGAAAAAGATCGCCGAAAGCCACGCCTTCGATTCGGCGTTGCAGTGCGTCGGTGCAAACCTTCGCCATCAGCGTTTCATACTGTTCATTCGAGCACGGCCACGGCAACGGAACGGTCCAGAGAGGCAAACCTACCGCCTCTGCTTGCCTTTCCACAAGTGCGCGACGCACGCCATGCATCGCCACGCGGTCAAATTCCTGATTGAATGTTGTAAGCAGACCGGCGATTTCGTACTCGGGTTGTTGGCGCAAGACGTGTAACGCCCAAGCGCTATCTTTGCCGCTGCTCCATGAAAGAAGAATTCGTTTCATTCGGGTCCGCTTTCAGAATAAAACTTATCCGGAGTGATGACGATACAATTTCCGAATCATTTCCTACCTGTTCGGGGAGAATCATGAGAGCCTCTGTCTTCATCGGTACCAGTGTTGACGGATTTATCGCACGCCGGGATGACCGTCTTGATTTTCTGCCGCCCGGCGGCGGCGAACCGCACGGTTACGACGAATTCATCGCCAGCGTAGATGCCCTCGTCATCGGTCGCAAGACATTTGAGGTAGTACTGGCCTTCCCGGAGTGGCCTTATGGCAAAAAGCTCGTCGTAGTTCTAAGCAGCAAACAACTCGATTTTTCCGCAATTCGTGGAGGCATAGTCGAGCAAATGGCAGGAACGCCCGAAGAAGTTGTCGCGAAACTCTCCGCCCGCGGCCTTAAGCACATTTACGTTGATGGCGGCATCACGGTTCAGCGGTTTCTACGCGCCGGTTTAATTCAGCGATTAATTATCACTCGTGTGCCTGTGCTGATCGGTGAGGGCATCCCTCTATTTGGAGCAATGCCGCGCGACATCAAGCTGCGGCATATTGCCACACAAAGTTACCCCAGCGGATTGGTGAAGACGGAATATGAAGTAATTACCTGCGTACTAAAGTAATGCCCGAATATGGTAAGGAGAGATATAATCGGGTAAGGAGATTCGAGATGCAGAAGGAAGCCACACTCACGAGTAAGGGCCAAATCACGATTCCCCATGAGATACGCCGACTGTTGGGCGTAAAAACTGGCGACAAGCTTGTTTTTGAAAATGACGGCACTCGCACGCATGTACGCCCTGTTCGAAAGACAAGCCCTTTTGCGAAATTTCGAGGAATCGGCAATAGCAAAGTGCGTGGCAGAAAGAGAATCGTTCAAGCCGTTCGGCAACTTCGTGGTCAATAATGAAGACCGTCGTAGATACAAACGTAATTGTGGCCCTTTGGGACGCGAGCGACTCGTTAAATTCCGCCGCACAGTCTGCGCTCGATGCGGGGCTTGCAAACGGTGGATTGGTTATTCCATCTGTCGTTTATGCTGAACTGCTCGCCTTCGCCGGACGGACCGAGCGCTTTCTCGACACGTTTTTCTGGGAAACTGGGATCGTCGTGGACTGGCACATCCCTGAGAAAGTTTGGCGGTTGGCTGGCTCCGCTTTTCAATCCTATGCGACGCGCCGCAAGAAACACGGTGAGGCCGGGCCGCGAAGAATTCTCGCTGATTTTTTAATTGGTGCTTACGCGTCAGCCAGCCATCGCGCATTGCTGACGCTCGATGAGCGAATCTACCGAGCGGCATTTCCCGGCCTGAAAATCATTACGTTCTAGGGTGACGCGAATCGATGGGTGCGGACAGCAGAACTACGCGGCCTGCCCGGCCTTCGCCAGAGGCGGAGCATCCTGGGTGCGGGTCCAGGTGTAGCGCATGCGGTGGATGACGGTGATCGTGGAAAGAACAGCGATGATCCACAGGACTGGCGCCATGCGGTTGAACAACGCTCCGATGATGACTAAAACCAAGCGCTCCGGCCGCTCCATAAATCCCACACGGCAGGAACCGATGAGCGATTCGGCGCGGGCGCGGGTATAGCTGACCATAATTGCACTGATCATGACGAACGCGGTCAGCACTACATAAAAGAAGCGATCGCCGCGAGCATAGAAAACAAGCAATCCGAAAAATTGCGAAGCGTCGCTATAGCGGTCCACCACAGAATCGAAAAATGCGCCAAAGCGGGTCACGCGGTTTGTGGCCCGGGCGACCTCGCCATCCACCAAATCGAAAAATCCCGAGCCGATGATTACCAACCCTGCGTAGAAAAACATGCGCGTCTGATTGTCGGCGTTGGCTTTACCGAAAAGATATGCGGCATAGCTGTTGACGACTAATCCCATGAACGTGAGGACGTTGGGATTAATTCGCGACAACGCCAGCCAGTGCACGATGTGGTTGAGCAGCCAGCCGCAGGCCCGACCGAAGGCGCGCGTCCAGGTTTTGGCTGGCGAACCTTTCACCGGCACTGCGCTTGGACTCACGCCGTTTCCGCCTCATCGTGGATCGTACTTAAGCTTAGGATTTCCATTTCTCTCGCGCCATTGGGTGTTACGAACGTAGCAGTGTCGCCGACTTTCTTGTTGAGGAGCGCGCGCCCGATGGGCGAAGTCGTCGAAATTTTACCGGCTGTCACGTCTGATTCTTCGCTGGTGACGAGCTTGTACTCCACTTCCGCATTCTTGGTGTTGTCGTAAACCTTCACGGTCGAACCCAGGCCCACTCTATCCTTGGGGATGTTGCTCATGTTCACCATGGAAAGATCTGCGATGCGCCGGCCGAGTTGGCGCAGGCGCGCCTTGACGAACTCCTGCCGCTGCTTGGCCATGTGATACTCAGCGTTTTCGCTCAAATCACCAAGCGCGGCGGCCTTCTTGATTTCTTTAGGAAGCTCATGCACCAGCTCGTGCTCGAGCTGGTTGATTTCGTCCTGCAATTTTTTCTTGATTTGCTCAGTCATGCTAGATGGTGATTATAACGCGGCAAGCCCCGTTTCCAGTTCCTTGCTACGAAATCAGGCGCAGCAGGAAGCCCGAAACTTCAGACTGGAAACTTGAGGTCGCAACCCACCTGTTATCAATCAGATAAGAGTCCGAAACCCGCTATCTGCAAGGCTTTTCAGGGCTTAAAGCTGGCTTTATGTACCGAATTGGGATAAGCTTAGTCTTGGTCGTTCTTCAACTTTCCTGCCCGTCAGGTGGTTTCTCCATGTTGAGCAGCAACGGCAGTTACCGCATCGGCGACAAAGTGGTTTATCCCAACCATGGTGTCGGTATTATCGAGCAAATCTCCAGCCGTACCGTCGGGCAAAATGTCGAACAGTTTTATCTGCTTACAATTAAGTCCAGCAGCCTCAAGGTGATGGTGCCTTTCCACAACGTTCATGCCGTGGGCATGCGTCCCGTGGTCAAGAGCCATGAAATCAATAAGATCGTGGATTTTCTCGCAACCGGCGATTGTGACAACAATGAAGATTGGAAGAACCGTTTTAAGGAAAATTCCGATCGCATGCGCACCGGCTCGTTGCTGGAAATTGCATCCGTGTTGAAAGGCTTGTTGTTGTTAAACCATGCCAAGCCGATTTCTTTCCGTGAAAAGAAGATGCTGGAGCGCTGCCGCTATCTGCTGGTCAGCGAACTGGCGATGGCGCGCAACTGCGAAGAGACGGAAATCGAAGACCTGCTGACCGACGCGCTCGCCAAGTGCGAATTGCGTTTTCCCGAAGCCGCCGACTTCGCCGCATAGTCCCGTCTGGCGCAGGTGCCCCGCCCGCGAAAGCTAGATCTTATAATCTTCCAGTGACGTTGGCACTACATCCCCGCATTCTCGGTCTCGATGTCGGTTCGCGACGCATCGGTGTTGCCGTTTCCGATCCCCTCGGAATTACCGCTCAAGGACTCGATACTATTCAGCGGCAAAACAAGCGCACCGATTTCGGCACGCTAGAAAAAGTGATTCAGGGGTATTCCATCGTTGAGATTGTCGTCGGTTATCCCTTGCGCATGAGCGGGGCCGAAGGCATTCAGTCGGCAAAAATGGATGTCTTCGCCGAAGAACTGCGCAAGCGATTCAAACTTCCTGTCCACTTGTGGGATGAACGCTTGTCATCCGCGCAGGCGAATCGCCTTCTGCGCGAAACCGATATGTCCATCAAACGCCGTGGCGAGGTCGTAGATCAAATGGCGGCAGTGTTAATCCTGCAAAGCTGGATGGAAGCGCGGGAAACTACAAAGACGAGTCCCGGCGTTTAAACTTGAAACATGGATACTGCGCCTTCATCTCTTTCCCATCCCGACTTTTATCACATTCTGATTAGCGCCATTGCCCCGCGTCCCATTGCGTGGGTTTCGACCTTAAACAAAAACGGACAGCCGAACCTCGCGCCATTTTCTTTTTTCACTGTCGTCTCGGCCCAGCCACCGTTGCTGGGATTTTCCCCCGGCCCTCGCCGCACCAAAGAAGGCCGAGTTGCCAAAGACACGTTGCGCAACGTGCGCGATACGGGAGAGTTCGTGGTGAACATTGTCACCTTCGATCAAGCCCAGGCCATGAACCAAACCAGCGGAGAGTACGACCACTCCGTCAATGAATTTGAGCTGGCGAAGTTGAACCAGCGTCCATCTCATGTTGTTCGAGCTCCGCAGGTTGCTGAATCGCCTGTCAGCTTCGAGTGCAAACTCCATCAAATCCTTGATTTCGGGGACCCGCCCATCGGCGGTTTCGTCATCGGTGAAATTGTCCACATACACATGGATGACGCCGTTCTCCACCATGGAAAACTCGATGGCAACACTCTTGACCTTCTCGGGCGCATGGGCGGCGCGCAGTATTCCCATACAAAAGACCGCTTCGAGATGCAGCGTCCTTAGCGATTTGGCAAGATCCGAATGACCAACGTCGCATCACCATCGGCTAACAGCCCCTCCCCGCAATTCATCTAAACTATTTGGACATTAAATAGATGCGTGCGCTCATCACAATTGTTTTGTTGGCTGCTCTCGCCGCAGGATGCTGGTTTGCCTGGGCGCTTTATGCGCCGGTGACTCCATCGGGACAGCAATTTGTTTTGCTGCACGCCGGATACTCCACGCACCGCATCGCCCACGAATTGCAAGATGCAGGCGTAATTCGCAGCGCGCGCGCATTTCTTATCTGGCGGCGGCTGCATCGCGGACATTCCTTGAAAGCCGGGGAATATCTCTTCGAGAAGCCGGCGAACATGCTCGATGTTAATGATCGCCTTGCGCGGGGCGATATTTACATTCGCACGGTGGTTGTGCCCGAAGGCTTCACGATGTTCGATGTGGCGCAAGCTGTAGAAACCGCGGGGCTCGGCTCCAAAGATGATTTCCTGAAAGTCTGTATCACCAATACGGAAATGATTCACGATCTCGCGCCGGACGCGGCCACGCTGGAAGGGTTTTTATTTCCCAATACCTACGAATTTACGCGCACGCAATCCGTGCAAGATATTGCTGGAACCATGGTGCGTCAGTTTCGGCAGGTAGCAAAAGAAATTGGATTGAACGATAACATCGTCCCGACCGTGACGCTCGCATCCATCGTCGAGAAGGAAACCGCGGTGCCGGAAGAGAGAACGACGGTCGCCAGCGTCTATGACAACCGCGCCCGGCGCAACATGTTGTTACAAGCCGACCCCAGTGTGATTTACGCCGAGTTGCTGCAAGGCGCTTACACCGGCGCATTGCATCACGACGATATGCAATTCGACTCGCCCTACAACACTTATCGCCATGCCGGACTTCCACCGGGCCCCATCGCTAATCCCGGCAAAGCCGCGCTGGAAGCTGCCATGCATCCGGCGCAGACCGACTATCTTTATTTTGTTGCCGACGGTTCCGGACACCACAAATTTTCCCGGAACCTCGAAGAGCACAATCACAACGTGGCCGCCTACCGTAAAATTATGCAAAGACGGTAGGGCTAACTCTAAAGAAATCCGCACTATGGCCCATTTGGGGGTTCCCTCCCGCTTGCCCTCATGCGTATAATGGACTCAGTAATGTTCCCTAATGCTAGCCCAATGCCCCAATTCGCATCTGCCTGCGTGCTGGATAGACTTTCTCGTCTGTCCGCGCCGCCATCTGGCAGTGCTGCCCTCCCAAGTTCGTCCCAGTCTCTTCGGTAGCGATTAGTTACTCTATCCCCTTTCGCAATTTTTAGCAGGAATTCGTCCGTTTTCGCGGAGATTTCCCGCACACCCCAACGACCGAAGATCAACTACAGCTTTTAGGAGGACTCCATGCCTACCCTGACGCCGACCGAGGCCAAGGCCATCGGCCCCAAGATTACGACCGCCCTGCCGGGCCCAAACGCCAAGCGCATCCTTGCCGGAGATGAAAAATACGTTTCGCCTTCCTATACCCGTTCCTATCCGCTGGTCGCGAAATCGGGCCGTGGCATCGTCGTCACTGACGTGGACGGCAACGAGTTCTTCGACTTCTCCGCCGGCATCGCCGTGACTTCTACGGGCCATTGCCATCCAGATGTCGTAGCCGCCATTCAAAAGCAGGCGGGCGAACTCATTCACATGTCCGGCACCGACTTTTATTACGAGAGCATGGTCACACTATCCGAGCGTCTATCGAAAATCGCTCCCATGCCCGGCCCGCACCGTTTCTACTTCGGCAACTCCGGCGCAGAAGCCATTGAAGCCGCGCTCAAGCTTGCCCGTTATCACACCAAGCGCCAGCAGGTCATCGCTTTCTTCGGCGCTTTTCACGGACGCACCATGGGCGCGCTTTCGCTGACCGCTTCCAAGCCTCAGCAGAAACGCCGTTTCGCTCCGCTCGTTCCCGGCGTTACTCATGTGCGCTATCCCGATGTCTATCGCGGATGCTCCGGCGGCCCACAAGACGCCGAAGCGTTCGCCCTCGGCTGTGCCCGCTACATTGAAGAAAAGCTCTTCAAGACCATTCTTCCGCCGGAAGAAGTCGCTGCAATTTTCGTCGAGCCTATTCAGGGTGAAGGCGGCTACGTCGTCGCTCCCACCATCTTCATGCAGGAGCTTCGCCGCATCTGCGACAAGCACGGCATACTCCTTGTCGCCGATGAAGTCCAGAGTGGCGCAGCCCGCACCGGCAAGTGGTGGGCCATCGAGCACACCGGCGTTCATCCCGACATCGTCTGCATGGCTAAAGGCATCGCTTCCGGCATGCCCCTCGGCATCATGATGAGCCGCGCCGAAATCATGGATTGGGTTCCCGGCTCTCACGCTTCCACCTTCGGCGGAAACCCTCTTTGCATTGCCTCCGCCCTCGCGACGCTCGATGTCATCGAGCGCGAAGGCCTGCTGCAAAATTCGACCACCGTCGGCAATTACATGATGAAGCGCATGGCGGACTGGCCCAAAAAGTACTCAATCGTCGGCGATGTTCGCGGTCGCGGCCTCATGATCGGCGTGGAAATCATCAAAGACCAAAAGACTAAAGAGCAATCGCCCGAACTTCGCGATCGCATCGTTGAGAAGGCATTCGAAAAAGGCGTGTTGTTCCTGGGATGCGGCCCGAGCACCGTCCGCATCGCGCCGCCCTTGGTCGTCACAAAAGAAGAAGCCGACGTCGCCGTGGACGCTCTCGAACAGTCCATTGCCTCGGTTATCTAAGACTCGATTTTGATTTTTTCCTGGGGAGCCCCGTCCTGCTGCTACTCTTCACGGCAGGACGGGGCATATTTTTCACCAGAAAGTACTCCCAATCATTTGTCATTCCGAAGCCCTGCGTTTTCTCGAGCAGGGCGAGAGCCTGCCCTGGGCGAAGCGAGAAGCGGGGGCCTTTTTAACGTTAAGAAAGAAATGTCATTCCGAAGCCCCGCGCTTTCTCCAGCGGGGCGAGGAATCTTGCGTGGACCGTCCCACTCTAACCATCTTGTCATTCCGAGCCGTTCGTAGCGTACGCGAGAACGCCCGTGGAATCTGCTTTTAGCTCTCGGCGATTCCGAATTCCACAACATCATCCGCGCTATGATCCTCCCATGCCCAACCTCACCCTCCGCGAACTCCTCTACGGCAAAGGCGCTCACGTCAGTCCCATCGCCTGCCTTGAAGATCTCCCGGCGTCCCTCGCGGACCAAACCGTCGCCAACTATCCCCACAACATCTGGCAGATTGTCGAGCACATGAATTATTGGATGGAATACGAAATCTGCCGCATCGCTTGCGCTCCGCCCGCCTATCCGGATCACGCCATAGAAAGCTGGCCGCAACCCGTACCTCTCACCGACGAAAAGTGGTCTGCAACCACCAAGCGCTTCTACACTTTACTGGATCGCCTCGCGCGCCTCGCCGATTCCGACTCTGAAACTCTCTCGCAACCAGTGCCGCCCGACGCTGGAAAAGATGACGGGAAAGATACAGACAAAGCCGCGCGTCCCGTCACCGTCGAAGACGTCGTCACCCAGATCTCCGCTCACAACAGCTACCACATCGGACAAATCGCACTTCTCCGCCGCCAACTCAACGCGTGGCCTCCCAAATCCGGCGGCGACACCTGGTGATTCTTATTTTTGTTGTTGTCATCCTGAGAGCTCGCGCTTTTCTTCGCGGGCCGAAGGATCTCAGTCTTCTCGGATTTTAGGAGGAGCTCACTTCTTTACCCACTTCACCACAATCATCGCCACGACAACCAACGTCGCTGCAATCAATATCTTCTTCACCACCGCCAGCCGCGGCAATTTTTCCGGAGGCACCGTCCCCTTCATCAAATCCAGCGCCACGACGCCGATGTAAAGATCCACCGCCGTGAATATCAGCCAGAATATGCTCATCCTAATTTCACAGCGCTTTCCACCCGCAACACTTTGTCATTCCGAAGCCCCGCGCTTTCGCCAGCGGGGCGAGGAACCTCGCGTGTACCACAACGGCACCTACCCCTACTTCACCAAAATCTCCCCACATCCCTCTTCCGGACACACAAACCGCAATACATTTCTCTGCCGGTCTAATCCTGAAATCATCATCGGACGTCCATGCCGCTCGCACTTCGGCTGACTCGGCGTCAAAATCGGCTCATCGTCCCGCACCGGCGTCACATACCCCAGCGACTCACTAAAGCACCGCGGACAAAACTTCTCCGTGCACCGGAAATATTCCACCGAGTGGCTCGCCGTTAAAGGCGCCAGGCAAAACTCCATCGTCCGGTAATGCTTGTCGCATAACGGCAAAATATCTTTCCGCATCACGGAAGTCTAGCATCCCGCTCATGTCGCGCCGCTACCTTCCCAACTAACCTCTGGCCTTTCCTCCTCGTCGCAGGATAGAATCCTCTGTTCTTTTCCCCAGGGCAAAATCCATCGCTGCATAAAGGTTAGTTTTCTATGCCTCGAAACTCGCGGTCCCCAAAAACGACCGGCAAAGCCCCCAAGCGTCCCATCGAGCGTTACGAACACAAAGACAAGCAGCGCGCCAACAACCCTCCCGTAGGATTGGTCACGCCCGAGACCGACCCGCCGCTTCCCACACACAAAGCCTACGACTACGTCACGCCCGTCCCGAGCGTAAAGCCTGGGAAAGATCTCGACTACGATCCTCATCTCGACCCGCAGCTCGTCTGGGCCGGCAAGAAAGAACATTCATCGTTCGACGTGTCCACGGTCTCACTGCACGTACACGAGCGCATCGACCCTTCCACCATCATTGATGCCGTTCGCCGCCGCAACGGTAACGGCGTGCTCGAGCAGCCTTCGCTTTTTGCCACCCGCGAAGAAAATCCGCCGCTGCGCGATGCGGTTGACTTCTACAAGCACCCGCATGGATGGTCAAACCGCATGATTGCCGGCGATTCGCTGCTGGTGATGAACTCCTTGCTCGAAAAAGAGGGCATGGCCGGACAAGTGCAGATGGTCTATATCGACCCGCCCTATGGGATTAAATACGGATCGAATTTCCAGCCCTTCGTGAATAAGAGGGATGTGAGGGATGGAAAGGATGACGACCTCACGCAAGAGCCTGAGATGGTAAAGGCATTCAAGGATACCTGGGCGCTAGAGGTGCACTCTTACCTCTCGTATGTGCGTGATCGGGTACTACTATCAAAGGAATTGCTGGCGGAATCAGGCACAGTATTTTTTCAAATCGGTGACGAGAACATTCACCTAGTGCGAAACGTCCTCGACGACGTGTTTGGACGCGAGAACTTCGTTGCCTTGATTACATTTTCGAAGACAAGCAGCGCAACGACTGAGTTGCTCGCAGGTATCTGCGACTACGTACTCGTATACGCCAAGAACAAGGAAAAGGTTAAATATCGGTGACTATTTATTGAAAAAGCCTTGGATGGCGAAGGTGGGGCCGCGTATGACAAGGTGGAACTTGCAGACGGCCGACGCCTGCGGCGCAACATGGCGGCAGTTGAAGATCTGGATCTCTCCGGTGCTAGATACTTTCGCCTGAGTGATATGCGGAGTCAGCGACCACCCGGGGACTTTCCTGTTGTCTTTCAGGGTCGCACTATACGACCACCGAACGGTTATTGGAAGACTGGCCCGGATGGTTTTCAGCGGCTCATAAACGCAGGACGGATCGAACTCACAGGAAACACACTCAACTATGTCCGATACATAGACGACTTTCCTGCTTTTCCTATCACAAATGTTTGGCCGGACACGAGCAGTACGGTTGGCGGCACCAAGCTCTATGTTGTGCAGACAAGTCCTAAGGTAATCGAACGCTGCCTCCTCATGACGACCGATCCCGGTGACCTTGTCCTTGATCCTACCTGCGGCTCGGGTACGACAGCCTTCGTCGCCGAACAATGGGGACGCCGCTGGATCACCTGCGATACCTCGCGCGTCGCGGTCACTCTCGCCAAGCAGCGCCTCATGGCCGCCGACTTCGATTACTACGAGCTGGCCCATCCCGACGAAGGCGTGGGCAGCGGATTCCGCTACAAGACCGTGCCTCACGTCACCCTGAAATCCATCGCCAACAATCCCGAAATTCGCGAAGGCATGACCCGCGAGCAGATTGACGCTGCCATCGCCCGCTACGCCGACCGGGAGACGCTGTACGATCAGCCCTACATAGACAAATCCCGCGTCCGCGTCACCGGCCCGTTCACGGTCGAAGCCGTCCCCGCACCAACAGTAAGGTCTTTAGACGACATCGATGTCGGGACAAAAAATAATCCCGAGGGCCTCGGGAGTGTTGAACAACAATCGCTCTCCGACTTCCGTCACGCCGCTACTCCGCTTCTCGACGCATCCATCGTCCGTTCCGGCCCCACGCTCCGCCATACAGAATGGCGGGACGAGTTGCTCAAGACCGGCCTGCGCGGCAAGGGCGGCCATCACATTGATTTTTCGCGCGTCGAGCCACTCGCGGGAACACGCTGGCTGCACGCCGACGCCGAGACCAAAGGCGTAAAACCGGAGCGGGTTGTGATTTCATTCGGTCCGGAATTCAGCCTGCTCGAATCGCGGCAAGTGGAACTGGCGTGGGAGGAGGCGCGGACGCTTTATCCGAAGCCCGCGATTCTGGTCTTTGCCGCATTTGAGTTCGATCCCGAAGCGGCGAAAGACATTGACAGCCTGACCAAGGAAAAAACCGGCATGACATTCTTGACCGCACAAATGAATGCCGACCTGCTCACCGAAGACCTGAAGAAGAAACGCGCCTCGAACCAAAGCTTCTGGCTGGTAGGCCGCCCGGATGTTGAGTTAAGAAAAATTAAAGACGGCGAGCACGAGGGCAAGTGGCAGGCCGAAGTGCGGGGCTTCGATTACTACAACACCCGCAACGGGTCCATCGAGTCGGGCGACCCGTCAAGAATTGCGATGTGGCTCCTCGACACCGACTATGACGGGCGGAGCTTGTTCGCCCGGCAAGTATTCTTTCCTATAGCCGATGAAGACGGCGGCTGGTCGCGTCTTGCACGCAGCCTGAAGTCGGAGATTGATCCGGAGCTCATTGAGGCCTATCGCGGAACGATATCGCTGCCCTTTACCCCAGGCAAACAAATTGCCGTAAAAGTAATTGACGATCGCGGCATCGAGAGTCTGAAAGTGATGGACGTGCGATGACCGGCGATGCGCAATCCGGCGTAAAGACAATCAACCAGCTCATCATTAACTCTCCGTATGAAGAGCCCACAGAGCATTGGAAGTACCATCGCGAGACGCGATTGTTCACCCGCGAGCCGGAGCGCCGCAAAGCAGGATACATTCGCGCGTCAGAATCTTCGCGGTCGTTCGATGATCCCGGCGAATTTGTAGAACTGCCGCTGGTCAATCAGATTCGCCCGCGCGTGAAGGCGTGGCGCGAAGCAGATTACCCGGGAACGACCGGAATCACAAAAAGGCTATTGCAACATTGGCGAGACCCTGAGCAACGCGAGGATCGGCGATTTTTCTTTTGCCAGCTGGAAGCCATCGAAACATTGATCTGGATGGTCGAAGCCGCGGCTTCGGAGCGCACTGGCATCGAGATTCACGGTGATGGTGGGCCATTTACCAGGCTCTGCGCGAAGATGGCGACGGGCAGTGGCAAAACGATTGTCATGTCCATGCTCATTGCGTGGCAGGTTCTGAATAAGAACACCTATCCGCAGGACAAGCGGTTTTCAAAAAACATTCTCATCATCGCGCCGGGATTGACGGTCAAGAACCGGCTCGAAGTGCTGATTCCGGGAAGCGCAGGCAATTACTACACAGAATTTCAAATCATTCCCCCCGGCCTTGAAGACAAAATGCGGCAGGGGCAAAGTTGCCGCGTGATGGTCCACAATCGTCACAAGCTCGATTGGGAGACTCAGGAACAAATTGACCGTCGGCACAGCGTGGACAAGCGCGGCGCAAAAAGCGATGAAGCTTACGTGCGGGACGTGCTGGCGGAAATGGCGAGCGCTGAGAACATCATCG
>Ga0070734_10002466_pt1 | contig 22289 bp, 18 predicted proteins | sample Coa_R1_8_FD_66444 | JGI IMG/M metagenome (GOLD analysis project Ga0070734, IMG submission 66444) | Surface soil microbial communities from Centralia Pennsylvania, which are recovering from an underground coalmine fire - Coalmine... | ecosystem: Environmental > Terrestrial > Soil > Unclassified ...
CAGCGCTACTACAAACATGTGGCCGGCCCCAACAGCCGAGGCGTTGCGAGTGGCGACAGCTTTTAGCTCGTCGTCGTTACCGTCCACGCGAGTCAAGCAAGCGCCGGATGCTTCATTGAACGCAATGCCGAATTTCATCTGCGGCACACTGTTCACGATGGTTTCGTAAATGTCTTCGACCGTTTTGATGAAGTGACTTTGGCCGACGATGATATTCCCATCCGCCGGGATTTCCAGCCGGATCGCGTGCAGGTCCATGTAGTTCATTGTGCACAAAAGCGATTAGAGGTAGGGCGGACCCCCGGGTCCGTGCGAGTCCCCCTGGATTCGCTCTTACTTCACTGCGGCCTGAAGTTTTCTGGCTGGCCGGAACCGATAACGCATCAACATCGCGAATGTCTGACGAATGGTTCGGGCGATCCGCATTTTACTGCCGCCCTGTTTGAAGTCATAGCGGAGAATGATCGGCACTTCGCCAAACACCGCATCCACGGCCCGCAACGTCAGAAGGATCTCCGCCATGCAGGCGAATCCGTCGCTTTCCACAAAATCGTCGCCGGCCGACGCTACGGCGTGCCGCAGGACAGACCCTCGATACGCACGAAATCCGCAGGTGAAATCGCGAACGCCGCGCGTCGGGAACACAATGCGAAAAATGAAAGATGCGCCATAACTCAAGATTCTGCGCAAGAAAGAAAGGCCAACCACAGCGGCTCCTGGCTGGTAGCGGGAAGCGATCACCACGTCGCGCCCTTCGCCGATCATTTCACACATGCGTGGAATTAAACCCGGCATGTGCGTCTCATCCGCGTCCATGGTGATCACGACATCCTGATCGCTCGCAATTTCTGATGCAATCCGCAATCCGTCGCGAATCGTTGCGCCCAATCCGCGATTCACTTCGTGACGATGGACCCTCACTGGAACCAGCCCCTGATAGCCTTCGAGGATTTGCAGCGTTCCATCGATGCTGCCATCGTCCACCACCAGCACCTGATAAGGCATCTGCCGGCGCTTCATGGTGTCGTCGATCGTCTCGAGCAACGGTCCAATGTGTTGACGTTCGTTGTAAGCAGGAAGCACGACGATTACGTTCGAGACACGGGCTTCGCGAGTTGAGTTCGGCATCGCTCGTTTCGTCGAAAAGCTTGGATCGATCACGTTATCGCAGTTCTCTTCTGTTACGTTAGCAGGTTGTGATACGTTTAAATCCTGAACGCGCGAACACTCCCACCAGCGGCCTATTGGGCTGTTCTTTTCTTTGTTTGCCTTGCGCTCTATTGGCCCGGACTGCTGACTTGGTTTCAGGATGACGACTTTGCATTTCTCGGCCTGTTGTCGAAAATCCACAACGCACAGGATCTTCGCGAGATTTTGCTCCAGCCGACGCCCGGTGGTAGCTGGCGGCCTTTTTCCGACCGCGGATACTATCTTTTGCTCCAGTCGATTTTTGGAGCCACGCCGGTTCCGTTTCATATCGCCTGTTTTCTGACCCAGTTCATCAACCTCGCTCTTGTTTTCTCCATCACAAGGCGGCTGACGGGCTCCGACGGCGCGGCGTTCCTGGCGCCACTTCTTTGGATAGCAAACAGCAAACTCCTGCTAGTGATGGCATGGTGCCTGGCGTACGATTATGCACTTTGCGGAATGTGTCTGCTGGGGTCATTCTGGCTTTTCTTGCGCTGGATCGACACCGATGCCCGGCGCTATTACGTCGGCATGTGGATCGTGTTCCTGCTCGGCTTTGGCGTGCTTGAAACCAATCTGGTCTTCCCGATGCTGGCTGCGGCTTACGCTTGGCTTTGCGCGAGAGCGTATTTCAAGAAAACACTCCCGCTATTCATTCCCTCCATTGCATTCCTTGCCGCGCACATGCTGATGATCCACGCACCCGCCTCCGGACCTTACCGGATGCACTTCACCAGCGCGATGGTGCGAACGTTCATCCGGTATTGGGCGTGGGATTTCGAACCGGTGAACTTGACCACCTTCACCCATTTGCCGGAAACCGTCGGTATTGTTGGGATGCTTCTTTTCAGTGGAGCGCTCTTAACTTTTGTTGCGTTTCAAGCCTATCGCCGGAATTTCGTTCCGGTGTTCTTTTTTTGTTGGTTCGTCATAGTTCTTGCCCCGGCCCTCCCTCTGCGCGACAACATTCAGGATGTCTACTTGGCGCTGCCCTGCATCGGGGTCGCGATGCTTGGCGCGTCCGCGTTCGTTTGGGCATGGAAAAGGTCGAAGCTTTATCAAAGCTTGGCTGTCGCGTTGCTCCTGCTCTTCTTGGTGGAGTCCGTGCCCACCGACATTCGAGGCATTGAATGGTATCGCGAGCGAAGCCTTCGAGTGGAAAATTTAGTGGAGACGGTCGTTGCCAAGCACGCAGAAAATCCTGGCAAGATCATTCTACTCACCGGAATTGACGCCCCGTTGTTTTATGCTTCTGTCAATCAGCGCGCATTTGCCGCGTTTGGAGTAAACGACGTATACCTTGCGCCCGGCTCGGAAACCGAAATATCGCCCGGCGATCCAGCAGTCGCCCAATTCGTGTTGCCTGCCGCCAGAATGCAGGATGCAGTGGCCCATCGTGCGGTTGTACTGCAATCCAAAGATGGACACGTTACGGATGTCACGGCGCAATACGCTCTGCCTGAATTGCAGCAACCCCAGGCACAAGCGATGAGCACGCGCGTGGATGCAGGCGATCCTCAATTTCAGAATCAACTAGGCCCGGAATGGTACGCGATCGATCAAGGATTTCGCTGGATGCCCATGCGCGCCACAGTTCGGCTGCGCGGACCGATAGCGAAAGGTCAGAAGTTGATCGTATCCGGCTACTGCCCGGCGCTTCAGACAGCCAAAGGACCGCTGGGGCTGCAAGTCTCGTTAGACGACTTTGCATTGCGCCCCGTAGAGATTGAGAAAGGCGACGCGCCGTTCTCCTTCGAGTTTTCTCTTCCCGAGGACGCGCGTGCGGAGATCACGCTGAGGCTCGAAGTCGAGCGCACCTTCAGCACCCCGGCCGACCAGCGAACGCTCGGCCTGGCGTTCGGGACGTTCGAAATTCGCTAGCAGCTAATAAGGGCGTGGGCAGACCGCTCCTTTGTTATAACGCCCCTCCGCATAGACCGCTCCTCGCGAATTTGTACCAAGATTGCTGTCGTTCTGGATGCAAAGATCCTTCGTTGCACCGGAGTCCTGCACCATCACGCCAAAATAGCGAGGCAAACGTGGATACGGCGCGCTCAGACTTCTCTGTTGATCGTTATGCTGCGAAGCCAATCCTAGGATCGAGATATCGGATACCGTTGCGCGCGGACCGCCAGAAATCTGCACGCCGTTTAAACCGTTGTTGTACACCGCGTCGTTTTCGAGCGTAATGTGATTGGCGCCGTTGCCGATCCAAATTCCGGAAATCGCGTTGTTGAAGATTTTGTTCGAACGAGTCAATATGTATCCGGCTTTATCGATCTCAAGACCGTAGCTGTGAACTGTGTCCCGATTCTCCGATTCTCGCCAGCCCCCATCAATGGTATTGCCGATCACTTTGACATTGGTGGTTTTGCCGGCCAGGTAGATCTGCCCGCCTCCGCAGTTTGGAACGCAGGTGCCGTTGTGATACAGCGTGTTATTCGAAATCACGCCAGCCGTCGCCGGATCGGTTCCCCCTGGCGCATCGGTGATGCTCATGGCGCCGCGATATCCCGCGATGTTGTTCGAGTCCACCGTAAACTGCGTGGCGTTCGGTCCCCAGGCTTTCACCGCCGTATCGATTCCGGGCGCAGGGCGTTTTTCGCCGTTGACGATGAACTCGCCAAAACGGTTGTTCCTCAGCGTAAAATGTGGACCGCCGAAAAACACGCAGTAATAAGCCGAGTTGCCGAAATGATTGTTTTCCACCGTTACGCCGCTTCCTTCGACGGAGATGTCCTGAAAGTCTTTGACAGGAATCTCGTGGCTGTTTCCATCCAATTGAAGATTCCGAATGGTCACATTGGACGCGAACTTATGCACCAGGATCATTTTCTTCAGCGCCGGATCGGTTCGCCTCAACGTAGGCGGATCCTGGCCGGGTTCCGGGGCGCCTTCGATCGTCGTGTCGTTGCGGCGGATGGTTAAGGAAGTCCCTGAAACAGCATAAGGCGTGGACGAGCCGCGCAGGGCGCAAATCAGCGGCGCACCAGCCGGTCGATCGACACAGGCTTGCAACTCGGCGACGCTCCCGACAACAATCCGTTCAGGCTGAGCATAGCTGAGGGATTGCGCGGCCAGCAGTAAAATGCCGAAGCTTAGGGAAGAGTCGACAGATAACATAAATCGCTCCCGCCTTCATTTTATCCAGCCCTGGCGCGGCTCAGCGGCTATGTCAAAATAGAATCGTTCCCTAGCCGAGTTTCATCCAAACCAGGTCAGGTCTATTTACCTTGCGACTCAGCCTATCCATCGCCGTACTTCTTGCGCTGCTCCTTGGCGCCTGCCGCACCAAAGAAGTGAAATCCGCTGGAGCGCCGCCGCCCGTTCCGGTGACTGTCGCCGTTGCTGCGGAAGAGTCCGTACCCGAGGAGATCCATGCTATCGGCGGCGTTGAGCCGTCCGCCAGCGTGCAGATCAAGTCGCAGATCGCCGGCCAGCTCACGGCTGTGCACTTCGTCGAAGGCGGCAATGTCAAAAAGGGCGACCTATTGATCGAAATCGATTCGCGCCCTTATCAAGACGCCCTGCGACAGGCGGAAGCCGCCACGGCGAAGGATCGCGCGCAGTTGCAGCAAGCCGAGGCGAATCTCGGAAAAGATCAAGCTCAATTGAAGAATGCGGAGGTGCTGGCCGCGCGCTACGAATCGCTGCGCAAGGAAGGCGTCACGTCCCGCGAACAGAGCGAGCAGATGCAGACCAACTTCGACGCCGCACGTCAGGCGGTCCGCGCGGATCAGGCCGCCGTCGAAAGCAGCCGCGCCAGCGTGGATACCGACCTCGCCGCCGTCGAAACAGCCAAACTGGAGCTCAGTTACTGCCAGATCCACTCGCCCATTTCCGGACGCGCGGGCAATCTGCTGGTCCACGCAGGAAACTTGGTAAAAGTAAGCGACGTCGCGCTTGTGGTGATCAACCAGATCGAACCGATCTTCGTCACTTTTGGCGTGCCCGAGCAGTTCCTGGGCGATATCCGCAAAAACAGCGCGGAGCGAAAACTGCCGGTGCAAGTGGCGCTGCAGGAAGACGCACGCAAAACCGCTCACGGATTCCTTTCCGTCATCGACAATACCGTTGACAACACCACCGGTACCATTCGTTTGAAAGCGACGTTCGATAATCAGGACCATATCCTTTGGCCTGGCCAGTTAGTGAACGTCGCGATTACGCTGGGCACTCTGAAGAACGCGACGGTCGTTCCTGCGGAAGCCGTCCAAGCCGGACAGCAAGGGCAATTCGTCTATATCGTGAAGCCGGACAAGGGCGTGGAGATGCGCATCGTGACCGTCGGCCGCACCATGGAAAAGAAGGTCGTGCTGGATAAAGGTGTGGCGGCAGGAGAAACTGTCGTCACCGACGGTCAGCTTCTGCTGTATCCGGGCGCCCACGTCCAGCCGGTTAGCCCGGAGAAATCCAACGCGGGAGCCGGAGCGCAGTGAACATCTCGCGCATCTTCATCGACCGCCCGATCATGACCGCCCTGGTCACGTTCGCGATCCTTCTGTTCGGAATCGTCGGATATCGCGCGCTGCCAGTTGCGGCACTCCCCAGCGTCGACTATCCCACCATTCAAGTGCTGGCCTCGCTACCGGGCGCGAATCCGGAAACCATGGCGTCCTCGGTGGCCACGCCGCTCGAGCGAGAATTTTCCACCATTGCCGGCGTGGACAACATGAGTTCGACTAACTCACAGGCCACCACGGTGATCACGGTGCAATTCGATCTGAGCCGCAACATCGACGCTGCGGCACAGGACATCCAGGCAGCCATCACCAAAGCCGGTGGACAGCTTCCGCCCAACATGCCGCGTCCGCCTTCCTATCAAAAGGTGAATCCAGCGGAGCAGCCCATTCTATTCATGGCGCTCAGTTCCGACACGCTACCGCTGTACACGGTGGATGAATACGGCGAAACGTTGCTCGCCGAACGCATTTCCATGGTCAGCGGCGTTTCGCGAGTACAGATCTTCGGCGCGCAGAAATATGCGGTCCGCGTTCAGCTCAATCCGGACGCACTGCTCGCGCACGATATCGGGATCGACGAAGTGCAGCGCGCGATCGGCGCAAGCAACGTGAATCTTCCCACCGGCAAGCTGTGGGGCGAACGACAATCATTCACTGTTCAATCGAGCGGCCAGTTGATGAACGCCGCAGCCTATCGCCCGATGATCGTCGCGTACCGCAACGGAAATCCAATCCGGCTGGAGCAGCTCGGGAACGTCATCGATTCGGTGGAAAACGATAAATCGGCCGCCTGGGCCAATGGCGAACGCACCGTCATGCTGGGCGTGCAGCGTCAGCCCGGCGCAAACACCGTGCAGGTGGTCGACAATGTGCGAAACCTGCTGCCGGTCTTCCAGAAAGAAATACCGCCGGCCATCCATCTGCGCATCATGTTCGATGCGTCGCAATCGATTCGTAAGTCCATTCGCGACGTGGAATTCACGCTGGTGCTGACCATCTGCTTGGTCGTGATGGTGATCTTCTTGTTCCTGCGGAATCTCTCGGCGACGCTGATTCCGGGCGCCGTGGTGCCGTTGTCGATCATCGGAACATTCGCGGCGATGTACCTGCTCGGTTACAGCCTGAACAACCTCTCGCTGATGGCTTTGACGCTCTCGGTTGGATTCGTGGTAGACGACGCGATCGTCATGCTCGAAAATATCGTGCGCTACATGGAACAAGGACACTCGCGGATGGAAGCGGCCAAGCTCGCGTCGCGCGAAATCGGATTCACGATTATTTCGATGACCATTTCGCTGGTCGCGGTGTTCATCCCGGTTCTGTTCATGGGTGGCATCGTCGGACGCTTGCTGCACGAGTTTTCCGTGACCATCACCATCGCGATCTTGATCTCGGGATTCATTTCGCTCAGTCTCACTCCGATGTTGGGCAGCCGGTTCCTGCGGATCGATCACAATGCCCGGCACGGCGCGCTGTATCGAACCTTGGAACGCGGCTTCGATCGGATGGCGGGCGCCTACGAGTACACATTGAAAGCCGTCCTGCATCACCGGTTCGCGACCATTGTGTTCGCCTTCGCGCTGCTAGGCGGAACATTTTGGTTGTTCTTCACCATGCCCACTGGATTCATCCCGAGCCAGGACAGCGGATTCGTGTTCGGCGCAACGCTCGCGAATCAGGACATCTCGTTTGAATCGATGAAGCAGCATCAAGTGGCCGCGATGCAGATTCTGCGCAACGATCCGAACGCTGAAAATGTCGGATCGTTCCTCGAAGTGGGCCAATTCCTGCCCACGCCGAATGCAGGCGTGGTCTTCATAGCGCTGAAGCCTCGCGATCAACGCGCGCTTACCGTCGATCAGGTGCTCGAAGAACTGCGCGCGAAAATGTTCAGCGTCCCCGGCATGCTGGTGTTTTTGCAGAATCCGCCGCCCATTACAATCAGCGGACAAGTTACCAACAGCCTGTATCAAATGACGCTGCAAAGCGCCAATCTCCACGAGATCTATGACTGGGCGCCGAAGCTCGCCATGAAGATGCGCACGCTTCCGGGGTTTTTGGACGTGAATAGCAATCTTCAAATTTCGAGCCCGCAAGTGAACTTGGATATCGATCGCGACCGCGCCATGCAGCTAGGCGTTACGCCGGAACAGATTCAGGACGCCCTGTACTCCGCCTACAGCGCACGCCAAGTCTCCACCATTTACACGCCGGCCAATCAGTACGCGGTAATATCGGAAGTCCAGCCAGGATTCCAGCGTAGCCCCGAAGCCTTGTCGAAACTGAACATCCGCTCGTCGCGTGGTCCGTTGGTGCCGTTGGACGCGCTGGTGAAAGTTTCGCGCACGGTCGGCCCGCTGAGCGTGAATCACTTTGGCCAGCTTCCTGCCGTCACATTGTCATTTAACTTGAAACCCGGGTACTCATTGGGACAAGCGGCGGATCAAGTGAGCGACGCGGTGCGCGAGCTCCGCATGCCGCCGACCATCAGCGCGAATTTCCAAGGGACCGTCAAGGAGTTCCAGAAATCGTTCGCTGGAATGTCGATCTTGCTGCTGGTCGCTATTCTGGTCATCTACATCGTGCTGGGCATTTTGTACGAGAGTTTCATCCATCCGGTGACAATTCTCTCCGGACTGCCATCCGCCGTTTTCGGCGCTCTCCTTACTTTGCGGCTATTCCACAAAGAGCTCGATCTGTACGCTTTCGTCGGCCTGGTGATGCTCTTCGGCGTTGTGAAGAAGAACGCGATCATGATGATCGATTTCGCCCTCGAAGCCCAGCGCGTCGAAGGTATGAAGCCTTCGGACGCAATCTTCAAGGGTTGCCTGCTGCGCTTCCGCCCGATCATGATGACTACCGTCGCGGCGCTGTTTGGAACTTTACCGATAGCGCTAAAAATCGGCGAAGGCGCAGACGCCCGGCAACCGCTCGGCTTGGCCGTGGTCGGCGGATTGGTCGTTTCGCAATTCCTCACGCTTTACATCACGCCCGTGATTTATCTCTACATGGAAAAGCTGCAATCCGGTCTGCGCCGCGAGAAAGTGGCGTCCGGCGGCGGTCAACGCGAAGTGGTTCCGGTATAGGCGTCGCTCGTTAAGCCTTACCGTTCTTGCGGCGCTTCCGTCGATCACCGCGCATTGCGGACAGGTCGCCCTCCCAGATCCCAGTACCGAAGAAATTGGAGATTTCCAGCAGTTTCTTCACGCGCAAGGTTTCAGCAAGCGCGAGATTGACAGCAGCGGAGTGACTTTGGACGCCGAGCACTCGCGTGACTTCGGCAAGCAACACTTCGTCCAATAAAAGAGTTTTACGCTTCACAACGCTAGTCTACCGGCGCTTGAGCCCGACGAGCACGCGATCGTGTTTCAACGTGCGCCGATGCTTCCTGCCGACGCTCCCGAATCAGTTCATCGGATAAGAGGCGCTCCGGCGATATTGACGCGAACAATCCTCTCGCAGATTCCAACTCTTGACGTTGCTTTGAAGATCGTACGACCCCACTCTTTTTGACGGAAAGAAGGCGAGCTTTCTTCGCGGCCATAGCCCTAGCGTAACACTCGGGAAAGTGTTCGCTACTCATACCGCAAGGCCTCCACAGGCGCGATGCGTGTGGCACTCCTCGCCGGATACAGCGTCGCGATAAAGCTCACGAAGATCGCTGTCGCGGCGATCCAGATGCCGTCCTGCCAGCGTGCGCTAAAAGGCACGTAGGGCAGCGAGTACACTTCGGCATTCAAGCGCAGCCAATGGTAGTGGCCTGCCAGGAACGAGAGCGAATATCCGAGAACCAGGCCGATGAGCGTTCCCACCACGCCGATTAACAGGCCTTCCACCACGAAAATCTTGCGGATCTGCTGCCGTTTCGCGCCCATCGACATGAGCACTGCGATGTCGCGATTCTTTTCCACTACCATCATGATCAGCGTGATGAGAATATTGAGCGCTGCTACCAACTGGATGAGGCCGATGGTCAAGGCGGTCACCACTTTCTCGCTATTGAGCGCGCCCAGGATCTGCTGGAACTGCTCCATCCAGGTTTTGGCCCCCATGGACGAACCCGCGATCTTTTCCGCAGCGTCGGCCACCTGTTGAGCTTGGTAAATATCGTCCAGCCGTAACTCAATCGTATTGACCACAGGCCCCGAGTTGAAGATCTGCTGCGCGGAATCGAGGGAAGTGAAGGCCCAGAAAGAATCCACGTCGAAGAAGCCGGATTCGAAAATCCCGATCACGCGGAACTTGTACGGGATAAGCTGGATGTGCATTCCCATCGGCGTCATGACCTCTTGCGGGCTCACCACGGTCAAGACACTGTTCAGAAGCGCACCGGTTTTCTGCGCAAGGTTCGTCCCCAGGATGATGCCCGGCAGTCCAGCGGTGTTCTTCAGTCCGTCGAAACTCCCCTCCTTCAAGTGCCGCAGGATATCGCCCGGAGCATCCGGAGGAATGCCCTTCAACTGTCCGCCCTCTACCTGGCTGACGCCCAGCGCGCCGTAGAGAACCACTTTTCCGTACAGAACCGGCGATACACTGATCACGTGCGGGATTTGCTGCAGCTTCGGATCGAGTTCCGCCCAGTTCGAAATGCCTTGTGACGGGTCCTTTTTTAGCAGCATTACGTGGGCTGTCGCGCCGAGGAGACTTCGTTGCAGGGTGGTCCGAAAACCGTTATTGATTGCGATCCCAATCACCAGCGCCATCACGCCTGCTGCCACGCCGATAATCGAGATGACCGTGATTACGGAGATAACCGTTTGCTTGCGCTTAGCGCGCAAGTAGCGCATCGCGACGAAGAGTTCGAAGGTGTTAGGCCTCATCGCTCGGCAAGCCGGAGGCTTGCCCCACTGGACGCAGGAGTGGGAACAGAATAACGTCGCGGATGGAACGGGTATTGGTCAGAATCATCGTGAGGCGGTCGATCCCGATACCTTCCCCGCCGGTCGGCGGCATTCCGTACGAAAGCGCCCGGACGTAGTCGTCATCCATCTGATGCGCCTCTTGATCGCCCTTTTCGCGCAACGAGAGCTGCATCTCAAAGCGATGGCGCTGCTCGTTTGGATCGTTCAGCTCCGTGAACGCGTTGCCGATCTCCATGCCGGCAACATAAATCTCGAAGCGCTCTACAAAATCCGGATCGGCCGGCTTGTTCTTCGAGAGCGGCGAAACTTCCACCGGATAGTCGTAGACGATGGTTGGTTGAATGAGCGTGGATTCGATATCGCGCTCAAATGCATCCACTAACGCTTGCCCCTTCAAATTCGGATCGCCCACCGCCTCGCGCATCGTGACGCGGCGGAAATTGCCGAAGTCGATTTTCTCGCCCTGATATTCCACTACGGGCGAGCCTGTGGCATCGATCGCCGCGTTACGCAGCAGCTCTTCCGATAGCTCCATCATGCCCAGATAATCCGTGTACGCTTGGTAAAACTCAAGCATCGTGAACTCCGGATTGTGCCGCGTCGAAATTCCTTCGTTGCGGAAATTCCGGTTGATCTCGTAAACCCGTTCCAATCCGCCGACCACCAGTCGCTTCAGGTAAAGTTCGGGCGCGATGCGCAGGTAAAGATCGATGTCGAGCGCGTTGTGATGGGTCCGGAATGGCCGCGCGGCCGCGCCGCCGTAGAGCGGCTGCAGCATGGGCGTTTCCACTTCGAGAAATCCATGCGATTCCAATTGCCGCCGCAGTGACGCCACAATCTTGGCTCGCGTTACGAACACCTTGCGCGATTCCGGACTGGAAATCAAATCCAGATATCGCTGCCGGTAGCGGATCTCGACGTCTTCCAAGCCATGCCATTTTTCCGGCATCGAATACAGCGTTTTGGCGAGGAAATACAGGTGTTCCGCGTGTACGCTCAGCTCCCCGGTCCGTGTGCGGAACAAATAGCCCTCCACGCCAATGATGTCGCCCAGATCCAGCTTGTCATACAGCGCGAAATCCTTCTCGCTGACCGCATCCTTGCGAACATAGATCTGCAGCCGCTCGCCATTCTGCAGCAGATGCGCGAACCCTGCTTTGCCCATGCGGCGGATGGTCGAAATCCGCCCGGCGATCTTCACGTTGACGCGCGGCTCCAACTGCTCCGCCGTCTTCGCGCTGTACTCCGCCAGGATCTGCGGAATGGTGTGCGTGAAATCGAAGCGATGGCCGTAGGGCGCGAAACCGAGCGCTTCAATTTCCGCGGCGCGATCCAGACGCTGCTGGTACAACTCGTCTTCAAGGGACAAGGCTCTGCTCCTGAGGTGTGGAGGACATCGTAATTTCAGGGTACAACGCGCGCCGAAGCTAACGCCGCACGATCACTTCGCGCAAATGGTCGCGCGTCAAAAAGAACTTCACCGAGTGATACTTCTGGAACAGCTTTTCCAGGCTGCGGTTGTTGAAATACTGGGCCGGTTTTCGCTGCCCACGCGGCGTCAGAGACAGCGTCTTCGATTCCACGATGCGGTAGTTGTAGAGCGGCACGGTGTTGGCTTTTTCTTCCGCATGGAAAAAAGCCAACAGCGCGGATTGCGGACGCAGCACGTGAAACAGCCGGTCCACCGTTTCCTGCAGCAGTGGAGGCGCCAGGAACTGCAGTGTATCCCAGACCAGCGCTCCGTCGAAGCTTCGTTCGGAAAAATCCAGGCTCTCGCGCAGGAAAAAATCCGCTTTTCGAGGATCGGACTGGTTCGCTACAAAATCGCCATCGCCGCCGAACGCCTCATCCAACGTATGCAGAATATCGTTCGAAAAAATACGATGCCCCAGCGTCGTGATGAAGCTGACATTCGCCTGACTGGCGCCGGCAAAATCCAGGATCGACAAGTTGCTTTGATCCTGAATGGAGCTGAAGAACTGATCCAGCCCGTTGCTGGCGCGCGTCGACGATTGCGCGGAGGAGGCCGCGCTCCTGTCCGGCGAATATAGGGAGGGCGAACTGGTTTCTGTTCCCCGCCGGTCTCTTAGCAAAGAATCACCTTTCCCGACCGCGCGAGCGAGGTCAGCGTTTCAATTCGCCGGCCACAGCTGACGACGGAGCCGATGCGGCAGCGGCGCTGGCCGATTGCGTGGACGAAGCTGCCACTGGTTTCGGAGCCGGCTGTGCGGCGGGTTTGCTGATTTCCGGACGAACGATATCGATGCTGCCTTTGAAGTAGGCGCCGTCTTCGATCACGATGCGCGCCGTCTTGATGTCGCCCACCAGTTTCGCGTCCTTGCGAATGTCGATTTTGTCCGATGCTTCTACGTTGCCATGAATGGTGCCCAACACAACAATCTCGCGCGCCTTCACTCCGGCTTGCAGCTTGCCATGGGGACCCACGGTGAGGCGGTGCTCCTGCAGTTCCACCGAACCATCAATTTCCCCATCGATGGTCAAGTCTTCGCGGCTGTAAATCTGACCCTTGATCATCACCGATTTGCCGATGATCGCGGGTCCTCTGGTATCGGGAGAATAATGGCTGGTTGCTGGAGCGGTCGACATGGGCGGGTTCTCCTTGGTCTGGCTGGGCGATGCCGCGGGAATGCTCGCCGACTTCGGAGGATACTCCTCTTCTTTACGTTTATTCCACATGATGAAGATTCCCTTTCATAAGGATGCAACTATGTTACTACTCTTGCGCGAGGTTTTGGGTGGCTTGTAGTCCTTTATCCGAGGGCGGCCTGGGTGGTAGGGTGGCTGGATGCCCCGCGGGCGTTCGTTAGAAGAGCTTTATCGCGAACGTGATTCAACTAACTGGCGCAATCGGCTGCGCAGGGCCTTGGAACCGCCAGCGCCCTACGTACTAAATCCAAGGGAACCCAAGGACTTCCCCCTGGGACGCTGGAATCTCTACATCGGCGGCGCCGGACGTCGCGTGGATGGCTACGTCAACCTCGATCTCTTCGCGGTACCCGGCGTGGATGTCGCTGCAGATGCCGGAAACCTTCCCTTCCCGTCCGCTATTTTTCAACGCGTGGAATGCGATGCCGTTCTGGAGCATGTGCGCACTCCCGAATTGGTGATGAGCGAAATCCGCCGTGTGTTGCGGCCGGGCGGATATGTACATCTGGTTACACCGTTCTGCCATCCGTTCCATGAGTATCCGAAGGACTACAGAAGATTTACTTTAGATGGCTTAAAGGAATTGGCTGCTGGGATGGAAGTAGTAGCGGAAGGTTGGCGCACCGGTCCTACGGCGACACTTTTGGTAATCGGAATCGAGTACGCGAAGTTGCTGCTTCCATTTCGAGCGTGGCGCGGTCTGATGCATTTCGTGTTGGGATGGCTGTTGTTTCCCTTGCGCTATCTCGATTTGTTGTTGCTGCGATCGCCCAACGCCGGGCGAATCGGGAATCATTGCTATGTTTGGCTACGCAAACGGCGGGATTAGGGATTGGGGATTCGGGATTGCGACCTTTGCGCCAAATAGCGATAGCTTTCCCAGGTGGGACCTGCCGATTGGTCCTCAGCGATGTCCAGGATTTCGCCGCCGTTCTCGGTGATCACGCGGACAACATCTTCTTTCGGGGTGCCGCGCATCACCACGTGCGGCGCAAAAGGATGGACGATCGATCCGAATAGCTCATGCGCCTGAGTTCGAAGCCTCGGCCCACGCCCCTTGCGCTGACTCGGAAGTTGAAAAATCAGCATGCCTGCCGGACGGAGCACGCGCAGAAACTCGGCGATATAGCGCTTCGCATAGCGCGCCGGCATGTGCTGCAGCGTGATGCTGGAATAAACCAGATCGAAGCTGGCGTCGCCAAAGAGGCGCAGGTCGGCGGTCTCATTCACCAGATACTCCACGCGCGCGTCCGACTTCTGGAACTTACGCGCATGCTCAATCATCGCCGGCGACAAATCCACGCCTATCACGCGCTTGAAGTGCCGCGCGATCGCTTCCGTGAGCCGGCCAACCCCGCAGCCAAAATCCAGAGCGTCCTCTTTTTTCGCGAACGGCCGAAAGGATTCCGCATATTGGAGCGCGGTTTCAATCTCCAAAACACCGCTCCGGAAAAAATGATCGACGTTCCAAGGAACGTCTTTATTTTTGGAGCGCGCAAGGATCGCCTGCAACGGATCGTGGCGGCCCAGAGAATTCCAATGCTGCTGCAACGAGCGTAGATTCAATCTTTATTATTAACCCGCCGCGAACCAGTGTGTTTCGTGAAACTCCTATTTTTCGGTATCCACAAAATTTCACTCTGGTTCGTCACGGTTGTTATATTGAGGTCAAAGGAGAAGCTTTCATGGGTAAGCTCCTGCTTTCGTCGGTCCTGATTACCGGACCGATATGTGCGCAATACTCCGATTTCGCTGTCACGCGAGATGGTAATCAAGTCTACTTCTCTTCCCCGCTCCGCCTCCGGGGAACTACGGAATTCGATACACCGAAGATCTTCATTTATTCATCGGTATTCAATCTGATCCAGCAAGGCGCCACTTCCAATGAATATATCGAGGAACCGCAAGTCAGTACGGACGGAAGTGTGACAGGCTACACCGCGTCATATCCCTTCGAATGCTCCCATACCGTCTGCACCACCCTCACACCGGCACCGGAATCTGGTGTGATCGAGGGTGTCAAAATCCCCAACGATCCATTGCCTCATCTCATCGGCCGGCTACGGCTCGGGCGCGATGGGAAGTGGGCGATGGTTTGTTGCGGAAAGGTCGCTGTGCGAACCGAACCAAAGCTGGTGAACTTGGCGACCGGCCAGGTGTCCGATTTGAAGGGATTCGACGCGATTGGGGACGGCAAACAGGCTTTGGGACAAGCATCAGACGGCAGCCTGGTCGTACTTCTGATCAATCAACAAAATATTCCTGTTCTGTACGCGAGTGGAAAATCATCCGAGCTACATTTCGCGCACTTCCCGATTTCGGCGCGGATGAGCTTGGACGGCCGGACGATTGTTTATGAAGCAGCTGACGCGGGCCGGCGTTATGAGTTGATTGCCCATCAGGTTGGAACGGGTGTGGAAAGCACTCTGCGAACCGGTCCCGCAGTGCCGCAGGTGATCCGCGGCCACGCACCCTCCTACTTCCAGCCGTGGCTGAGCGATGACGGAGCTTCCGTACTGTTTCTGGATAGCGCGAAGACAAATGGGCCGCGGCAGGTCTTCATTCAATCGATCAATGGCTCAGCAGTTCACCAACTTTCGACCTCGGGGGACGTTCCAGAGGGCGTGAGCGCGGCCACTTTGTCCGGCGATGGCTCGATGGCTTACGCTGGAACGCCAAACGGGAGGATTCTCCGGTTTTCAATTCCAAGTGGACAAACGCACGAGATCTCCGGTGCCACCCCCCAACTCCAAGCTTTGCAAACCGTCGCTGTGGGTTCGGTGACGTGGATATATGGAGCAGCTCTCTCGGATGGCAAACATCCGAGCGTCATGGTTGGCGATCGAGACGCTCCAGTGATTTCGGCGCAACCTTCGGTGGTGAAATTTCAGATTCCCTGGGAGACGCCGATGGACAAATCTGTTGAAATCCGCGTGGCATACGGACCGGCGACACCGTTCGAGTCGGTACTGACGGTCACCACTGCCGAGATCGCCGCCGCTTTCCTGCCGCCATCGGTGATTCCTTCGGAATCATTATTTAAAAGTGGCCTGGCTTATCACCAGGATTTTCGCTCCTTCGTGACGCCTTCCAGCCCGTCCCAGCCTGGTGAGACAATTCATTTCTACATGAGCGGACTTGGTCCCGTCACCAATCCCCTCGCGACCGGCCAGAAGACTCCCACTTCGGGGCCGCTGCACAAGGCGATCTATCCGCCTCATTGTGAGGTTCCGCTGACCGGATTCGTAGCGGTGGACGTACCGGTCAGCTTTGCGGGCTTAGCGCCCGGTTACGTCGGTTTATACCAAATGGATCTGCAAGTGCCGACAGGGTTGATGAACGCCGATTTACCGCTCGGCTGCAGTTTTCCGAGTCCGGAATACGGAGGCTTTACGGTCGACGAGACGGATTTATACGTTCGTATCCCTAACGTTACTTCCTCGCTAACACGGGTTGAGCGGCCCCTTGCGGACCGCCAGGCGCGGCCTCGGGCGGCGGAACTTTCTTCGGACGCGCGTCGAGTTTGGTGAGAATCAACTCTTCCTTCGTTTTTTGAAACTTCGGAGTTCCGGACTTCGCGCCCGTAGCCAGAACGTCGCGCTCGGTGACTTCCTGCGCGCTCGGCAAATACTTCTGCAAATAGTTCCGGATGCGGTCATGTACGATGCGCTCGGAAGAGTGCGCCAGCAGGAAAAGAATCTGCTCGCCGGGAGCTTTCGACAGGCACAAATAAATGTGCGACGGCTTCTGCAGCTTGGCGGATTTCAAGTCCCTTTCCAGCTTCTTGGAGTTCGCCTCCAGCTTCTGCCACTGTTCCACTTCCCGCTTCGTGAGCCCAATTCCCTTCACCAATTCGGTGCGTTCCTTGGCGGACAATTTCTCGCCCAGGAAATACAGGAACAATCCGACGTTGTCCATGTGCATGTCCACGCCGAACGGGACCATCTGCCTGGCCTTCTGCAGTTTTTGCAGCCCCGGCATGTTGATCTTCGCGCCTTCCAGCGCTTTCGAATAAAGATGCAGCAGTTTTTCCTCTTCCAGCACCTTCACGATGTCGGCGACGTTCGGTTCATTCGCCGTGTGACGTAATTCGTCGAGCAGCGCCGGCTGTGGAATGCGCGTTTCGAGTTGCGCTTCCCGCGCGTTGTCGTATTGCATTTTGGTCCGTTCTTCGATATTGAACCCGAGCCGGACTTTAAAGCGCAGCACGCGCAGCAAGCGCGCCGGATCGTCATACAGCGTGTAATTGCTGACGGCGCGCAGTTCCTTGCGCTCCAGATCGCCCACGCCATTATTCGGATCGAGCAACAATCCGCGCGAAGCCGGATTCAAGGAAAGCGCAATGGAATTGATGGTGAAGTCGCGGCCGCGCAGATCTTCATGCAGGGTGGCTGGCTTGACCACCGGCTTGTCGCCCGGCTTCGGATACTTCTCCTGCCGCGCCATTCCGATGGTGGCTCGCACTCCGCCCGGAAAAACCATTTGGACGAGCTTGCGGTTTTCGTCGGTCGCCACGATTTTCGCGCCCGTCTTTTTAGCCACAACCTGCGCGAGTTTGATGGCGTTTCCTTCCACCGTGAAATCGATTTCAAGGATGGGAAAGCCGCCCAGCATATCGCGCATTGCGCCGCCTGTCAGAAAAATGTTGATGTTCGCTTGAGCAGCGGCATTCTGAAATTCGGTCACTACTTTGCTCTGATCAGAGCTCAAGTGGCTCTCGAGCATAAACATGTAATCGCTCATCGATTCGCTCTCTCTTGAAGCCCTGCTATACCGGGATGCTCCCAGTCCGGGCTCCAAATTGTTTTAGTTCTACGATTCGCCATCAGGCTCGCGGGTGATGCTCGTCCACGGTTTTTCTTAATCGGGATCGCATGACATGCGTATAAATCTGCGTGGTCGAGATGTCGGAGTGGCCCAACATCGTCTGCACGCTACGCAGATCCGCTCCGCCTTCCAGCAAATGCGTGGCGAAGGTGTGCCTCAGCACGTGCGGCGTCAGATCGTGAAAGATCCCCGCCTTTTTCCCGTAACCCGCCAGCAGCTTCCAAAATGCCTGCCGGGTCATTGCGGCGCCGCGCTTGGTGACGAACAAGTACGGACTGGGGCGGCCTTTCAACAAGCTTGGCCGTCCGTTTCCCAGAAACTCTTCGACCGCTTGCAAAGCCGCCTTACCCACCGGAACGATCCGATGCTTGTTGCCCTTCCCCACTACGCGCACGAATCCCATGTTCCGTTCCAAGTCGGAGACTCGAATCCTACATAGCTCCGAAACGCGAAGCCCGGTCGCGTAGAGGAATTCGAGCATGGCCCCATCTCGCAAACCTTGCGGCCGCTTGCGGTCCGGGGATGCCATCAAGTCGCTCAACTGCTTTTTATTAAGATACTTAGGAAGACTTTGCCATTGTTTAGGTGAGGTCAACAATGCCGTCGGGTCGACATCCACAGCACCCTGCTCCAGCAGGAACTTATAAAAATTGCGCAGCGTGGTGACGTGCCGTGCAATGGACCGGCTGCTCATGCCGGATTGGTAGAGAGAATCCACGTGGCGGCGCACGGCAACCGGATCGGAGAGCGAATCCGAGGGCTGAAGCGATCTCATAAACCGTTCTAAATCAAGCGAGTAAGCTTCGATCGTAGTGCCCGCAAGCCCCTTTTCGATTCGACAAAAATCGAGAAACGAACCCACCGCCGCCGATATTGATGCAACGGAGCGCATCGTGCCAATGATACAATATCCGGGAAATTGTTTGGAAGAAAAGTACTGAGATAGGAGTGATTTGGGGGGTTCAACCAACAAGAAAGTCCTGGTATCGCGCTTCGAACGCGAATCTTTGTCCGGCTTCGTGAACCCGCAATCGTACCTTTTACAAGATGGCCTGGAGTTATTGAGCCAGGAAGGGTCGGTCGGGGTCATCCCCTATAGCGACATCAAACTTGTTTGTTTTGTTAGAGATTTCCAACAAGGCGAACCGCGCAAAGAGTTGCGCTTGTTCACCACGCGTCCCAAAATGGAAGGTTTGTGGATTCGCATGCGCTTCCGCGATGGCGACTCGATGGATGGCGTGCTCGCCAACAATCTCCTGCTGCTCGATTCGTACGGATTTTCCGTCATCCCGCCTGATCCGGGTTTTCAGAATCAGAAAATTTTCGTGCCCAAAGCCGCGTTATCGACGATCCAGGTCATGGGCGTTGTCGGAAGCCCGCTGCGGACGCCCAAGCCGAAGCCGGTGCCCAAAGGCCAGTTGGAGATGTTCGAGAAGACCGGCGAGCCATAGCTTACTGGGCGGTTGCTGTCCAGGTGCCTTCGTCGATCGCAGATCCGTCTTCCGTGGATTTAGTGTGATAATCGCCCGCGAGCGTGGTCCCCTTTAACTCGCCTTTGATAGTGGACTCAAGTTCGTTACCGTCCAGATCGAAGGTGTAGACGATTTTGACTTTAGAACCTTCCACGGATACAGACGTGACTTTGGTTTTGATATCGCCGCCGCCGAAGGTGAACGTCACATCTGATTTCCAGCCTTCGTCAGCTTGCTTGAGCGTCACGCTGATGTCGCCGCTTGCGCCCGCGGATCCCGAATAGGTGCCTTTGTAAGTGCCGGCGGGTCCGGCGGCGAACAGCGCAACAGCGAGAGCAAAGCAGATGAGGAGACGCATGCGGCCAACATAGCATAGTGAGGCAGCCAATCTTGGCTTCGGCCGGCTTTTGAGCCGGCACGCCGCATTTCTACGCGGCGCGAGGGCGGAAACTGTGAGCTACAATCGTTTTGCGCGCCATGCCTGCCCTTCCAGGGACTCGTCTCGGTCCATATGAAATCGTCGCGCTCTTGGGCGCAGGCGGGATGGGCGAAGTCCACAAAGCCGTCGATACCCGGCTGGGCCGGACGGTCGCCATCAAGATCCTGTTCAGCGAGCACAGCGCGCGCTTCAAACAGGAAGCTCGCGCGATCGCTTCCTTGAATCATCCGCACATTTGCACGCTCTACGACGTGGGGCCCGATTACCTTGTGATGGAATACGTCGAAGGCGCGCCGCTCCACTGTCCTCAGCCGCCCGAGGACGCAATCCGGATCGCTTTGCAAATCGCCGGCGCTTTGCAGGCCGCGCACAGCAAAGGCATCGTTCATCGCGACTTGAAGCCGGGCAACGTTTTGTTGACCGAGTCCGGTGTGAAGCTGCTGGATTTCGGTTTAGCGAAAGTGCAAAGTCCGGGCGCCGATGTCGACGCGACTCTGCGGCAAACGCAAGCGGGCGAAATTCTCGGCACCGCGGGCTACATGTCTCCGGAGCAGATCGAGGGACAGCCGGTTGACGCGCGCTCCGACATTTTCTCCTTCGGTGCGATGTTCTACGAAATGCTAAGCGGCCGGCGCGCCTTCGCGGGGGACACAGCGGTCTCCACCATGGCGGCGATCCTGCACAAAGAGCCCGAACCGCTCGCCGCTCACGCGGATCTCGTCCGCGTGGTGAATCTGTGTTTAAAAAAATCGCTACCCGAGCGATTTCAAAGCATGACGGAAGTCATCGCGGCGCTCGAAGCCGCGAAAACGATTTCACCGGCCGAGACAGCGCCTTCCATCGCCGTGCTCCCGTTCGTCAACATGAGCGGCGACAAAGAGAACGAATACTTCAGCGACGGATTGGCGGAAGAGATCCTCAACGCGCTAACGAAACTGGCCGGTCTGAAAGTGGTGGCTCGTACCTCCGCGTTCGCCTTCAAAGACAGGAACGAGGATATCCGCGGAATCGGCGAGAAACTGGGCGCCACGCATGTGCTCGAAGGCAGCGTCCGGAAGGCGGGCGCACGCGTGCGCATCACGGCGCAGTTGATCGCCACCGTGGACGGCTGCCACCTTTGGTCGGAACGATACGATCGCGAGATGACCGATATTTTCGCCATCCAGGACGAAATCTCGGACGCGATCGTGAACGTGCTGCGGCTGAAGCTGGCCAGGCCTTCCGCGCAGCCGGCCGCCAAGCGTCCGGTAAGTCCGGCGGCGTTTGAAGCGTATCTGAAAGGCCGCTACTACTGGAACAAACGAACCGAAGCGGATTTAAGCGCCAGCATCGAGTATTTCGAACTGGCCGTCGCATTGGAACCCAATTACGCATTGGCTTATGCCGGGCTGTCCGATGCACTCGTCCTGTTTGGGATTTTCGGCGTACGAGCGCCGGGCGATGTGTATCCCAAAGCCAAGGCGGCCGCGCTCAAGGCGCTCGAATTGGACCCTACGCTGGCGGAAGCTTACGACGCATTAGCGCACGTGAAGGTGTCACTCGATTGGGACGTGGTGGGCGCGTTGCAATCCTATCAGAGGGCGATCGAGTTGAATCCGAATTATTCGCCCGGGCGGCGGGGATACGGGTTTCTCTTATCTGTAACCCAGCGGCATCAGGAAGCCATCGCTCAGCTAAAACTCGCACGCGATTCGGATCCCTTATCGGTACCTGTGAACGCGTTCCTGGGCGTGGTTTTGATCAAGGCTCGGCGCTATGAAGAAGGAATTGCAGCCGCCAGGAAAACGGTCGAGATCGAGCCGGAGAATCCGTTGGGGCATTGGATTTTAGCGCGGGCCTTGGATGCCGCGGGGGTTTTTGCGGAAGCTGTAGCCGCAGCCGAAAAGGCAAACGCCCTCGCAGCCGGAAGCCAACCATACTTCGCGCACTTAGCTTATGCCTATGCCAAGAACGGTGAACGCGAGAAAGCCTGGAAAATCGTCAACGAAATGCTGGAGCAGGCGAAGACAAAATATGTTGGCACGTACTATCTGGGTGTGATCTACGCGAGCTTAGGTGAAAAAGATCTGGCGATGGAGGCGCTGGAGAAAGCCTACGAAGAAAGAAACGTGCGGCTGCTCGAAGTTTTCGATCCAAGCCTGGACTCGATGCGTTCCGATGTCAGATTCCAAGACTTGGTTCGGCGAATGGAGATTCCGGTATCGGCAAGCCGCTCGAGTCTTGATTCCAACCGCCCAATTGAAGCGCGACGGACATAGCAGCTTCGCGCAATTGATCGGCGAGCTGACGATTCTGCAGGGCCCGCGCGACTACCATTCCGCCCACGCACAGTGCCGCGATTGCCTGCGCCCTCCCATGCCGGTTTTCATCG
>Ga0070734_10002468_pt1 | contig 22281 bp, 22 predicted proteins | sample Coa_R1_8_FD_66444 | JGI IMG/M metagenome (GOLD analysis project Ga0070734, IMG submission 66444) | Surface soil microbial communities from Centralia Pennsylvania, which are recovering from an underground coalmine fire - Coalmine... | ecosystem: Environmental > Terrestrial > Soil > Unclassified ...
TAGAATGCCGGCCACAAAGGTGCCGTGCTGACAAGCCGCGCTGCTGCCTTCAGGGCATGCGCTGCGAGATCTTCCAGGTATTTCGCGGACATGTTCGCTGGCAAGCTCGGGATGGCTCATGGCCACCGGCCCATCAATGAGCCCAACGGTCACGTCCGCCCGGCCACTCGTGAGGCCCATCAGAGGCGTGAGCCGGATGAAGTCCGCTGGTGTCATGGCGTTTCAACCAATAACGGCAGCTGAACGTCGAAAGCATCGAGTCTCGAAAACGCGGCCGCGCCTTGGCCGGCCAGCCGACAAAGTGAAACGACTAATTCTGCGTCTGTCCCGAACGCGACCGATAGGTCGGCTTAGATAATTCAGATAATCGGCTGCCAGAAAGTGCAGTCTTATTTAGTCAGTTGTCCATCTATTCAAAAAACGTAATCTATCTAAGGTTGAATTGTCAATCGCCGGACGCCGGGCGCCAAGCGAGACGCCGCCTTTGTCGCATGCAGCGGCGCGTCCTCTCGCATAATTGCGTTATGGCTGGACGCCGAAATTCCCACTGTAGGAAGTCGGCGCCCCTGGCAAGTCCGAAGAGATAGCGCCATTCGGCACGACTTGCAGTCGGTGCGCTTCATCCGTCGGCTGCGGTCGCCAACACTACATCGTGCCCGATCGAAATCCCGGGTCTCCGCCAGATATGGTGGAGCGCCATGCCGACTGCCATCGCGACGGCGAAGATGATGACGGGCGGTGACAAGGTCGCGAGGTTTTCCAGGGCCGGTCCCGGGCATAGGCCGACGAGACCCCAGCCGATGCCGAACATCGTTGCCCCGATGACCAGCGGCAGGTCGATAGCGGTACTTCTCGGCCAGGCATTTTGCGCCGCGAGGATCGGCTGTGCGCGCCGCTTCGCCCACGCGAAGCCGGGCACGGAGACTGCAAGTGCAGCCATCATGACGACTGCAAGGCTCGGGTCCCAGTCGCCGAAAATATCGAGAAATCCGAGCACTTTTGTGGGCTGCAGCATTCCGGAAAACAGAAGGCCGAAGCCGAATATCAGCCCGCAGGACAGCGCAGCAAGGATCGGCATGTCATCCTCCGAACACGTGACGTGTGAGCGCGACAACCGCGACCGCCACGCCCACAAAGATGGCGGTGGCCGCGATCGAGCGGGCCGAAAGCCGCGCAACGCCGCAGATGCCGTGGCCGGAAGTGCAGCCGCTGCCAAGTCGCGTGCCGAAGCCGACCAGCAGGCCGGCAACAACAATGATGAGCCAATTCGCCGGCATCGCGGGCGTCGGTGCCGCGTGGCCGAATACCCCCGCGATCAGCGGCGCCAGGACGAGCCCCGCCAGGAAGGCGACGCGCCAACCTTTGTCGCCGGCTTCGAGGCCGAGTGAACCCGCGAAGATGCCGCTGATGCCAGCGATCCGACCGGTCAATACCATCAACAAGACGGCGGAAAGGCCGATCAACGCACCGCCGATTGCGGCTGAGAGCGGAGTGAAGTTAGCCATGTGACCTCGCGTGCGATCGCGCCGATAAACGTCCATCTGCCGGATCTATACGCCGGCATACGATCCACGCAATGCGGGCTTGCGTTACGCCGACGGTGCCCTTCGCATCGCCTTCCGAGCGATGTAGTCTCTGCTTCATGATTGATGAACGGGGGAAACTCATGACTTTGCTTCGAAGCGCGGTAGTCGCCGTCGCGGGGACTGCCGCGATGCTGGTGGCGATCTCCAGTGCGGCAGCTTTCGATGAAACCAAGTACCCGGATTGGTCGGGCCAGTGGAAACGGGCGCCCGGAACGGTGAATTCGTGGGACGAGACCAAGCGCCCCGGACTGGCCCAGAAGCCGCCGCTGACGCCCGAATACCAGGCCATCTGGGAGGCCAGCATGGCGGACCAGGCGGCCGGCGGGCAGGGGCTCGACACCCGCGTGACATGCGTCAGCAACGGCATGCCGCGGCTGATGACGATCCTGCGCACGATGGGCTTCGTGATCACGCCGGAGATCACTTACGTGATGTTCGAAAACAACCTGCCGCGGTGGATCTACACCGATGGTCGCGAGTTCAACCCGGAGGAAGAGCCGACCTATGCGGGCTACTCGATCGGCAAGTGGCTCGATACCAACGGTGATGGCCGCTACGACACGCTCGAAGTCGAAACGCGGTATTTCAAGGGGCCGCGCAACTACGAACCGAGCGGGCTGCCGCTGCACGCTGATAACCAGTCGATCATCAAGGAGCGCCTGTCGCTCGACCCCGCCAATAACGACATCCTGCGCAACGAGATCACCGTGGTCGACCATGCGCTGACGCGTCCTTGGACGGTGACGAAAAACTATCATCGCACCCGCAAGGTCGAGTGGCACGAAGACCTTTGCTCGGAGAGCAACAATCATGTCGTGATCGGCAAGGAGAACTATTTTCTCAGCGCAGACGGCTTCCTGATGCCTGCAAAGAAGGACCAGCCGCCGCCCGATCTGCGCTATTTCAAGCAGACCCGCAAGTGATCAGTCGATCTCCGACTAGTGATCGGACCCGTAGCAGAGACCGCGCCATGACGACTGAAGATCTCGCAGCCGCGCGGCGTGTGGTCCGATCCGTGCCGGGCCTCCCGTGCGACGGCGAAGGACCGGTGTTTCGTGAGCCGTGGGAGGCTCAGGCGTTTGCGATGGCGGTGGCGCTGCATCGGCGCGGGCTGTTCGGCTGGGACGAATGGGCCACGATGCTGGGCGAGGAAATCAAGGCGGCACAGCGCGCCGGCGATCCCGATACGGGCGAAACCTATTATCGGCACTGGCTTGCAGCGCTTGAACGCATAGTCGCCCGCAAGGGTATCGCGGGTCCCGCCACCCTGGCGCGCTATCACGACGCCTGGGAGCGCGCGGCGGATCGCACGCCGCACGGTGCGCCGATCGAACTCAGGGAAGAAGATTTCGCAGCGAAGTAATGGCGCGGGTGACCAGGGTGCCGACGGACGATTCTTCCATCGGCCGCTCCTTGGCGCTGCCGCCTCCCTTGCTTCCTTTGCTCGCGGGCGAGGGGGCGGATGCGGCGACTGTCTCGACGCGTCGCTTAACCTCCTTATGCCCGATCACCATCGCCCAATAGGCCTTGTACCGCGTGTTTTCGTTGTAGGCGACAGCAACCCCGATACTGTCGGCATCCGCGCGCAACAGATTTCTGTTGTGGCCCGGCGAGTCCTTCCAGATGCGCAGCGTGTCGGTCCAGGTCTTGGTGCCGGCCGCGATGTTTTCGGCCGCCGAGTCGGTATTTGTGCTCGCGATGCGGGTTGCGAACGAGCCCGCCACATCGTGATCCAGAACGCCGGCGCGCGCCATTGCCTGCGCCTGCCGCACCGCCACAGCGGTCAATTTGGCATCTGTCTTAACCGCCGGCAGCCCGTGCTCGCGCCGATATTGCGAGATCATGGCCGTAATATCTTCGGCCCGCGCCGACGAAACCACGATCACTATTCCAAGCGGGAAACAGATGCCCTTCATTTGCGACTCCCAGCCCGAGAGCCGTAGCAATTACCGCCGCGGCGCCGGTATGGCAATCGCGACGTGGGGCGGACTAGCAATGGCGTAATTCGCCGTCCCCGGCGCGATACGCCGTCGGCTATTACGCCCACGATGCGGGCTGGCCCGCGGTCGCAAGACGGCATAAGCTCCGGCGTCCTAAGTTCGGCAGCAGCACGGCTCAGCTTGGCCGCCGGATGAGATACCGCAGGAGGCAATCAAATGGGTGCGCGCAAAAAGCTCGTGGCGGCGTGCATGCTGGCAGGCTTGAGTCTCGGAGTAGCGGGCTCGCTGACGCACGCCGCTGCCGTTGCGGCGGAACTCACCGTCCTGACCAATCAAGGCGCCACGCCGGGCGTGCGCGAACTCGCCGCCGCGTTCGAGCGCGTGAGCGGTCACAAAGTGACGGTCATCCAGGAGGACGCCGCTGCTCTGGACCGGAGGCTGAATTCCAATGGGCCTGCGGACCTGATCACCAGCAATCCTGCGCCAATCGAGGAGTTGGCCCGCAAGGGCAAGGTCGTGGCCGGCACGGCAACGCCGTTCGTACTCGCCGGTCTCGGCCTTTCGGTGCGGGCCGGGGCGCCAAAGCCCGACATCAGCACGGTAGAGGCTTACAAAGCGGCGTTGCTGGCCGCGAAGTCGATCGGCTATTCGCGCGGCTGCAGCGGCACCCACGCGGCGCAAGGAATAGAGGAACTGGGGCTGACCGAACTGCTGAAGCCCAAGACCATATTCACCGGCGGCGGTCCGGTCGTGGAATATCTGGCGAGAGGCGAGTTCGAAATCGGCATTCAGCAAACGAACATCATGGTGGGAGCCCCCGGGACCGAGTATGTGGGGGAGCTGCCGGGATTCCTGAACAAGCCGTGCCCTTCGAGCGTCGCGCTGATGGCGGCGTCGAAGGAGCCTGATGCTGCACGTGCGATGATCAAGTTCATGACGTCGCCGGAGGCTGCGCCGCTACTCCGCAAGACGCACGTGGAACCGGCTAAGCCTTGAACCGAATGGAGCGCTGCCGGTCCAGGCCGAAGGAGCCGAAATGTCCGACTGCATTCACTGCGAGATTCACGATCTGCTTGAGAGCCACTTGGAAGCCGAGGACGCCAACCTCGCGGAGATCGCGTCGAAGGTGACCGAGGTCCTGGCGGATCTCATCCTGATGGTTCCACCCTCCGAACGGAGCATGCTGATCGCGGACATCCTGGCGAATCTCGGCCAATTCGTCATCGAAAAGAATGAAGAGGTCATAGATACAAGCCAGTCAGGTCCGCGCCGACTGGGGCATTAGTCGAGGGGCAGGCTTGCAATCGCCTCGAAAGACGGACATGTCGCCGGAAGACGGCGTCGTCGTCGCCGGGCTTGTCCCGGCGACCCCCGGGTTCTCATACAAGCCCCAATAATCGAGGCGGCCGGGACGAGCCCGGCCGCGACAGCGGGAAAAATTCGAGAGGGCGAATGGAAGGGGTTATTCCCGCCCTACTTTTTCACGTACTTCATCACCCGCTTAGGCCCGACCTCGGCGCCGTAGATGTTGCCCTGGGCATCAGCCGTGACGCCTTCGGCGGCGCTCGTCGTGGTCGCGTTCTCGTCCGGATCCGGAATGAGCGCGAACACCTTGCCATCTTTGGCGCTGCCGATCCTGATGCCGCGCTTCCAGTCGGTCCGGGCCTTGTTGACGGAGCCGGATTCGGAATCCGCCACATAGATGACGTCGTTCTTATCGATATAAACGCCGCTTGGCCGGCTGAACTGCGCCCATTGGTCGATGAAGTTGCCGTCCTGGTCGAAGATCTGGATGCGGTTGTTGCCGCGGTCGCCCAGGAACAGCCGGCCGCGGGAATCCATCGCCAGCGTATGCGGGCCGTCGATCTCGCCGGGCCCCGATCCCTTCTTGCCCCACGTCTTGATGAACTTGCCGGTCTTGTCGAATTTCACGATCCGGGCGTTGGAATTGCCACCGTGACCATCGGCGACGAAGATGTCGCCATTGGGCGCGACCAGCGTGGCCGATGGCGCGTTGAATTCGTCGGGGGCACTGCCGGCGACGCCTGCCTTGCCAAGCCGCATCAGCAGCTTGCCATCCGGGCTGAACTTGAAGACCTGATGGCCCTTGCCGTCCTTGCCGACACCATCCGTCACCCACACATTGCCTTCGCGATCAACCGAGAGGCCGTGCGGAAGCACAAGCAGACCGGCGCCGAAGCTCTTCACCAAGTTGCCGTTCTCGTCGAACTTGAGGATCGGATCAAAGCTTGAGCCCTCGCATCCGAACGGAACGCCTGGCTTCATGGCAGAGGGCGGCGCGAATGCACCGCACCGCTCCGCGACCCAGATGCTCTTGCCGTCGGGATCGACGTCGATGCCCGCGGTTGAACCCCAGCTGCGGCCTGCCGGCAGCTTACCGAATGGCGCGCCCACATACGGATTGGGGAGCGAATTGGTCGGCGCAACAACCTGCGAATAGACTGCGCCGGCCGAAACCGCGAACAGTGCGACGAGCGCGAGGCGAAATGTGGTTTTGCCCGTGTTGAGATCAGGCATGATGGCGTCTCCCTTGGTTTTTGGTCCTCACTACCCCTGCGCGGAAAGGGCAGAGAGGGGAGTTACGGCAGCGGGTTTCTCAGCATTTCCGCATCGTTGAAAGCGATCTCGATGATCAGCTTTTTCAGGATCGCTTCCGCAAAGCTTTCATAGCTGTCGGCCGGAACCATCACGGCGCCAGGTCCGCCGATCACATTCTCGAAGTAGTAGGTGTCGAGATCGGGTTCGACCGAGAGAATCGGCAGGCCGTTGATCGTAATGCCGTCACGCACCGCCTCGTCGCGGGCCAGGCGTGCCGGCCGGCCGATATTGTTGGCACCGTCGCCGGAAACGTCGATTGTTCGGCGAGTCGCAGTGAAAGGACTCTGCGTCAGGATCAGCCGCGAATAGTCGATCGCGCCGCTGATCGAGGTGCCACCGCCGAATAGCTGGCGTCGTGTGTTCTCGATGGCACTGGCCAGCGCTTCCGCCGAGGCTTCGTCCTTGACGACCATCCATGGCACGACGTGGACCTGCATGCGCGGTCCGGTCCACTGCAGCATGGTGACGGCGATCGCCTGCGATATGCCGGAACGGATGGCGGCGAGCACGCGCGGATTGCGGAATGCCGCCGCATAACCCTGCTTCTGCAGGTCGAATCGACGCATGTTCACGCTGCCCGAGGCATCGACCGCGAGGACAAGCTGCAGGTCAACCTGTTCCTCCGCTGCACGCGCTGTACGCGCGCCCGCGAGCAGAATCGTAAGCGCGCCGGCCGCCACCGTTCGGCGAGTCGGCATCGGGCGACCAGATCGAGAGTTCGTGCCTTTGCGCATGTCGTTTGGCCCCGCGGAAGATCCCGAAGAGTAGACGAAATTTCAGCGCGCTGGAATGGCAGTTTGTTGGAAAGGGTTGGAGAGATCGGTGTCACCCGCATGGCCATCGTAGGCGGATTGCGCACAGCGAAAAATTGGGCCGGCGCATCGACCGGGATGCCGCTCCCTTTCGCTGGTGCTCAACCCGGGCTGCACAGCCTACCGGTGGATCAATGTTCCCGCGCCGAGATCGGTCAGCAATTCGAGCAGGACAGCATGCTCGACCTTACCGTCCAGGATGACGACACCCTCGACGCCAGCATCGAGCGCATAGAGGCAGGTCTCGACCTTGGGAATCATTCCGCCCGAAATCGTGCCGTCGGCAATCAGCCGCCGAGCGTCGTTCATGGAAAGCTGCTTGATCAGGTTCTTCGATTTGTCGAGCACCCCGGGCACATCGGTGAGCAACAGCAATCGCTTTGCCTTGAGGGCGCCCGCGATCGCACCCGCGAACGTGTCGGCATTGACGTTGTAAGTGCCGCCGTCCGCCGCCGTCGCTACTGGCGCCAGCACCGGGATCAATTCGCGGCCGAGTATCTGGTCGAGCACCGTGGTGTCGACCTTTTCGGGCTCGCCGACAAAGCCGAGATCGACAATCTTTTCGATGTGCGACCCGGGATCCACGACGGTACGGCTGACCTTGCGGGCCTTCACCATGTTGCCGTCCTTGCCGCAGAGCCCCACCGCCTTGCCGCCGGCCTCGTTGATGAAGCCAACGATCTGCTTGTTGATGCCGCCGGCCAACACCATCTCGACGACTTCGATGGTGGCGGCATCCGTGATGCGAAGCCCGGCGGCAAATTCCGATCTGATGCCGAGCCGCTTGAGCATGTCGCCGATCTGGGGCCCGCCGCCGTGCACCACCACCGGGTTGATGGCGGTCTGCTCCAGGAGGACGATATCGCGCGCGAAGCTGCGGGCGGCAGCTTCCTGATCCATGGCATGTCCGCCATATTTTACCACGACGATCTCGTCGTCGTATTGCTGCATGTACGGCAATGCTTCGGAGAGGACCCGGGCGATATCGAACGGCGATATGGTCATGGCGAAAGTCCGGATTGTGGCCCGCGCTATTTAGCCGTCACACTGGGGCCGCGATAGGGGTATTTCGCGCGTCAACGCGGACGGGCCATCGCGACAATGGCCGCGGCGCTCAGCACCAGCCAGGCGAGGATGAGAAGCGTTCCGCCTGTCGGCGCCGCTCCTGGGAACAGCCGGTGACCGCCAAAAGCGCGCATCGAGATATCGCCGGCAAACAAGCCGCCGCCCACCACGAAGCCCACCATCGCGACGAGCCCAAGCGGGCGCCACAGTAGCTCGTGGCTCGTGAGAGAAGCAGCGGCGAGGATCGCGACCGCATGGAACAACAGCAAGTAGGCCGCGCTATCGAGTCCCGCCGCGGAGGTTCCGTGAGCGGCTGCGGCCGCGAGCACGACGCCACACGCGCCCATCAGGCCGGCAAGGACGAGCAAAGTCGAGGTCATGACGGCGAGTCCTCCCGAAGGGCGACTTCTCCCAACTCAAGGGAGTGAACCGGGTATACCAATCCTCGCCGAACTTAAAGGCCGCGCCCACCTCCTGGCACCTTATGGGTTAGGGATACGGCCATGGATCACGAGCATCTGGTTGTCGGGCAGCCACCGGTGACGTCGTGGAGTTGACGCGGTGATTTCAGCACTTTGCGTTCGGCACGGCGCCGGGCTTGACCCGGCGATGATGGTGGTGGACCACGTCTTAGCGCCGCTGTTCCGCCAACAATCTCGCGATGGCGGCGCGGAATTCCGGGATGCCGGCGCCGGTACGCGCCGAGGTGGCGAGTACCTCCGGAAAAGCGGCACCGTGCCCAGTAAGAGCCGCTTTGGTAGCGTCGACGCAGGCGGCGAGTTCCGCCGGCTTCACTTCGTCGGTTTTGGTGAGCGCGACTTGATAGCTCACGGCGGCTGCGTCGAGTGTTTTCAGCGTATCGTTGTCCGGCGCCGTGAGGCCGCGCCGCGAGTCGATCAGCACGTAGACTCGCTTGAGATTGGCGCGACCCCGCAGGTAGGCGTGGATCAACGACGTCCATGCCGCTACTTTGGCTTTTGGTGCCGCCGCATAGCCGTAACCCGGCATATCCACCAGGGTGAGACGATCATCGGCCGCGAAGAAGACGATTTCCTGAGTGCGGCCTGGCGTGTGTGAGGTCCTGGCGAGGCCGGCGCGGTTCGTCAGCGCATTGATGAGGCTCGACTTGCCCACATTCGAGCGCCCCGCAAAGGCGACTTCCTCGCCCTCTGCAGCGGGCAGGGAAGCGGTCGAGCCCGCCGCAGCGAGGAAGCGCCATTCCGATGCAAATAGCTTTCGCCCCGCGCCAATTTCGCTCGTTGTGAACGTGGCCATTGACGCATCGCGCTGCAGGCACGTCACACGGGCCCACTTACGCCCACGTTACTTTTTTTTTTGAACAGGTCCTTGATCTTACCCGGCAGACCTCTGATACCGCGCCCGGCGCCCTTCAGATTATCGAACAATTCGATCTTGGCGCCATGGCGGCGCATGATGATGGATTGCTGGATCACGGACAGCGTGTTGTTCCACGCCCAGTAGATCACGAGTCCCGACGAGAACGACGCCAACATGAAGGTGAAGATTACCGGCATCCAATCGAACATGATTTTCTGCGCCGGGTCCGGCGGCGGCGGATTGAGCTTCATCTGCATCCACATGGTGACGCCCATGATGAGCGGCCATGCGCCAAGCCACAGGAAGTGGCCGATCACCGGCAACTGCGTCGGGTCGTACGCTAGCAGTCCGAACAGGTTGAACACGTTGGTGGGATCGGGCGCGGAGAGATCCCTGATCCAACCGAAGAACGGTGCGTGGCGCATCTCGATCGTGACGAAAAGCACCTTGTAGAGCGCGAAGAACACCGGGATCTGGATTACGATCGGCAGGCAACCGGCGACCGGGTTGATCTTCTCGCGCTTATAGAGCTCCATCAACTCCTGCTGCTGCTTGACCTTGTCGTCCGGATAGCGCTCGCGCAGTGCCTGCATCTGCGGCTGGACGGCTTTCATCTTTGCCATCGACGCGTACGACTTGTTGGCCAGCGGGAAGAACAGGGCCTTGAGCATCACCGTGACCATCAGGATCGCAACGCCGAAATTCCCGGTCCAGCGGAAGATCATGTCCATCAGGAGGAACAGGGGCTTGGTGATGAAGTAGAACCAGCCCCAGTCGATCAGCAGATCGAATTTGTTGAGGTCGAGCTGCTTGTTGTAGCCGCCGACGTTCGCCAACGGGAAGTTGACGCCAACGACTGCCACCTCCTTGGCGCCCGCAAACAGGCGCGCGTTGGCGGCCCCAGTGGCACCCGGCGCAATGGTCTGCGGGTCGAGCAAATACCCGGTTTGATAAGTCTTCGTCGCGCCGATCGTGTCCGATCGAAATTCTGCCTGGACGCGGGCGCTGGTGTCCGGCAGCAACGCTGCAGCCCAATACTTGTCGGTGATTCCCATCCAGGCATTTGTGACGTTGAATTGCAGCAGCTTCTTTTCTTCCATCGACTTGTAGGTAAGCTGCTGCTCCCCCTGCTCTCCCATTACGCCGATGAGGCCCTCATGGAGGATGTAGTAGCCCGACGTCTGCGGTGTCCCGTGGCGCGAGATCAACGCGTAGGGATAGAGTGACACCGAAGCCGAACCGTGATTCACCACCTCGTCCTTGAGTGTGAACAGGTACTTGTCATCCACCGATATGGTGCGTCGAAACTCCAGCCCCTCGCCGTTGTCGTAGCTGAGCGTGACCGGTCGTCCCGGGCCGAGCGATCCGGTCCCCACTTGTTGCCAAACCGTGTCCGGCCCCGGAACTTTCGCGCTCACTCCAGCCGGCGCGTACCAGCCGAACTCGGCGTAGAATGGTTGCGGACTTCCCGACGGGGAGAGAAGCACGATTGAGGGCGAGGAAGGATCGACGGTCTCGCGATATTGCGACAGGGATACGTCGTCGATGCGCCCCCCTTTCAACGCGATCGAGCCATTGATGCGCGGCGTATCGATCGCGATCCGCGCGGTCGACGTGATGATCGCCTCACGGCTTTTTTGCTCGACGGGCGCCGCAGCCCCGGGCTGCCCCGGAACTTGCGGAGCCGCGCCAGGGGCGGGAGGTGCGGATCCGGGCGCCTGACCCGGCGTCGCTTGAGGCGGTGGCTGGACCCGCGTGATCTGAGCTTGTCGCTGCAGCTCGTCCTGGCGTTGTTTCTGCGGCAATGCGTAGAAATATTCCCATCCAAGCAGCACGATCGCCGAAAGCACGATGGCGAGGATGGTGTTCTTCTGGTCGTTCATGACCTGCTCTGATGGCCCAATGGAGTTTGCCGCAAGGTCGACGAATTCGCCTCACGTGTGGTTCTTTCACGTGTGATCCTTGGAACCCCTCCCCGCCTGTTCTCCAGGCGTTTCAGCGCTCCGTTGAAATCCTCGGTCAGTTTCAAGAAAGGAAGACCCAGTCCGGCCCGGCGCCCAACCAAGACATAATCGCTGCCAGCATGCAGATCAGTCGCGGCCGAAAGCCGCACGATTTCCCGCAAACGTCGTCGCAAGCGGTTGCGTTCGACCGCGCCGCCAACCTTCTTGGACACCGTGAACCCAATTCGCGCCGGTCCGCTGTCGCCGCGTCGGCGCTCTTGCATGATAAAACCCGCCGTCGAAGCGCTAGCTCCGGCGGCGGCAGCCAGGAAATCCTTGCGTCGCTTCAATCGTTCCATTGCGCCGACATGCGCCCCGACCCTAGCCGCCCTCGCTTGTGGGGAGGCTAGGGTCGGGGCGCGCGGTTACGCACTGAGCCGCTTGCGGCCCCGCGCCCGGCGGGCATTGAGCACCTTGCGGCCGCCGGGAGTGGCCATCCGCGTCCGGAAGCCATGGCGGCGCTTGCGCACCAGCTTGCTCGGTTGATAAGTCCGCTTCACGGCTGTCCTCTTCAGATCAAGGCATGATTATCCCTCGGTTAGCGCCCGAGGATTCGCAAAGCGATAGCGCCCCCGGGCCCGGTGCTGCCGTTCGGGAGGGATATCGCTTGATGCCGCGGCTTATACGGGAGGGTCTCCGCCCCGTCAATCCGGCGCGGCCGCGGTTGCGGCCTGGCGATCACGTTTGCGCGAGCCAGCACTTTAATGGCCGTCAAATCGCGGTGAAATTCCGCCCAGGGCGCGATGCTGGTGTATATAAGGCGCTTCGCCCGGCCGATTGACAAGAAATAAACACCGAAATTCATGTCGATCGAGATCAACCAAGGCCAGCCATCGCGATCTGCGGAGCATCCGCCTGCGCTCAGTCGCCTGATCCCGCTTGGCATGATCCTCGCCGCGATGGGGTTCGCGGTCGCCATGGGCTGGCACCGGGAGTTGTCCCTGGACACCTTGGTGCGGCACCACTCCGCTATTGAGGGGCTGGTGACCACGCACCGCGCTGCTGCGATCCTCGTCTTCATCGCCGTCTATGCTGTTGCCGTTGCATTGTCGTTCCCGGGCGCTTCGCTTCTGACGATCGCTGGCGGCGTGATCTTTGGCGCACTGACAGGTGGCCTTTCGGCTGTAACGGCGGCGACGCTTGGGGCTACCGCCATTTACCTGATCACCAGATTTGCTTTCGGCTGTGTTGCCCGTTGCGCCTGGACGCGTCGCGCCGCACCTGTCTGCGAAAAACTTGCGGCCGGCTTTCGCAAGGATGCTTTCTGTTATCTGGTGTTCTTACGCTTGGTACCGTTATTTCCGTTCTGGCTGATCAATTTGATATCGGCGCCTGCCGGAGTCGCGCTCGTGCCTTTTGTCGCCGCGACGGCACTCGGAATTATCCCGGCGACCTTCGCGTTTGCATTCTTTGGAGCTGGCTTGCACAGCGCCATCGCGGCGCAGGAGAGCATTTATCGCACATGCGTCGCGGCCCAGGAAGTCGGCTGCCGTCTCGATTTTGACTTACGGGCCGCCATCACCCCCGAATTGATTGGCGGATTAGTGCTCCTGGGGGTCATTGCACTCATTCCACCCCTCGTGAGGCGTTACGGCGCAATGCGGAAGGGAGCCAAGGTGTGTACCGGTCGCGCGGACGCCAGATTGCCGTGAATTGTCCGCGGCGGCACGGAGGCATGCTTGGCTGAATTGCTCAAGCCCGACATCTGCGTGATCGGGGCGGGTTCCGGCGGTCTCTCGGTTGCGGCCGCCGCGGCCGCCTTCGGGGTCTCGGTCGTGCTGATCGAGAAGGGCCGGATGGGTGGCGACTGCCTCAACTATGGCTGCGTACCCTCAAAGTCGTTGATTGCTGCCGCAAAGCGCGCCGGCGACAGTGCCAACGCAGGTGTTTTCGGAGTCGACGCGCAGCCGAAAGTAGAATTCGCTCGCACCCATCGCCACGTCCAGAATGTCATCGCTGCCGTCGCGCCGAACGACTCGGGCCAGCGCTTCGCCGGGCTTGGCGTTCGGGTGATCGAAGGCGCCGGCAGCTTCACGGATCCGAGCACCGTGACGGTCGGCGGCATCACGGTGCAGGCGCGGCGCTTCGTCGTCGCGACTGGTTCATCGCCCGCGATTCCGTCAATACCGGGCCTCGCCCGAACGCCTCATCGCACGAACGAAACGATATTCGATCTGACGGAGTTGCCGTCGCATTTGGTGGTGATCGGCGGCGGTTCGATCGGCCTCGAGCTTGGCCAAGCATTTCAGCGTCTCGGCGCGCAAGTGACGGTCATTGAGGCCGCGCGACCTCTCGCGAAGGAGGATGCTGAATGCGCCCAGATCGTGCTCGACGCCCTGGTCCGCGAGGGCCTCAAAATCCAGATGGGCGCAAGCGTGAAATCGGTGCGGCCGACGCAAAGCGGCGTCGAGCTTGTGGTCAGGCGAGACGGTGGCGAGGAGGTCGTAACCGGCAGCCACCTTCTGGTCGCCGCCGGTCGCTCGCCCAATGTCGATGATCTCGGCTTGGAGAAGGCGGGTGTCGCGTTCACGAAGGCAGGGATTGCGGTGGACCGCGGCCTGCGAACCACCAACCGCCGAGTCTATGCCATTGGGGATGTGATCGCAGATGGCCTGATGTTCACCCACGTGGCCAATTACCATGCCGGGGTGGTGATTCGGCATGCGTTGTTTCGCCTGCGCGCAAAGGTGAGATATAATGCAATCCCATGGGTCACGTTTACGGATCCGGCGCTTGCCCATGTGGGATTGACCGATGAACAGGCGAGGGAGCAGGGATATAGAGTCCGCGTGATGCGCTGGCCATATCGTGAGAACGACCGGGCCCAGACGGAGCGGGCGACCACGGGTCACGCCAAGGTGGTGACCACGGCGCGGGGCCGCATACTCGGCGCCACCATCGTGGGGGCACATGCCGGCGAGCTGATCGCGCCGTGGGGGCTTGCGATCAATCAGGGGCTCAGCATCCGCGCGATGGCCGAGATGGTGGTCCCCTATCCCACGTTCGGCGAGGTTAACAAACGGGCCGCCATGATGTTTTTCGCCTCCGCCGCGACAAACCCCATGGTGCGGCGCATCGTTCGGTGGCTCGGCAGGGGATAGGCAAATTTGACGCCTATGCGCGACGATACCAGCCCGCTTGCCGCCGCCTCGGCGTCGCCGGTGCGGATCCGTTTTGGCCTGTCGGCGAAGCTGTTGGTGCTTACGGTGCTGTTCGTGATGCTGGCGGAGGTGTGTATCTATGTGCCGTCGATCGCGAATTTCCGTCTGACTTGGCTCACCAACAAGCTGAGTGCGGCTCACACCGCCGCCCTCGTTTTCGATGCTGCGCCTGACGTGCCCGACCAGCTGTCGCGGCAGATTCTCGACAGCATCGGGGCGCGGGCCCTTGCCATGAAGCTTGGCCAGCAGCGACGGCTGCTCGCTACGACCGAGTTGCCGAGCGAAGTGCTGCAGGAGGTCGATATTCGCGACATGAGGCCGCTAAGGGCCATCATCGAGGCGTTCCGCACTCTCCTGGTCGCCAAGGATACCGATCTTCTGCGCGCCGTCGGGCCAGCTCCCGTGGGCGGTCAGTTCGTCGAAATCGTGATTCCGGAAGGCCCGTTGCGGAGCGCGATGTTGATTTACTCGCGTAACATCATGGTGCTTTCGATCGCAATTTCGGCGATCAGCGCGGCGCTCGTATACTTCGCGCTTCACTACTTATTCGTCCGGCCGCTCTATCGCATCACGGCCAACATGGCGAGCTTTCGGGCCGATCCGGAAGACCGCGGGCGCATATTGGTGCCAACCCTGCGGCACGATGAGCTCGGCTTCGTCGAGCACGAACTCGCGGAAATGCAACGCGACCTCGCCAACACCCTGCACGAGAAGACGCGCCTCGCGAATCTTGGCCTCGCGGTGTCCAAGATCAATCACGATCTGCGTAACCTGTTGTCGTCCGCTCAGCTGTTTTCCGATCGCCTGGCAAGGCTCCCCGATCCCCAGGTGCAGCGGTTCGCCCCGAAGCTGATGCGGGCGCTTGAGCGGGCGATCGCCTTCTGTCAATCGACGTTGTCGTATGGTCGCGCTCAGGAGCCGCCGCCCGACCGTCGGCCCATCCCGTTGATGGAACTCGTAGAGGACGTGCGAGATACGCTCGGGCTGCAGCCCGATTCCCGGATCGGCTGGATCACCTCGGTCGAGCGCGGCCTGACCGTCGATGCGGACCGCGATCAGTTGCTGCGCGTTCTTCTCAATCTGGCCCGCAACGCCTTGCAGGCGCTTGAGACACGCGCCCCAAATGATCCCACGCGCGATCAAATCCGGACCACCGGGCGGCGGGAGGGGGCCGTTGTGATCATCGAAATTGCCGACACCGGCCCGGGCTTTTCGGACCAGGCCCGGGAACATCTGTTCGAGGCATTCCAGGGATCGACCCGGTCCGGCGGTGCCGGGCTCGGCCTTGTCATCGCGGACGAACTCGTGCGCGCCCATGGGGGCGAGATCTCTCTGGTGGATGGCACCATCGGGGCGACGTTCCGCTTGAAGATCCCCGATCGCCCAATCCCGCTCCACGAGCGGCGCAGCGAACGCGCCCGCGCGTAGGCGCGCGTGAGAGACTAGCCTGAGAGCTTATGAATCTCGCTGTTGGGATTTCACGGGCCCAGTTAAATCAATGGGTTAGCGAGATCGAAGCGGCGAAAGTCAAATCGATTCACAAACTCTGAGAAGGGTTGCCTCGTGAAGAGCCATCAGACGGCCGCAGGTGGTCGTACGCGGTTTTGGACGAGGCCAGGGCGCAAGCAACTCCGGATTCGTACCGGCATCGTCGCGCTCTCTGCCATGCCCATGCATGGCAAATCCCGACCCGCGGCCCGGGAAATTCGAGCGGAATCGGTCGGGAATCGCCATATCAGAATCGAGCCTTGCCAAGTCCCAAACGAGCCTATAGCTATCGCGCCGCCGGGGATTTCTCGCGCCCCGTGCGGTACCGCAATCGGCGCCCGTAGCTCAGCTGGATAGAGCACCAGACTACGAATCTGGGGGTCAGGAGTTCGAATCTCTTCGGGCGCGCCACTTCGGTACAAAACTGGTAACGCCAAAACCCGCCGTTCTTGCGCTCGAGGCGGCGACGAGCGTGCGCAGAAGTACGCTTTTGGACCCCATGATACGAATCTCTTTCGCGTCGACTTCGACGCGTTGGGCGAGCGCGCGGAGATGGTCGCGGCGGTAGCCACCGTTCTCGGTGCGCATCCGTTTGCGGGCCTGCCTGGCGAACGTTTTGAGGGCCTGCGGTGTGATGCTCGGCCCGAGCCGTTCAATCGCGCCCTCGGCCCGCTCTGCGTCTGCGCGGGCCTGATCCCGGATCGCCTTCAGCTCGGTAATGCGGTCCTTCAGCATTGGGTCCGCAAGATCGGCAACGCCGTTCTCGATCGCGTCGTAGAGGCGCTTGAGTTTGGCGTCTGTCTCGGCGGCGCGCTTGCGCAATTCGGCGATATGTGCCGTTCGGCGCTCGGCGCGCTCCTCGCGGCGGTCGAGAACGCTCGAAAGAATTGCCTGAAGGCGCTTGTGCTGCAAAAGGCGATGCTCGATGTGGTCAGCCACGACGCGGTCGAGCTTGTCCATCGGCACTGTGCGGCCCGGACAGCCGGTCTCGCCCTGGCGAGCCTTGGTCGAGCATGTGTGGTACCGGTAGCGTCCTGCCTTCCCGGTCCGCAGCGTCATCGCCATGCCGCAGCCGGCGCAGAAGCAGATGCCCGTGAGCAGCGTCGGTCCGCTCACGATGCGCGGCGCCGTCAGCGCCGGGCTGCGGGTCTTGAGCAGCACTTGCACCGCCTCGAACTCGGCCGCTTCGATGATCGGCGGCACGGTCATCTCGACCACTTCCATTTCCGGCTTGCGCTCGCGCGTCTTCCAGAACTTGGTGTTGAACCGATGGCGGCCGATATACGTCGTGCGGGTCAGCACCTTGTGCACGGCGCCGATGCCCCGTCGCGGGTGCGGATGCCGGCCGCGTTGAGGTGCTTGGTGATCGACTTCACTCCCATCGGTCGCGACGTGCCGTCGCCCTCGCGCGCCAGGCGGAAGATCAGACGCACGGTCTCGGCCTGGATCGGATCGATCTCCAAGGTCTTCTTGGTGCGGTGGCCACGTTGCTCGGCCGCCTCCACGATGCGGTAGCCGATCGGCGGCAGCGAGCCGTTCCAGAAGCCCTGACGCGCGTTCTCCTTCATAGCGCGCAGCGTGTGCTTGGCGTTCTCCTTGGACTGATACTCGCCGAACAGCGCCATGATCTGGCGGATCATGTTGCTCATGGGGTCGTCACCGAGCTCCTGGGTGATCGAGACCAGCCGCACGCCGTTCTTGGCCAAGCGGCGGACGTAGAATTCAAGCTGGAACTGGTCGCGGAAGAAGCGGCTGAAGCTGTGGACCAGGATCACATCGAATGCCGGCGGCTTGGTCGTCGCCGCGTCGATCATGCGGCGGAATTCTGGGCGCCGGTCGTCGGTGGCCGAGACGCCAGGCTCGACGTAGTCGGCGACGATTTCCCAACCACGGGAAGCGCAGTATCCCTTCGACTGACGGCGCTGGTCCGGGATGGAAAGGTCGTTCTCCGCTTGCCGGCCGGTCGAAACCCGCAGGTACAGGGCAGCACGAACCGGCGCGGTCATTGCGATCCTCCCCAAGATCAGTGGCGGGTCGAGAACAGCTCGTCGAACAGGTCGCCGAACCAGGCCTCGAAGACCTCGATCTCGGCCTCGGTCACCGGCACATCCTCGGGCCAATCGTCGGTCACGGTCCAGGTCGTCGGGTCATCTGGCGTCGGCCGACCCGGGCGACGTGCGGGTGGACGCGCATAGTCGTACAGATCGTCCGGCGCTGCGCCGGAAGCTGTGATGTCCTGGGGTCTGGATTTGCGCGGGCGAGCCATGGTCGCAGTCTTCCGCCAAAAGAATGACCGATGTGTGCGCGGCGTTACGCTGCGACCTCCACGTCGGTCGCATCGGGAGCGATCTCGCTCACGGGGGGCCATGACCGCATGGCGGCTAAAGGGCCGGGCCGGTGCAGGCCAGTCAAGGCCGAAAGCCGGCGGAGCCGGGCACGCGCAAGCGCGAGCCTTGACGGGCCAGCGGCGGTCCGGCATCGGCGCGCCAAGCGGTCATGGCTCAGTGTCCGCTGTGCTCGGGGCGCGAAAGACGTGAACCCTTGCTTAACGCTGTGACGCTTTGCATGAGAGGTGCACTTAATTTCGCTTGTTCAATGTGCTGAGTGAATCGAAAGGCTGCGGTGCCAAAATGCACCTCATGCCAAGCTGCTGATCTTTCCAATTTCTTCCACCGCCCGACCGCGCCGCACCTCGCGGCTTTTATCTTGCCCTCACTCGGTCGGCGGTCTGCGTCCCGCCGGTCCTACGCTTCGCTTCGCTAATTTGCGATCAGACAAAAAACCGGGCCAAGCACCGGCGCAGGAGCTTCCGCGCAGACTCGTTGCAGTCGTTGTGGCGAGTCGTTGCTTGCCGCACGTGCGTCATTGGGCGCCGGATCGACCGGAGTCAGGACGCGAGGACTTACGGCGTGGTTGTTCCCGTTGTCGACAAGAGGACGGGTCTCGGTCGGAGGTATTAATGTCCATTGTCCGGAAAACGACGAGAGAGCGGCATGGCAATATCGACGCGAGTGACCTGAACTGGACTCGCAAACAGAAGTCGAGTGTGCCGCCACGTTTAAATACTCCAGCCGGCTTTTCGCAGCCCGGCCAACATCGGCTTGAACTCGGCATAGCAATAGGCCGGCGGCTGCCGGGCAACATACATGTCAAACGAGTTCGGCCATCTGGTTCGTAGCGCCTCAAGGGTGGCGGTGGCCTCTTCCACCCGACCGAGCTGACCGAGCGCGGCAGCCAGCCAGCGATACGCAAATGGATGCTGCGGGAAGCGCCGTGTTGTGTGCTTCGCTACTCGTGCCGCCTCCTCGTAGTCGCCGTCGAGATAGTATGAGGTCGCGAGTTGCGTGAGCCGCACGGGCCGGACCGGATCGCCGGGACTTAAGCGCAGGAACATGCGTAACGCGCGGCGCCCCTGGTTGCGGCGGCCAGCCGCGATCAGCGCCGCGCCTTTGACGCCCAGCGCACTCGCGCAATCCGGTTTCACCGCCAGCACCGCCCCGGCTTCCTCAATGGCACCACCGACATCGCCACTCAGAAAATTCAGCAGCGCCATGCGCGCCCTCGGTTCGGGATCGGAATCGTCAAGCGCCATCGCCTGTAGAACGAATGGCTGTGCGAGCTCGCATCCCTCGGCGACCGTCATCTTGCTATAGATGGAGGCGGCCATCAGGTTCGCCCAGGCGAGCGCCGAATAGGCCGATGAAAACCGCGGATCGAACTCGATTGACCGCTCGAAGTGGCGCTGCGCGGTACCGATCGTGTCCGCGTTGCAGCATGACATGTGCCAAATGCCAAGCTGGTACACCTCCCAGGCGCCGAGGTCATCCGGCTGCTTGGCGAATGCGCGAGACCGCTCACAGGCGAGAATAGCGGCTGCTGCGGCGCGCGCGACGGCCTCGGCGAGCGCGCGTTGGGTCTTGAGGCTGTCCGTACCGTTTGTGTCGTATCGCTCGCCCCAGAGCGTGACGCCGCTCGAAGCCTCCACGACCTCGGCCGTGACCCGATATTGCCCCTCAATCTGGTTGACGCTTCCACGGAGCAGATAACGGCCCACCGGTGTTTGATCTGCTGCAATTGCCGACTCACCGGCACAATTCGATCCTTCTTCCACAGCCACCACGACTTTGAGCCAGCGCAGTCGTGTCAACTCGATGCGGACCTGCTCCGACATCACGTCACCGAGCAGTGTAATACTGCGATCTGGATATAGGTACCTGAAGGCATGGACGCAGATCGAAGGCTGTTGCGCTCTCAGTGGCAGCAACGGGCGACAGGTGGTGAGCTTCGCAGGCGATCGCTTGTTCGGCGATTCGTTGATCTCATCAACCTGAGCGATGAACCGCACGCCGCGGCGCGCGAAGGTCTTGATGTAGCGCTGCCCGCGTCCGCTGTCGCCGATAGCGGTGCGGGCAACGTAAACCCGTGTCGTCAAAGCTGCATCGGAGACAGCGCGACCGTCCCAGATAGCGTCGATGAGTTCATCCTTGCTGATCACTCGCTCTCGATGGCGAATCAGATAGGCGAGCAGGTCGAAGACTTGCGGCGCAAGCACGATGGCGTTCTGACCGCGCATCAGTTCGCGGCTGTCCAGGGACAGAACGCACTTGCCGAACCGGTACCGCATAGGAGTCCCTTCGGTCGCGCGAGATGGCGTTAGACTAAGACTAGCCTACCAGACTTCAGGACATTGTCAGAAAAAAATCAGGAGCTGATCAAGCGTGTCGGCCGGGGTTTCCCTAGCTTGTCTCCGCACACCAGCCCCCATGGAGGCAACAATGAACAGACGCGTGATGCACATCATTGGAGTTACTATGGCATGCGCTCTCGCCAGCCTTCCCCTTCATTACGGTGCCAGCGCTCAGGAGCGCCCAACCGCTCCGGTGGCCGCAAAGGCGGCACCCGCAATCGTCGGAACGTGGCACGTCACCTTCACGCGGCCGCCATCGCGCGGGTACGCGCTCGTAACGTTCATTTCGGACGGTACCTCGGTTCGAACGACGGACAGGTCGCCGGTGATGAGCCCGTCGCACGGCGCTTGGCAGCAGACCGGCGAACGCGAATTCCAGGCGACTTGGCACGCGTTCAAGTTCGATGCCCACGGAACGCATGTCGGCAACCAGCGGGCGGTCTTTCGCGTCACGATCAGTGCGGACGGAAATTCTCTGTCCGGCGTCGGCGTCGGCACGACCTATACTCTCGACGGCAAGCTGGTCGAGGCGGAGACCGCCGAGGGGCCTTTCGAAGGGACTCGTATTTCTGTTGTCGAACACTACACCAAATGATAGTCCGCGCCTCGCCAGGTGCGCCATATCATGGCTGACCGTGCGATCCTGCACTGAGCGCCAGATTGAGGGCGTCAACACCTGAACTCGGCGGGAGGGCGAAATGGCCGTTATTGGTTGACCGACAGGTAACTGGACCACCCGCATTATCGGCGAGCTTGCGATGCGTAGTGCAAGATCGCAGCCCGTCGCAGGCTTGCCGATTGGAGCGCGCGACGGGCCACGGCATCATAGGGGCACGGCGAACGAGTAGTGCCCCTCTTCATCGACCGCGGCGCGCCAGCTAACTTCCTGCTACACAATCAATTTTGCGATCGGTGCGAAACGGCCCCAGACTAAAATTTTCATTTAGTCTGGGTTTTAGTCTGGGGAAGTTTTCTGGCGTTGTCGCCTTAGCTCAAACGAGCGCGTCGTCTAGCTAGAGCTGCATATTCATCCGACTGAGGCGCCGTCTTCTTCTTCAGCACGCGCGCGCACGCTGCGACGGCATCGGGTGAACCCGATGCTATACGGCCGATTGTTCCCTATATGAGGTGCACATGCTGGGCGGTGCCGCGCGCGCCGGAGCGCCGGCACATGGAGTCCGCGCGAAAGCGTCAACCCTGATCCTACCAACAAGGATGCAACAGCCACCGCGGGTGAGCTCACGAGAGATCGGCGTGTACGTGCCATCCGAGGCGCGGTTCCCGGACCTCAAAGCGTCCGAGCCGAGCATGGCGGCGCTGTTGGGCACGCTCAGCCGCGACGCCGTGCTGTTGGCCTGCGCCCGGCTCAATACGGTCGTGAGCGGCACCGGCCATCCTGACCACAAGCCGCGGCAGGAGCGCGCGATTGGCCTCATCTGCAATAAGGAGGACCTGCACCGCATCAATGCGTTCGCCAAGGCGCGGCCGGGCGGCGACCTTCCCACGGTGTTCTTTCGCGGCCCCTTGAGATCGTCCGCGAGGCCTTCACGGTGAAGGAGGCGATCGAGCGACTTGCCTACGA
>Ga0070734_10002470_pt1 | contig 22251 bp, 18 predicted proteins | sample Coa_R1_8_FD_66444 | JGI IMG/M metagenome (GOLD analysis project Ga0070734, IMG submission 66444) | Surface soil microbial communities from Centralia Pennsylvania, which are recovering from an underground coalmine fire - Coalmine... | ecosystem: Environmental > Terrestrial > Soil > Unclassified ...
AGATCGTCCCGCGCCTCAAAGGGGCGAGCGTCGCGATCGTCAACAAGGTTCCGATGCGCGCCGCGACGCTCGATCAGCTGCCCGATCTCAAGATGATCGCGGTCGCCGCCACCGGTTATGACTGCGTCGACGTCGCGCACTGTCGCGAGCGCGGCATCGCGGTCGCGAACATCCGCAACTACGCCGTGCACACCGTGCCCGAGCATGCGTTCGCCATGATCCTGGCGCTGCGTCGCAACCTCCTCGCCTACCGCGAGGACGTTCAGAACGGAGTATGGAACCGCTCCGAGCAGTTCTGTTTCTTCACTCACCCGATCGGCGATCTGCACGGCGCGACCCTCGGCATCATCGGCGAGGGAGCGATCGGGCAGGGCACGGCGGCGATCGGGCGCGCCTTCGGCATGCGGGTGCTGTTCGCGGATCACCCGCCGCCCAAGGCCGACGGAGTGGTGTTCACGCCCTTCGAGCAGGTGCTGGCCGAATCCGACGTGATCTCGCTGCACGCGCCGCTCACCCCCTCCACCCGCAACATCATCGACCTCGCGGCCTTGCGCCGCATGAAGCGCAACGCACTGCTGATCAACACCGCGCGCGGCGGGCTGGTCGACGAGGCAGCTCTCATCCAGGCGCTCGATGAGGGCCTGATTGCCGGAGCGGGCTTCGATGTGCTCACCGTCGAGCCGCCGCGCAACGGCCACCCGCTGCTCGATGTGCGCCGGAGCAATTTCATCCTGACGCCGCACGTGGCGTGGGCATCCGATGGCGCGATGCAATTCCTCGCCGATCAGTTGATCGATAATATCGACCGCTGGGCCGAAGGCCGGCCGCAACACCTGGTAACCTGACGCTGCGGGTCGCCTGGCAACTCGCGACCGGGGCAGGCCCCCGCGGGCGCTCGCGCGACGGCATCAAAAAAGATACACGATGAAAAAACTGCTCTATCAGCTCGACACCGACTCGCTCCCCTCGGTGTTCGACAACGTCGTGGGCTATGACGGCGGGGCCGACCACATCACTGCCTTAAGCGGGGTGACCGCGCAGAACGTCGGCGGTCTCGTCGAGGGCGCGATCTTCACGCGCGGCCCGAAGGACAAGCAAAACACCGCTCTCTTCATCGGCGGCAGCCAGATGAGCGAAGGTCAGGCGCTGCTCACGGCCGTGCAGAGGAAGTTCTTCGGCAAGTTTCGCGTCTCCCTGATGTTCGACTGCAACGGCTGCAACACGACCTCCGCGGCGGCGGTTGCCTGGTTGAGCCATGGACGCTCGCTCGCGGGCGAGCGCGCGGTGGTGCTCGCGGGCACGGGACCGGTCGGACAGCGCGCCGCGGCCCTGCTCGCACGCGAGGGGGCTCGCGTCGCCATCACCGGGCGCAAGATCGAGGCGGTGCGCACGGCGTGCGCGGCGATTCGCGCGCGCTTCGCCGTCGACGTGGAGCCGATCGGCGCGGCGAGCCACGCCGAGCGCGGCGCGGCGCTCGAGGGTGCGCAGATCGTGCTCGCCACCGGCGCGGCCGGCACCCCGCTGCTCGAGGCACGTCAGTGGCAGGAGAGCCGCACCTTGAGCCTCGTGGCCGACGCCAACGCATCGCCGCCGGCCGGCATCGAGGGCGTGCAGGCGACCGATCGGGGGACGCAAAGCCACGGCAAGACGCTGTTCGGCGCGCTCGGATTCGGGGCGCTCAAGCTGGCGCTGCATCGGGCGTGCATCGGCCGGCTGTTCGAGCGCAACGATCTCGTGCTCGACGCCGAGGAGATCTATGCGCTCGCCAAGACCATGGTGAGCCGATGATCAGCCCTTCGAGGGTGAACCGATGATCAACACCTCCATCGATGAATTTCTCGCGCGGCTCGCGAGCCGCGATGCGACGCCGGGGGGCGGCAGCGCAGCGGCGGTCATGGGCGCGATGGGTGCGGCGCTCGTCTCGATGGTGTGCAACGTCACCTTCGGCAAGAAAGGCTGCGAGGCGGCCGAGCCGGAGCTCCGGCAGGTGCTCGCCGAGTCCGAGGACCTGCGCAAACGCCTCGCCGATATGGTGGCTCAGGACATTGCGGCCTTCGACGGCCTGATGGCGGCTTACAAGCTGCCGAAGGCGACGGAGGAGGAGAAGACGCGCCGCGGCCAGGCCATCCAGTCGAGCCTCAGGCGCGCCACCGAGGTGCCGCTCGACTGCGCCCGCACCTGCGCGCACGTGATCCGTCTTGCGCGCCGCGCGAGCGAGCTCGGCTATCGCGAGGTGGTGAGCGATGCGGGCGTCGGAGTGCTCGCGGCGCATGCGGCGGGGCGCAGCGCCGCACTCAACGTCTTCATCAATGCGCCCCTGCTCAAGGACCGCTCCTTCGCGGATGCTGCGGTCGCCGAGGTGGATAAACTCCTCGCGGATTGCGCGGTCGAATGCGAATCGGTCTATAACCTGGTGCGCAGCAAGCTTCAGAGCTAGGAGCGAGAGATCCCATGCCCGGCGGCAGAATCGATACCGATCGCCCCTTCACCCCGCTCGGGATTGCGGTGCTCACGATCTCCGACTCGCGCGACCGCAGCACCGACACCTCGGGGGATCTGCTGGCCGAGCGCGTCCTCGCCGCGGGCCATGAGCTCAAGGCGCGCGCGCTGGTGCGCGACGACAAGGCCGCGATCCAGGCGCAGGCACGCGCCTGGATCGAGGATCCGGCGGTCGACGTGATCATCAGCACCGGGGGCACCGGTCTCACCGGCCGCGACGTCACACCCGAGGCGATGCGCGAGCTGTTCAGCAAGGAGCTCGAGGGCTTCACGGTGCTCTGGCATCTCGTCTCCTACGAGACGGTCGGCGTCTCGACGATGCAATCGCGCGCCTGCGCCGGCATCGCGGGCCACACCGTGATCTACGTGCTGCCCGGCTCGAACGGCGCCTGCAAGGACGGCTGGGACCGGTTGATCAGCCGGCAAATCGACAGCCGCCATCGCCCCTGCTCCATCACCGAGGTGATGCCGCGCTTTCAGGAGCGCTGATGCCCTCACCGGTGCCGACCGCGCCGCCGTCCGTCGAGGAGGCCCGCCGGCTGATGTGCGCGATCGTGGCCGCGACGCGGGCTGCGCGCGCCGAGGCCGGGTCGGCGCCGCCGGAGGTCGAGGAAGTAGCGCTCGGCGACTCCCTGCACCGCACGCTTGCCGAACCCCTCATCGCCCCACGGGCGCAGCCGCCCTATCGATCCTCCGCCATGGATGGCTTTGCGCTCCCTCTCGAGGGTCTCGAGCCGGCTGCGGCCCTCGCAGTCCTCGGTGAGGCGGCGGCCGGCAACCCCTGGTCGGGCATCTTGGGCCCGCAGCAGGCGGTGCGCATTTTCACCGGCGCACCCGTGCCCGCGGGCGCAACCGCGGTGATCGCCCAGGAGCGCACACACCGCGCCGATGCCGCCGCCGGCCCGCGCAGCGCCGCCGGCCCGCGCAGCGCTGCCGGTCCGCACAGCGCCGCCGGCCCGCGCAGCGCCGCGGGTCCGGGCGAGCCGCTGTATCTCGATCCCGAGGCGGCCGCCGCGCTCGCGCCCGGCACGAACATCCGCTCGATCGGGGCCGACTTTTCCGCAGGCGCCGAGCTGCTCGCCGCGGGCACGCGTCTGCACGCCCGCCACCTGGCGCTCATCGCCGCCGCGGGCTTCGGATCACTCCGAGTGCGTCGCCGCCCGCGCATCGCCGTGCTCGCGAACGGCAACGAGCTGCGCGCGCCCGGCGAGCCGGCCGGCCCTTTCGAGATTTACGATTCGGTGACGCCGGGCCTCGGCGCCCTGATTGCGGAGTGGGGCGGCACGGCGCGACCCGCCGGCACGGCGCAGGACAGCGAGCTCGCCATCGAGGCCGCCGCGCGCCGCGCGATGCAGGAGTCCGATCTGCTCGTGATCGTCGGCGGCGCGTCCGTCGGCGATTACGATCTCGTCAAGCGCAGCCTCGCCGCGGCTGGTCTCGACCTGGCGGTGAGCAGCATCTCCGTGCGCCCGGGCAAGCCCACCTGGTTCGGCACCCTGCCCGACGCGAAGCGCGCGCTGCCGGTGCTCGGGCTGCCCGGCAACCCCGCCGCGGCCTTCGTGTGTTCGCAGCTCTTCCTGCGCCCCCTGATCGATACCCTGCTCGGTGCAACGCGCACGCCGGTGGCGGTGATCGCCGCGCTCGAGGGACACCTGCCCGCGACCGGAGCGCAGGCGCAGTACCTGCGCGCGAGCGCCCGGGTGAGTCCCGATGCGCGCCTCGTCGTGCGTCCCGATCCTCGTCAGGACACCTCGCTCGTCTCGGTGTTCGCCCACGCGAATGCGCTCATCCGGCGCCCGCCGCACGAGCCCGGCGCGAGCTGGGGAAGCTTCGTCGAGGTGCTGCTCCTCGAGAGCCTTTAGGGCCCGTCCATGCCGCCGGGTTTCCGTCCCCGGCTCGGCGCGTCCACAACCCAGCCTGCCCGTCAACCTCCCTCAGAGCGCAGCAGCGGAACGGCGAGATAGCAGCCGAACTCCTTGGGAAAATCCACCGACACGCGCGCATGGACTCGTCCCTGACGATCCATGAACTGCGCCTCGTCCTCGATCGGCACGAACGCGCTGTGCCACACGTTCGGATGGATATAGAGTCCGCGACTGCCATCGCACCAGAAGGCGACGAAATCCTTCGGGGTGACATCGTCGCCGGGACGCGCCAGCGCCACGACGAAGGCCTGCCCGCGGGTCGGATAGACCAGCTGCCCGCCATCGGGGTGATAGTTGGCGCGCCAGATGAGCGCCTGCGAGCGCGATGCGCACGGCCCGCTGACTCTCGCCTCCTCCGGCCAGGTGCTCCAGCCGAAGAGATAGCTGTCCCCCACGGCATGATTGCGCGCGCAGAGCGTATCGCCGAGCCACCAGAACTGGAACTTGCCCTCGGTCACACCGCCCTGATCGCCCGAGTGGGCATCGATGGGACGCCAGCCCTGCGCGGGCCAGCGAACGATCTCGATCGGAAAGGCGGGATCATCCACCAGGCATCCATAGCCACGCAGGCTTTCCTCGGTCGCCGCGACGAGCGGCGCCTCGTGAATGCGTCGCACGCCGACGGTGGGCTTGTAGGCCGTGGCTGCAAGATCGAAATCCATCACGAGATCCCCTTCGGTCGGCGCGCGGGCGCAGAGCATGGGCCACGCGCTGGCGCAAGCATAGCCAAAAGTCCCCGCAGCGGCACGCCGGGACCGCGAACGCGCGAAACGCGAGCGGGCCCGAGGTGCCCCGCGGCACGCTCTTCAACTCCACGCGGTTTCAACTCTTAGCCTCCGACATCCGATCGGCCGCCTTTCCGACTGCCAAGAGCTGCCCCCGAAGCGAGCATTCACGAGGGAACAGTCCAACTGTGAGGTAAGCACCGTGTCGGTCATCCATGTTCGCAGCCTTCGTATCGCTCCGCTGGTGTTGCTTGCATACGGGTCCCTCGCCTTCGCCGTCGAGCCGGCCGCCTCAGACACACCCGCCACGGAGCAGTCCGGCAACGCGCTGGTGCAGAAAGTCCAGGATGCTCTGCATGCCGATCAGACGCTGCTTGCGCGACACATCAATGTGCGCGCCGACGGTGATGTCGTCACCTTGAGCGGGTATGTCGCCACCACCGCGGAGCTGACCCAGGCAAAGCGAGACGCGAAGAACGTACCCGGCGTCAAGAAAGTCGTGGATCAGATGAAGGTCGATCGCAGCAGGCTGGGTAGTGGGCCCTCCGACGGCGGCTGAAGGCTGAGCGAGGCCCGCTTCAGCAGTCCATCGCTTCAGCGGCCCGCGATGAGGATCGCGCGGAAGTCGTTGACGTTGGTGAGCGTCGGCCCCGTGATGACCGAATCGCCGAGCGCGGAAAAGAAGCCATGACCGTCGTTGTTCGCGAGGGCCTCCCCCGGCGCGATGCCTTGCGCCCAGGCGCGCGCCAGGGTATCCGGCCCCATCAGGGCGCCCGCGATCTCTTCCTGGCCATCGACCCCGTCGGTATCGCCCGCGAGCGCGTGAATGCGCGCATGCCCCTCGAGCGAGAGGGCGAGCGATAGCAGAAACTCGACGTTGCGCCCGCCGCGCCCGGCGCCGCGCACCGTCACCGTCGTCTCGCCTCCCGAAAGCAGCACGCACGGCGCGGCGAAGGGCTGATCGCGCTCGGCGACCTCGAGCGCGATCCCGGCCATCACCTTGCCGACATCGCGCGCCTCGCCCTCGATGGAATCTCCGAGAATGTGGGCCGTCACTCCGAACGACTCGGCGGAGCGCGCAGCCGCCGAGAGGGCCATCTGGGGCGTAGCAATAATCCTCGCCTCGGCCCCCGCCAGGCGCGGGTCACCCGGCTTGATGCTCTCGCCCCGGCCGCTCGCGAGCAGCTCGTGCACCGCTCGCGGCATCTCGATGCGATAGCGCTGCAAGATCGCGAGCGCCTCGGCGCAGGTCGTCGGATCCGCAACCGTCGGACCCGAGGCGATGTCGGTGAGCTGATCACCCGGCACGTCGGAGATCAGCAAGCTGAGCACGCGCGCCGGGTGGCAGGCCGCCGCCAGCCGTCCCCCCTTGATGGCGGAGAGGTGGCGGCGCACGCAGTTCATCTCGCGGATGCTCGCGCCCGAGGCAAGGAGCGCGCGGTTGATGTGCTGCTTGTCCTCGAGCGTGAGCCCCGCGGCGGGCAGCGGCAGCAGCGCCGAGCCGCCCCCGGAGATGAGACACAGCACCAGGTCCTGTGAGTGCAGTCCCTGCACGCGCTCGAGCATGCGCTGCGCAGCGCGCATTCCCGCCGCATCCGGCACCGGATGTGCGGCCTCGACGATCTCGATGCGCTCGCAGGGCACGGCATAGCCGTAGCGCGTGACAACGAGGCCTTCGAGAGGTCCCGGCCAATGCCGCTCGACCGCGCTCGCCATCGCCGCGGAGGCCTTGCCCGCGCCGAGGACGATGAGCCGGCCGGCGGGCGGGGCGGGCAAATGCGGCGGGATGCAGCGCTCGGGCTGCGCCGAAGCGATGGCGACATCGAAGAGCGCACGCAGCAGCTCGCGGGGCGAGCGCCCGAGCGCATGCGCTCCCTGCAAAGTCATGCTTCGCCCTCGCCGCTCATGTACGCCTCCCGGCCCGCTCGGTACTTATTCGGCCCCTGGTCGGCTGCCTGTGCAGGCTCCCGCCACGCGGCGTGCTCGCACCGGCTCAGAGGACCGATTTGAGCAGCTTACCCATCTCGGCGGGGTTGCGCGTCACCTTGATGCCGCACGCTTCCATCACGGCGAGCTTCTCGGCGGCGGTTCCCTTGCCGCCCGAGATGATCGCGCCGGCATGTCCCATGCGCTTGCCGGGCGGTGCGGTCACGCCGGCGATGAAGCCCACCACGGGCTTCCTCATGTTCTCCTTGATCCAGCGCGCGCAGTTCTCCTCATCCTCACCGCCGATCTCCCCCACCATGATCACCGCATCGGTGTCGGGATCCTCGTTGAACAGCTTCATGACGTCGACGTGCTTCAAGCCGTTCACGGGATCGCCACCGATGCCGACGCAGGTCGACTGGCCAAGCCCGAGCTCCATCAGCTGACCCACCGCCTCGTAGGTGAGCGTGCCCGAGCGCGACACCACCCCGATGCGGCCCTTCTTGTGAATGTGACCCGGCATGATGCCGATCTTGATCTCATCGGGCGTGATCACGCCCGGGCAGTTCGGGCCGACGAGCAGCGTCTTCCTGCCGCGCATGCGATTACGCGTCGCGATCATGTCGCGCACCGGCACGCCCTCGGTGATGCAGATCACGAGGTCGAGGCCGGCATCGACGGCTTCGTCGATCGCGCCGGCGGCGTGGGGCGGCGGCACGTAAATCACGGAAACGGTCGCGCCGGTTCTCTCCTTCGCTTCCTTGACGCTCGCGAAGATCGGAATGCCCTCGAAATCCTCCCCCGCCTTGTTCGGATTCACGCCGGCGACGAAGCAGGCGCGGCCGTTCGCGTAGTCACGGCACAGGCGGGTGTGAAACGCGCCGGTCTTGCCGGTGATGCCCTGCGTGATCACGCGGGTATTGCGATCGATCAGGATGCTCATGCGCGCGACCCCCTCGACACCGCGGCAACGATCTTCTGCGCGGCATCGGCCATGTTGTCCGCCGAGATGATGGGCAGTCCAGACTCCTTCAGCATCTTGCGACCGATCTCCTCGTTGGTTCCCTTCATGCGCACGACGAGGGGCACCGAGAGCTTGACCTCGCGCGCCGCAGCGATCACACCTTCGGCGATGGTGTCGCAACGCATGATGCCGCCGAAGATGTTCACCAGAATGCCCTCGACCTTCGGATTCTTCAGCATGAGCTTGAACGCCTCGGTGACCTTCTGCGTGGTCGCACCGCCGCCGACGTCGAGAAAGTTTGCAGGCTCGGCGCCGAACAGCTTGATCACATCCATCGTCGCCATCGCGAGACCGGCGCCGTTCACCAGACAGCCGATGTTGCCGTTCAAGGAGATGTAGGAGAGGTCGTACTTGGAGGCCTCGACCTCGGCGGGATCTTCCTCGTCGAGATCGCGCAGCGCGGCGATCTCCGGATGCCGGAACAGGGCGTTGTCATCGAAGTTGAGCTTGACGTCGAGAGCGAGCACGCGGCCATCCCCGGTGAGGATCAGAGGATTGATCTCGGCGAGCGAGGCATCGCACTCGGTGAAGGCGCGGTAGAGCCCGTGCATGAAGAGCCGGGCCTGCGCGATCGAGCCTTCGGGAATGCCGATCCTGCGCGCGATCTCATCCGCCTGCGCATCGGTCAGGCCGGCGACCGGATCGATGGCGAGCTTGTGGATCTTTTCGGGCGTATGCGCGGCGACCTCCTCGATCTCCATTCCGCCCTCCGAGCTCGCGATCAGCGTCACGCGCTGCGTCGAGCGATCGACCACCATGCCGACGTAGAGCTCCTTGCGGATGTCGGCGCCCTCCTCGACGAGGAGCCGATGCACGATCCGCCCCTCGGGCCCCGTCTGATGAGTGACGAGGCGCATGCCGAGGATGCTCGATGCAAACTGGTGCACCTCTCCCGGGGTCTTCGCCACCTTGACACCGCCGCCCTTGCCGCGCCCACCGGCGTGGATCTGCGCCTTGACGACCCACACCTGGCCGCCCAGCTCGCGTGCCGCCGCATCGGCTTCCGCGACCGAGAAGCAGGGAATGCCGCGCGGAGTGGCGACGCCGAAGCGCCTTAAAATTTCTTTGCCTTGATACTCGTGGATGTTCATGTCGGGTCCTAGAAAAGACGATCAAACGGCCGCCGGGCCTCGCGCCGGCGGCGGGAACAAGCCGCCCTCAGCGTGGGTGCGCGAGCTGCGGCCGGTGCTCCGCGAGGCTGTGCTCGAGGAGCTTCGTGAGTGCGAACACGGTGTCGAGGTGCGGGGTCGGCGTCTCGGTGAGTCGCGCCAGCTCGATCACGGAGCCCAGGAGCGCGTCGGTCTCGAGCTGACGCCCCGCCTCGACGTCCTGCAGCATCGAGGTCTTGTGATGACCGACGCGCTCGGCGCCGGCGATGCGCTTCTCGATCGGCACGCGGAAGGTGACTCCGAGCTTTTGCGCAATGCTTTGCGCCTCGCTCATCATGTCACGGGCGAGCTGCCGGGCGAGCGGGTACTGACAGATCCCGGCGAGCGTGGCGCGCGACAGGGCGCTGATCGGGTTGAAAGTGAGGTTGCCCCACAGCTTCAGCCAGATCTCCGCGCGGATGTCGGGTAGCACCGAGGACTTCAGTCCGCCGCGCTGCAGGCACTCAGACACCCGGGTCACCCGCGCGCTCGTGCTGCCGTCGGGCTCGCCCACCGGGAAACGGTCACCCTCGATGTGCTTGATCACCCCGGGCGCGACGAGCTCGGTGGCCGGATACACGACACAGCCGATGACCCGCTCGCAGGGGATCTGCTTCATCAGCACGCCGTTCGGATCGACGCTACGCACGGGCGTGCCGGCGAGCGCGCCCCCGTGGGCATGGAAATACCAGTAGGGAATGCCGTTCTGCATCGGCACCACCACCGTGTCCGGGCCGAACAGCTTCGGCACGTCGTAGGCGATGGCCTCCACCTGATGGGCCTTCATCGCGAGGATCACGAGATCCTGCGGCCCGGCCTCGGCGTAATTGGAGGTGGCGCGCACCTCGGGCACAGTCTGTTCCGTGCCGTCCGAAAGAATCAGACGAATGCCGCGCGACTTGAGGGCCTCCAGAGTGGCGCCGCGGGCGATGAGCGTTACTTGCTCACCGGCGTGCGCGAGGCGCGCGCCGACGAAGCCTCCGATGGCTCCCGCTCCAATGATCGCGATCTTCATCTGCGCGCATCTCCGTGACGGGCCGCTCGCTAGCGGGTGACCGAGGAATCCTGGACCGCGCCCCGATCGACTTCCATGCGATCGACCACCTTGGCCACCCCAGGGACTGCCTGGGCGTCTTCACGCGCCATCTGCAGCTCCTCCGGCGTCCAGACGTAGCCGCCGAGCGTCACCACGCCGTTATCGGCCCGTATGGTGATGTGCCGGGAGAATAAGGTCCGATCGGCGCTCAGGGCCGCTTGTACGTGCTCCACCGTAGTGGCGTCGGCCGCGCGCTCGCCTTCGGTCTTGTGCGTGGTCACGCACGCGACCGCGCCGCACCCGACCACCGCCGCAAGGACCATCCGCCCAATCCGAGTCGTCATGGGAGCCACGATGCTCACCTCCGAAGGTTTCTTACATCAGTCAACGTCAATTCCCGTCGTCGTCGTTCGGCTGGTACACGATCTCATTGACCACCCGACGGGTTCCCGCGATCCGCCGGGCCAGCCTCAGGATAGCGTACAGATCCGGCAGGTCCTGGACCACGCCGCTGACCCGGACCACACCACTCTCGGCGCTCACGCTGACGTGATCCGCGAAGAGGTAAGGATCCTGCGCAAGCACCGAGAGCATCCTCGCAGCCAGCGCGGCATCTTCGAGCCGCCGCGCCGTCACGACGATCTCGCTCTCGAGTCTTTCGGGCTGCGGCCCGCCCAATACGCTGCCTGAGTAAAGACCTCCGATCAGGGCCGCTCCCGGGATCGCCACCGGGAGCAGCCTCGTCAGTTTACGGATGCCGCGTTGCCACAGCACCCCCTATGACCGTCCCAATTCGCACTCAGAACCGGTAGGTGAGCCCGGTCGAGACCCCCATCGGGTGGCAGCCGCCCCAGGTGGTCGGACCCGCGCTGCTGTAGTCGATGAACGAAGCGTGCGTGGCATCGTGACAGTCGGTCTTGATGCCGTGACCGCCGGCGCCGATGTCGTAGTGAGCATTGCCGCCGTTGATGGTCTCCGCCCAATCGAAGTACCACGTCACCTGCTTGTCGAACTTATGCCAGTACTGAGCGGTGTACATGTTGGCGTGGTTGTCGGTGGACTCCGGATTGTAGTTGTGCTGCCCGCCCGGATCTCCCACCGACCGTCCGGCGTGCGCCCAGCCGACCGCGAAAACGTCCCGGCCGCCAAACAGCGACTGCTGAGCGGCAAACCACATGCCGGTGCGCTGCCGCTCGTTCTGGAACTCCAGCTGCGGGGGCACCTCGCGATGCATGTCCTCGTAGAGGTAATTGAGCGTCAGACCGAAGTCGAACGCATACTGGACGCCGAATTTCATCGCCCACTCGTTCGCCACATCGACGGCCGTGCTATAGGCGGGCGAGCCCGCCGCCGCCGCGCCCGGGTACTCGTTCGCGAAGGTCTGGTAATCCGCCCAGTCCAGAAGATAAGCGTTGGGGCCATTCGCGCCCTGACCGAAGTAGTAGGCGTAGAGCGGGCTGTTGGCGCCGATGCCGTCGCTCGAGCGATTGACGCGCTCATGCAGCTCGTACGCCGCCACCAAGTACAGGCCACCCATCTCGAACTTGAGATCGGCGCTGTAGGCACTGTCGTAACCGCCGTCATCGCAATTCAAGAACAGGTTGCCGCTGCCCGGGTTGTTCGATCCATTGCAATCCGGAGACCCGAGGGACGGCAGATTGTTGTTCGGATCGATCTGCTGGCCGGGTGCCCACGCGACATCAAAGCTGAACCCGCCCATGGTGGGGGAGCTGTAATCGATGACGTGATCCGAGCGCGTCCCGAACTCGACCCGGTTGTCGCCGCCCGTGTTGCCCATGACGACCGCGTAGTTGCCGAGACCCGAGCCGAACGGGTTCAAGCGGTCGGTCGAGGTCTTGTACGGCATATACATCTCGCCGAACCGCAGCCGGCCCCACGCATGATTCTGCAGGCCGATGAATGTGTCGCCGAGACCGATTGCGCCCTGCACCGTATTGGAGGACTTCGTCCAGGTGTTCTGCAATCCAGGCGCCGCCGCCATGTTGATTGAGGTCGACACCTGGTAGATGAAGTTGATATCCGAGTTGCTGATCTTGTGCGAGCCCCGGTAGCCAAAGCTCGATCCGTTGCTCGACATCGCGCCGATCCAGCCGACATTGCCGTAGGGCCCCCCTTTGGGCCCCCCCGGAGGCGCATTCGGACCATAGACGAATCCGCCGTACTGGCCATTCGGCAGGACAATCGGATCATTATGGTAGGCCAGCGGGTTGTAGATGCCCTTGGTGGTCGCATCCAAGGACACGTCGAACGTCCCGTAGAAGCCCTTGAGGAAGCTGTCGAACTTCTTCTCGAGGGGCGTCATCGCCGCCTCTTTTTCCTTTTCCTTGGTCTTCGGCGCGGGCGCCGCGCTCGCGGGAGGTCCGGCCGCCGCGGCCTCGGCTTGCTTCCTCGACAAGCTGTCGAGCTGCTGCTGCAGCTGCTGCATTTGCTGCTGCATCTGCTGCAGCTGCTGCTGGAGCTGCTGCTGCTGCTGCTGAGTACTCTGCGCACGGGCCGCCGCCGAGCACACCAAGGCCGCAGCCAGCATCAGCACCACGGGCTTGGTCCTGAACGAACTCATCATGTTTATTCCCCCAATTTGTACGGGCTCCGGACACCCGAATCATTCGTTTGAATCGACAACCGCGCTCTCCATCGAGGAGTACCCACTGTTGCTTTTACGCAAATCAATTCGCCTGGATTTCTCTTGACTCACAAGCCTCATCGTATCGATCTTGCCACATCAGCGTACGCTCTCCCAGCATCTCGTCACCGCTTCCCTGAATCCACTTCCCCTCGCACGTCACTCCTCGATCAACCGGGAATGAGCCCGGCGCCGCGCGCCCAGCGAAACTTCGCGCCGAGTACCGCCACCGGGATTTCCGTGGAATACGCATAAGCCGGAATCCCATGCTGATAGAGATACTCGGCGGCCTCCTCAACCTCGATGTCCCCGGCGAGCGAGGCAACCACGGGCTTCTCGATGCCCTTCGCGCGCATCTCGCCGACGACCTCGACCATCAGGCGCGCAAACACCATCGGAGGGGTGATGATCGTGTGCCAGTAGCCGAGGATGAGCGCGTGAATGCGCGGATCCTCGAGACCCAGACGCACCGTGTTCTGATAGGTCGACGGCGGCTCGCCGCCCGTGATGTCGACCGGATTGCCGGCGGCTCCGAACGGGGGAATGAACTTGCGGAACGCGGCATCGAGATCGGGTGGCATCGCCATGAGCGAGAGCCCATTGTCGACGCAGGCATCGGAGAGCAGGACGCCCGAGCCCCCGGCGCCGGTGATGATGACGACGTTGTTGCCTTTCGGCGTCGGCATCACGGGAACGCCGCGGGCGAAGTCGAGGAGCTCCCGCAGGGAGCGCGCCCGTATCACGCCCGACTGCTTGAACACATCCTCATAGATCTTGTCGTTGCCCGCGAGCGCGCCGGTGTGCGAGCTCGCCGCTCGAGCACCCAAGCTCGTGCGACCCGCCTTGAGCACGACCACCGGCTTCTTCTTCGATACCCGCCGCGCCATCTCGGCGAAGGCGCGTCCGTCCTTCAGATCCTCGCAATGCTGCGCGATGATCTGCGTGTTCTCGTCCTGCTCGAAGAAAGCGAGCAGATCATCCTCGTCGATGTCGGACTTGTTGCCGAGCCCGACGATCGCCGAGACGCCCATCTTGGCCGAGCGCGAGAAGCCGATGATCGCCATGCCGATGCCGCCTGACTGTGAGGAGAGGGCCGCCTTGCCCTTGACGTCGTAGGCGGTGCAGAAGGTGGCGCACAGATTGCTCGGGGTGTAATAGAAGCCGTAGATGTTCGGCCCCATCAGACGCACGCCGTACTTGCGGCCGATCTCGATCAGCTCCTGCTGACCGGCGACGTTGCCGGTCTCGGCGAAACCCGAGGGAATGAGGATTGCACCCGTGATCTTCTTCTCGCCCACCTCGACGAGCGCCTGCGCCACGAACTTCGCCGGAATCGCGAATACCGCGATGTCGATGTCGCCCGGCACGTCCTTGACGCTCTTATAGGCCTTCTTGCCGAGGATGGACTCGGCGTTCGGGTGGATCGGATAGATCTCGCCCTGATAGCCGCCGTTGATGAGGTTCCTCATCACCGAGTTGCCGATCTTGCCGTTCTCGGCCGATGCACCGATCACCGCGACTGCCCGCGGGCGCATGATGCGGTTCATCTGCGCAACGATGCGCTCGGTGGGAATGCGCTCGCGTGCCGGTGGCGGAGAGAAATTGAGCACGATGCGCACGTCCGCCGCGGTGGCGCCGCGCTCGTCGGCAAACACCGGATTGAGGTCGAGCTCGGAGATCTCGGGAAAATCGGCAACCAACCTCGATACGCGCTCGATCATGCCCGCAAGCGCCGTCCGATCCACGGGCTTCGCGCCGCGCACGCCCTTGAGGATCTCGGCCGCTGCGATGCCATCGAGCATCGACTCCGCCTCCTCGCGTGTGGCCGGCGCCAGTCTGAAGGTGATGTCCTTCAGGACCTCGACGAGGATGCCGCCGAGACCGAAGGCGACGAGCTTGCCGAAAGCCGGGTCGGTGACCGCGCCGATGATGACCTCCTGGCCGCCCATCAGCATCTGCTGCACCTGGACACCGTGAATCTCAGCGTTGGCGTCGTACTTGCGGGCGTTGGCGAGGATCTGGGAATAGGCCTCGCGGGCCTGCTCGGCGCTCTTCACGCCCACGACGACGCCGCCCGCCTCGGTCTTGTGCAGGATCTGCGGGGAGACGATCTTCATGACGACGGGAAAGCCCATCCGGGCCGCGAGTGAGGACGCCTCCTCCGCGCTCCGCGCCAGGCCCTCTTTCGGGACCGTGATGCCGTACGCCTCGCACACCTCGCGCGCCTCGGGCGCGGTGAGCGAGGTGCGGCCGGCGGCCTTGGCTGAATCGAGTATTCGACGAACCGTGCTCTGCTCGGACATTGGATCAGCTCCTCACGTCGGAGCAGCAAAACTCGGGTGTCGGCACAGGCATCAAATCACCTTCTTCGAGCGCAACTCGCGGAGCTCCTCCGCGGTGAAGCCGAGCTCGCCGAGCACCTCATCGGTGTGCTCGCCGAGCAGAGGCGAGCGCTTCACCTCGGTGGGGCTGTCGCTCATTTTGATGGGATTGCCGACGGTCAAGTATTTGCCGCGTTTCGGATGATCGACTTCCACCACGGTGCCGGTTGCGCGCAATGAGGGCTCCCGCGCGAGCTCCTCCATCGACAGAATCGGTCCACAGGGAATGTCGTGCTGGTTGAGCAGATCCATCGCCTCGAACTTGGTCTTGGTGATGGTCCACTTCTCGACCGCCGCGAATACCTCCTTGAGGCGCGGCAAGCGCGCGTCGGGGGTCGCATAGTTCGGATCGGTGATCCATTCTTCCTTGCCGATGACGTTGCAGATCGCCTTCCACACGGGCGCCTGCGCAATGAAATAGAGATAGGAATTGGGATCGCTCTCCCAGCCCTTGCACTTCACGATCGTGCCGGGCTGCCCACCGCCCGAGGCATTGCCGGCGCGCGGCGTCGCGCTGCCGAACTTGCCGTTCGGATACTGCGGGTATTCCTTCATGACGCCGGTGCGCTCGAGGCGTTGCTGATCGCGCAGTTTCACCCGGCACAGGTTCAGCACCCCGTCCTGCATGGCCGCGAGCACCCGCTGCCCTCGCCCCGTGCGGTTGCGCTGATAGAGCGCCGTGACGATGCCGAGCGCGAGATGCAAGCCCGTGCCGCTGTCGCCGATCTGCGCGCCCGTGACGAGCGGTGGGCCGTCGTCGAAGCCGGTGGTCGAGGCCGAACCGCCCGCGCACTGCGCGACGTTCTCGTAGACCTTGCAATCCTCGTAAGGACCGGGTCCGAAGCCTTTCACCGAGGCCATGATCATGCCCGGATTGAGCTCCTGGATGCGCTCCCAGCCGAAGCCCATCCGATCGAGCGCGCCGGGCGCGAAATTCTCGACCAGCACGTCGCAGTGCTTGACGAGGCGCTCGAGCACGCGCTTGCCCGCATCGCTCTTGGTATCGAGCGTCACCGAACGCTTGTTGTGATTGAGCATCGTGAAGTACAGGCTGTCGACATCCGGGATGTCGCGCAGCTGCTCGCGGGTGATGTCGCCCGCACCCGCCTTCTCGATCTTGATGACGTCCGCGCCGAACCACGCCAGCAGCTGCGTGCAGGTGGGGCCCGACTGCACGTGCGTGAAATCGAGTATTCGAACTCCGTCCAGTGCCTTACCCATGATCGCTCACCGTATATGAATACTTCGCCGACGCTCTCACCGTCGATTACTTGTACATCGTCTGATTCTTCGTACCCGGTGCATACTCGCGGGGATCGACCCAGATATTGACCACGGCGCAACGGCGCAGCTTCGCCACCGATTCGCGCGCGCGCGCCAGCGCAGGGGCGATCTGCGAGGGGTCGCGCACCTCTTCGCCATACCCGCCGAGCATCTCGGCAAACTTGCCGAACGGCACATCGCCGAGAAGGTTGCCGACGTTGCCGCGCTGCTCGCCGTACTTCGCGAGCTGGCCATAGCGGATCTGATTCATCGCCGAGTTGTTGCCGATGACCGCGAGATAGGGGACGCCGAAACGGTTCGCGGTCTCCATGTCGAAGGCGGTCATGCCGAACGACCCGTCGCCGTAGTAGCAGAGCACCTCCTTCGAGGGATTGGCGAGCCCTGCGGCGATCGCAAAGCCCGTGCCGACGCCGAGCGAGCCGAGCGCACCCGGGTCCATCCACTGCCCCGGCCGCCGCGGCCTGACGGCCTGCGCGGAAATCGTAACGACGTCACCGCCGTCGCCGATGTAGATCGTGTTGTCGCGCAAAAATTCGTTGAGCTCGTGGGCCACACGATACGGATGGATGGGAACGCTGTTCGATTTGAAGAGCGGCATCAGCTTCTCGGTCGCGCTCGCCTCGGCATCGCCCAGCTGTTTGAGCCACTGCTGGCGCAACTGACGCTTGTCTGCCTTGATGCGGCCGGAGGCCGCCTGCAGCACCGCACCGAGGACCGCCCCCGGATGCCCGACGATCCCCAGGTCGATGTCGCGATTCTTGCCGACCGTGCGGTAATCCATGTCGATCTGCACGAGCTTCAGGTCCTTGCTGATACGCCGACCGTAGCCCATGCGAAAATCGAACGGGGTGCCGACGATGACCAGCACATCGGCATTCGCAAATGCCTGCGAGCGCGTGCGATCGAAATGATGCGGATCGCCGGGCGGTAGGAGGCCGCGGCTCGCGCCATTGAAGTACCCGGGAATATCGAGGCCGCGCAGCAACGCGATCGCCTCCTCCTGGCCGCGCGCCGTCCACACCTGCTGACCGTACAGAATCGCGGGACGCTCCGAGTTCACGAGCAGGTCGGCGAGCTTCTCGACGTCGCGCAGATCGCCGGGCGAGCGCGTGGATGCTCGATACTTGCCGGGCTGCGGAATCACCGCCTTTGCGATATCGATCTCGCGGTCGAGCACGTCGCGCGGAATCTCGAGATAGGCGGGACCCGGCGCGCCGTTGAACGCCTCACGGGCTGCCATCGCCACCATGTCGGCAACGCGCTCGGTGGCGGGCACCGTCGCTGCGAACTTGGTGATCGGGCTCATCATGTCGACGTGCGGCAGATCCTGGAGCGAGCCCATTTTGTGCTGTGTGAGCGCCCCCTGACCGCCGATGTGCAGCACCGGGCTCTCGGAGCGGAAGGCGGTGGCGATGCCGGTGACCGCATTGGTGCAACCGGGTCCCGCCGTGGTGACGACACACCCGAGCTTGCCTGTCTGGCGCGCATAGCCGTCCGCGGCGTGCGCGGCAACCTGCTCGTGCCTCACGTCGATGATGCGGATGCCCTCATCGACGCAGCCGTCGTAGATATCGATGATGTGGCCGCCGCACAGCGTGAAGATCGTGTCGACGCCCTCGTTCTTCAAAGCTTTGGCAACGAGATGTCCTCCCGACACCACGCTCGCATCCCGGGTCTTTCGCTGCAGCGTGTCCTCGGCGGTGGTCGACTTGGGGGGTGAAGGGGTTACGGTAGCCATGATCTCTCCAGTGTGAAGCGGTCCAGGGCGCCCCCAATCGGGGGCGCCCCGACCGCCGTGTGATTTAAGCCGCAGGGGTCGGGTAGCGCTCGCGTGTGAGCTGGAAGTGCTTCGCGCGCATCGGCCTGAGCACGAACAGCGCCATCAGACCCGCAATGATGTTGAAGGTCATGAAGATCACGAAGATCCTGTTCCAGCCGTTCACCTTGGCGATGCCGGTGAAAACCGATACGAACAGCGCGCCGGCGCCCTTCGCGGTGTACAGCATGCCGGCGTTTGCGGCCGCGAACTTCGAGCCGAACGTATCCCCTTGAGTTGCGGGGAACAGGCTGAAGATCTCGCCATAGACGCCGAAGTAAAGCGCGCTCACGAGCACGAACGTGGCCGGATTGGTTCCCGACTGACTGAGGCCGTAGAGCGCTCCGGCACCGATGAAGAACGCGAGCGCCATCGTGTACTCGCGACCGATCTGATCGGACAGCCAGCCGAAGAAGGGCCGGCCGACGCCGTCGAAGATCCGGTTCATCGCGAGCGCGAACGGCAGTGCCGCCATCGTGATGCCAAGCAGGTCAACGGAGGTCTTCGCGATCTTCCAGTCCTTCGCGATCGGCGCCATCGAGGCCGCCATCGTCAGGCCCCCCATGGCGATCAGCAGGAACATGATGTAGAGCACGTAGAACACCGGGCTCTTGAGCACCTCGCTCGGCCGATAGCTGTGAGTCGTGGTGTTGGGCTTGGGCGCCTGGGCGAGCACGCTCGGCGGCGGCACCAGAAGCAGCCACGCCAGCACGAACACGATCGCGCCTTGAATCAGACCGAAGGTCAGAAAAGCGTGCTGATAGCCGTTGGCCTCGATCGATTTGGAGATCGGGATGATCGTGAAGGCGGCGCCGGCGCCGAAGCCCGAGGCCGTGAGACCCGCCGCGATGCCGCGACGACCCGGAAACCACTTCAGAGCATTCCCGACGCAGGTGCCGTACACGCAGCCCGTGCCGATGCCGCCGAGAATCTGGCCGAAGTAGAGCATCGAGAGCGTCTCGGCTCCGGCGTTCACCGCCCAGGCAATTCCTACCAGTACGCCGCCCCCCAGCACCACCCACTTTGGCCCGAAGCGATCGACGAGATATCCCTCGACCGGCACGAGCCAGGTCTCGATGGCAACGAACAGTGTGAATGCGAACTGGATCGCCGGGCGCCCCCAGTGATACTTCGCATCCATCGGATCGACGAACAAGGTCCAGCCGTACTGCAGATTGGCGACGCACGCCATGCAAATGATGCCGATGATCAATTGGATCCAGGGATTGGCGAGTAGCGATCCCGATTGAGTGACAGGTGGGGCCGATGTGGCCGGGGCCGTAGCGCTCATGCTCTTCTCTCCTAGTTGGTTCGAATCGAGATTGGAGTTATCTGAACCTGAGACGGAGAGAAGGACTGCCTACGATGAGCTGCTGCGATCTGCGCTGCACGCCGTGTCTGCGCGACGGCGCCACGAGCTGATCGGATGCAAGTGATGAAGCGCAACCCAACCCCCCCAAGACCATCTAATCGACGCTTTCTGCAAACTGGTATTTTTCTTGTTGGTATACCATATATGATCGAAATGGAGCGAGCAACCTGCTGAATGATGCCCGAGCCGCCGGGCGTTCGTGCCGGCGAGCGCCTCGTTCAAGCTCCCGCTCTCGCAGCGCTGACGAGCCGATCCGGACTCCGACACAACCTGCGATCGCGTATCTCACGCAACCGCTTGATTTTAAATAGGGACGAGTCACGGCGGGACTGAGAATTGCCACCTGATAGGCAAAACCCTCAACGCATGGAGCGACCACCGATTCGATTTAGTAATATATCTGGCAGCGGAGCGTGGAATCCTTCGGTTGAGGTTTGATCACGAAGCGGCTCGAAGCGGTCCGAGCCATCGATCCGCTGTGGCGGATCGCCGGAGAAAGAGGGAAATTCTTTTGAGCACCATCGCCAAACTGGTCCAGGGCGCGACGCTGCCCGCGGCGCCTCTTCCACTGGGGCCCCTGAACGCAAAGAGCCTGCGAGATCAGGCCTACGTCCTCTTGAAGAACGCCATCGCCGACATGGACATCTACGACCCGCGACAGGAGCTGCGGCTCGATGAGCGGCAGCTCACCTCCGCGCTCGGGGTGAGCCGCACACCCATCCGCGAGGCACTCTCGCTTCTCGAGCAGGAGGGATTCATCAAGACCCTTCCGCGTCGGGGGATCTACATTATCCGCAAGTCAAAGCGCGAGATCATCGAGATGATCCAGATGTGGGCCGCCCTCGAGTCGATGGCAGCGCGCCTCGCGACGCTGCACGCCTCCGATTCGGACATCGCGCAGCTGCGCCATTTGTTCGACGAGTTTCAGAACTCGCCCCCTTCCGAGCATCTGTGCGAGTACTCGGACGCAAACATCGCCTTTCATACCGCGGTGATTGCCCTGGGTAAATCGCAGACCATCATCGAGGCAACGCGCAATCTCATGATCCACGTGCGCGCCATCCGCCGGGCGACGATTGCCCAGGCAGACCGCGCCGCGCGCTCGATCATCGATCATCTGAAGATCATCGAGGCGCTCGAGCGGCGCGACACCGAGCTCGCCGAGCGGCTGTGCCGGCAGCACACGCTCGATCTCGCCGCCCATGTGGATCGCTACTGCGACTTTCTCGGCTGAGCGGCGCCGCTCTTAGATCCCCACTCGCCGAGCGTGATCCACCGCCCGCCCCTCCGCTCGAGCACCCGCTCGCGCGGCGGCGCCTCGAGCTGATCCAGATTGGGCGCGATCACGGCGAGCGCTGAGCGCACCTCGGCGTCGCGACGCGCCTGCTCGAGTACGTTGCGCTCGACCCGGCCGCGCGTGCCCGCTTCGAGCTCGAGGTAGACCTCGCCGCTGCGCTGCTCGGCGAAGCGGGCACAGCGAAAGCTGCGCATGCAGCGCTTGAGGAAGCCCACGTTGCGGTCCGCGGCGAGCACGGCGGCATCCGGGTACAGCTCTTCCGGCGAGGTCGCCTTCACAGAGACCCGGGCGTAGCGCTCGATGTCGAGCATGCGGCCAACGTCGAGCACATTGATCGTATCGTTGTCGCCGAAGGCGACCGTGCGCGGCGCAGCCCCGAGAGGCACCGTGTTGTCGAGGAACTCGAAGCGCAGGCGCTTGTCGCCGCGGCGGATCCAGGTGAAGAACACACTGGGAATGCCGGCGTAAGCCTCGACCGCATGCGCGAGCGTGTCGTCGACGGCCTTGTAGCGTCCCACCTCCAGGCCGCGCGTCCAAGCGCGCTCGACGAGGAGCTCGGGCGGCGTGATCACGAAGAACAGGAACACGGTCTCGCCAAAGCGCGTGAGGAAGTTGCTTCCGGCCTCGTCCGAATCCGGGGCAAAGCTGTCGAAGCGAAACCGATCGATGAGCAGATGCGTCATGCCGCCGTTGCGATACTTGTGCGCCATGTAGCGATCGAGCTTGTGATCGATGATCTGTAGCTCATCGGCGGTGAAAGCGCCTGCATACTTGTACGCGCCGCCGAGCGATGAGTAATCGAGCAGCTGCTTGCGCCAGATATCCGGGCTGATGAGTGCGAAATCGCGCCACTCGACGCCGATTTGCGCGGCGAGCTGCTTGTGCAGCGGCCGCAGCGTGCTCTTGCCCGAGGCCGAGGGTCCCTTGGTGTTGATGACGACGGGCCGCTCCTGCGGCGGCAGCACGCCATAGCCCTCCTCGTGTGCGGCCTGGGCGAGCAGCGGCTCGATCGCCTTGCCGATCGCATCGCCGGCAAATTCGTTCGCGACCAGATCACGCACCAGCGCGAGCACCAGATCATGGGTGCCCCAGGGCGCCCCGTGCGCGGCGAACAGCGCCGCCAGGACGCGCCCGAGCTTCTGATACACCTGCCGCGCAAGCGGATCGGCGCTGC
>Ga0070734_10002471_pt1 | contig 22242 bp, 8 predicted proteins | sample Coa_R1_8_FD_66444 | JGI IMG/M metagenome (GOLD analysis project Ga0070734, IMG submission 66444) | Surface soil microbial communities from Centralia Pennsylvania, which are recovering from an underground coalmine fire - Coalmine... | ecosystem: Environmental > Terrestrial > Soil > Unclassified ...
GGATGCGGTGAAACGCCTGCGGGCCTTCAAGCCGGACCTGGTCGGCGTTTCCATGGGCTTCGATACCTATGAGAAGGACCCCCTCACCCAGTTCGGCCTGGCGCGCAAGGACTACCGCAAAATGGGCCAGTGGCTGGCGCAAGCCGGCTTCCCGGTTTTTGCCCTGCTGGAGGGCGGATACCACGACGACCTGCCGCTTTTGATCGAGGAATTCCTCGCCGGCTGGGCGGGATAAGAATGAAAAGCCCCGTTATTACCCTGCTCACCGATTTCGGCACCAGCGACCCCTTCGTGGGGGTGATGAAGGGCGTGATGCTTTCCATCTGTCCCCAGGCCCGGTTGGTGGACCTGTCCCATGAAGTGCCTCCCCAATCGGTGACGGCGGGCGCTTACTTATTGAAAACATCCATCGACTACTTTCCAAAGGGTACGGTGCATTTGGCGGTCGTGGACCCCGGCGTGGGAAGTTCCCGCAAGGCGGTGGCCCTCAAGAGCAAGGGCCATTTCTTCGTCGGGCCGGACAACGGCCTTTTCCCGGCGGCCCTGAAACATTGGGGAATGGAACAAGTGGTGGAGCTGACGGAAAAAAAGTACCGGCTGCCCAACCCCAGCGCCACCTTCCACGGCCGGGACATCTTCGCGCCCGCCGCCGCCCACCTGGCCGGGGGGGTTCCCTTGGCCCGGCTGGGCACGAAACAAAACAACTGGATTTGGCGGGAGATCCCCAAGGCCTTCAAGGGGGTCCAGGGCTGGACGGGCCAGGTGTTGTGGGTGGACCACTTCGGCAACCTCATCACCAACCTCGAAGCCAGGCACCTGCCCAAGGCTTTCCGGCTCAAGATCGGCAAGGCGGTGATCCTGAACCTGGCCACCCATTACGCCCAGGCCAAGAAGGGGACGGTGATGGCCCTGGTGGGTTCGTCGGGGAATTTGGAAATTTCAGTGAACGGCGGCAACGCCGCCCAGAAACTGGGTGCGGGGATCGGCGCGACCGTTACTTTGGCCTAGGTTTTTTGGCCCAATGGGCCGCCCAATTTTTTTCATCCCCGCCCTTTTTCAGGATCCTGAAAACCGCACCGTGGACCTTCCCGTTGCTGGCCAGGGCGTTCTCGGCCATCAGGTCGAAGGGTTTGCCGGTGATGTCGGTCACCTTGCCGCCCGCCTCCTCCACCATCAAGACCCCCGCGGCCATGTCCCAGGCCTGGATGCCCCTCTCCCAGAAGCCGTCGAAGCGCCCCGCGGCCACATAGGCCAGGTTCATGGCCGCCGAACCGTCGCGGCGGACGCCCTGGGCTTTCAGGACGAATTGCCGGAAGTTGTCCAGGTTGTAGTGGGTCTCCCGCACGGCGTAGGCGAAACCGGTGGAGAGCAGGCTTTCGTCCAAGGTTTTGGTGGCGGAGACGGCCAGCCGGCGCCCGTTCAGGAAAGCCCCCCGTCCCTTTTCGGCGGTGAAGCATTCGTCGCGAAGGGCGTCGTAAATGACCCCCACCAGGGGCGTGCCTTTGCGGACCAGGGCGATGGAGCAGCAAAAGAAGGGATAGGCGTGGGCATAGTTGGTGGTGCCGTCCAGGGGGTCCACCAGCCAGGTGAAATCGGACTGGCCCCTGTCCCGGCCGCTTTCTTCCCCCCAAAAGTTGTGGGTGGGGAAGGCGCGGCGCAAAAGGGAAAGGGCGGCCTTTTCGCACTGCTGGTCCACTTCCGTGACCAGGTTGAGCTTGTTCTTCGACTTGTAGCGGATGTTGCGGACCCGGCCGTAGTGTTTTTTATGGATTTGGCCCGCTTTCCGGGCGGCCTGGAGCGCGGTTTTCAGGTAGGGGTTCATGAATTCCTTAAATTCACAATATTTCGGCGGATTTTAACAGGTTCAAAGGTCTTAAAGTCATGAAACGATCGGGGATTTTGTGGAAGTTAAATCAAGAGGAAGGCCGTCACGAAAAACTTGTCTTTTACCCAAAAAGGGGTAAGTTATCGCAGCAAGGAAAACAGATAACCTTTAGGGTTTTCCTGCTTTGCCGGGGTTTTGAGCCGCAGCCGGCTTCCCACATCTAAACGCTAAATCCAAACTTGATGACTCCTTGATTCACCTATCCGCCAGGAGGATTGTGATGACCTTTTCCAAGAAAATCGTTTCTTCTATCCCGACTTGGGGGGTGGGCAAAATCCTCCGGGGATTAGTTCTGCTGGCGGTGACCGCCAGTGTGGCGTCCGCCGTTCCGGTCGCGAACGTTTGGACAGGAGCCACGAACGACTGGAACACCCCCGGCAACTGGGGATTGGGTTTGGTTCCCCAAAGCAATGGGGACATCGCCACCTTCGATGTACTGGGCCAAAGCACCGTCAACTTGAGCGGTAACGTCAACCTGGATTCCATTGTTTTCAACCCGGGGGCCCAGGCCTACAACATCAATACAGGCGCCAACTCCTTGTTCCTCTTTGGATTGGGCTTTTCCAACGCCGCAGGCCAGACCTTCAACGTCAACGGCGGGAACCTAGGGTTTTTCGGGACCTCCACCGCGGGCCAGGCCAATATCGCCTCCACCAGTAATGGCTACATTTATTTTACGGACAGCTCGACGGCGGGCAATTCGGTGGTCACGACGGGCAATGGGGCCCGTACTTTTTTCTACTCGAACGCCACTCCCGGTGACTCCCAGTTGATCGCCAACGGCACGGGTTACGTGGATTTCAGCGACAGCAACGCCTCGCTCGTCGCGGGCACCGCCGTAACGGTGGGTTCCATCGGCGGGTCGGGCAGCTTCTACCTGGGCCAGGTCAACCTGGTAACGGGCGCGGACAACCAGTCCACGGCCCTATCGGGCATCCTTTCCGACGGCGGTGACAGCGGCTACACCGGCGCCTCCCTGACCAAGATCGGCACAGGCACGCTCACCTTGACCGGTTCCAACACCTACACGGGCGGCACCGAAATCGACGGCGGCATCGTGAACGTCAGCAACAACAGCAACCTGGGCCTGAGCGGCCAATTGACCCTCAACGGGGGAACCCTGCAGGCCGGAAGCAACTTCCTTATCCTGAATCAAAACATCACCCTCGGGACCAACGGTGGGACCATCGACACCAACGGCAACCTGATGGCCGATATTGGATCCGTATCCGGCACGGGGGATTTTTCCGTTATGGGGGGCGGCGCATTATTCCTGCCCGGCAGCTTTGCCGGCAATACGGGTGCTTCGGATTCCCTATCCTGCAACAACTTGAACGTCACCAACAGCGGACTTGAATTATCCGGGATTTCGGGAACGACCAACGGGGGGGACGGCGGCAACGGGACGATCAACGCCGCCGGCCTGATGACCGTGGACCCGAGCCTGGTGGCCGTCCTTGGCGGCGCCGGGACGGATAACAACGGGGGTGACGGCGGAGCGGGTGGTGCGGCGGCGGCCACCGTGGGAGGCTTGAATGTCACCGGTTCGGGAGTTTCCATTGCGGGCGGCAACGGCGGCAATGCCATCGGTGTCAGCGGCAACGGTGGGGCAGGCGGGTTAGCTTCCCTTTCCGTGGGGGGGCAAGTCTTGGCGGATTCCAGCGCCATTTCCGTTATCGGCGGTAATGGCGGTAATTCGGATTACGGAAACGGCAGCAACGGCGGGGCTGCGGCGGTTTCTGTCCATGCGGACTTTTCTCTGACGGCCTACAGCAGTTACGGACTCCTGAATCTAACGGGCGGCAACGGCGGCAGCCTCAATTGGAACGGCATTGACGGCCTGGGAGGCAACGGCGGCGCGGCCACCCTGTTGGTTTCGGGCGGGTTTTTGGCGGATTCCACCAGCACCATCGTCCGGGGCGGCAACGCGGGAAGCGGTTTCGGGCTTACCGGGCAGACCGAAGGCTCGGGGGGCGACGCTTTTGCTTCTTTCGGAAGCCTCTCGGTCCTTTCCGACACCTACCATTACAACAGTACGGGCAATCCGGCTTCCCTCCAAATCCAGGGCGGCACGGGCGGCGTGGACGACCCCAACTTCGACGGTTCGGATGGCAATGGCGGCAATGGCGGCAAGGCGACCCTTCTTTCGTCCGGCCCGGCTTCCATCGAATCCGGCTTCGTTTCCGTGGGCGGGGGGCAGGGCGGCAATTCGGATTCGGCCATCGGCGGCAACGGCGGAAGCGCCTTTATGTCCGTGGGTTCCTTGGCGGTGGATTCGGCTTACGGCACTTCCTCGGTCAGCATCGCGGGCGGTGAGGCGGGCTATTCGAAAGGTGATTTCTTTTTCGGTGTGGGCGGCAACGGAGGCGGCGCAACCCTGGTTTCCACCGGCAGCCTTTCAGGTGATTCCACCAGCCTCTATGTCCTCGGGGGGAACGGCCAATACGGCGCAGGCGACACAGGCATGACCGAAGGCGCGGGTGGGGACGCTTTCGTTTCGGTGGGGAGCCTGGCCCTTACTTCCGGGAACTACTACAGCAGTGCCAATGGCGAGCCTTCCTATTTCGAAATCTATGGCGGAGCAGGCGCCTACGATTACGGCCAGGGCAACGGCGGCAACGGCGGCAACGCCTTTTTCCAGTCGGCGGGACCGGTTTCCTTGGACTCGGCCGGATTGGACATCGAGGCCGGTGCCGGCGGTTATTCGGATTCGGCCAACGGCGGGAACGGCGGATACGGCATCCTTTCAACGGCTTCGGGCCTGACCGTGACCTCAAACTATATCCCGACGCGGTTGTACATTTACGGCGGTGTGGGGGGGTACAACGACGACACGGTTCCAGGCGTAAGCGGCAAGGGCGGAGCGGCCACCCTTTCGGTCGCCGGCGCGGTCTCCATCGATTCCTCAAACAGTGTTTATGTGGACGGCGGAAGCGGCAATTACGGCTACGGCTCGGCGGGCATGACCCAGGGAACGGGCGGTGATGCCTACGCCTCCCTGGGGAGCCTGGCCCTGACTTCCAACAACTATTACAACGGGAATAGGAACGGCAATTATTCCTACTTTGAAGTGGGCGGTACCACGGGCGGCAACGATTACGGCCAAGGCAACGGCGGAAACGGAGGAAACGGGTTCTTCCTCAGCTCAGGCGCCGTCTCTCTGGATTCCAGCGAACTGAACGTCTACGGCGGCGGCGGCGGATATACTTATTACGGCGGCAATTCGGGGAACGGCGGCAACGCCTGGACCTCCATCGGCGGGTCCTTGAACGTCGCGTCCACTTACAACACTTCCGATTTCTACGTGAACGGCGGCGGCGACGGTTATGTCTATAACTTAGGCGGCGCGAACGGTGTGGGCGGCAATGGGGGCGGTACGGGCCTGATCGTGGACGGGGCGGTTTCAGTGGACTCCAGCCGCATTGAGTGGGAAGCCGGAAGTTCCTCGAACGGAAACGGGACGGTGGGCGTGACCGAAGGCTCGGGCGGTGACGCCTGGGTTTCGGTGGGCAGCCTGAGCGTGGCCTCTGAGAATTATTACAACGGCCTCGGGCACGGCCAATACACCGACATCTACCTTTACGGCGGTTCGGGCGGGAGCGATTCCGACCTGGGGGCGGGCGGCAACGGCGGCGGCGCGACCCTGCTTTCGGCCGGCGGGGTTTCCATCGACTCCTCCGAATTGCAACTCGAGGGCGGAAGCGCGGGATCGGCCAATGGGGCCAACGGCGGAAGCGGCGGGAACGGCTTGCTGGCCACCAACTCGAACTTCACCCTCACTTCCACCTACAATACCGGCGACTTGTACCTTTACAGCGGAAACGGGGGCTCCAACAGCGGCAACAACGGTTCGGGCCTGGGCGGCGGCAGCGGCTCGGCCGGGCTTTGGGTTTCGGGCGCGGTCTCGGTGGATTCGGCTTACGCGGACGTGGACGCCTATTCGGCGGGCAGCGGCTACGGCACCGCGGGCGTGACCGAGGGTTCGGGCGGAAGCGGCTGGGTTTCGGCGGGAAGCTTCACCCTGACTTCCAACAACTATTACAACGGCAGCCAAAACGGCCAATACAGCGATTTTTACATCTACGGCGGTTCGGGCGGGAGTGACTCCAACCTGGGGGTGGGCGGCAACGGCGGCGGCGCAACCCTTCTTTCCGCGGGCGCGGTCTCCATCGATTCCGCCTACTTGGATATCGATCCGAGTTCGGGCGGGAATTCCGCCGGCGGGAACGGCGGCAACGGCGGGAACGGCTTGTTGGCGGTGAATTCAGGGTTCAACCTGACCTCCACCTATTCCACCGGCGAACTTTATATTTACGGGGGTAACGGGGGGGTCAATACCGATTCCAATGGCCTGGGCCTGGGCGGCAGCGGCGGTTCCGCCGGCCTTTGGGTTTCAGGACCTGCTTCGATGGATTCCAGCTATACGGAAATCTACGCCTATTCGGCCGGAAGCGGCTACACCGGCGCGGGCGTCACGGAGAACGCGGGCGGCACCGGTTGGGTTTCGGTGGGCAGCCTCACCTTGACCTCCAATAACTATTACCAGACCTACTACGACCCCGTCATCCTCCGCGGCAATCCGGTCACCGGCGTGGGCGAGTACAACGAATTTTACATTTATGGCGGTACGGGCGGGAGCGATCACGGCTCGGGCAACGGCGGGGCCGGCGGCAACGCGGTGCTCTTGTCCTCGGGGGGTGTCTCGATCGACTCCGCCGAAATTTACGCCTATTCGGGTTACGGCGGGACTTCCTATGGCGGCAACGGCGGCAACGGCGGCTATGTTTTGGCGCTCATGCCCAACCTGACCGTGACCTCCACCTACAATACCGGCGAATTTTACCTCGAAGGCTACTACGGCGGATACAACAACGGAAACCAGCCGGGTGTCAGCGGCAACGGCGGCGCGGCGACCCTTTTGGTCTCGGGCGCGGTTTCACTCGACTCCTCCTATGCCGAAATTTACGGAGGCGGGGGATATTACGGCTACGGCTCGGCCGGCATGACCGAGGGTTCGGGCGGGGACGGCTTTGTCACCCTGGGCAGCCTGACCCTAACTTCCGACGCCTACAGCCATCCCATCACCATCAACGGCCAGCCGGTTTCGACCAATGGACATCCCGTCACCGCGGGTAGCAACGCTTATTTTGAGGTGGGGGGCGGTTCGGGCGCTTACGATAATGCCGCGGGCGTCGGGGGGAACGGCGGCAACGGCTATTTCACCACCACGACCGCCCGCCTCGATAACTCTGAGTTGTATGTTTACGGCGGCAGCGGTGGTTCCAGCGGTTCGACAGGTACGGCGCCCACGCTTAATGTCTCCTCGGGCGATTCCAACAACAATTACACGGCCGGCAACGGGTCCAACAGTGTTGCGGCAACGCTGGGAGGCAACGGCGGAAACGCCTTCGTCTCATTGGATTCCACTGATCTTTCCAATGACGGCGGCCTTTACTTTGACCCCGGGACAGGCGGGAGCGGCGGAAACGCGGGCTCCGGCGGTTATTTGCAGTCCAGCACCTATGTCACCAACGAAGTCTTGACGGCCGGGAACGGCGGGAACACCAACCTGGGTGGCACGGGGGGCCAGGGAGGAAACTTGCTGGCTTCCATCGGTCCGGTCCAAATGAGCAATTCCGCTTACCTCGACCTCTACAGCGGCTCGGGTGGATCGGGTGGCAGTGCGGGCATAGCATCAGGGATCACTGATGATTGGTATGGATCTTCCCTGACCGTGACGGGCGGGACGGGCGGCGACAACAACACTGGCGGTCTGGGCGGCGCGGGCGGCGGAGCCTCGGTCTCCATCGCCTCGGTCTCCCTCGACACCAGTTCCAATTTTTATTTCGAGGGCAGTTCGGGCGGTTCGGGCGGTTCGGCCGGTGACGGCGGCACGGCCCAGCTCGGTTATTACGGACAAACGGTCACCTTGACGGGCGGCAACGGCGGCGACGGAAACACGGGTGGGATCGGCGGTACGGGAAGCGCCGTGACGCTAGCCCTCGGCGCCCTCTCCTTCAACCATTCCACCTACGGCTATTTCTACGGCGGTTCAGGCGGCGCGGGCGGCGACGCAGGCACGGGTGGCGGGGCTTATGCGGGCGGGGCCTGCACTTTCGTCACGGCCCAAGGCGGCAACGGCGGAAACAACAACACCGGCGGGTTGGGAGGCAACGGCGGGGATTTGGACTTGAACGCCGGTCCGGTCACCTTCCTCAACGGCGCCTACGCTTATTTTGAGGCCGGCTCCGGCGGTTCGGGCGGGGAAGCGGGTTCGGGGCAATACGCTTCGGTCCAATCTTACGCTGACGTACCTTATTACGACTACACCTCCTCGTCCGTCACGGCCCTGGGAGGCAACGGCGGGAACGACAATACCGGCGGTAAAGGCGGCAACGGCGGCAATGCCAATATGGCCTTTGGCGCCGTGACCATGTCAGGCTCCTACTTCTACGAATACGGCGGTTCAGGCGGCTCAGGCGGGGCTGCGGGCCAAGGAAACGGCTCATCAGTGAATGGAGCCCTGAACTCCAACGCCCTCAACGGCGTCGCCGGTACGGGCGACGTCCTGGGCAACGGCGGCAACGGCGGCAATGCCATTCTGAACATGGCCTCGGCCGGCCTGACCAGCAGCTCTTATATCGACGTCTATGCCGGCAGTGGGGGCAGCGGGACCATCCGGGGCAACGGCGGCAACGCTTATGTCACCATCGGCAGCCTCAACCTGGCGGATTCCAATTCCTACCTGGGTGTTTACGGCGGTTCGGGCCTGGTTTCGGGTTCGGCGGCCGTTTCCATCGGCTCGTTGAATGGGGCCGGCTACTTCTATGAATCGGGGAACACCTCGACCCTTCAAGTAGGTGGCGGCAATTTCAGCGGTTCCGTTTCAAGCAATTCGGGCCTGGAAAAAACCGGTCCGGGCATGCTGACGCTGGGGGCTTCCAACAGCTACAGCGGCGCCACCACCCTTTCGGGCGGCGTGGTGGACATCCAAGGTGATTCCAGCCTGGGTTCCAGCGATACGCTCCTTTTCAACGGCGGCGCCCTGCAGGCTGGCGCAAACCTGGACACCGTCCAGGTGGCGACCCTTTTGGCGCCCGGTGGCACAGTGGATGTGAACGGTTTTGCCGTGACCTGGGACGGAAACTTGAGCGGTACGGGCGCCCTGTCGGTGGCCGATTCAGCGGGTAATGGCACCCTCTACCTTCCTACCGCCTTTGCCTATTCGGGCGGGACCAAGCTTTATAGCGGCACGCTTTTGGTGGGCAATACGGGTTCTTTGGGCACGGGGGGTGTGACGGTCTATGGCGGTACCCTGAGGACCAGCGCGGGCCCTATGACCATCGGCGTAACAGGCAATTACGCCCAGGGTTCGGCGGGCACCCTGCAACTGGGCCTGGGCGGAACCACCGCCGGCCAATGGGATTTGTTGAACGTGGGCGGTACGGCGGTTTTGGGCGGGAAACTGCAGGTGGTTTCCTACAGCGGCTTCACCCCGACTGTCGGAAGCTCCTTCCAGGTGGTCAACGCCACGGGCGTTTCGGGTTCCTTCGGCACCTATTCCTCGGCCATCACGGGCATCAACCTGATGCCGGTTTATCAGGCCACGGACGTGCTGTTGGAGGCCGTGCCTTCGGACTTCGCCTCGGTGGCCACCACGGGCAACGGAAGCCAGGTGGGGAGCGCCTTGAACGGCCTTTGGGGGGACCCCAAGTACTACGGCCTCTTCGCCTTCCTGGGGACCCAGACGGCTTCCCAATTGGCGGGGGACTACAACTTGATCGCCCCGGGCGGCCTGGTGCCCATCTACCAGATCGGCTTCTCGAACGCCCAGGCCCAGGCCCAATTGGTGGGCCAGCGCCTGGAAGCCCTCATGGGCGGGTCGGGCTTCGGTTTGGGCGGCAGCGCACTGCACTATAACAGCGGCCAGGAGCCCATGTTCGCGGGCATCCTTTCGGCCGAGGAAGAACGGATGATCGCCCAGGCCGTCAAGACGGACAACGCGGCTCCGGCGGCCTCCAACCAGCCTTCCGCCGCCCCCGCGGGCGCGGATGATTGGGGCGTTTTCGTGAGCGGGGCGGGCAACTTCGGGAGCCTGACCGGCAGTTCCAACGCCACGGGCTACAACTTTTCCACCGGCGGCATGACGGCGGGGATGGACCGCCGCTTCGGCCACGGCATGATGGCCGGCTTGATGCTGTCCTTCACCCAGTCCGGGGCCACCACGCCCGACGGCACCACGGTCGATGTGACCGGCGGGCAGGTGGGTTTTTACGGTGGGATGCAGCGCGACGCGGTGCACCTGGAAGCCCTGGTTTCCGGCGGGCTCAACAACTACAGCACCAAGCGGGCAGCCTTGGGCGGCACCGCCGACGGCAGCACCCAGGGTGTTGAGTACAGCGGCCAGTTGTCCGGCGGCTACGACTTCACCGTGGACCAGGCCAAAGTGGGGCCCTTTGCCTCGGGCCAATACACCTATGTGCAGATGAATGGTTTCACGGAAACGGGTTCGCTCGCTCCGGCCAGCATCCCCAGCCAGGGGGAAGGCTCCTTCCTGACCGACCTGGGCGCTAAGGCCAGCAAGAGCCTCGACATGGGAGGGGGATTCATCCTTTCACCCAATGTGAGCGCGGCCTGGGAACACGTGTACCAGGGCAACGCGGACAGCCTGAACGCCAGCCTGGGCACGGCCACCAGCAACTTCACGGTGAGCGGCCCCTCGACGGGTACGGACGGGATCCTGGTGGGGGCGGGGGTCAACGCCCGCTTTGCCGCGGGGCTGAACGGCTACCTGCAGTACGAGGGCAAGCTGGGCATCACCAACTATGATTCCCAGAGCTTCGACGCGGGGGTCAACTTCGGGTTCTAAGCCGTCCACCAATCAAAAAAGGTTGAATCCAAGGCCCGGGCATCTGCCCCGGGCCTTTTTTATTATTAATTCAGGTTTTTAATCTTTCTGGATCCACCTTTCGAATCGATAAGTGTCTTTTTGAACCGGGAAAGGTATAATTTCTTTGCTGGTCCTGGGCCCTTTCCGGGCCGTTGAATCCCCTCTTTTCAGCCAGGGGGATTTTCATGCGATGTTATGAAAGCGGCTGAAAGCGGAAAAGCTGTTGAAGGAAGCGCTACCAAGGAACCCAAGCCTTGCTTTGAAGGACCGGCAAAGGTTGCGGGTGGGCGCATCGTTTTCGGACTTATTTTGGGCCTTTGGCCCAAAATTTTCCCAAAGGACAAACGAAGCCTATGAACATCACCATCTACGATGTGGCCCAAAAAGCCGGGGTTTCCATCTCGACCGTTTCACGGGTCTTGAACAACAACCCCAATGTCCTGGAAGACACGCGCCAAAAAGTCCTGAAGGCCATTGAGGACCTCCAGTTCAAGCCCAATCCCATCGCCCGGGGCCTGGTGGTCAAGCAAACCAACCTCATCGAAGTCTTTTTCTCCTGGGCGGGCCCGGTTTTCAGCATGGAGGGTTACCAGTTCAACCTGCAAAGCGCCTGGTATGTGGGCCTGCTCAACGGCATCAATGACGTGGTCCAGGAAAAACAATACGGCCTGCTCATCAACACCATTTCGGGCGTGTTCGACCCGCAGGAAGTCTACCGGAAGGTTTCCAGCAAGGCTGTGGACGGGGTTTTGCTGGTCTCCCCCTATTTGGAGGAGAAAGACGTGCTCCGGATGATGAACCAGCGGATCCCCATGGTCCTGATCGGCTACCGCACCACCGATCCCAGCGTAGATTACGTGGACAGCGACAACCGGGGCGCGGCGGTGCAGGTGGTGGATTACCTGGCGGGCCTGGGACATAAGAAAATCGCCTGTATTACGGGCCAGGTAAAGACTTCCCGCAACGCCGCCGACCGCCTGGAGGGGTTCAAGGAAGCCTGTGCCAAGCACAAGCTCCCCCTGCCGGAGAACTACCTGGTGGAGGGGGATTTCCTCAAGACATCCGGATCGGCCGCCATGCGCAAGCTGATGGCCCTGCCCGACCGGCCCACGGCTGTTTTCGCCTCCAACGACCTGATGGCCCTGGGGGCCTGGGACGTGGCCCAGGAAATGGGATTGACCGTGGGCAAGGACGTGGCCCTGGTGGGTTTTGACGACATCGCCGAAGCCAACACACCGCCCTATTCCCTGACCACCGTGCGGCAGGATTACCGCACCATGAGCGTGGAAGCCACCCGGATGCTCATCGAAAAGATCAACCGCCCTGACAACTGGAAGCCCCGCCAGATGTTGGTGCCCACCCAACTCGCCGAGCGCCAGTCCTCCGGTTCCAAAAAGAAGTAGTTTTAAACTTAACTTTCCTCGGCTTTTTTATGATTTTAAGGATGTCGGCACCGTGCCGATTTCCATTTTGTTTGTTTTCACTTCTGAGAATCGGTACAATGCCCTCCGCTTTGCCGCACATCCCTGCTTCCTGGAAACGATATGGGAAGATTTATGCAAATCCTCGGCATCCTCCTCGCCATCGGCCTCATTTACGCCGTGCTGGCGGGATTGGGCTTCACCCACGGGTTCAAGCGTAAAACCACGGCCAAGACCCAGATGATCACGGATTTTGAGAACCCCAACGATGATTTCGATTGGACTACGGGCGGTTACGTGAAGGTGGAACCTTCCACCGAGAACAAGACCCATGGCAAGACCTGCGCCAAGGCCACCTTCCTGCTGGCGGGCCAGTTCATGCCCAACGCCACCCCTGTTTATCCCGCAACCCCGATCGCCGCCGCTTCAACCCAGGTTTCGGCGCCCGCCACCCTTTCCCAGGCGGCCAGCAATACCACGCCGGAGCCCGTTCCGACGCCCTCCGTTACATGGCAGCCCGAAATGGTCCTGGACGTCAATTCGGTCACCCCCCTCAAGGTCTTCGAGTGGGAGGAATACGCCGACTTCAAAATGGACGTCTTCAACGACCAAGCCCAGCCGGTGACCTGCCACGTGGAAGTGGGCGACAGCCACGCCTATCTTTTCGACCACACCGAATCCCTGACGCCCAAGAAGGTCACGAACATTTCCATTCCCTTGGAGGAGATCGCGAAAAACCGCCTGGACCTGAGCAACATCCGGTCCCTCCGGTTTTGGGTGGAAACCACGGGAGCCACCCAGCCGGTGGTCGTCTACCTGGACAACATCCGTCTCGAAGGGGATGCCTCGGCCCCCCGGGCCGCCGCTCCTGTTGCTTCCCCCACTCCGCGCCGCTAACGGCAGTTCGCAGCTCGCAGTCGACAGTCCGCAGTAACGGCATTTAGACCCACATATAATTGAATGGCATTTCCTGTTTTTTTGGATTTTGGGTTTGATTTGCATTGTGAACTGCTTTTAGAGGAAGAGCGTCGTTGAAACTTCGGCGCCGATCAGGCCCATCGTATTGGCCTGGTTGCCCATGTCGCTGGATTGTCCCAGCCAAAAACGCAGGTCCATCCGGCCGAAGGCCTCCTCGACTCCCGTACCGGCGTCGATGGTGGTGGTCAAGGCGCTGATGGACGTGTCCACGTAGTCGTCGATTTCCCCCACGATCCCCAGGCGGAAAGCCCAGGTGGAGGAAACCCACTTCTCGCCCCCAAAGGCCAGTTGGTAATAGGAATTGCCCGTGCCGGAGACCGAGGAGGTGGTGCCCCCGATGTTGATCACGTCGCTGGCCTTGGTATAGCTCAGGCTTTTCCATTGGAGCCCCATGGTGTATTCCTTGGGGTTTTCCAGTCCCACCCCGAAAGCGGTGGCCACCTGTTCCCTCTGGTTGTTGCTGGAAACCGTGCCGCCCACCCGCAGGATGTCCTGGTTGAAGAAAAAGCCGTTCACCATCCCCCCCAGTTTGAGGTTTTCCGTTTCCGAGAAGGGCAGGGTGACCTTGAAGGCGCCCCCCACGGTCATGGCCTGGTATTGGGCCAAGTGGTAATGGACCAGGTTGCCGAAATAAGCGGAGGTGAAGGGGACGGACTGCTCAAAATTGTTGTCCGAATTGATCATGGAGGCGGTGAAGCGAAGCTTGGCCACCGAAGGCAGCTCGTAAAGCAGTTCGGCGCCCCAATCGGTGAAATCGCTGGTGGTGTTGGTCTGGCTTACGGTAAAGGGAGGGGGGGTCGAATAGGCCACATTCAAGTTTTTGTCGAGGTCGGAAGAGCCCACCTGGGTCTCGAAATAGCCGCCCATCTGCCAGCGGGGGTCCTGGGGGGAGGTGGGGCCGGGGAAGGTGGTGATGAAACCGGATTTGAGGAAGACCTGGTTCTGGGCCGCCGAGCCGGAAGTGATGCCCACATAGGGGTTGAAAAGACCGGCGTCATAGGCGGTGTCGCTTTCCGTATCCATGATTTCCAGCCCCAGGGCCCCAAAGGGAAGGGCGTAGGCCACCCGCACCATGCCCCGGTATTGGGAGTCGGTTTCGGTCTCATTCGAATAGTTGGCTGAAGGCACCCCCTGGGTGATGAGGGTATCCCCGGTGACCTGGAGGGCCCAATGGGGGTCGGGGAAGAGCATCAGGCCTTCATATTTAAGGGGGGAGTCCGTATAGCGGGGGATGGTGGTGAAAACCTGCTGTTTGTTGGACCCCCAGGGGCCTTCCTGGTCCGAATAGGACCATTCCCCGGCCAGGTCGAAGCGGTCCTTGGTGTTCAGGAGAACCAGGCCGGCGGGGTTGCCGTCCAAAAAGAGGTCCAGGTTGGTGGTTTCGTCGTCCAGGATGGTGGTCAGGCCCCCGGTGGCGTCCACCCGGGTCTCCGACGCCCACCCTGCGGCGGGGGCGAGGAGGAGCCCCACCAAGAGTAGTATTCGGAGCAAGATTAGCCCCTTGGTCATGAAATTTTGGGGAATAAGCCGGAAATTTCCCGACCCAAGGGACCGGGTATTATTACCGCGATTTAGCCCATAAACTTGATCGCGAGTTCTGGGTCGGTTTGGGTTAATGAGGGTTAGGGAAAAGGTCTTCATAGTCCCTGGGTCGATACGGGTTTTGAGGTTCAGGCGGGCGCCAGTATAACACGGGAAACCTTTTGCTCTGCCCCGGAAAACCGTTAAAATAAAGGCGGAACAACATCAAACCCCGGCGCGTGAGCGGCGGGACAACACTACTGAGGTCGCAAGCTTTATGAGCCGTCGGCTCTTCCACGTGAAAATTCCAACCGCGTTCTTTTGGACTGTCCCCCAAAAAGCGGTGATCCACCAAAAAATGATTTCCAGCCACGGGTCATCCACCGGCGTCCGAAGGATGACCACGATGGGTTGTTGTTCCAAAGGTCCGGGATGAGCACCAAAATCATCAAACCCGTCAAGTACGGGGACCAAATCGAAATTGAAATCACTTCACTGGCCTTCGGAGGCGATTCCGTGGGCCGGTTCCAGGACTTCGCCCTTTTCGTTCCCGGCGGGCTTCCCGGCGAGCGGGTGCGCCTCAAGGTGACCCAGGTCAAGGACCATTACGCCACCGGCGAGATCCTCTCCATCCTGCGGCCCTCACCCGACCGTGTCACGCCCAACTGCGGCATCTTCGAGGAATGCGGCGGCTGCCAGTGGCAGCACTTGAGCTATCCGCGCCAACTCCAGACCAAGCGCCAGTTCGTGGTGGATTCCCTGAAGCGCATCGGAAAGCTCGACAACGTCACCGTGCAACCCTGCCTGCCTTCGCCCGCGGCCTATGCCTATCGCAACAAGGCCATGCCGGTGCTTTCCATGAGGGACGGCCATTTCGTCACCGGCATCTACGAACCCCGCTCCCACCACCTGGTGCCCTACCACAGCTGCCCCATCCAGGCGGACGAGATCAACGACCTGCTCCAAAAAGTCCTCCAAAAGATCGAAAGGTCGGGCCTGACGCCCTACCAGGAAAAGAAACACGAGGGTTTCTTAAGGCACCTCACCGTGCGGAGGGGACTGAAGACCGGCGAGGCCCTGCTGGCCTTCGTGACCCGTACCGAAACGCCCGAGGAACGGGTGCAAAAGCCAACCCTGCTGCCCGAAAGCTTCGAGGAAATTTTGCCCCGCATCGCCCGGGAACTCATGGCCGAGGTGCCGGGCCTGGCGGGCGTCCTGCAAAACATCAACCCCTCGCGCACGAACATCGTCTTCGGGCCCACGACCAAACTGCTGGCGGGCCGCGACCATTATTACGAGGAGATCGACGGGCTGAGGCTGAAGGTCTCCCTCAAATCCTTCCTCCAGGTCAACACGGCCCAGGCCGATATCCTGCACGCGCTGGTGCGGGAGGCCCTGGGCGAGCCCAAGCACAAGAAGCAATGGGGAACGGTGCTGGACCTCTACAGCGGCATCGGTACGCTGGCCATGGCCGTATCCCAAAATGCCGACTACGTCGTGGGTGTGGAGGAAGTGGGGGCGGCGGTGGACGACGCGCGCTTCAATGCCGACCTCAACCGCCGTGCCAACATCGACTACCTGGAAGGGGACGTCCCCCAGATCCTGCTGGGCCTCAAGGAGAAGGGCCTTGCCCAGATCGACGCGGCCATTATGGACCCGCCGCGCAAGGGTGTGCTGCCCGAGGTTCTGGCGCGGCTGGCGGCTTTCTACCCCGAACGCCTCGTCTATGTTTCCTGCGACCCCGCCACCCTGGCGCGGGACCTGGCGCTCCTGGCCAAACACGGTTACGCGGTGGATTGGGCCCAGCCCCTGGACATGTTCCCCCAGACCTACCACGTGGAGACGGTGGTACGCCTCACCCGCACCACGCCCCTGCCGCCCGAGGTGATGAACCAGGAAGGCCGCGCCGAGCTCGAACCTTTCCGCCTGCCCAAGCCCGTGGAACCCGCCTCGCTCAACATCGCCGCCAACTTCAATGCGCTGAAGGAAAAGACCGCGGACCTTTTGAAGGCCGGTGCGGGCCAAGCCTCCGCGGCCTCAGCCCTGGCCGGTTCGGTGGCCCGGGCCGTTTTCGGCGGTATGGGCCGGAGCCTGCAATCCCTGGGAAAGGGGGCCGGCTCCATCTTTAAAGGGCGCCCGAAAATCCAGAGCGGCAGCCTGGAGGAGAGGCTTCTTTCGCAGATCCATTCCGCCCCGGCCGCACCTCGGGCCATGGAACCGGAGGTGCCCGTCTGGCCCTCGATGGAGGAAACCGCCTCCCTTACCCAAGAGCAGGTGGAAAGGGTCCGGCCCGAACCGGCCGCCACTGAAAATCCCGTAAACCCCGTCCTCGCGTCCCAAACCGGGGCCACCGAGGCGGAAACCGCCGATCCCATGGAAGCTTCCATCGAAGAGATTGAGGAAGGGCTGGCCATCCCGAGTGTGGAACCGCCCGTGGAAGCCCCTACGGTGTCCTATTCGGAAACCACCCTTTCCCAATCCATCCCACCGGCGTCGGTTTTGTCCCAGGAAGAGATACGGGAAATCGAAGGCCCCGCCCAAGTGGAAGAAAAGGCCGAAGAGATCCGGCCGGTTTTGGAATCCGTACCCGAAACCCCGGTTATCCTTCCCCCGGTGCTTTCCACCCCGGTGGCCGAACCGCCGAAAGCCCCCCTTGAGACCCCCGTCCAGGAGCAGGCCATTGCCGAGCCCTCCCATGAGGAAGTCCACCGGGCCTTCCTGGAACCCCTGCCGCCGGCGGCCCCGCCGGCCGAAACCCCGGTCCTCAGGCCCCAGCACCGGCCCTGGACCTTCCCGCGCCCCCGTTTCAATTTCCAGCCGCTCCTCCATTGGTTCCACGGCCAGAAGGGCCTGCGGTATGCCCTTATCGCCGCCTTCCTGGCCTGCGGGGTCTTGATCGCCAAGGCCACCCTTTCCCCCGAATCCAAAAAATTCGGGGCCATGTCGCCCACCGTCGCGCAGATGATCCCGGATGTGATCGCCGTCATGCCCACCCGCAATTTCCTGAGGTACGAGCTGGTGCCCTTCGAGGTGACCATCAACCACGAGGAAATAGGCTCCTTCCCCGACATGCACGCCACCGTGGAGGTGTTCCAGGACGGAAAACCCGTCACACTGGTGGACGGAAGGACCAAGCTGAGCCTGAAGAAGGACGTCCCGCACGGGAAGTTCATCGGCAATTGGCCCATCCCCTATAACCCCCCCGTGGGCACCTATGTGGCCGAAGTGGTGGTGACTTCCCCCACCTGGGAAACCGCGAAGGACTTCGAGTCCGCCTTCACGATCCCGCCCCTGAGGCCCAACGGCATGCCCGCCGGCTATGCGGCCCTGACCATGGAAGGCGGCAAGCGGCTGATCGGCGGGGCGGTGCCGGCCCTCGACGGCAGCGATTCCTTAAGGGCCGCCAACGCCCTGGACTGGGCCAAGTTTATGGGCGCCGACACCTATTGCTTCCTCATGGCCCAGACCTCCGCCTGGGACCATTTCAGCCCGCGGGATTTTCCCTTCAACCGCGGCGATATGGAAGTGGGCCGCAAATACGCCAAAGCCGCCCACGCCGTCGGCCTCAAGTTTGGGGCCTATATGACCACCTTTAAGGTCATGGGCGACGCGTGGAACCAGGTTCCCTACCAGTTCGCATTGGGATACGACCCGGACAGCGACGAAGTGGTCCAGGACCGGTTTATTTCGGTGGAGGACCCCAAGCGCCGGCAGGACGTCATCGGTTTCCTCAAGGAAATGGACCAGGACCCCAACGTGGACATGGTGGGGCTGGATTACATCCGCACGGGGGATGCGGGCTACGAAATGGTCGACGAGTTCGTGAACGACATGAACGTGCCCGGACCGGACAACTTCTGGTCCCTTTCCAAGGAGGAGCGCATCCACTGGCTGGCCAAGACGGTCGAGACGGGCCGCAAGAAAGATTCCCCGGTCGTGGCCTTGTTCGACTGGTGGCGGGCCCACAAGGTGGCCACCATCGTCAGGGGCATCCTGGAGGAGGCCAAGATCTCCAAACCCGTCTTCACCTTCACCCTGGGCTGGAAGATGGGCCATGAACACGGGCAGGACCCGGCCATGCTCATCGACGCGGGCATCGGCTACAACCAAATCATGCTTTACCAGAGCGACCGGAGCACCCTGGCTTCGATGAAAACCCAATGGCCCGAGTACCTGGCGCGGGGCAATGGCATGTTCGCGCCCGGCGAAATGGTGGACTTCAACTGGGTCCAGAAATCCGTCGATCCGCCCGGGCCCCAGGAGCTTTACAACCGCGAAGTGGACATCCTGCACCAATGGTTCCCGGTGAACGCCCAAATCGGCATGTTCTGGCACGACCTCTACCGCATCGTTTACGGGGTGAAGGGCCCCTACAGCGCCATGGAATGGACGGTGGCGGGCGGCAAGGCCTTCACCATGCTCCGGCAAACCGAGGGTTTGTCGCCCCTGGAGGTCACCTTGACGGCTCCCAAGAAGGTGCCGGGGGGAGTCTCGGTCCCCCTGCAGGTTGAAATCCGCAATCCCACGCCCCAGGACCTGAAGGGGGTCGTGCTGCACCAAATCGACGCCTCCAAAGATTATTACGCCGACCTGGCCACGGTAGGGCCCTTCGACCTGCCCGCGGGGGACACCCTGCGCGTGAAGAGCCTCTATGTGAACATCCCCAAGGAAAACCAGCCGGACCGCGACAACCGGTTCATGGCCGCCGTCGTGGCGGAAAAACCCGGCCAGTCCTGGAGGGTTTTCGATTTCGCCTACATGAAGAAGAGTTCGGGCGCCTCGGTGAGGGACTTGGAAAACGACAAGGGCAACGGCTCGGACCCGAAAGAAAACGACGACCAAGAATAACGCCCGCCTTGCCTTCAACTGTTGAACGTTTTAAAAAAACGGTTTTTTCGGGGATTCTTCATCCTTTCGAAAAACCGGAACATTCTGAAACTTCTTTCCAAAAAAAGATACCGGCCTTAAGACCCTTTTAGTAGAATACCGGGGCTTTGGCGCTTTTATTCCTTCGAAAATAGAAAATCAATTTTCCTTAAAACCGAAGAAGGGGTGTTTATGGTCCGCTTCCGCGGATTTTCATTCTGGCTGGGCGCCGCCGCGATCTCCCTCCTCGCCGGTTGCGGCGCGGTTTTCTACAATGAAGGCTCCAAGGAATCCTCCCTTGCGGCGGGGCTCCACAACCCCGAAGTGGCCAAGGCCAAGGTGCAGGTCCCCGCAGACCAATGCATGGTCAGCGACTTCAACAACGGTTCCAAAAATGTGAATCCCAAGCTCTTCGGGGCCTCGGGCGGCCAATGGATGGCCATTTCCTCCGGAGGGGGAGGCACCATCAATTCCGACCTCATTGCCGATGGCGGCGCCCATGGGGACGCCAAGGCCGTCCATATCTACGGCAAGCTCACCGACAAGGGTGACAAAAGCTACCCCGGGTTCCAGCTCCAGTGCCACTTGAAGGACACGGGTTTTTACGACGCCAGCAATTTCACGGGCATGTTTTTTTACTATAAATGCCCTTCGGATGACACGGCGGTCAAGCGCCGTTTCGGCATCGGCATGGCGGCCACCCTCCCCTCCGACCAGGGCGGCACCTGCAGCAACAATTGCTACGACCATTTCGGCGTCGACCTGCCCTCCTCGGGCGACTGGGTGAAAATGACACTGGTCTTCACCGACATCAAGCGCGAAGGCTGGGGCGGGGCGGTCATCCCGCCGGATTTGACCGACCACCTGTCCGAATTCATCAATTTCGCCTGGACCCACAGCGGCAACAACGTCGCTGGGACCTATAACATCGATTATTGGGTGGACGACGTCGAGTTTTTCTGAGGATCTGCGCCGACCTGTTTTTCCGAAGTTAGAGGATTTGTTAATTCTTTCGAAAACATTGACCGAGGTCTTGTTTGAGCTTCCGATCCAAAATCTTCCTGGTCGCCGCCGCCTTGGCGGCCCTTTTCCTAGGGTCCGGGGCGCCCCCGGTTTCGGCCAATCCTTATGAAGAGTTGGACTCCAGTTCGCCCCTTTACCAGCGCGTGAAGAGACTGGGGGATGAAGGTTATTTGGAACCCCAGGACAAGCAGGTTTTGGATGAAGGGAAGTATGTCACCCGCCTGGAGCTGGCGTTTTATACGGAGAAAGCCAAGGCCCACCTGACGGCCCCCGAACTCTACCGCCCCCTTCCCACCGCCACGCCCATCCCCCTTCCGGTGGCGGCCCCGGTAACCAACGAAATCTCGCTGCCCCCGGCCCTGCCGACGGCCGCCGCCCCCGCGCCCACGCCCTTCCTGCCTCCGGCCAATGCCGCCACCCTGAATGAAATCAACGAACTGCTGAAAGAACTCAAGGAAGAAGACGCCATGCTCAAGTCCCGCCTGAGCCTTTACGACCAGCGGATTACGGACGAGCAAAAGGAACTGGACAACCTGCGCAAAATCGAGGACGAGGTCGTCGCGGTCAAGAACAAGGCCAAGAAGGACGTCGGAGACCCCAACCTGAACACCAATACCGATACGCGTTTCGAGCAATTCAACGTTTCCGGGCCCGTTTCGGGTTCGGGTCCGCTGGTCAACAATGTGAGCAAGCTCGAGCAGACCATCTGGTTAGGGATGTGGGGCGATATCGGAGGTGCGGGGGTTTATTCCATCGGTTTCGGAGCCTTTATCCCTTATTCCAACTTCTCCGATTCCCCGGGCGGCTCCACCGGCGCCCTGGCCTCCCCCGCCTCGATTTACGTGGGATCCCCCAGCCTGACCTTGGACGTTTACGGGGACCTGGGCAAATGGGAAACCACCTTCGCGGTGGAAGCTTACCAGTCCGACACCACCCTGGGGGATTTCACCCGCGGCGTGGCCCCCTATTCCCTGAAACGCTTCGAGGACCCCTTCGACATCAAGGCCTTCTCCACCGACAAGGACGCCAAGAACTGGGACGACTACATGAACAGCGTGGGCTTCGTTTCCACCGTCTCCGCGAACGTCCAGTCCACCAGCGACCGGGTTTTCGACGGCATGTATGCCGTGGGCCACGACCTGCCGGGCCTGGGCGATACAAGGGTGCACGTTCTCGTCGGGCGCATGGGCACCAGCCCCACCCAGACCCAGCGCTGGGAAGAAGCGGCCAAGATCGACATGCCCTGGAGCCAGACGATCAGGACCTCCCTCTCCGCCCAATGGGTCAACGATGAGTTCGGGTTCAACCAGGTCCCCCAACTGGATATGCAGGACTACGCCGCCGACATCAACCTCAACCTCAAGCCCGTCTTCTTCGACATCGAGGGCGGGTTTTCCCACCTCTATACCGGCGAGTTCATCACCAATCTTTATACGGGGGCCCTGGACCCCAATCCCCAACCGATCGAAGCAGGGGCAGGACAGGCCGCCCTCAGTTTCTACCCCTTCACGGTTTACGGTTTCGCGATCAGCGACAATTACGCCAATTTCCAGAGCAAGGTCCTGATGGCGGGCGTGCATTTCGAGCAGTACGGGGTGAGCGACCTGTCCACCAAGTCGCCCAACGACTTCAACGACGCCTATGGAGCCATCGGCGAG
>Ga0070734_10002474_pt1 | contig 22208 bp, 17 predicted proteins | sample Coa_R1_8_FD_66444 | JGI IMG/M metagenome (GOLD analysis project Ga0070734, IMG submission 66444) | Surface soil microbial communities from Centralia Pennsylvania, which are recovering from an underground coalmine fire - Coalmine... | ecosystem: Environmental > Terrestrial > Soil > Unclassified ...
CGGCGGTCCTTATCTGGGTGTTCGTGGTTTGGAAAGGCCTTATTCCGCCTCCGGAGTGGCCGCCCTGGCAGCAAAAGCCCCTGATGGTCGGCACGGGCTTGGCGGCATGGTTTTTCAACCACGTGTATACTGTTCTCTGGGTGCTCATCCCCCTCGAGGGGATTGACATTCTGATCGTCCTGCGCCGGTTCGCCCGCCTGGAAGCTGAGCAGCGGGCTCAGCTCTCCAAAAGCAGTGTTCACTCCTGATTCCTTGATGGGAATGTCTATGCCATCGCACTTTTATGCGCCGACGAAAGAAGACCGGTTCGCCTTTGGCATTTGGTGCTTACAAAACCGTGGCCGGGATCCGTTCGGCGAGCAGACCCGGCCGGAATTGAGCGCGCTGGAGTGCATTCGCGGTCTGGCTCAGCGGAATTGCTACGGATTTGAATTTCACGACAACGACATCCTGCCGTTCGGCGCATCGGCAATCAAACGGGACGAGATTTTGCGAGATGTCAAGAAAGCCCTGGGTGACTGGGGCATCAAGGCCACGATGGCCACCACGAACCTCTTTTATCATCCGATCTTCAAGGACGGCGCGTTCACGAGTACCGATCCGGCCATCCGTGCGTTTGCCACGCAGAAGGTGATGAATGCCCTTGATGTCGCCGCCGAGCTCCAGACGCAGGTCTTCGTCTTCTGGGGCGGTCGGGAAGGCGTCGAAGTCGATGCCAGCAAGGATCCGGTGGAGGCGGGCAAATGGTTCCGCGAGGCACTCAATTTCCTGTGTGAGTATGTCCTGGCCAACGATTACGACATCAAATTCAGCATCGAACCGAAACCGAACGAGCCGCGGGGCGACCTGTATTTGCCGACGGTGGGGAGTGTACTCGCCTTCATCGCGACGCTGGACCATCCGGAAATGTGCGGCATCAATCCGGAGACGGCGCACATCAAAATGGCGGGGCTCAATCCGTACCACGAATTTGCCCAGGCCTTGGACGCCGGCAAGCTCCTCGATGTCCATCTGAATGGCCAAAAGCCGCTCCGCTTTGATCAGGATCTCAGCTTTGGCAGCGACGATCTGAAGGAGGCCTTTTTCACGATTAAGCTGCTCACGGATCACCAGTATGGCGGGACGATCGGTTTCGATGCCCATCCGTATCGCACAGAAACCGATCCTTGGGACTTCGTGGACCGGAACATGCGCACCGTCAAGATCATGCAGGAAAAGGTTCGCCAATTCCATGATAATCAAGAGATTCAGGGCTTGCTCGAGGAACTGCACGGTGCCAATCCGGACTTGCGCGGATTCATGGGCAAGTTCAGCAAGGGCCAGGCGAAAAAGCTGAAGGAGATGCCGTTCGACGTGGACAAGCTCACGGCACGGCGTTTGCCCTATGAACGGCTGGACCAGTTGGTAACGGAGCTGCTTCTGGGCGTGCTCTGATCCATGGTCCGGCTGGTTGTGTCGGTTTCGCGGCGGTGCGCAGAACCGCGCGGGGCGCATCCGCACGCGGTTCTGCGCACCGCCGCGAAGCAAACACGGACACATTCAGCGGGACTGGATATGAGAAGGTAACGGAGGACTCTAGCGATGGCGCACCAGCATTCGCCCGGTTTTCTCGAGCTTGTGCAAGAGAGCAAGAGCCGGGTTCGCGAATTGACGGTGGACCAGGTCAAAGCCAAGCTCGACCGCGGCGATCGGTTCACGCTAGTCGATGTCCGCGAAGACAACGAATGGGCCAAGGATCATGTGACGGGAGCGATCCATCTGGGCAAGGGAATTATTGAACGGGATATCGAGCAGCGACTTCCGGACAAGAAAGCGGAGATTGTGCTCTACTGCGGCGGTGGCTTTCGCTCCGCGCTGGCGGCGGACAATCTTCAGAAGATGGGATATGCCAACGTCATTTCAATGGATGGCGGCATTCGCGGATGGCGGGAGAAGGGGTATCCGCTAGCGCAAGGTGGGTGAAGATCCACGATTGTCTACTCCCATTCAATCGTCGCCGGCGGCTTGCTGCTGATATCGTAAACGACCCGGTTCACACCTGCTACCTGATTGATAATCCGCGTCGAGATCTTGCCCAGCAATTCGTATGGCAAGTGCGACCAGTCCGCGGTCATGAAATCATCGGTCTGCACGGCACGAATTGCAATCACATTTTCGTACGTCCGGTAGTCTCCCATCACGCCCACCGACTGCACCGGCAACAGCACCGCGAAGGCCTGAGCAGTCTGCCGATACCAACCTGCCTGTTTCAATTCTTCCAACAAAATCGCGTCGGCCTGCCGCAGGGTTTCCAACCGCGCGGCCGTCACCGGTCCCAGACAGCGAACCGCTAACCCCGGTCCGGGGAAGGGATGCCGCCAAACCAGTGTCTCGGGCAAGCCCAGCTCCAATCCCAGGCGCCGGACCTCGTCTTTGAACAGATCCTTGAGCGGCTCAATCAGCTCAAAGCCCAGTTCCTGTGGCAAGCCGCCGACATTGTGGTGCGTTTTGATGGTCGCGGTCGGGCCATCCGCAGTGGCACCACTCTCAATCACGTCGGGATAGAGCGTTCCCTGGGCCAGGAAGTGGGCCCCCTGGATCCGCCGTGCCTCGTCCTTGAACACATCGATGAACACGTGACCGATGATCCGCCGCTTCTCTTGCGGATCCGTGATCCCGGCAAGGGCCTGCAAAAAGCGATCGCGGGCATCGACCACGTGCAGGTCGGCGTGGAAGTGGTCCCGGAAAGTGTTGCGCACGGCCTCGGCTTCGCCGCGCCGCAGCAGCCCGTTGTCGACAAATATGCAGGCCACCTGGGACCCAGCGGCCCGAATCAGCAGGGCCGCGGTCACGGAAGAATCGACGCCGCCGGACAGACCGCAAATCACCCGCTGGTTGCCGATTCGCCCGCGCAGCTCGGCGACGGTCGTATCGACAAACGATTTCATTTGCCAAAGTCCCCGGCAGCCGCATACGTCATAAAGGAAATTCCGCAGCATACGGCTGCCGTAGGGCGTATGGCTCACTTCGGGATGGAACTGTAGGCCAAAGAATGGCCGGCTGCGGTGCCGGACAGCGGCAATGGGGCAAGTCTCGGTGGCGGCAAGCGGGACAAAATCGCCCTGAATCGACTGCACTTGGTCTCCGTGACTCATCCACACGACCGTTTCCTCGGGCACTCCGGCAAACAAACCATCGGCTTCCTGGATCCGACAATGGGTGCGGCCGAATTCCCGGCTGACCCCGGGTTTGACCTCACCGCCCAGGATCTGGCAGGCCAGTTGCATTCCGTAACAGATTCCCAACGTCGGGATGCCGAGGTCAAAGATGGCGGGATCGCACTTAGGAGCACCCGAGTCATACACGCTGGCCGGACCGCCGGAGAAAATCAGCCCGCGTGGCCGGAGTTCGGCCACCCGTGCGGCCGACAGGTCATGGCGGACAATTTGGCAGAAGACATGTTGCTCCCGCACCCGCCGGGCAATGAGTTGGCCGTATTGGGCGCCGAAGTCGAAGATCAGGACGCGTTCGTTTTCAGGCAATGGCGTCATGTTCCCTACCTAACTTTTCCCCAGCTGCGCGGACCGCCGCGTGGCCGCCTTCACAGCATCCATCAGCGCTGCCCGCACACCGTGGCGTTCCAGCGCGTGCAGCCCGGCGATGGTCGTGCCGCCGGGACTGGCCACCATATCTTTGAGCACCGCCGGATGGGAGCCGGTTTCCAAGACCATTTTCGCGGCCCCGAAAACGGTTTGAGCCGCCAGTGCTGTCGCCACATCGCGCGGCAAACCGACGCGCACGCCCCCATCGCTCAAGGCTTCGATCATGACGTAGACGAAGGCCGGACCGCTGCCACTCAGGCCGGTCACGGCATCGAGCAGAGGTTCGGGCAGACGAAACGCACGGCCAACGGCATTCAGCAGACGGTCCACGAGTCGGATGTCTTCGGGTGTGGCGGCCTCGCCGGGCGCATAGCCGGAGGCGCTGGCTCCGACCAGGCACGGCGTGTTGGGCATCACGCGCACCAACCGCCGATCCCGACCCAAACTCTCCGCCAATTGGCGAAGGCTTACGCCGGCGGCGATGGAAATGAGGAGATGGCCCACGGTCACGGCCGATCCAAGCTCCATCAACAGGGCCGGCATCGTTTGTGGCTTGACGGCCAAGATCAAGGTGTCGCTGGCCGCGAGAACTTCGCGGTTGCTGTCGATGCTGCGAAGCCCCGTCTCAGCCTCGAAGGCCTGGCGTGCCTGGGGCGAGGGATCGCTGGCAATGACTTGCTCCGCGGTCACCAATCCCGCGGCCAGCCAGCCGCGAGCCAGCGCCGTGGCCATCCTGCCGGCTCCGAGGAAACCAATCCGAGGCAACGTTTCACTCGCCATCGATCTTTCCCCAATGCTACCCCGCGCGTCAGCGAAAGGCGTCAACGGTAAAGGATCTTCGTATCATACAGAACGGATAGGCCAGCCGTCATCGCTGGCGCACTTACCGACGATCGTGGATCTTCCTAAGCTGCCATCCGGATCGGCATACACTGACTAGCCCGAGGAACTATGCACTCCGAACACTTTCCTCCCACCCCAGGAGCTGAGGGCGGAAACGACAATGCCGCACGAGATCGGCACACCGCCTGGTGGCGGGAGCTGAACCGATATCAATGGTTTGTTCTCGCCGTGGCTGCCCTCGGGTGGATGTTTGACACGATGGATCAGCAGCTGTTTAACCTCGCCCGCAGACCGGCCATGCGGAAGCTGCTCGAGCCTTCCCCTGGCGTGGAGCCCGACAAGCAGACGATCGCAGAATACAGTGGCTATGCCACGTCCATTTTCCTGATCGGCTGGGGAAGCGGCGGCATCGCCTTCGGGATCCTGGGGGATCTCATCGGCCGAGCCAAGACGATGATGCTCACCATTTTGCTCTATTCCATCTTCACCGGCCTGAGTGCGTTGTCCGGGGGATTCGGGGACTTCGCGCTGTACCGGTTCCTGACGGGGCTCGGCGTGGGAGGGGAATTCGCCGTGGGCGTCTCCCTCGTGGCCGAGGTCATGCCGGACCGCGCCCGGCCGTTCGCACTGGGGCTTCTGCAAGCGCTTTCCGCGCTTGGCAACGTCACCGCCGCTGTCACGGGCATTGTGCTGGCTTACCTTGCCCGTGCGGGGATCATCGGCGAATCCTGGCGGATCATGTTCGTGGTCGGTACGCTGCCGGCGCTGCTGTCCGCGTTTGTCTTTTGGCGGCTCAAGGAACCCGAACGCTGGCGTTTGGCCGCCGCCAAGTTCACCATGCGCGAGCGGCTCGGTTCTTATTTTGGCGAACTCTTTCAGAATCCCCGCTGGACGAAGAATGCGGTTGTTGGCCTGTTGCTGGCCTCATCCGGCATTATTGGGCTGTGGGGGATTGGCTTTTTCAGTATTGATCTGCAGCGCTACATCTTCCACGCACGGCTTCTGGCGGAAGGGTTCGACCGGACGGATGTCACATTTTATGAAGATGTCTGGGCCGGATGGACGTCGGTTACGTTGAACATTGGCGCCTTTCTGGGGATTTATGCCTTCAGCTACGTCACCCATTACATCGGCCGCCGGCGTGCCTTTGCCATCGCCTTTGTGCTGGCGATGCTGAGCACCGCGTTCGTGTTCTGGTCTTTTCGAACGATCGCCGACATCTTCACGATGATTCCGCTCATGGGATTCTGTCAGCTGGCGCTGTTCGGGGGATATGCAATCTATTTTCCGGAGCTGTTTCCCACTCGACTACGCAGCACGGGGACTTCGTTTTGCTACAACGTTGCCCGATTCGTTGCCGCCGCCGGTCCGGCAATCTTGGGTCTGTTGACAAGCCGGGTATTCGCAGGGTACCCCGATCCAGAGCCGATGCGTTACGCCGGTGTGACCATGTGCGCGATCTTTGTCGTCGGATTGCTCACGCTTCCCTTCGCGCCGGAGACGAAGGGCCAACCGCTCCCGGAGTAACGCGAACAAGCCCGAAGCGCCGGCGACGGGTTCCGGCGTGGCAACCCACCGCTAGCGCTTCGGGCTTGTATGGGCTGGGCCTGTGGTTACTGTGGCCCAACATCAATCGCTTCGCCTCCTTTGGAAGTGCCGAGCGCTTGCCAGACTGCGAAGCTGATGTTGTTCGGGATGAAGCGGACGCTGCCATCGCACATGGCCCCATTCACGCCGCCGGGATGCCAGCTCCGAGCCCCCATCAGCCGCGGATAGCTCGGGGTAGAGGTAGTCGTGCAGGGCATCGTCGGATTGATGCTCTGCATGCAGTTGCCGCCGGTAATGACGTCGGGCAGCGTACTGTTGGGAAGGAGATAGGTCGTGAACCCAGCCGCTCCCCCCCACCAGGTGAAGCCGCGCAAGTCATCCCCGCGGCCCTGAATCGCCTCGGAACCCATCAAGGTATTGCTGGTTCCGTCCGTGATGTCGCTGATCTTGACCGGCTTGCCCATCTTTCCCTTGTCCTTATCAGGCCCACCCGGGGGCGCCGGGGCGTTGTAGGGGAACGTCGAGTCCCAATTCAGATCCGAGTTGGCGTACCAGCTGAACGGGGCGCCCCCGAAGACGGTACAGCCAGGCGTGCCGGCAGCGCACGGTTGGGTGGCGCTAATGAGAGGCAGATTGACCTGGAAGAAAGTCGTGTTCCCCGCATTGAGGACGTAGTTGTGCTTGGTAAGGTTTCCTCCGCCCTGCCACACCTGGGGGACATCGCTGGGGCAGGTCCACGTCTTGATCCGGGCGGTGGTTACTTTATCGTTCGGTGAGCTGCTATAGCGTGGGCCGGAGTAATCGAGCCCGCCGAAGTTGACATAAATCTTGAACAGGGCATCTTCTTCCATGAACGGCAGAATCGGGATCGTCCACACGCCCCAGCAGCAGCCATTCTTGCCCACGCCAGGCAGAAATGTGCTGTAGGTGCTTTCGTAGTTCATGTTCGCCAATGCGATCTGCTTCAGATTATTCTGGCACTGGATGCGGTTAGCGGCCTCGCGCACTTTCTGGATCGCGGGCAAGAGCAGACCGATCAACACGGCGATGATGGCGATGACGACTAACAGTTCGATCAAGGTGAACCCGTTTCGGTAAGTGCGTCGCATCCCCTAGCCTCCTTTGAACTCAGACGCCGGAACGAACGGAACGCCAACGACCAACAGCTTGCACCGAGCGAGCCGGGGCCGACGATCACTTCTTCTTCCGGGTATTCATTTTCGGGATATCGAAATTGAACTTATTCACGCTCCTGGCTTTGACCTCAATTTCGTGCTTGGATCGGGTATTCCAGTCTTCCGGAATCAAATCCACCGAAACGATGTTCGCCGGCCCGCCCGGAGCGGCAATCTCTTCGTTGGCGGGCGTTCTTCCGTCTCCGGCCGTCAGTCGGACCAGGTATTTGCCGGGTCTCAACCCGCTTTGCGGAGGGATTTTGTACTCTCCCTGGATCACCTGAGCCCCGCCGGGCGTATCTTGGTTTTCCAACGGAGCAAACAGGATCGACCCTTCCTTGAGCGGCTGGCCCTGAAGCGTCACGGCACCGCTGACCTCCATCCGGCCGCCATACGGATCCGAACAACCGGCAAGCACCGCCGTTCCGAGCGTAAGGATTCCACAAAGAAACAGCGTCCGGGATGAGAACATCAGCTACCTCGTAAGGCGAGAAAATCGGCCTCAGCAGGAGAGGAGTTACCTCACAAATTAGTCGATTAGGAGGGGTCTGTCAAGAAAGTTGAAGGAGGAGCAGTGGGAGAGGTTGATCAATAGAACGCCGAGAACGCCGATCCGCCGGATCGGCGTTCTCGGCGTTCTATTCCCTCCACCGTTGATCGGCTGCGTCCCGGTTCTCACCAAACGATTTGCAGGGCGACGTTCACGCCTTGGGCCCAGAATTGCGTTTCATGGAACGGTACGCTTGGCCGAGCCTGGCCGGTTGGTGCGATTCCCGTGATCGGGAAGTTGGGGATCTGTGTGACATCGATGACGCGATCAATCTGATCGGCCGGCCGCAGCACCTTGCTCCAAAACATGAACTGATAACCGGCGGTGAGGCTCACATGCCGGCAGATCACATACGAGCCCGAAATGTCGAACTCCGGAACCACTGCGAAGTCTCCCCGGTGATACCGGCCGATGTTGCTCGGCAGCGCCAGCAAGCCACCGGTGGACGGGACCACCGTCCCGTTGGCCAGCGTCCGCATCTGGAAACCGTCGATGTGAAGTTCTTCAGCGGTTCCTCCGAAGGCCACCTTGCCGGAGACATTCACATCGAGAATCTCCAGGAAGAACTTGGCCGTGGCACCGATTTGTCCGCCATAGAATTGATCACGCGTGGAAAAAAGATCGTTTTGCAGCAGCTGGTTGCCGGCGAACTGCTGAAACACCCCGCCGGGCTGCTGGGTGTAGACGCTCAAGCCGGTGACCGATAGGTCTTCGCCCAGATCCAGATAGCGAAAGCCGGCAAAGAAATCCAGCCGGACCGTTTTCCCCGGATATTCGTAGTAGATGTTCTTCAGGAAGTTGAGCTCGGTACCCCACAAACCGTAGTTCGCGGTCGCCGTGATGCCTCCCGTGGCGATGCCGGGAGCCGCCACCACCGAGCCCGACTCGCTCCGAGTGTTCAGAGCGAAGAAAGGACGGATGATCGTGGGAGCCGTATCGTTGGGCATGCTGATCCCACGTTCCCCGAGGAAGAAATAATTGGCTTCCACGCCTACCGTTCGCGGCCGATCCCAGTCCAGTTCGGGCACCGGATCTTCGCGCCAATAGGCGAGCGACACTCGGAAACCGGACGACGGCCGATGGTCATACCGAAGGTCATGCTCGCCGATCAGCGTTTCGGAACCGGTTACGCCCAGGGCATTCGTGGATGCCAGGGCGACGGGCACCTTGGCGTTTCGGAGCACCCACCACAAATACTCCACATCCGCACTAAAGACGCCGCCGCGCGTGGGACCGCAGGTGCCATCGAAGTGGGATGTCAGACCGTCCAGAAAGCCTGGAGAGGAGGGGTCAGGAGCGGGAGTTGCCGCGTCAGCCGGTGCCGGCATCGCTTCGCTCTGTGGATGCGGCTCTTCCGGTGCTGTGCCCTGGCTTGGCTGGCCGAACGCCAGACTGGCACCGAGGAGCAGACCCGGAAGTGTGGCGAGCAATCCATTTCGCATGGCAACACCTGTTCCATCCTTCGGGTGGCGCGTGGCGGGAGGCGCGTGGCGGGTGGTAGTTGGCGGAGCCGATGGTTTTTCCCGCCTCTCACCACGCGCCACCCGCCACCCACTATTCTCTACGCACGGGTCTCCGTACTGCGTCGGCCCGGAAATCTCTGCCTGTGGGAGCGGTTGTATCAAAAGCTCCGAGAAGACGGCCTGGTGAAACTTATCGGCATTTGACGCCGCCCGCATGAAACCATGCCGAGTGCCTCCGCGGAAAGCCCGCAGCGCAGAACGACCGCGGAGGTTTGGGGTGTTAGCGGAGCATGGGCGGGAAGAGAACGATAAAAGGGCAATGCCGAGTCTCTTTTCATCCTTTATCCTTCTCTTCTAGCGGATGGTCAACCATTCTCCGGGCTTGAGGACAACTGGCTCGGCTTTCGTCTCCTGACGCACTCGGGCTGCCCAGGCAGCGGTGTCCTGAGCGATGATCTCCCAGGTGTTGTAGTGGATCGGCAGGACCTTCTTGGGTTCCAACATCGTCACGGCACGGACCGCATCAGCGGGGCCCATCGTGTAATTGTCCCCGATCGGCAAGATGGCCAGATCCAGCCGTTCCTCGCCGATGAGCCGCATGTCCCCGAACAGTCCGGTATCCGCGGCATCATATACCTTGGAGCCGTCGTTGAACGAAATCAGGAATCCACAGGGATTGCCGCCGTAGCTGCCGTCAGGCAACGCGGAACCGTGAAAGGCGAGTGTCAGCTTGACTCGGCCAAACGGAAAGGCATGGCTACCGCCGTGCTGCTGCCCGTGGACCTTCTCCACGCCCTGCTTCTTCAGCCATTGGCTCATTTCGTAATTGGTCACTACCATGGCCCCCGTTCGGCGGGCGATCGGAATCGTATCGCCCAGGTGATCTTCGTGGCCGTGCGAAACAAGGATGTATTCAGGATTGACCGCCTCGGCGGTGCAAGCGGCAACGGGGTTTCCGGCCAGGAAAGGGTCCACGAGAATTTGCCGGCCGTCGCTCTCGAACAGCAAGCACGCATGCCCCAACCAACGCACTCGAGTGGACATGGCGTTCCTCTCCAACAGGTTCGATGGACGCACTACTCCGTTTTTATAGCCCGGAAACGCTTCCTGCGGAGAACATGAAACCCGACCCTGCGCAGCAAATATTCCAGAGGCACGGCCGAATAGTTGATGGGAAGGGGGTAGCTCTGTAAGATACGTCGGGTACGGTTCCCTCTGCAGCCCGACTTGCTCCCACCAAGACAACCAAGGCAGCCGTTGAGGCCCTGTCTGCGCGTCGTCCCCCTGCCAGCACCAGACAGGACCCGGGCATCAGGTCCGCACTCCCGAACGGCTCCTTTTACTTCGACGCGGACCATATCTCCCAAGGAGGCGTAGACAATGGGGTACCTCTCTCTGTTCCGTTCCCTGAAATGGGGAAGCCGAAGCCGTCCTGGAGCGGTTCATGGTCCAGGACTGCGCCAAGTTCCGGCCGGCCGGCGGCGGTCCTTTGTGCCCACTTTGGATATCCTCGAAGATCGAACGGTGCCAAGTACTTTCACAGTCACCAACATCAACGACAGCGGTGCCGGTTCGTTGCGGCAGGCGATCATCGATGCGAATGCCCACGCGGGGGCCGATCAGGTTGCCTTTGCGAGCGGATTGCACGGTACGATCATGTTGACCACCGGCCAATTGAGCATCACCGACACCCTAACGATCAATGGGCCCGGCTCCAGCCGCATCACGATCACCGGTCGTGACACCACCCGCGTTTTCGATATTGGCCGAAACCTGACGGTAGGCATCAACGGCCTGACGGTGACGCACGGCAAAGCCGCGGACGGAGGCGCTATCCGCAATGCCGGCGTGCTGACGCTGTCCGGCGATGTGGTCTCGCTCAGCCAGGCCAATGGCGCCGCCACGGCATTGCTGGGTGGCGGCGGCATCGAAAACCTTGCCGGGGCCAGTCTGATCCTCTTTCAAACCACCGTGTCCGACAACAAAGCACTCGGCAACAATTTTGGTGGCGGCATCCTGAACGAAGGTCGAGCCACGCTGGTGCTCGCCCAGAGCACCCTGTCCAACAACCAGGCCTTGAGTCACATGGCGGGGGGCGGCGGCCTCGAAAACCTGGGCACAGCTACGATCACCAACTCCGTGGTCTCGAACAATCGATCCCCCGATGGAGCGGGTGTCAGCAATGATGGGACGCTCAACGTGGCCGACAGCTCGTTCATCGGCAACGTCTCGGATGCAGGAATGGACGTCGCTGTGGGGGCGGCCCTGATCAACTCCTCCATTGCCAGCGCCTACAACTCCACGTTTAGCGGCAACGTGGCTTCCGGGTCGGACGTGGAAGGGGGCGGCATTGCCAACTTCGGCTCCCTCACGCTTACCAATTCAACGGTCAGTGGCAACGTGGCCACGGCAGCCAAGGGTGCCGATGGCGTGAACACCTATGGCCAAGCGATCGGTGGGGGCGTCCTGAACTTCGGCTCGCTGACCCTGGACGGCAGCAGCGTGGGCGGCAACTTGGCCAAGGGGGGCGACTTTGGGAACAACGATCCCAAGGGAACCGGAGACGATACGTTTGTCGGCGCCGGTGTCGGTGGCGGGATCGCCAATGTCGGATCGCTCACCATTACTAACAGTGTGGTCTCCGGAAATGAGTCGCTCGGCGGCAATAGCGCCAATGGCGACGGGGGCCTGGCGCAGGGCGGCGGCGTTTGGCATGTGAACGGCACCCTGTTCATTCAGGACAGCACCGTAGCCGGCAACTCCGCCATCGGCGGTAGTGGGGCCGACAATTTCCGAGGTGGCATCGCTACGGGCGGCGGCATCGATGAGGAGGGAAGCGAGCTAGTGGCCACCGGTCTGGCATTGACCGGCAACTCCGCCATCGGTGGCTTGGGCGGTGCCAACACCTTTGGAGGCACCGGCTTTGGTGGAGGGCTCAGCCTCGGCTTCGGTGCCACCGCCAGTCTCAGCGGCTCCACGATCCAGGGCAATCTGGCCCGTGGCGGGGACGGCGGATTCTCGCTGGCACCCGACGGTTCCGGTGCCGGGAATGGCGCCAATGCCTTTGGCGGGGGCATCGGCGTGGGTGAGGGCACCCTGTTCGGTCTCACCACCGATGCTTCCTCCATCACCGTCGACACGTCGATGGTCAGCGGCAACGTCGTCCAGGGAGGCAACGGTGGATTCCTGGACGGCAACGGCGGCAACGGCCAAGGCGGCGGCGTCTTCGCCGACAAGGGCACAAACGTCATGATGTTGCAGACAACGGTCTCCGGAAACGAGGCGGACGGCGGGTTTGCCAGCTTCCTCGGGACCAGCGATGGCAAAGGCCAGGGCGGCGGCGTTTATGTCTCAACGACGGCCACGGTCCGCGATGACCTGCCCGCGCTGATCAGCGGCAACAACGCCACCACCAGCAACAATGATGTGTTCGGTCCTATCGGAGCGCCGTGACAAGGTAGAAGGAAAAAGGCAAAAGGAAAAAGGAGGCACGCGACTCCGATTCCTTTTGCCTTTTTCCTGCCACATTGGCAGAGCCCGCCGATCACACTGGCAGCCTTCCGCTTCCCCTGAACCCTCCCGATGCCGGTCTTGCACGTTCCGAATACCCATGCTATGAAAGAACTTGCGCCGCTCAGAGCGAACGGCGCAGGCCTGGTATATGATTTGCTAGAAGGTTTGGCCTGCGGGAGGAAGCGCCTCTTGGGTTGCCGTGCCGCGGGCTAACCCTTCAAGTGGAGGAGGATTCATCGGTTGAGGTAAGCGGCATGAAGGCCACGAAGGAAACCAAGTATTTGATCCTGATTGCGGATGACGATTTGGGTTGCCGGGAGGCCTTGCGATCGATTGTCGAACCGCAAGGATATCGCACCGTGTTGGCCGGCTCCGGCGAGGAAGCCCTGGATATTGTCCACGAACAATCGGTGGATTTGGCCTTCCTCGATCTGCACATGCCCCGGCTGAGCGGGCTGGAGACCCTGGAACTGGTGCGGCAATTTAATGCGTTGCTGCCCTGCATCCTGGTCACCGCAGATGCGACGGAAGGGATCCTTCGACAGGCGTTTCGGGCGCGGGCCTACAGCGTGATTCCCAAGCCGGTCAGCAAGAATGTTGTTCTCTATACAGTGGTTCGCGCCCTGGTGCGCGTCTACGGCGGCCCCCAGGGTGATCCAAGCTAAGAATCGCCGAGTCTTTTCAATCTTCGAGGAGAATCCACGGCATGAAAGTCGTACCGCTCAATGACAAGATCGTCGTCAAGCGCCTGGAAGCCGAAGAGAAAACCGCCGGCGGGATCGTCCTGCCGGACACCGCCAAAGAGAAACCGAAGCAGGGCAAAGTCCTCAGCCTCGGCGATGGCAAGCTCCTGGACAACGGCAAGCGCGCCCAGTTCCAGGTGCGCGAAGGGGACCGTGTCCTGTTCACCTCGTATGCGGGGAGCGAAGTGACCCTCGATGGCGACGAGTACCTGATCATGACCGAGGACGACATCCTCGCCGTGATCGAGTAGGCAAGCCCCCAGATTTCACAGCAAACCAACTGCGCACAAGTGCGGCCAGGCAACCTGGAACGCCCAGGCGCCTGGCCGCCAGCAGGGTCGTGGATGCCGGGGCTGCGGAAGCCCCGGTGGACGCTCACGAATTGGCGCGTCGTTCCTCCACGAGCGATTGAATGCGCTCGGCGAGCAAAGCCACATCAAAAGGTTTCTTGAAGGCTTCGCTGAATCCGTAGTTCACCAGCGTGTCCGGGGCCGCCTCATCTTCACTGGCCAAGGCAACGATCAATGTCTGCTCATATTGCGGGTTGCGGCGCAGATTCTGGGCAATCTGAAGGGCTTCGCTGCGGCCCATGGCCAGGTCGATGATGATCGTATCGGGATGAAAGCTCTCGGCCTGGATGCCGGCCTCGAAGCCACTGTTGGCAACTTCGTATTTGTAGTCCTCGGCTTCGGGAAGCAACTCGTGAACGCGGTCGATAAAGAGTTTTTCGGCGCCGACAATCAAGATTTTGTGCCACCCTTCTTCCTCGAGTTCCCCCAGCGGCATGCCGTGCTCTTTGAGGAACTTGATCAGATGCTCACGCGGGATGCGGCGATCCTGACTGCCGGGGATGCGGTAGCCACGCAGTCGGCCGGAATCGAACCATTTACTCACCGTGCGCGGGGCCACCTTACAGATTTTCGCGACCTGGCCGGTGGTAAAAACTTTCTTCATGGCAGGCACTCCAATTTGTGATTCCTGAGTTCACTCCGGCAAGCGAAGCGGGCACGCCAGCCGGGAGCCATACCCACTCACTGCGGCCATCTCGGGATCCGCGCGAATGCAGGAGCGACAGCGGCAGCATCCTGCCAGGGGTCAGCGCGGGTGAGCCAGTTCAGGGCGGGTTGACCAGAGGGAAAGACACGTCTCACGCCGTGCTGGAACGCCAGCCGGCCAACCAGGGAGCGGGACTCCCGGGAGCTGTCCTCCACCTTGGCTAAATGTTAAATCGGCTGGACGGCTCACCAAGATGAGAAAAAGGCCACAGCTTGGGGAGGTTCTACCGGTTCCTCATCCTGTGCTTTTTCCGCTCCTTCGCCGGATTGACTGGGGCGATTCGAGCCCGCAAAGTCGGGCGATGCCGAAACGGGCGGATGTGCGGGACATGTCTTCGCTCCTCCATTCCGTTTGCATTGTAGAGCGATGGACAAGAGACCGCCGACGCCTCCCACGCCGCGGCCATTCTGCACAAATGGCGACGCGTTCTGCGCCCAGAGCGACGGGCAGGATTGGATAAAATATGCGACCGTAAACAGATTTTGACGCGCTTATGCAACCATCTATAATGCCCATGTCCCGCCGTCAGCAGCTTCGGTGATGGGCGACACCGGGGAGGTTGCGGCGGGACATTTGTTTTCGCTCCAAGCGAGTCCGTTCGGAGCCCGGCCTTCCAAAAAAAGTCGCGGCCATGTCACACCTCTGCGGTTCGCCAGTAGTTGATGACGGAAATTGCGTTTCATCGTTCCGTCAGGCCCCATATAATGAGAGAGTCCTAATCTCCTGGTCACTGCCTGCGTTGCAAAGTTTGGGGCTCCATCGCCTGTCGCGGCCTTGATACAGGGCGGGTGTCATGAACCAGCACGAGCCGCCACCAAGACATTTGGATCCCGTGGCTTCCGTCGATCCGGCGGGGAGCACGGTCGATAGCGAGTTCATCGGCGCGGAAACCGACTCGCAGCCGGACAGTGTCTATCCTCCGCTGGTATCGCCCATCCAACTGGAAAAGCCGGTCCGGCACTCGGACACGACGACTCCCCAGACCATCGGCAAATACCTGGTTACCGCGGTGCTGGGCGCAGGAGCCCAAGCGGTCGTTTACCGCGCGGTTCATCCCGGGCTCAGCAAAGAAGTCGTGATCAAGCTCGGCCGGATTCCCCTGCTCGGAACGGAACGCGATGCGCTTTCGGCAGAGGGGAAGCTACTGGCGGAGCTGGATCATCCCAATCTCGCCCGTGTCTTCGATTCTGATCTCCACGAGGGGCGCCCGTTCTTGGTGATGGAGTATGTCCGTGGCTGCAACCTGGAGCAGCTGGCCAAGCCGCGCCGGCTGACTCCCCGTGAGTCGGCGACCCTGGTCGCACGCTTGGCACGGGCACTGGCGGCGGCCCACAGGCGCGGCATCATCCACCAGGACATCAAGCCCCGGAACATCCTGATCGATGAAACAGGCCAGCCGCGGCTGATCGATTTCGGCCTGGCGTGCTGGCGGCACACGTGGACGGCCGAGTTGGAATCGGGTTCGATCAGCGGCACCCCGGCTTACATGGCCCCGGAGCAAGCACGCGGGGAAAGCGATCAGATCGACCAGCGCAGCGATCTCTTCGCGCTGGGAGGGGTCCTGTACTACCTGCTGGCCGGCAAGGCCCCGTTCTCCGGCAAAGGGATCCAGGAAACGCTGGAACGGGCCGGCCGTTGTGATTTCGACAAGGCATCGCTGCGGAGCCGGGCCGGTTCACGCCGTTTGGAGCGAATCTGCTTGCGGGCTATGGCGGCCGAACCAGCCGACCGCTATGCTTCCGCGGAAGCGTTTGCGGCAGACCTGGAAAAGTTCGTTCGCCGGCCGCGACCCGTTCTGTGGCTGGCCGGGGCTGGCCTGGTTGGCGTCGCCCTGGCGGGAATTGGCTGGGCGATGTTTCGTACCCCCACCTCCCCGGACCCCGGGTCGCCGCAATACCTCATCAAGCTAGTGCAGCGGCGGGTGCAGAAAGAAGATCGAATTTTTAGTGACTTGAAGGATGTTTTGCCTCTGCGGACTGGGGATAAATTGCGGGTTCAGTGCGATTTGCCGCACGGTCTGCACCCTGCCCTGTTCTGGTTCGACACGGATGGAAAACTCGTGCAACTCCAGGGATCCGCGCAGCCTCTGGGCTCTTTGGACCAGTTCGAGTATCCGCGCGGTGGCCTCGTGCCTGTCGATGGCTCACCGGGTACCGAAGTGGTGCTCGTTTGTGCCGGGCGCGGGGCAGCACCTCGACTCGAAGATTTGGAGAAATTGTTTGATCAGGGACACCCCTGGCCCCGGTTGCCCGCCCAGGCGCTCGTGCTCCTGAATCGGTACACCGTGGAAATCAAGGGCGCACGCGGTGTCCGGGACCAGCCCGAGGCCGTCGCCGTGACTGCCGTTCAGGACCGCATGGAGCAATTGCGTCTGAAGCTGGCGGGTAAATACGAGTTCTGGACTGGCATCGCCTTCTCACACCGGGAGTAGCCCGACTGGACGTGCTGGCCGCGTAGGGATCATGCTGGCTCCGTGGAATCGACAGCAAGGGCAAGTACCTGGCCAATTCGGCAAGCCGGTCCTCGGTGCGCTTCTTCTGGCGATCGCGATCAGTCCTAAATGCCCGGCCCAACCTGGTGGTAAGGGACCAGCAGCCCCGCCGTTGCCTGCTTCCATTCGTCAGCAGCGACTCCAAGAGCGCAACGCCTATGCTGCCCAGGTGAACAAATTCCGCGCCGAGGGCAAGTGGAAGGAAGCCATCGCCTTCGTTAATAAAATCCTTGCGATCGAGCGGGAAGTGTTTGGCGAGAATCACGAGGAGCTTACTGGCTCGTGGCGTCAGCTCATCGATTTGCAGGAAGCCGGCGAGAACTGGGAGGCTGCTCGAAAAGCCGGCCGAGAGCTCCTTGCTCTTCAGACGACCCTGCACGGGGCCACTTCCTGGCAAGCCGCCGATGCCCGCTGCATCCTGGCCCATCTGGAACGAATGGCCGCGTTGGACGTCCCGGCACGCCGCCGGCTGACGGAAGCGATGCAGGGCCTGCAGATGGCCAGCCAGTACTCGGCACGGACCGACTACGCACATGCCGAGCCTCTCATCCGGCGAGCTTCCGAAACCTTCCATGCGGTCCTTGGCGAAGAGGATCCCCTCTATGCCCAGAGCCTGAACAATTTGGGCGTGCTGTGCCAGGATACTGGCGACTACGCCCAGGCTGCTCGGCTCTTCCGGGAGGCGCTGCCGATTCTGAAAAAGGCACGGGGCGAACTCCACCCGGTGTATGCGACCACCCTTCATAATCTGGGTGATGTCTACGCCGACGCCGGGGACCTCGCTCAGGCAGAGCCGCTCCTGCGGCAGTCTTTGGAGTTGGTTCAGAAGAGTCTGGGGCAAGACAATGGTCTCTACATCCAGAATCTGGCCAATTTGGCCAAAATCCAACGACGGAAACACGACTACGCGGCGGCAGAAAAGACGTATGGCACGGTGCTGGAGACCACGAAGCGAGCCCTGGGCGAACAAAGCCGGATGTATGCCGTACAACTGCAAAACCTGAGCAGCCTCTATTGGGAAACCGGCGACTACCAAAAGTCCGAGCAGTACTTGCGCCAGGGTGTTGAGCTTGCACAAAAACTGGGACGAACCGATTGGCCTGTGCCTGGAGCTACCGCGACCCACTGGGGTGAGCTTTACTTCGCGCTGGGAAACTACCGCCGCGCCGAGGAGCAGCTCCGCGAGGCCTTGGACATTTCCCGCCACCACCTCGAATTGACCTTCGCCGTCCAGTCGGAGCGCCGACAGCTGGTGCAAGCCCATTTCCTTCGTGGCCGCCTCGATTGGTATCTATCCCTGGCGCTCCAGGCCGGGTTGTCGGGCGAACAAGCGTATCAGCAAATGTTGACCTGGAAAGGGATCGTCTTTGCCCGGCAGCGCTGGCTGCGGCTCGAGCGAACACGGGCAGGAGCGGATCATCCCGAAGTGGCCCAGCTCCTCGCCAATCTCCAACACACCATCAGCCAATTAGCGAATCTTGCCTTCACGGGATCCGGAGCAGACCCGCAAGACCCTCGGTCGCGCCAGATGCGACAACTGACAGAGTATAAGGAGCAATTGGAAAGCCAGCTCGCGCGCCACAGTTCCGATTTCCAAAGCTTGCAAGCGCTAACTGGGCAAAGCCCAACGCGCTTGCAAGCGGCTCTTCCGCCGAGCACCGCTCTGATTGACTTTTTGGAATATATGAAGGTGAGTCCGCCACCTGGCGGCAATGGACCGATGCAGAGAGAGCGGCACGTCATCGCGTTTGTCGTCCGCAAGGACCGGCAAATTGTGGTCTGCGACCTCGGGCCGCTCCTACCGATCGCCAGTGCCATCGATCAATGGCGCGAAACGGTCACCGCCAGTACGCCGGGACCGGAAAAGCTGGATCCGGCGGTAGAGTTGCGCCGCCTGGTGTGGCAACCCTTGACGCCGTCCCTGGATGGCGTTCGTGCTGTTCTGGTTTCGCCCGACGGAGCCCTGAACCGCTTTCCCTTGGCCGCGCTGCCGGGGGCCAAGCCAGGGACTTACCTGATCGAGGAGATGCCGGTGGCAGTGGTGCCAGTACCGCAGTTGCTGCCCGAGCTGCTTGCCCACAACTCTGGTGGGGACGGCGCGGACAAGGCGGCAGGGTCCCTCTTCGTCGTGGGCGATGTCGATTTCGGCGCGCCGGCCCCCGTTCGCCAGGTGGCTCAGGCTTCGGCTGGTCCCAATAGCCATGCGGCCGCGCGGGGCAGCCAGGGACTTCAATTCTTGCCCCTGTCGGGAACTGCGGGCGAGAGCAAAACCATTCAGGCGGAGTTTGCGCGGAGCCATCCGCAAGGGACGCTGACCGTACTGAGCGGCGCAGCCGCGACCGAGCAGGCCTTCCGCAGCCAGGCGCCGGGCAAGAGGTACTTGCATATCGCCACCCATGGTTTCTTCGCACCGTCCGAGTTGAAGTCGGCCCTGGACAGCCGATCCACGAGCCTGGCCGTCCAGGATGATGTAACCGGGTACCACCCCGGACTTCTCTCGGGTCTGGCGCTGGCGGGGGCCAACCATCCGCCATCGGTTTCCGACGCCCATGTATCTCCAGGCGACGACGGCATTTTGACCGCCCTGGAGGTCGCGGAGATGGACCTGAGCAATGCTGAATTGGTCGTGCTGTCCGCCTGCGACACAGGGCTGGGGCGTGTGGCAGGCGGAGAAAGTCTCCTGGGGCTCCAGCGTGCCTTCCAGATCGGGGGCGCTCGCTCCGTGATTGCGAGCTTGTGGAAAGTCGATGATGAGGTCACGCAGAATCTAATGAGTATGTTCTACCACAACCTCTGGCAAACGCGGCTGCCGCCCTTGCAAGCGCTCCGGCAGGCCCAATTGAGTATTCTGAATGGTGAATCCCTGACGAGCCGGCCGCGCGGCGTTGGACCGGTCGAGTTCGGACCGGTAACCGCCAAGAAGGGCCGGGCGGATCCGCGCTTGTGGGCAGCGTGGGTCTTGAGCGGCGATCCGGGGGATCTCACTCCGGTCGATTCCAGCCCATCGCCGCCTTCGGGGAGTGCGATGGGGGACGTTGGGGTGGAGATGCCTGAGGGAGCGCGGGGAACTGGTATGCCTCGATGGGTTGGATACGGAGCGGCTGGATTGCTGCTGACCCTGCTCCTGGCTACCGGCCTGGTAATTTATCGCCGAAGCCGTCGGCTCGCCGGCTGAATGTTGTTCAGGAGTGATTCGCATGCAGACTGACCGATGGGATGAGCATCTAAGTCGAATCTCGACGATGTGGACGAAGCTGCGCCGAGCCCATGAGGGTTCTCACGAAGCTGCTGTCTCCGCCCGCCAAGAGCTGATGCAACGCTATTGTGGTGCTGTGTATCGGTACCTGCTGGGTGCCGTTCGCGACCCACATGTGGCAGACGATTTGACGCAAGAATTTGCTCTGCGGTTCATCAGCGGCCGTTTCCGCGGGGCCGATCCGGAGCGGGGCCGGTTTCGCGATTACGTAAAGCGCGGACTCTTCAACCTGGTGCATGACTACCGCAAGCGACAATTGAAAGAACCACGGGCCGTTTCGTTGGAGCACAACGAGCCCGCCGCCCAGGGCCAGGACGTGGACGCTGAAGAAACGTTCCTTGCCAGTTGGCGGCAGGAACTCTTGGCCCGCGCCTGGCAGGCGCTCACTGAGGTCCAGGAGAAAACGGGCCAGCCGTATCAATCCGTCCTTCGCTTCCGAGTCGAACACCCTGATCTGCGTTCGCCGCAAATGGCGGAACAACTCAGCGCCCTCCTTGGCAAGCCATTGACGGCCGCCGGTCTGCGGCAGCTCTTGCATCGCGCTCGGGAGAAGTTTGCCGAAGCGCTGATCGAGGAGACCCGCCATTCCTTGGGAGCGGCAACGCAGGAGCAACTGGAAGAGGAATTGGCGGACTTGGATCTGTTGAAATACTGCCAAAGTGCGCTCCACGAATAGCCGGACGTGTCCTTTTGCTCGATCGTCTACACGCTTTTTGCACGATCTTCTGAACTTCACACAATTCCAATCGCGATCGTTTCTCGTTGATTGCAGCCCTGTGCTCGCGATCCTCCCGGTCCCGGTGTGGGCAAAGTCCTGAAACCATCGGTTCGATGCGAGCGTGGCCGATCGGGTGGAATTTGGCGGCAATTCTCCGGATTCCTGGTTTCTTGGGAAATTTTGTTGCTTCGGTGATTCTGCCTGCTTAAATAGGGCTGAGTATCGTCTGGGATTTCCCACTCGGGCTGGGGTCGCAATTGAGAGAGCGATGCTGAAGGTTTCTAATCTCGGTCGGCCATAAACTCTCGGCGCTAGCCTGGCTGGGAAAGACGTCGGCGTTGTTTGTGCGGCTTTTCGTGCAGTTTTCTTCAGAATTGGTTCTGGGGATTTTCGACCTGCACGTGTTTTTCGCGAAACTAATGCCGAGTAGAGAGGAAATTCCCGGCGGTAAATGTGTCCGGTAGACTCGCCTGAGTCATTGATTCATCGGCAAACCGGAACAGATTGTCCGTGGGCGCTTGCCGGCAAGAAAGGCATTTATTGGCCGGCAGGGCGTCAGCAGCGAGTTTGCGTGCCCTGATCGTCAGGCTTTCCAGCGTATCGAGAAACGCCCCAAGAATGGAGATTGCGAACATGGCATTGTCCTCCTGGTTCCGTTCCGGGAAATCCGCTTCCGATCACGACCGCTCTCGGCGTAATCATGTGCCTCGTTCCCGCAAACAGAGGGGCTCTTCTCGGCTAGGGTTGGAACCACTTGAAGAGCGGACCGTGCTTGATGCGGTTCACTGGATCGGTGGCTCCGGCAATTGGAGCGATCCGAGCCACTGGGGCAGCCATGTACCGGGTGGCAACGATGTGGCGATCATTGACGCGACGGGACCGAACTACACCGTCACGCTGGATACGAGTCCGACCGTAGCTGGCTTCATGCTGAACTCGGCGACCGCTACGTTTTCTGCATCGAGCGGGGCACTCACCGTCAACGGGGATGCCACGCTTTCCGCTGGCGTAGTGCTCTGGACCAATTCAATTTGGACCGGGAGCGGTAAGCTAACTAACAGCGCCAACATGATTTTCCAGGGGTCCGACACCATCAACAACTCATTCACGAATGCGGCGGGGGCAACGCTGCGGGTGCAGGGAGCGAGTATCGGCTACGGTAGTCTGAGCAGCGCCAACGGCTTTACCAACAACGGCACGATCGAACTGACCAATAACATCAGCGGCGCTGCCTACGGCGCTTCTTTGACGGTCAGCAGCGGCACGCTGGT
>Ga0070734_10002475_pt1 | contig 22205 bp, 15 predicted proteins | sample Coa_R1_8_FD_66444 | JGI IMG/M metagenome (GOLD analysis project Ga0070734, IMG submission 66444) | Surface soil microbial communities from Centralia Pennsylvania, which are recovering from an underground coalmine fire - Coalmine... | ecosystem: Environmental > Terrestrial > Soil > Unclassified ...
CAACGCGCCCAGGCCGTCAAACCTGATCTGGTGCTCACCGAGACCAATGGGCCAGCAGTGGCAGAGATTTGCGCGCGGCTCGATAGGTTGCCGCTGGCCATCGAGCTGGCGGCAGCCCGCATCCGCATCCTGCCGCCACGCACGCTCTTGCAGCAGTTGGCGTCACGGTTGCGCCTGGCCCTGCTCACCACCGGACCGCAAGACGCGCCAGCCCGCCACCAAACACTGCGCAATGCCATCGCTTGGAGCTATGACCTGCTCACGCCGCAGGAGCAAGCCTTATTTTGCCGGCTCTCGGTATTTGCTGGTGGCTTTGACCTGGAAGCCGCCGAACAGGTCTGTCTGACCGGCAGCCACCCGGACCTCAATCTGGACCTCTTGGAGGGGGTGAGCGCGCTGGTAGACCACCACCTGCTCTGGCAGAGCGAAACCGCCGAGGGCGAGGCGCGCTTTGGGATGTTGGAAACCATCCGTGAATACGGCCAGGAATGGCTGGAAGCCAGCGGCGAAGCGGAGACCTTACGCCGCCAGCACGCCGAGTATTACGCGACGCTGGCTGAGCAGTGTGATACCGCGCTGAGCGTCAGCGTGCAACGCCGCACGCTTGATTTTCTAGAGCAGGAGCACAGCAACTTCCGCGCGGCGCTGCGCTGGGCGCTGGAGCAGCAGGAAATCGCACTTGGATTGCGTATCGCTGGGGCGTTGGCGCGCTTCTGGAAGCGGCGCGGCTACACCAGCGAGGGCCGCCAGTGGTTGACCCAGTGCTTGCAGCTTGCCGAAAGCCAGCATGCGGAGCAGCAGATGCAGACGCCGCAGGCCAATCTAGCGCATATCCGCGCGCTGACCGGCGCAGGAAGGTTAGCTTGGGCACAGAGCGACTACGCCAGTGCGAAGAACTATTGCAAGGCGAGTCTGGCGTTGAGCATTTCAGCAGGCGAGAAGCGCGAGGCGGCGCAGGCCTATCTGCTGCTGGGCAATATTGCCTGTGAGCAGGGAGAGACCGAGCAGGAAATAACCAACTATGAGGAATGTCTGCGCCTGTTCCGCGAGGTGGGGCACACATCGGGTGTCGCTGCGGCGCTAACAAACCTGGGCGGCGTGATGTTGGAGAAGCGCGAGTACCAGCGCGCCGGGACGTTGCTTGAGGAAAGCATCAAGCTCTTCCAGCAGGTAAACGACGAACTTGGTGTGGTAAATAGTATTGGCAATCTAGCAAATATCGCGCGTATGCAAGGCGATTTTCAGCGAGCGGACCGGCTCTATGAGCGGAGCCAGCAACTCCTCCGCGAAATCGGCGACCGCACGCATCTTGCCATTCACCTGGGTAATCAGGCTTATGTGGCGCTCGAACTCCACGATGCCGAACGTGCTGGGCGGCTTTTACGCGAAACCATCACTATAGCCCGCGAGATCGGTAATACCCGCCTGCTGACCTTTGCTGTCATCGGGCTGGGCCTGGTAGATTGCGAAACCAGGCAGATGGAGCGAGCGACGAGGCTGCTCGGCTCCGCCGCCGCCGCAATGGAAGAAATCGGCGCGCTCGTCTCTGAGGATGACCGGCCCCTCTACGAGCGCACGCTGGCAACGCTCCAATCGGTTCTCGGTGACGACCGTTTCAGCACACTCTGGGCAATAGGCCGCACGCTGACCTTGCAACAGGCAATTGCCGAGGCACTGGAGGAAACTCCTAAGACCTCCGAATACTCCAACCCATCTGCAAGCCGCAGCTTCCCCGGCCATATCGGCGTATCAGGCGCGGGGAGCTAGGTGATAGAGACGGGGGATAGAGACACCTGTAGGTGAGATGTCAATGTGTAGATGTACGTCGTCGTATGAAAGCAAGCCTATTGCGGTGATCTATTGAACGTTGAGAGCAAAACGGGGAGGCGGGTAGTTCGAAATATGTACGGAACGGTGGCGCGCATGCGGGTAAAGCCTGGCGCAGAAGATCAACTGATGGGGCAGTTACGAGAGTTCCAATCACTCCATGTGCCTGGGTTCAAGAACAGTCTCGTCTATCACATGGATAATGACTCGCAGGAGTATTATCTGGTGGTCATCTTTGAGTCAAAAGAAGCGTACTGGAACAACGCGAAGAGCGCCGAACAGGACGCGCGCTATCAGCAGATGGTGGCGCTGCTGGAAGGTCCGCCGGACTGGCATGACGGCGAGATCATCTACTCGGTCGAGTAGACCTCATCCCCTGACCCCCTCTCCTCGTGGGAGAGGGGGAACTATGCGGCAACTCCCAATAGAAGGGCAATTCCCTATGGGCAAGATCATCGTCAACAACAACGTGACACTCGACGGCGTGATGCAGGCGCCAGCTCGACCCGATGAGGACCAGCGCGACGGGTTCCCATACGGCGGCTGGGCGGTCCCCTACGCCGATGCGACGGCGGCTGAGCTGATGGCGCAGGGCGCGGCCACCAACGGCGCGTTGTTGCTTGGCCGGCGCACCTATGAGGACTTCTATAACGTCTGGCCCAAGCGCACCGATGGCAACCCTTTCACGCCGGTCCTCAACGCCACGCAGAAGTACGTCGCCTCCACCACGCTGAAGGAGCCGTTGCCGTGGGAAAACTCTACGCTGCTCAAAGGCGACGCCGTTGAGGCAGTGGCGAAACTGCGCGAGCAAATGGAGAAAGATATCGTCATCCTGGGCAGTGGCAACCTCATCCAATCGCTGATGCGGCGCAACCTGATTGACCGCTACGTGCTGCTGATTCATCCGCTGGTTTTGGGCACTGGCCGCCGCCTCTTCCCGGATGGCGCGCCCTACGCCACGCTCCGCCTCGTCTCCACCGTCACCACTCCCATCGGCGTGGTCATCGCCACCTATCAGCCAGCGGAACCAACACCTGCGTAGTAATGTCTCGGGGTACAGAGACATGCTTGTCTGTGAATAGGTGGGTGGCAGCAAGAATATTCGTGTCACTACCCTTTAGCTTGCCAATCCAATCTAGCGTAGATAACGCAGACAGCAATCATGATGAGATAGGAGTAGCTCGCAGGACCAAACGGAATCCGTTGTTGTTGTTGAAGAGATCGGGATAATCGCTGTTGCGACTTGCCACGCGCGCCTGGCTGGCCCCATAGGCCCATGAGCCGCCACGTATCACGCGACTGTTAGTGGCATTCATGTCTTCACGTCCATCCGCTTCCTTATACGGGTACGTCTTCACCAGGGTATTAGTCCATTCCGACACATTGCCTGCCATGTCCAGCACACCATATGGGCTAGCGCCGCTGGGATAAGCGTCTATTGGGGTCGTCGTGTTGATACCACTATCGTAGGTGTTGCAGCATGCCTGATCGAACTGATTGCCCCAGGGATAAATACGCGCATCGGTGCCACGCGCGGCTTTCTCCCATTCAGCTTCAGTGGGCAAGCGCCAGGGGTGGTCAGTGCATTCTACGAGCCACTTGGCATAGGCGACGACATCATGCCAGGAGACGTTGACGACAGGATGGTCTAGTCTATCCAGTTGCTGTTTCCAGGAGATAGGCCGCCAGTGGCCCTCTGGCGGCTCCGCCCGTCCGGCGCGCACAAAACAAGCATATTCGGTCACCGTCACTGGGTAGCGGGTAATCTGATAGGCAGGCAACGTGACGCTGTGTTGGGGCAGTTCATCCTGTGCCCAACTTTCTTCGGCTGCGACCACATCGCGTACGGGGTCGCTACCCATCAAAAACGGTCCAGTGGGCACTTCGCAGAGCGGCGGTACAACGTATTCAATGCGCTTGCCGCTAATCTGAGTAGAGTAGCCAGTGAAGCCAAGATCGGCCAGCCGCTGCGGAATGTGATCAGATACAGTCATAGCGACAGGTCTCCTGAGAAAAGGGCCGACATAAACAGATAGCCGAGACATAGTAGCCATTAATTGCTGGCAGTATACCATGCGGCCTCAGCGCGAACAAGAATAGCCGCCCGGTCGTGTCAAAAATGATAAACTGCTATGGTATGCCCGGCGTGGAAGGGCGAAGGTGAAGGAGGTGGGTTGTGGCGGCATCAGAGACGACACAGGAAACAGAAGAGACGCGGGGCGCTGGCGTTCGCTGGCGTATCATTCGCCCGCTCTTCGAGACACTTTATCGCAACCGCTACCTCTACTGGCTTGCCAGCACGATACCCTTCGCCGGGCAGTGGCGCACCTGGCAACGGCTGGTGATACCGCGTCTCGTGGGCCAGCGTGTGCTGGAAACTGGCTGCGGCATCGGCACCTTGCTCAGTGACATGGCGAAGGCTGGCTACACCTGCGCCGCCATCGAGCGTTCGCCGCAGATGGTCGCCGCGACCCGTGACCGCCTGCGCCGCGAAGGCCTCTTCGATAAAGCAACCGTTACGCAGGGCAGCGTGCAACATATGCCCTACGCCGACGCCGCGTTCGACTCGGTGGTCAGCACCTTCCCGACCGAGTATATCGTTGACCCGGCCACCACCCGCGAGATGGCGCGCGTCTTGCGTCCCGGCGGGCGAGTGATTGTCGTCATGGGCGCGGCGCTGCTGCCCGCGAATCTGCTGCTTCTGCCGCTGGTGGGCTTGCAGACGCTCGTGTATGGACGTGCGCGCCGTTCGACATCGAGCGGGCAAGATACCGAGACGAACGAGAGCGCGGCATCACCCGCTCAGGCATCCACCAATATAGAGGTGCGCGGCGATCTGCTGCTTGAACGGATGCGCGCCGCTGGCTTCGTCGCCCATGCTGAGCGCGTGAAAGGACCCTTCTGGGTGGCGCTACTCTATATCGGCGAGAAGCCAGACGAGGAACTCAAGGAAAATTAGGCGAGCGGCCCTGAGATGACGATAAGAAATCTGTTGCTTCATGGCCCATTCTATGAGATATATCATGTAGTGGGCATGGCTTCCTAGCTTCGCGGCAGTGAACTGCCAGCGCACGGAAAGCGGACTAAAGTCCGGTGGTGGCCCGCCTTGCTGCACTGGCTTCAGCCTGTCAAGTGCTTGCTCCGGCTTTTCAAAGCCGAGAGCATTGTCGCGCTAGCAGACATTCCTGTCTGACCGAGAAGATTTGTACCCAACGAGCAATCGTAACCATACGAGAGACCGTAGAACCGTAGAGATACCAGAGCGATGCACGAAAAGAGTATAGCCACCCTCGAATATCCCAAAATCATCGAGCGGCTGGCCGGAGAAACCGCCTTCTCCGCCAGCAAAACGCTGGCGCGCGAACTGCTGCCCAGTGATGACATCAACGAAGTGCGGCGGCGTATCGCCTTCACCACGGAGGCGCGCCGGCTGATGGACCTGCGCCCCGATATCGGCGTGCGTGGCGCGCGTGATGTGCGCCCGCATGTCGCGGCGGCGGAACGTGGCGCGATGCTTGGCCCCAGCGACCTGATAGATGTGCTGGTAACGTTGCGCTCCTCAGCCTTCGTCAACAAAGCCATCAACCGTCAGGATGGCTCATTTCCGCTGCTCAAAGGCCTGGCGCTGGATCTGCCCATACGTCCGGCGCTGGAAGGCCGCATCGCCGAAAGCGTCAGCGAAGAGGGCGAGGTGCTCGATTCCGCCTCACCAGAACTGCGCCGCTTGCGCGCGGAGATTCGCAATGCGCAGCAACGCTTGCAGGAACGCCTGGGCACGCTGGTCAGCGAGTTCCGGACCGCGCTGCAAGAGCCGATCATCACCATGCGCTCCGACCGCTATGTCTTGCCGGTGCGCGCCGAGGCCCGCAGCCAGGTGCGCGGCATCGTCCACGATCAATCCGGCAGCGGCGCCACCGTCTTTGTCGAGCCGCTGGTCGTCGTGGAGATGAACAACCGCCTGCGCGAACTTCAGCTTGCCGAGCGGCAGGAGGTCGAACGTATCTTACAGGAGCTTTCGGAGTTCGTTGGACGCGAAGGACCCTATATCCGCCTCGCTGTGGACCTGCTGGCGGAGATTGACCTGCATCTGGCGAAGGCGCGCTACGCCAGCCTCATCAACGCCAGCGCGCCAACGCTGGATACGGCGGGCAAGCTGGACCTGCATGAGGCGCGGCATCCTTTGCTAACCGGCAAGGTGGTGCCGATAGATTTCCGGCTGGGCGAAGACTTCACGATGGTGGTCATCACCGGCCCAAACACCGGCGGCAAAACCGTCGCGCTGAAGACCGTAGGGTTGCTCTGCCTGATGGCGCAGGCTGGATTGCACATTCCGGCGCGCGACGATTCGGTGGTGCCACTCTATCACAATGTCTTTGCCGATATTGGCGACGAGCAGAGCATCGAGCAGAGCCTCAGCACCTTCTCCTCGCACCTGAGCCGTATCGTGGAGATTCTGCGCGAAGCCACGCCGGGCGCGCTGGTGCTGCTGGATGAATTGGGCGCGGGCACCGATCCCAGCGAAGGCTCGGCGCTGGCGCGGGCCATTCTCACGCATCTGCTGCAACGCGGCATTGCCACCATTGCCACGACCCACTACTCCGAGCTAAAAGCCTTCGCCCACGAGCAGCCACAGGTCGCCAACGCCTCCGTCGAGTTCAACGTTGATACGCTTTCCCCCACCTATCGCCTCAGCATCGGCATCCCCGGACGCAGCAATGCCCTGGCAATTGCCACGCGCCTGGGGCTGAGCCAGGAGATCATTGCCAGCGCGCGTGAGTTCCTGGGCAGCGCTGGTGTGGAGATGGAGAGCCTGCTGGAAGGCTTGCAGGAGGATAAGCGCGCCGCCGCCGATGAACGCTATCACCTGAGCATGGAACGCGCCGAGGCCGAATATCAGCGCCGCGAACTACAACGCGAACGCGCGGAGTTTGCTGTGGAGCGCGAGCGTATTCTCAATCAGGCGCGCGCCCAGGCCCGCCGCGAACTGGAATCGGTGCAGGCGCAACTGGCGCGGATGCGTGCGGAGATTCAGCGGCCACGCATCACGCCGGAGCGGCTGAGCGCACTGCGCACAAAGGCGCGCGCATTGGAGGAGAAGACCGCGCCCGTCCAGTCGCGCAAGACATCACGCGCGGAGACGCCACAGGCCGACGAGGTGATAGATGGCACGCTGCAAATCGGCGATACGGTGCTGGTGCGCTCCATGGAGTCGCGCGGGGAACTGCTCTCGCTGCCGGACGCGCGCGGCGAGGTGGAGGTGCAGCTTGGGCCACTGAAGATGCGCGTGCGCGCCTCAGATGTGGAGCGGCTGAGCAAACGCCAGGCGCGAGCGGCGGAGAACGCTGGCAATCCGATGCTCTCGCTGCCCGTGATGGACCTGGCATCCGCGCCAGAGACGCAGCTCGATCTGCGTGGACGGCGTGTGGAAGAGGTGCTACCGGATGTGGATCGCTATCTCAACGACGCCTACCTCGCGGGGATGCCGTTCGTGCGCCTGCTGCATGGCAAAGGCACCGGCGCGCTACGCCAGGCGATCCGCCAGGACTTATCACGTCATCCGCTGGTGAAGTCCTTCGCCTCCGCCGAGGCCAGCGAAGGCGGTGATGGCGTCACCATCGTCAACCTCAAACCGTCGTAAGCAGCCCCCACCCCCAGCCCCTCCCCCGTGCGCGGGAGAGGGGTGCGCAGAAGCGCGTATCTGCCTATCTCGAACCCGCGCAGGCGGGTTTCGCGGCTGAAAGCCATCCAGTCGTGGTTTTAACCGCTGGCTAGCTCAGGAGAATCTACATGGACATCACCGCAGTCGAGGTCAAGCATGTGCTGACGCCGCAACGCAAAGGCTTTCTGGCTGGCGGTCCGTTTCCGTTTACGCATGCGCTCTCCGCCTATACCGGCTGCGCCTTCGGCCAGACGACCTGCGGCATGTATTGCTATGCGCAATTTCTGCCCAACTGGACCATGCGCAATCCCATGCTGGCCTGGGGTACGGCGGTCGGCGTCAAAAGCAACGCCGCCGCGCTCCTGGAGAAGGCGCTTGCCGCGATGAAACCCGAAACGCGCCGTAGCCTGCGTATCTTCATGAGCAGCACGACCGACCCCTATCAGCCGCCCGAACGCACGTATCAGATGACGCGCCACTGCCTCGAAGTTTTCGCGCGCTACCCCGATCTCGATCTGCTGGTGATTCAGACGCGCTCACCGCTGGCTGAACGCGATCTGCCGCTTATGCAGCGCATCCCCTACGCCTGGCTCTCCGTCACGATAGAAACCGACGATCAGGGCTACCTCACCAGCCTCAAAGGTGGACCGCTGCTGCAAAGGCGCTGGTCGCTGGTGCGGGCGGCACGCGAGGCAGGCGTTCTCACGCAGATCACCGTCAGCCCATGCCTGCCCTTCAGCAGCGTCGAACGCTTCGGTGAGCGGCTCTTGCAGAGCGGCGCGCGTCGCCTCATTGTTGACACGCCGATGGATGGCGACGGCTCCCACGGCGAACGCACCGCGCGCACGACTTTCGCTGTAGCCGAGCCGCGTTGGAATGAGACCTCACCCGCGCACCGCCTCTACGACTATCTCGCTGCCCATGCGTCTTCGCTGGATATTACTGTTGGTTGGAGCAACGCCGGTTTCTGTGGCATCCCACCGCGAACATACGATTGACAATACAAGCGGCGTCTGGTACACTTGTTCACAGCAGAGGCAAACGGTCCCTGCACGAAAATTGGAATGAGGATGGCCTTCCGGCGTAATTGACATCGGAAGGCCCATTGCAATCGCTCCTAAGCAGCCAATGCTTTAATTTCACGATGCCCTTCTATGGTACGGTATGCACTCGCTACATGGCAATAACCGGCATGTGAAATAGGCAGAAAGCACCTGACGGGCGATGCGACAACGAAAGACGGGCTTGTAGGCTGATGTTCTTGCATTGACCTCAACGTCAGCAAAGAGGAGACACTAGCGATGGCAGACGAGTTGGCGATCTATCAAGAGCGTGTGCGCAAGACCTATCTGGATGGGCAATGGTGGTTCAGTGTCGTGGATGTTGTTGGTGTGCTGACAGGCAGTGCTAATCCCCGTTTCTATTGGGGGAAATTGAAGGAGCGTCTGGCTAGCATCGAAGGTGCTAGCGAAACGTTGACAAAATGTCAACAGTTGAAAATGAAGGCGGCTGATGGCAAGATGCGCACGACCGATGCCGCCGACACCCAGACATTGCTGCGCATCATCCAATCCATCCCTTCACCAAAAGCCGAGCCGTTCAAGCGCTGGCTGGCGCAGGTCGGCGTAGAACGCTTGCAGGAAGAGGCTGAGCCGTCGCTGGCGGAGGAGCGCCTTATTAAGCTCTACCGCAAGAAGGGCTACAGCGAATCCTGGATCAAGCAGCGCATGCAGTCCATCGTCCATCGCAACGCCGTCACCGCCGAGTGGCTGGCACGCGGCGCGACGGAAGATGGGCAGGTTGCAGCACTCACCGACACGCTGAGCGTCGAAAGCCTGGGTGTGACGACCAGAGAGCACAAAGACTTGAAGGGACTCAAACCGAAAGACAATCTGCGCGACTCTGAAACAGTGATGGAACTCGCCATTACTGGACTTGCCGAAGCCACTGCCGTCACTCTCCACCAGAAGCATGATACGCAAGGGTTCAATGCCTTGCAGGTGGATTGCCACGAAGCCGGAAAAGTCGCTGGCGAAGCGCGTCTCTTGGTAGAGAAAGTGACTGGCGAGCCGGTGGTCAGTCCGATCAACTACAAGCAATTGCGGCAGGAGCGCCAGAAAGAACTACAACCGCCATTAATTGAGATAGACGAGAACGACGAATAATGCAAGCCAGCCCTGCATCTATAATGGAAGCAGGGCTGGCCATTAGTCCCCTTATGCTCTCCGCAGGGAGAGGGGTCGGGGGTGTGGATTACTTATCCCGCTCTGTCTTGGCGAGAGCCGCCTGCGCCGCCGCCAGCCGCGCCACCGGCACGCGGAACGGCGAACAACTGACGTAATCCAGGCCAACCTCGTTGCAGAAAGCGATGCTGTCGGGGTCGCCGCCATGCTCGCCGCAGATGCCCACCTCCAGCTTGGGATTGGACTTGCGGCCCTCCTCCACGGCGATGCGCACCAGCCGGCCCACGCCGTCGCGGTCCAGCGTCTGAAACGGGTTGGTCTTGAGAATCTTCACTGGCTGATCCAGTCCCGGCTCATCGAGACCCTCGACATATTTCAGCAGGAACTTGCCCTCAGCGTCGTCGCGACTCATGCCAAAGGTCGTCTGCGTCAGGTCGTTGGTGCCGAAGCTGAAGAAGTCCGCCACTTCAGCTATCTGCCCAGCGGTCAGCGCGGCGCGTGGCAGTTCGATCATCGTGCCGAACTTATACTGCACCTGCCCACCAAGTTCTGACGTAATCTCTTTGGCTACCGCTTCGAGCTGGCGTCGCACCTCGCGTAGCTCGTTGACATGCCCCACCAGCGGAATCATGATCTTCGGCTGGAGCTTGATGCCATCCTTCGCTACATTCGCCGCCGCCTCCAGGATCGCCCGCGTCTGCATGACGTTGATCTCCGGGAAGAGCAGCCCCAACCGGCAGCCGCGCAGGCCGAGCATCGGGTTGGCCTCGCGCATCGCCGCCACCGCCCGCAGCAGCTTCTGCTTCTCCGCCAGTTCATCCGCCGGACCGCCCGCATCCTCCAGCTTCGTTACCTCCACCAGCAACTCTTCATAGCTGGGCAGGAACTCATGCAGCGGTGGATCAATCAGACGGATGACCACCGGATAGCCCTCGCCGGTCTTGGGGTTGCGCATCGCGCGGAAGATGCCCTCGAAGTCCGACCGCTGGAACGGCAGCAGCTTATCGAGCTCCTGTTGTCGCTCTTCCACGTCCGGCGCGAGAATCATCTGCTGCACGATGGGCAGGCGCTCCTGCTCCATGAACATATGCTCGGTGCGGCAGAGACCGATGCCCTCCGCGCCGAAAGTGATGGCGCGTTCGGCGTCGCGTGGATAATCGGCGTTCGCCCAGACGCCCAGCTTGCGCGCCTCGTCGGCCCAATCCAGCAGCGTGCGCAGGTCGCGTTCATCCTCGAAGTTCGTCTCGACCGTGCGAATCGCGCCCATATAGACGGTGCCGGTCGTGCCGTCAATCGAGATTTCGTCGCCCTCATGCACAACCACGCCGCTACCGCGCACCTCGAAGAGCCGCTGCTCATAGTCCACGCGAATCGCCTCGCAGCCGACCACCGCCGGCAGACCCAGGCCGCGCGCCACCACCGCCGCGTGGCTGCCCGTGCCGCCACGGCTGGTGAGGATGCCCTTCGCCGCGAGCATGCCATGCACGTCGTCTGGGCTGGTCTCCTGGCGCACCAGGATGATGCGTTCGCCTGCTTTGCCGGCGGCCTCGGCGCGGTCAGCATCGAAGATTGCCTTACCGACGGCGGCCCCAGGCGAGGCGTTGACGCCCTTCGCCAGCTCGTTGCCTTCGCTGCGGGCGCGGGCGATATCCTTGTCATCGAAGCGTGGCAGCAGCAGTTGCACCACCTGCCCCGGCTCAACGCGCTGGATCGCTTCTTCTTTGGTGATGACGCCTTCGTTGACCATATCCACGGCGATCTTGACGGCGGCGGCGGCGGTGCGCTTCGCGGAGCGTGTCTGAAGCATGTAGAGGCGCCCGCGTTCGATGGTAAACTCCAAATCCTGCACGTCGCGGTAATGCTGTTCCAGCCGCTGCGCAATCTCCTGGAACTGCTCCGCCACGCCGGGCATCTCATCGCCCAGCTTGTCAATCGCGGAGGTGTTGCGGATGCCAGCCACGACATCTTCGCCCTGCGCATTGACAAGGTAGTCGCCGTAGAGCTTCTTTTCGCCGGTGGAGGGATTGCGCGTGAAGGCGACGCCGGTGGCGCTGTCGTTGCCCATGTTGCCGAAGACCATCGTTTGCACGTTGACGGCGGTGCCCAGGTCATGCGGAATCTTGTTGAAGTTGCGGTAATCAATCGCGCGCTTGTTGTTCCAGGAAGCGAAGACCGCTTCGATGGCCAGGCGCAACTGTTCGTAGGGGTCTTCGGGGAAGGGTTTGCCGGAGGCGTCGCGTGCAATCTGCTTGAAGTCTTCCACCATCTGTTTGAGGGCATCGGCGGGGATATCGGCGTCGGTGGCTGCGCCGGTCTTTTCTTTGTACTCCTCGATCTTCGCCTCGAAGGCATCTGGCTTGGAGTCCAGCACGATCTTTGAGAACATCTGCACGAAGCGGCGATAGGCGTCATAGGCGAAACGTTCGTCGCCGCTGAGCGCGATGATGCCCTTGACGGTCTCGTCGTTCAGGCCGAGGTTGAGTACGGTGTCCATCATGCCCGGCATCGAGAACTTGGCGCCGGAGCGCACCGAGACGAGCAGTGGATTCTCCGGATCACCGAAATGCTTGCCAGTCTGCTCCTCAACGGTGTGCAGCGCAGCCAGCGCCTGATCCCACATGCCTGCGGGGAATTGCTTGCCCGCGTGGTAATACTCATTGCAGGCTTCGGTGGTAATGGTGAAGCCTGGTGGCACCGGCAGCCCGGCATTGGTCATCTCGGCGACGCCCGCGCCCTTGCCGCCGAGCAGCTCGCGCATGGAGGCGTTGCCCTCAGCGAAGAGATAGACCCACTTACGCGGTGACTTTGCCACGGCGTCTTCCAGGGTTTGGTCAGTTGTTTGTGCCACGATTGTCCTCCTGGGTGTTCCCTATTTTTCAAGAAGCCCCACAGGCGCGCGAACACCACACACGCCCGCGTTTCCAGTTCTGGCACGCCCTTGTGCGCTCACCGGCGACCTCGATGCGCTCCTTATCATCTGGCAGCGCATCGCTACACGTTGTCGTCGTGCGAAATCGCCCTCATTATACAGGAAGATGGCGCTGCCCTGCTGAAGTCTCTCCCCTCTCCCGCGCACGGGGGAGCGGCTGGGGGTGGGGGGACTCACGCGATTTGTTTATAGACAGTGAGCGTCTGATTCGTGTAGTCAATGGTGACTGCCCCGAATTGGTCCCAGACATCGGAGCCGAGCAGGCCGACTGCATCGCCGCCGAGATGTGACTCAGTAAAATCTGCGCTCATGATCGTCTTATCCGGCAGGTGTATCTTACCGAGGTTCCACCGGTTGATATTCACCGGCGTGCCGGTCTCCGCGCCGCCTACGCCGGAGACTGGTTGTGGAGCGCCGGCAACCTCCAGGCCGAGTCCCTGCGCCACCGGTGTGTTGAGCAATGTCGTCGCGGCACCAGTGTCCACCACAAAAACAAACGGACCCTGGCCATGAATCATCAGCGAGGCAAACACGGTGACGCCATCCGCCGGGTCGCCCTCCACCTGCACATGAACGGTGATGCCGTTGCCCGTATTGATTTGCTGCGCCTGCCCAATCTGGATGGCGCACCCCGAAAGCAGCGCAATGCTGGTGATGCAGATGCTCACCAGCGCAACCATGCGTACCGCGCGCGATATCGTCCACCGCATAGAAATATGCTCATCCTCCCTATCTGAAACCTCAGGTGTATCAAAGTGTTTGTCTCTGCCGCGCCCACACCAGCCGGGCAGGAACATCCCTATGGTACCACTCACATTCAACCCCCGAAACCGGACGATTGTCACTGACTGTCACTGACCAGCCGATTAAATCGCGTCAATCCAAAAGCGCAAGATAGAAGAAGCTTTGCCAGTGCGAGCAGGTTACGATAAAGACGTCGCCTGTCGGGAGCGGCAACAACACCTACACCTATACATTTCGGAGGGTACCCATGTTGCTGAAGAATAAGAACGCGGTGATCTATGGGGCGGGCGGCGAGATTGGTGGCGCAGTGGCGCGCGCCTTCGCCCGCGAGGGGGCGCGGGTATTCCTCGCCGGTCGCACGTTGGCTACACTCGATGCGGTGGCGCAGGATATCGCCAGCAGTGGCGGCGCCGCTGAGACGGCGCAGGTAGATGCGTTCGACAAAGAGGCGATAGAGCGGCACCTCGAGGAGGTTGTCCAGAAGGCGGGGAGCGTTGATATCTCCTTCAACGCCGTTGGCATCCCCTATAGCCAGGGCGATCCGTTCACCGAGATGCCGCTGGAAGAGTTCACCGCTCCGCTCGCTGCTGCCATGCAAACGCAGTTCTTGACGGCCACGGCGGTGGCGCGGCATATGGCGAAGAAAGGCTCCGGTGTGATTCTTACGATCACGGCCACACCCGCGCGCCTGGCAAACCCAAACTCCGGCAGTTTCGGCGTCGCCTGCGCAGCCATCGAGGGTTTCTGCCGCCAACTGGCGGGTGAAGTTGGCTCGCACGGCATTCGTGTCGTCTGCCTTCGGTCAACGGGTTCGCCGGATGGGCCGAAGCTGAGCGAGTTCATGCGCCAGCTTGCTGAACTGGAAGGCATGTCGCGTGAGGCATTCGTGGCGCGCATCGCGCAGAAAACCGTGTTGAAGCGCATGGCGTCGCTCGCCGAAGTGGGGAATATGGCGGCGCTGGTGGCCTCAGACTACGCCAGCGCAATGAGTGGCACCGTCGCCAACATCACCTGTGGTGAAGTCGTGGATTAGTTGGTTCTGGTAGCTCATTATGCGGTAGGGCGGACAGGAATGTCCGCTCTACCTGAGATCCTTCTGAGGCGCTGTCACCACTGGAAGCTGGTAATGGCGCTCCACTCCTGCTGTGTGGTGGTCTGCCACTCAAAGAATGAGACGCCGATGCAGCCGAGGGCGCGCGCCGTCTGCATATCCGCCGTCACTTCGGCTGTGGTGGGTGCGGCCTGGTTGCCAGTGCCGTCGCCGCTATACATATCGTAGGTCTGCCCAAGCTCCTCCACTGGCAGCGTAACCGTCGCGGTCAGCCCGCCCATTGCCGCGCGAATCGTCGTGATAGAGTCGGTGACGAACTGATGCACCTCGTCTGCGGTGTACTGGTGATAATGACGGCCATGCCAGTAATCCATCGGCGCAATCACGTTCCAACTGGCGGCGATGGCGGCGTAGGGGTAATATGGCTGCGCAAAGGGATGGTAAACGGTGGCCACCAGCAACGTGCCCGGTCCGACCAGCGCGCGCACCAGTTGCCCATAACTGTAGACGCTGGCCGTGTCGTCCACCTCCTCGATATCGGTGGCGATGCCGTCGGCGTGGTCGCCAGACTTCGTGACATACTGGGCGACGGCCTGCGTCAGCCGCAGATCGGCGGTGATGTTGTCGAGATTGGGGTAGACCCAGGCGATTACCGAAATGCCTGCGGCATGAGCGACCGGCAGCAGACGGTCCAGCGTGTTCTGCCCGTAGAAACCGTATTGCGTGATGGCGACCTCAGCGTAGAGATGCGTAAAGCCCGCCAGCTTCGCCGCATGCACCAACGCATTGATGTCGGCATGGTGCGCCTGATAGTTGGTGAACCACATGCCTTTGCCGGTCACTGGCGACCAGATCGTATGCCCGTTGACCATCTGCGTCACCGGATTCGGCTCGTTCAGCGCAACCGTCCCACTCCAGAGCCAGCCGGTTTTCCCAGCCACCGTCGCCTGATACCAGGGATGTCCGGCGCTATCGCCCGCCCACGCCGTCAACTGCACCGGCGTGCCGATTGGAATGCCCGCCAGCGGTAGCGATGACGCATCAGGCTTCATATAGAGTGAGGCGGGAGCCAACAGCGTGCCCGCCGTTCCGGTGGGCAGCGACCACGGGCCGTTCGCCTGTGGCAGGAACACCGATTGTGGATCGGGAACGTTAGGAAACTCGCACGCGCCCTCTTCAGCGTTCTGTGGTGGATGCGGTCCCAACAGGCTTGCGTCTATGTAGCCGTCTATACCGCTCCAAAAGCGTACATGCTGCCAGGTCACGCCGTTGCTCTGTATGCGTTCGAGCGCGGTGACATCCGTGCCGCCAAGCAGTTCCGCCAGCATCGCGCCCTGACCACCCGCCACCGCATAGACGGGCGTACACGGTTGCTGCGCATATACAATGGCCGGCGCAGGCGACACGGCGCTTGCCATATGTTTCGCCTCGCCCGCATGCGCGTTCACCTGCCGCGCGTACAATCCATAGCTGGTGATGAGCAGCAGGCAAAGCGCGATAACTGGCACGATGTGCCCGCTATCTAGAAATGAACGCCAACCATGCCCACCACGCGCTGATCGCGTCCCCATGTCTGCCGCTCCCCACATATTCATTATTTATCGCAACGCCATTTCACCCAGCTAAAATTGTCTGTTCCTAGCCTGCGGAGGCAGGCTTCGTCGTTCGTAGAGCGCTTCGGCGCAGGTTCACCCGCCGGCCAATTGCGCCAGCGCAAGAGTTCTCTGCCAATAGTGTACCAGTAGTGTACCAGCGATAGCTGAGATGAAGCTGAGCCAGCGGTCCTGCGTTCAGCGCGCGGATGTGACTTCTGCCAGGCGCATCGAAAGCACGCGCGAGACGCTATCGCCGCCCATCGAGATGCCATAGATTGCGTCGGCGTGAGTCATCGTCACACGGTTGTGCGTGATGACGATGAACTGCGTCACCTGCGCCAGTTGCTTCAATATCTCGCAGAAGCGCATGACATTCGCCTCGTCCAGCGCCGCATCCACCTCATCCAGCAGACAGAAGGGCGGTGGATTGGTTTCCAGCAGGGCAAAGAGCAGCGCCGCAGAGACCATTGCGCGCTCGCCGCCGGAGAGCAGCGAGAGGTCCTGCACCTTCTTGCCGGGAATCTGCACGAAGACCTCGATGCCGCCAAAGCCAGGCGATTTCGGCGCAGGACGTGGTCCCGCCAGCTCTTCTTCCTCATCCTCATCTTCTGACGCCTGCCGTTTGGGCGCAGTCAGTTCCAGCCGCGCCGCGCCGCCGGAGAAGAGCGTGGTGAAATGTTGCTGGAACCGCTCATTGACGGCGTAGAACGTTTCCTCGAACTGGCGGCGCATGGTGGTGTCGAGTTCAGCGATCACCGCGCGCAGGTTCTGCGAGGCCATCTCCATATCGCGTATCTGTGCGCTCAGGAAGTCGTAGCGTGTCTTCAGTTCTTCGTAGGCTTGCGGCGCTTCGGGATCATAGCCGCCCAGGTGCTTCATACGGTTGCGCAACTGGTCAATCTGGCGACGCATGCGGGCGGCGTCTTCTGGCGTCAACACCGGTTCACTACTCACCTCATCAGCGTCATACTGCGTGTCCGCTGTCGCAGGTGATTGGCCGATGATTGCTTCGAGCGGGTCTTCCTCCTCGTTCTCGCCGCTCAACTCTTCGCGTATCTGCTGCGCCAGCGTCTCGATGGCGTCGCGGGCGCGCTGCGACTCAACGATGGAGCGGCGATATTCCACCTCTGCGGCGGCTAACTCCTGCCGTTCGGTGTTCTGCCCATGTTCGAGTTCCTGTGTCTGCCGTTCCAGGTCCGCCTGGCGCGTATCATGCGCGCGCAGTTGCTCGCCCAATTCCTGCGCCCGCTGGCGTAGCTCGGTCAATTCGGATTCCTGCGCGGCGGTCGTTTCCAGCAATTGCGCGCGTTGCAGCCCTATCGCTTCCAGGCGCTGGCTGCGGCGGCTCATCTGCACTTCCAGTTCACGCGCCTGCGCCCGCAACTGCTCAACCCGCTGCCCCAGCGCCTTCACCTCTTGCTGGTGGAGCGCCGCCGTCGTGCGTGCCCGGGCCAATTCCTCCTGCTGGCTGCGGCTGCCGGCCAGCAATTCGTCCACCTCCGCCTGGATGTCTTCCACCTGCTCATTGGCGGCGCGCTGGGCCTCTTCCTGCTCTTGCACCCGCGCTGTAGTCGCCGCCACCTCCTGCTCGATGCCATGAATCTCTGCCAGCAGTTGCTCAGCCACCGTCGCGCTCACCTGGAGATCGTTCTGCGCGCGCTCCTGGTCGCGTTGCAGCGCCGTCACCGCCTTTGCCAGTTCCTGCGCCTGCTCCTCTGCCCGCGCCAGTTCCTTGCGTAGCGCCTCCGCCTGCCGTTTGCGCTGCTCCTGCAACGCCAGCGCCCGCTCTGCGCGCGCCTGTAACTCGACGATGCCGCTATCCAGCCGGTCTAGCTGCGCGGGCAACTGGCGCAGTTCGCGTTCGCGCGCCAGCACACTGTTGTCGTTGTGGTCCTTGTTGTCTTTTGCCGTCGCGTTCGCAGTGCGCATGCCGCCGCCACGCAGCCAGCCGCGCGGATGCAGCAGATCACCATCGAGCGTCACCACCGGGAAGGGCAGCGGTTTCCCATGCCAGAGCCGGTCGGCTACGGCGGCGTCACGCACAATCACGGTATCACCCAGCGCCCGCGCCACCAGCGGGCGTAGCTCCGCCTGGCAAACCACCACCTCACGCGCAAAGCCGAATGTGTCGCTGTTGTCAGATGGCGCGGCTGTTACATCATGCGCCTTCGATGGCGCCGGACCATCCATCCAGAGGAAGTGCGCGCGCCCGGCATGCTGAGCCCGCAACCATGCCGCGCCGCGCTGCGCCTCGGCTCTGGTGCGCACGACCAGCGCATTGAGCAGTGGACCGAATGCCGTCTCAATTGCCAGCTCAAAGCCATCCGGCGCGCTGATGAGTTGCGAGAGGATGCCGACGATTGGCGGACGTTCGCGCTCGGTTTCTGGCGCATCGAGCAGCGCCCGCGCGCCATCGTCCACGCCTTCCAGCGAGCGTTTCCACTCTTCCAAGAGCGCCAGCCGGTCGGCGGCGGCGCGGCGGTCGCGCTGCGCATCGGCCACAGCAGCGCGCGATTGCTCGATCTCCGTCTGCCCCTCGCTGATCTCACGCGCCAGGTCCTCGCGCTGCGCCACCAGCGCCTCCACTGCGCCGCGCGCCTCCTCGAAGCGCAGCCGTTGCGCCTCCAGTTTCACCTCAGCCGCCTCCACCTTCTGCCGCCCCTGCGCCACCGTCTCGTTGCGCGCCGCCAGTACGCGATTGCGTTCACCAAGCTGGCGTTGCAACCGCCCCAACTCGGTCTGCGCCGCGCCCAGCCGCGCCTGCACCTGAATGGCATCGCGCTGCGCCGCGCGTAACCGCGCCTCCTCGCGTTCCTGGTCCTGGCGGGCGGCATGCAGCGCGCGTTCCAGTGTTTCCAGCGCGGTGTTGCTGCGTTCGGCCTGCGCCTCGGCGCGCTCCACCTGCGCCTCTAGCGCGCCGACATGCGCCTGCGCCGCGTCCACCGCCTCTTGCTGTTGCTCCTGTTCGCTCGTCAGGTCAGCCTCCTGCTGGTCGAGGCTGGCCATGCGTTCGTTGGCCACCGCCAGTTCGCGCTCAATGGTCTGCAAGCGAGTCATCGTCTCGCCGCGCTCACGTCGCAGCGTGGCGCTATCGGCGAGTAACGTTTCGCGCTGCTGGCGCAACTCCTGTATCAACCCATCCTCGACGGCCAGCGCATCCTGGAGCTTCTCAATGCGCAGCGCCAGCGATTGCTCGGTGGTTTCGGCCAGCGTGCGCGCAGATTGCAGTTCGCGCCACTGGCGGCGATACCAGATACGCAGCAGGCGCATCAATTCATCACGCGCTCCGGTGAACTCCTGCGCGCGCCGCGCCTGCTCCGCCAGCGGCGCCAGACGCGGCTCGATCTCACCGATGATGTCATAGAGGCGGGCGAGATTGCTCGCCGTCAGGTTGAGCTTCTGCTCGGCCTCGTTGCGCTGCGCCTGAAACTGGCGGATGCCCGCCGCATCCTCGAAGAGCGCGCGCCGTTCGTCTGCGCGCAGGCTGAGCGCCTGATCCACCAACCCCTGTCCGATGACGGTATACGAATCGTGGCCGATACGCGCCTGCGCCAGCAGTAGCAGCACGTCCTTCAGACGCACGCGCTGGCCGTTGATGAGGTATTCGCTCTCGCCGGAACGGAAGCTGCGCCGCGTGACCGTTACCTCGCTGAAGTCTGAGGGGAGCCAGGCGTTGCTGTTATCGAGGACCAGGCCGACCTCGGCCATCTGCGCGGTGGCGCGTCCCTGGCCGCCGGCGAAGATCACGTCGTCGCTTTTCTTGCCCCGGAGCTGGCGCATACTCTGCTCGCCCAGCACCCAACGTATCCCATCCGCGATGTTACTCTTTCCGGAGCCATTTGGCCCGACAATGGCGGTGATACCGGGGCTGTATTCGAGTGTTGTACGGGGCGCAAAGCTCTTGAAGCCGTGCAATTCCAGCCGTTTGAGATACACCGCGTACCAATCCCCTCTGAAAGAGCACCCATAGTCGCTCAGTGCGCCGAGCAAGGCGATAGAGAATCAACCATCAGCAGTATAGTCTCAGGTTCGGCCAGAATGGGGAGAAGTCGCGCAGGCAATGGCCTGCATAGGCTATGAGGCAATGGTGAGATCGAGATGAGAAACTGGTCAGGCTATGACAGACGCTACCGCAATGTGGTATGATTGATGTGGTTCCTCGCGGGAGTAGCTCAGTTGGTAGAGTACCTGCCTTCCAAGCAGGGCGTCGCGGGTTCGAGTCCCGTCTCCCGCTCCATTCCTGAAATTACCTGGGGCTGATGGCCACTGAAAGAAATGGTCCTAAGCAGGGTATCTAAGGCTTCCGTAATTCGCATGAAATTGGAGAGAAATTCACTCCAAATTCGCGCATTCTTTTTGCCTCCACTATTCCCCAAATCTTCCCGAACAACTCGCTCACAAGTGCCGCATGATTCTCTCAATGGAGTAGCCACGCTCTGCAAAGAGCAGTGAGGCGAGAGATCGCACGCATAGTTATATGCCATGGAATGGTATCTGGGCACTTCCAGACAACTCCCGACATTTCCCGACATTTCCCGACATTTCCGGACAAACCCGCCACACGGCGACAAACACGCCACGACTTTCTTTGTCTATCTATGTTTATTGCCCGATTTCGCTCTGCTACTCTTGCGCTTCTCTGCGCTTCTCTTTCATCATAGACGATACATGAAATAGAACATGCGTTCATACAATCGCAGTGCGTTCAAGCGATTAGAAAGGTGGCATCCATGTCCTTTACATCCTTCATGACCTCCACACCTCTGGCTGACACAGACCCTCTGCAGCGCTCATCTACCACCAGCGCCATCGCTCCCTTTGCTCAGGTGGATTCGTTGGATTCGCTTGATGTCACCACACCACCTCTGGCGCCTCATACCGCTCCTTATCAGGCATTCGTGCAGTTTCGTCTCGCTGCCGACATCCCTGCGAGTGTTGGCAGTATCACTCAGCTTCAGCTTGTGCATCTCTGCGCTCGCTATGCCGAACAGTTGGCGCTCCTCAAACCTGATATGGCCGACGCTCATGATACGCTCACCCATGCCGCTCTACTCCTGGACCTGGGTCGCTGCGTAGATCAGGAAGGCAATAATGAAGCGCGCTCTCTCGTCCATCACTTGCTCGCACAGCTTTCCCTGGCCGGTTATCGCGCCTGTGCTGGCCTAGGACCAACCGGCATCCTTGCCCAACTGGCCTTGTTCTCCAGGTATTCCCATCATCTGGCTGCCTCGCCTATCGCTACACCGTCTCGCGCTCGTAGGGCATCAGCAGCGCCACCTGTCATCTCTCACCTATCCGCCGCACAGGCGCCTACCTTCCTGCAACGCCTGCCGGTCACTCTGTTCCCCTCTGTCTATCCACGCGGCATCCTCACCCCTGATCTGGTGCAGCGCCTCCATCACTTCGGGCTGCATACCTTTGGCCAGATCGCGCGCCTCGATGAATCCATGCTGCGTCGCCAGTTCGGTGACTTCGTCGGCGCCTTTCTGGCCGCCGTCGCCATCGGCGCAGATCCGCAGCCCTTCACACCCACCCGGTTGCCCCCACATCGCGCGTTCCGGTTGCGTTTCGTCTCGCCTGCCACCCCGGAACGATTGCTGGCCGCTCTGCCCGCCTTCTGCACTGCCATCGCTCACTGGCTGGACGAGGAACACATGACCACGCAACGTCTTTCTCTCTGCCTGTGCTGGGCCACCGGCACCAGTCAGCAGACCTCCTGGACCCTACGCCAGCCCACGGCTCAACCACACCTGCTCCTGGGAGAACTCTACCGTCACCTCCTGCCCTGGATCCAGCATACCCGACATACCCGACATACTCAGCATACTCAGAACATGCCAGGTGAGCAGGGCAGGGACGAGCGTAACACCGACGAGCGCGAGCAGATTGAAGACCTCCGCCTCACCCTGGAAGACTTGCATCCTGACTTGCCGCAGCAAACGGCTCTAGCATTGCTGGAACACCGATGGCGTTTGCTACAGTCACCGCAGGCCACCCAGCGACAAACCATCCGGACGCTCGCTGAAACGCTTACCAGCCGCTATACCTCGGCTTCTCTGCTTATGCACCCGCAGGTTACCCATCCCGACGCCGTCTTCGCTGAAGAACGCTATGCTTTTGAGCAGATCAGCAGTTCCTCTGATATCTCTGACACTTCCCGGCGAACAGCGAGAGCAGCGGGAACAACCGCTAGAAGAGCGAGCAGCACATGACCAGA
>Ga0070734_10002477_pt1 | contig 22202 bp, 25 predicted proteins | sample Coa_R1_8_FD_66444 | JGI IMG/M metagenome (GOLD analysis project Ga0070734, IMG submission 66444) | Surface soil microbial communities from Centralia Pennsylvania, which are recovering from an underground coalmine fire - Coalmine... | ecosystem: Environmental > Terrestrial > Soil > Unclassified ...
CAGCCAAGCCTGACGCTTCTTCAGCAGGCCAGATTCGCAGCTTCCGCATCAGCAAGCTTGATCCTGCGACCAAGAAAATTGAATTGGAGTTGGCGAAGAAGTAATTGCGGTCTGAAGCGAAGGGACCGAATTTGAGGGCGAGGCCGACTTGCGCGCCGAGCCCCGCGCAGCAGGGCTGATAAATCTAACCACATCCAATCTCTGAAAGCGGTTTGGAGCGAAGCGACAAGGATGCCCGAACTTCCAGACATAGTCGTATACATGGAAGCGCTGGAGCAGCGCGTCGTGGGGCACGTGCTGGAAAATCTTGAGGTCCGCGGCCCTTCGCTTCTTCGCACCGCCGATCCGCCGATCTATGCGATTCAGGACCACAAGGTCACTGCGTTACGCCGTGTGGGCAAGCGCATCGCCTTCGGTTTTGATAACGACCTCTGGCTGGTCTTTCATCTCATGATCGCCGGCCGTCTTCACTGGAGCCAGAAGAAGAAGCCTGCTGATGGCCGCCGCACCCTGGCCGCCTTCGATTTTGACAACGGCACACTTACCCTCACGGAAGCCGGCACACGCAAGCGTGCGTCCTTGCATCTTGTTCGTGGAGAAGTCGGCCTGGTCGCGCTCGATCCCGGTGGCGTCGATGTCTTTGCCATTTCGCTTGACCAGTTCAGTGCCGTGCTTACTTCAGCGAATCATACTTTGAAGCGCGCTCTCACCGATCCACGGCTCTTCAGCGGGATCGGCAATGCTTATTCCGACGAAATACTTTTTCACGCGCAACTCTCGCCTGTGCTGCTCACGCAGCGTATCAAGCCTGAAGAAATCAAGAGACTCTACGAGGCCACAAAGCAAACGCTGACGCAATGGACAGAGAACCTTCGCAACGAGTCGGGCGCAAAGTTTCCTGAGAAAGTTACGGCATTCCGCGATGAGATGGCTGTCCATGGACGCTACGGCAAACCTTGCCCGCGTTGCGGCGCGAAAGTCCAGCGCATCCGCTACGCCTCAAACGAGACCGATTATTGCCCGCACTGCCAGACCAACGGGAAGCTGCTGGCCGATCGCTCTCTCAGCCGCCTGCTGCGCCAAGACTGGCCGCGCACGCCGGAAGAACTGGAAGAGCGCAAAAGGGCTTGAGAACCCGGATCATCGCTTCTTGTCGCGGCGATATTCATCCGAGAGACGTTCCACGTCAGCCTCACTGGTAATGCCCAGCGTTTTGCCCTTGGCGTGGGTCCGCGTGAGCAGGTTGTCGACGCCTGCGCGCGCTTTCGGATCATCGGCCAGAAAGAGCGTTTCCGTTAGCTTGGCCACCAGTACTTCTTTTTCGCCATTGCCGGCATAAACCAGGGCCTCCGCAACGATCACAGTCTTGCCGCCGCGCAGCACTGAAGCTACGCAACGCAACCGGTCGCCCACTGCCGGGCGCAGGTAGTTGATCTTGAATTCCACTGTCAGAACATCCTTATCACCGGAAACGGAGCGAGCCGCGCCGCCAGCCGTGTGATCGGCCATGGTGGCGATCACACCGCCATGGATGAACCCATGCTGCTGGCGCAGCCGCTCCTGAACGACGAGGCTAGTTTCGCAGGTCCCCTCGGACACTTTGTCGAGCCTGATGTTCAGATCGCGTATGAAATTCGCCTGATAAAAAATACTTTCAACGCTTTCCATGCCCAACCCTTCCGATTTCATGCGGTCATCGCTACGGCTTTTTCTTGAATTCGCCGTGTTTGCCTTCACCCGACGTAAATCGCTGCGCGCCTCCTCTCGACTCTCCCGAGGCCAATACTTTTAATCCATGCTTCAATTCGTTGCGCCGTGCCTCGCCGGGGGAGAGAGACCACTGCTCATAGACTGACACGCGATCGGCGCGCATACCTTGCTGAGGGAATTCCGCGAGCGCATGCGCCATCTCCTGTGCGACTGTGAGCGCCTTGCCCGGATCAACTAACCTGTTGACAAGCCCCATCTGCAAAGCTTCTTCACCGGATACGCTGCGGCCCGTAAGGATCAGATCGAGCGCGCGGCCCTGCCCGATCATGCGAGGCAAGCGCACTGTTCCCAGATCGATCAGCGGAACCCCAAACCGGCGGTTAAACACGCCGAAGACCGCGTCCTGTGCGGCGATGCGAAGATCGCACCACAACGCCAGTTCCAACCCTCCTGCAACCGCATGCCCCTCAATGGCCGCGATGACCGGCTTGTTCAACTGCAACCATGTTGGTCCCATGGGGCCTGAGCCGCTCTCTTCAATCGCGGTTCTGCGACCATCGGCCACTTCGCGCAGATCGGCTCCCGCGCAAAAAGTTCCTCCGGATCCGGTCAGCACAGCCACGTTTAGCCCATCGTCGGCTTCAAATTCCTTGAACGCGCTGGCCAAAGCAGCCGCGGTGGCGGAGTCTACGGCATTGCGCACTTCCGGACGATTGATGGTGACCGTCAGGACTTTGCTGTCACGTGCGGTGATAACTGAGTTTTTCGACATGAACTTTCTCGCAATCCACACTCATCCGCGAAAGTCCGCGGTAGCGTGCTTCTTTGACGAACGCTGAGCATTGCGTTGGGCTTTCTCCGTGTCCTCTGTGCCCTCTGTGGTAAAGATCCTACCGCCGCGCCGCAGCGTGTGCCGTTGCCGTGATTTCCGCCGAGACGGCTCCGATCCTCTCCAGCGCTGTCCTGACTTTTTCTGGTTCGTATCCCACCGTGATACGCAAATGATTTTCCGTACCCAGATACCCGCCCGGCGCCACCAGCACAGAAGCTTTCCTGCGGATGTGATCGGCCAGCTCTGCTGATGGCATATCAAAGTTGTAACGCACAAACGCTATTGAAGTCGCAACCGCACGGCTCACAGAGAACCTGCCGTCTTGCGCCTTCACCCAGTTTTCCAGCACCGTGTGGCCTTCGCGCGAGAGCTTCTTCTGGCGATCCAGCAGCATCTCTCGCTTCGCAGGTTGCAGCGCAATCTCCGCCAGCTTCATGCTCGGCCCGGAAGCGGCGATCACCGCATATTCGTGGCGACGCCAGAGTTCTTCAATCATCTCTGGCGACGCCACGGCCCACCCGATCCGCAGCCCGGCCAGCCCATAGGCTTTCGACATGCTGTTCACGCAGATTGCCCGTTCGTACATTCCCCAGAAACTGGGTCTCTCGTCACCTGCAAGTTCCGTGCCTCGATAGACTTCATCCGCGTGCAGCCACGCGCCGGTCTTTCGGCAGATGCTCACGATCCGCGCCATCTCTTCCCGCGAAAGAATGCTGCCGGTTGGATTGTTCGGATTCACAATCGAAATGAGTTTGGTTTTCGGCGTGGCCAGTCGTTCCAGTTCATCCACATCCAGCCGCCAATTATTGTCTGGGCGAAGCCGTGTCTCTTTCACTTCGCAGCCCGCGTTTTTTGCCAATCCCCATACTTGACGGTAGCCGGGTGAGACGACGATGACCTCATCTCCGGCTTCCAGCAGCGTGCCGCATACCATCCAGTTGGCTTGCGCCGCGCCCACCGTTACCAGCACGTTCGCCGCCGATGCATTGGGATACAGCGCCGCAATACGCTCGCGCAACACGCCGGTGCCGTTGACTTCGGGATAGTAAAGCGGCAGTTCCAGCAGCGGTCGCGCATCTTCACCGGCGAGCAGATCGCTCACGCTGGCGCATTTTACCGAGCTGTCTGCCAGGTTGATCTCTACCGTGCGCTCAAATTGCGATTGAAAATATTCCAGATCAAAGTTTTGAAAATTCATAAAACATCCTGCGAGCCTGATGTCTAACTTCCTGACTAATCGCGCTGCGCCTCGGCGTTCCTCTGCTTCTTCCAGTAAAGATAAAATGGTACTCCCAGCAGCACGATCACAGTCCCTACCAATGTCTCTTTTCTTTTTTCCACCGCGGCGTTGAGCGCCCACAAGCTGCCCAGCACAACGTAAATCGCCGGCAGCCACGGATATCCTGTGCATCGGTAAGGCCGCGGTAAGTCCGGCTGCTTGCGTCGAAGCACGAACAGCCCCACCACGGTCAACACATAGCTCAAGACCATCATGAACATCACGTAGGTAAAAAGCTCGTCGTATTTGCCGCTCAGTGTGAGCACCCCGGCCCATATCCCTTGCAGCACCAGGCTCATCACCGGCGTGTGCCAGCGCGGATGCACTTTAGCCAGCGCATGAAAAAAGATTCCGTCCTCCGCCATGGCGTAATAGACGCGCGCGCCGCTCATCAGGCACGGAGCCATGGCGCCGAAGCAGGAAAGAGCTACCATCATGGAAAGCCACGGCGCTACCCTGCCGGAAAACATTGAGACAGCCGCTGTTTGCGCCACAGCATCCTGCGCCGCGATCTCGTTCATGGGCAAGGCATAGACATAAACGGCATTGATGGAGATATAGACAACACCAACCAGTAGCAAACCCCAGATCAGAGCGCGCGGCACGTTGCGCTGTGGGTCTTTTACTTCGCCGCCAACAAAAGTGATATAGACCCAGCCATCGTAGGCCCAGAAAACCGCGATCAGGGCGATGCCCACGCCGGTGACAATCGAGACGTGCTCATTCGCGGCGGGAATAAGCGAATGGCGGAAATGGTCCCATGATCCACGACCTAGGAGCAGCCCGCCGATCACAAAGGTGCCGATCGCGCCAAACTTTGCCCAGGTGGCGATGTTCTGCAGCACCGCGCCTTTCTTCACGCCAAAAATATTGATCAGCGTTTGCAGCGCAATGGCTGCCAGCGCGATCAGGTGCCCGCGCGTGATATCGACGAATCGCAAGGGAAGAATGACCTGCTCCGCATGCAGCGCCGGAAAGGTTTGGCCCAGGTAGGTCGCGAATCCCACGCCCAGCGCGGCCACGGTCCCGGTAGCACTGACCGTGAAGTACATCCAGCCGTAGAGAAAGCCAGCGGTATCGCCATAAGCTTCACGCATGTAGACGTACTGGCCGCCAGCGTGTGGAAACATACCACCGAGTTCGGCAAAGGCGAAGCAGGTCAGCAGCGCCATGCCCATGCCTACCACCCAGACGGTAAGAAAAAGCCAGGGATGGCGCGTGTTGATGGCAACATCTTTGGCGGTGAGAAAGATGCCCGAGCCGATGATGCCGCCCGCGAGCAACAGGATGGAATCGGTAAGCGAAAGTCCGCGGACGAGTTTAGCTTCGCTGGGCAATATGAGGTCCGCGCGTAAATTGCGGCTTAGATATAATCTCGTTTTCGGTGGACTAGTCAAGGGCTCGCATTTTTTGGCGACGTTGAAGAACTGAATCTTGGGGACCTTTCATGATCATCAAGCCACTCTACCTGCTAGCCGATAGCCAATTGTTATTTGTGAAGAGCGGCGGTGATTCACTGGCCGAAAGAATCCGCGCGGACCTGGATACAAGCAATCCCAAGGCGGCATACATTGGAGCTTCCAACGGCGATCAGCCAGAGTTTTACAGCCTGTTTATGGCCGCAATGGAATCGATGGATATCTCCGACTGCCGCCTGGTGCCGTCGCAGCCATCACGCGAAGACATTTTGTTCCTGGAAAATGCTGACCTGATCGTGCTTTCCGGGGGCAACGTAGAACTGGGCTGGCAGGTGTTCGAGCAGAACGGGCTCAAGGAATTGCTGCCGCGAAAGAGATTTGATGGCGCGGTCCTGATGGGCGTTTCTGCCGGCGCAGTCCAGCTTGGATTGGGATGCCTGAGCACGTCAGCGCAGCCGAAACAAATTGATATGTTCCGCTTTGCTCCTTTCTATGTTGGAGCGCATGACGAAGAGAATGACTGGTTTGACCTGCGAGCATTGGTGAACATCGCTCAACCTGACACGCGAGCGATTGGTCTTCCAGCGGGTGGAGGAGCGGTGTATTACGCTGACGGAACGCTGGAACCGCTACGCAAGACGCTGATCGAAATCGTGAAAGAAGACGCGAAGATCACAGAAAACCTAATGGCGCCGCTGGATCCGAGCCGCCTGCCTCAGGGCTGACAACCAACTAAGGCTGATTGTCAATTTCCCGTTCGCTTATGTCCATATCCATCATCCGAAGCACACGGGGAGAGCCATGAGTGTTCGCTTTTCGGATCGGCTTAGCTATGTAATTGCGCCGCGGGCTCGTAAGGACAAAACGGATCGGAGCCCAGCGCATCGCCCATGTAGGCAAAAGCGCGGGCGCGCGATCCTCCGCAGATGTGGTTGTATTCGCAGATTCCGCATTTTCCGTGAAACTCGCTCGGCGTGTGAAGCCCGCGAAATATTTCAGAGTTGCGATAGACATCAACCAGAGACCCGGTGCGCACGCTGCCACAGCGCAACGGCAGAAAACCGGAAGGATAGATATCGCCCAGATGGGAAACGAAAACGATCCCGTGGCCGTCGCGAATTTGAAATCCCCTGTAAACCGAACTGCTCTTGATTTGGGCGGCGGGCATGCCTTCGGCCCGCATTCTGTTAAAGGCGAGACGGCGGTAGGAAGGGGCCTCAGTGGTCTTGACCGCGAAGGGCGCGCCCGGGACAAGATCAAGCACCCAGTTCATGATGCGCTCGCCTTCTTCCGGCGAGACAGGATTCAGGGCCTTGCCACGGCCAACGGAAATCAGGAAAAACAGGCTCCAACGCATGACGGGAAAACTAGTCCTGAGCAGTTCGTAAATCGCCGGAAGGTCATCGATGGTTTCTTCTGACACCAGCGTGTTTACCTGAATGGGAAGACCGAGCCGTCCTGCGTGGCGCGCTGCTTCCATTGTGTGTTCGAACGTTCCCGGTACGTTGCGGATCGCGTCATGCTTGGCGGCGGTCGATCCGTCAAGGCTTAGTCCTAGGGCCTGAATGCCATGCTGGTTCAGCTTGTTGATGGCTTCATTGGTCAACTCAGGCGTGGCGCTGGGCGTGATGGAAACGTCTAGGCCAAGGCTGCGCGCATAATCGATCAGTTGATAGATGTCATTGCGCCGCAAGGGGTCTCCACCGGTGAGAATCAGGTGCGGCAGGGGATCACCAAAATCGAGGAGTTGGCGAATGAAAGCTTTGCTTTCCTCGGTGGTCAGTTCGAGCGGATGCGAACCTGGCATGGCTTCAGCGCGGCAATGCTTGCACGCAAGGCCGCAGGCCTGGGTCATCTCCCAGTACACCAGCATTGGATTTCTGGAGAAATCCTGTCCAACCCGACCCATATCTGGAGTTCTATGCGCCACCACCATGCTGCTCTCCCTCTAATCCCAAATTTCGTAAGCTTTAACTTAGTGTCAGGTCAGAGAAATGGATGTGATAGAAGTCACAGTTGGTTCGTGAGAATAGGAGCCTCGAATCGGCCAGCCCAGCGCTATTACGGCCAGACAGATGGCTGCTTGTGCCCGACGGTCGAGAGTCAGGGACGGTTCGGCAGCTTCGCCTTGCGGTCTTCCGGCTTCATTGCATTGAACTCCGCTGATTTGCCCTTGGGGATGCTCAAGACCGTCCACGCGGCACCGCGCAGGTGTTTGCCCACATAAAGAATTTGCCCCACGTGATAGGCCGTATGCATCAGGCTGCGGTTGATCGCCTGCAGGATCGTATGCGGTTCACCGCGGATGGTCACCGTCTTCACAAAATCTTCCGGCTTGAGCGACGCGACGGTATCAAAGACAATCTTGAAGCTCTCTTCCCAGCGACGCATCAGATCGGCGCGCGTGTCGACCGCGGTCAAGACAAATTCCTGGTCGCGATTGCGGTCCGGCTTCTCACCGTCTGTAGTCAGAAAGTCGAGCCAGCGTGAGCGCAGGTTGCCTGCCACATGTTTCACGATCTGGGCAGCGCAGTTAGATTCGGGGTCGGGAAGCTGAAAAAATTCCTCGTCGTTAAACTGGGCCAACCCGCCATCGGCGAGCCGTTTGTAGCCGCGAAAGCTGCGGCGCACCTCATCCAGATAATCCACCTCAAACGACCGGGTATCGGCCATCGTTCAACCTCCTGATTTTTCTAGCTTAGCAAGAAACTTGCACCCGAAAATGCCTCTGGTACGTATAACTGTTCAAGAGAGGGCACTTGGAGCAAACGGCGGCATTTGAAGACGATAGGCTCAAGCAGGCGCTAACCCGGTCAGTTACGGGCGACGCTCAGGCCTTTACCGAACTGGTGCGCGAGCATCAGGGCATGGTCTTCAGCATCGCCTATCACTTTCTCCAGGAACGCTCTCTGGCGGAAGACCTGGCGCAGGAAGTTTTTCTGGAGCTGTTTCAAAGCATTGATCGAATACAGTCTCCGGCGCACCTGACGTATTGGCTGCGAAAAGTCACGTCTAACCGTTGCATTGACCAGGGAAGAAAGAAGCATCGCCGCCGCGAGATGGCTCTGGAAGAAGCGCCGGAACCGGTTGCATCGTCATCTTCCGCCGATCCCATGCTGCTGGAGCGGTTGCAGCAGAGCCTGGCGACGCTGCCGGAAAAGCAGCGGCTGGTGGTGATCATGAGGTTTCAAGAGGGGCTGGGCCCGGCAGAGATCGCGGAAGTCCTGGAGATGCCGGTGAACACCGTGAAGAGCACGCTGCACCGCTCACTGGCTGACCTGCGCAAGGGCCTGACGCGCAAGATTCGAGAGGTACGATATGCATTTTTCTGAAGACGATCTTCGAGAAGCGCTGAAGCGCAAAGATCCGGGAGAGGGTTTCACCCAAAGGCTGATGGCGCGAGTGGAGCAGGCCAAGGCTGAAGGAAACACGCGGCCGGTGACAAAGAAGGTCAAGGGAAAGTTTCTGTTGTGGTGGCGGTTGCGCCCAGCCATGACCTTTGCTGTGGTGGCCCTCGTGCTGCTTGGGTTTGCCTGGGTGGGTTTTGAGTATTCAGAGTATCGGCATGAGCAAATGGCCACGAAACAACGGCAGCAACTAGAAGAGGCGAGGCGGCAAAAGGAAGAGGCCGAACGCGCACGCGACCAGGCCATCCTGGCGCTCAGGATAGCCCGCTCCAAGCTGAACCACGTGCTCGAACAGGCCCAGATTCCCGTGACCGTCGACCCAATCAGGAGACAACGTTTATGAACCGAGCCACTATCAAGCAAACCACTATCAAGCAAACCATGCAAACGCTATTGCGAATCCTTGTGGGAGTGGTCCTGTGTTGCGCGTCGTCTCACGCTCAAACCCAGGCCGGCCAGTCGCAAAACGGCAGACTGCAACTGACCAATCTCGACAAGCTAAGTGGCAAGGCCGCGAACGTCACGGAGGTCACCCTTGATGGTCCCATGCTCGAATTGGCGGCCAAGTTTATTGCCATGGACGAGGACAAGGAAGATGCCGAACTGGTTGGGATCATCAAGAACCTCAAGGGAATTTACGTCAAGAGCTTCGAATTTGATGACGCCAATCAGTACAGCGCGGCAGACGTTGAGGCCGTTCGCAAGCAGCTGGCGGCGCCCGGATGGTCATGCATCGTCAATGTCAGGAAGCGCACCGGAGAGAGAAATGAGGTCTATCTTCTCAAGGACGGTGAGAAGGTGGCCGGTGTGACCATTCTGGTAGCCGAAGCCCGGGAGTTGACCATCGTGAACATTGTGGGCGCGGTGCCGATAGACAAGATATCGGAACTTGAAGACCACTATGTGCGCGGCGTGCGCGATGAGCAGAAGCCCAAAAAATCCGGGGAGGCCAGCAATGAAAAGAAGTAAAGGGCAGTTTCTAATTGTGGCGGTCATGGTGCTTGCTGGGCTCGCGTTGCCGGCTCAGGCCGTTGCGCGCGACGACTTCGGCAGGATCGTCCATCACATTGAGGCGAACTATCACGTCCATCGTCAGCATCGCTGGGTGATGGGACTGGCCGGTTTCACCGTAAAGTTCTGGCATATTGCGGGCGTGAAGAATTTCAAAGGAGCAATCTTTGAGAATCAGCCGTTTGTGAATGCGGCGTCTGATACACGGTTTGATGAAGTTGTCCGAGCCGCCATGGATTCAGGCTGGCAGCCGCTGGTGCAGAGCTGGGACCGCCACACCGGCGAGCGCACATTCATCTATGCTCAGGATCTGGGCAAGGACATGAAGGTGCTGGTGGTAAGCCTTGAGTCGAATGAGGCTGTGGTGCTTCAGGTGAAAGTGGATCCCAAAAAGCTGAATGACTTTATGGAGGAAGCCAACGCCGGTCATCACGGTCGTCCAGTCCGTCGCCAGGAAGCTGAACCGCAAAGCGATCCCGAGGTCAAACTGGCGGCGTCAACTTCTCCCGCCTGGGATGGGATCTGCCTATTGGTACAGGATGATGCGCCGCCGGTGACGGAGCCATAAACTCAGAGCCTTGCGGCCTGGTTTTTGAAGCTGGAGCCGGTTTGCTTCTTCGCTGCATCGGTCACGGCGATCATGAGGTCTTCCAGGTGGCGATGCGCGGTTAGATAGCTGATCACCATCATCCGGATTACGGATTGCCCGCTGACCTGCGTGGTTGAGATCCATCGACGGCCGTTGCGCGTGACCTCATGCACAATCGCTTCATGGGCAGCGCGGCGCTCTTCCTCGGTGATCCCAGTGCGCTTTACACGAAAGTTAACGATGGGCAGCACCTGCGGCGCGGCCAGCTCAAACAACTCTGAGCTGCGCACCCAGTTGGCAAAGAATGCCGCCAGCTTTAGTTGGCGGTCTATCAACTCTTCATAGGCCTGGCGTCCGTGCACCTGCAAGGTTAGCCACAGCTTGAGCGAGTTCATTCGGCGCGACCATTGCGTGCTTACCTGAAAATTATCGAGCAGCGGCGCAGGGCCCGTTGTCGTCCTTTTGGGCATGTAGGGCGTGCTGGTGGCAAAGGGCTGTTGCAGCGCTTCCGGATGCGACGTGAGCACCACGCCGGCGGCAAAGGGCATCGCAAGCCATTTGTGAGGATCGATGGTTACCGAATCCGCGAGTTCAATGCCGCGCACCAGACCGCGATGCGGGTCAGAGAAGATGGCGGCCGCGCCGTAAGCTCCGTCGAGATGCAGCCAGAGGTCGTGCCGCTTGGATATTTCTGCCAGCTTGATCAGATCGTCGATCGCACCTGAATTCGTTGTGCCGGCTGTTGCCACAACGCAGAACGGCGCAAAGCCTGCATCTTTGTCTTGAGTGATCTGCTTTTCCAGTTGATGGGTGTCCATCTGCGCGGCATTAGTGACGGGAATGCGGCGTAGCGCCTTGCGTCCCAGTCCCAGCAGACCAGCGGACTTATCGAGAGAATGGTGGGCTTCAGCCGATGTGTAGAGCACCGGGCGCGCCTGTATAGCAGAGAGTCCTTCCTCTACCGACTGAGGGAAGTGCGTTGCCAGCGCCATGGCTAGTGCGCTGAAGTTGGCCTCATTTCCGCCGCTGGTAAAGGTGCCGTCAAACGGCCTGCCCCAGCCAACGCGTTCGCCGATCCAGCGCACGGTTTCGCGCTCAATCCGCGCGGCCAATTGTGAGCGCGCCAGGCTTGCGAGTTGGGGATTTAAGGCCGCCACCAGGGCTTCACCCAGCACTGCCATATAAGTTGGTGTGGGATTCATCAGGCCAAAATAATTGGCGCTGGGAACATGAAAGCCCTCGACCACCATGTCCGAACAGATCTGGTCCAGGACCGTTGCGGCATCTTCGCCAAGCTCCGGTAGAGGCTCGCTGAGGTCGGCAAACTTGCGCAGCTCTTCAGGAAGCTGAACGGGCCGCTGGGCCAAGCCGGAAAAATATTCATCAATGCGGTCAATCAGTTTGTAGCCAAGGCGGCGGCGTGTTTCGGAATCAAAGTCGAAGGGCATTGGTGTATCGGATTATTTTCTCATTGCGAGGGACTCTTTTTTAGTCGCATTGTCTTGGGCGATCGAAAAATAATCTACCGCGGATTTACGCGGATGAGCGCGGATTGGCGGCAAGGTCCGGGTGATTGGAAGATCGAAAACAAAAGCTTTCTGACGACGCAGACTATCCAGCAAAAAAAGGGCGGCATCGCTGCCGCCCAGCCTCTGGAGGGAGGAGAGAGAAGGAGATCTTATTTTGATTGCTGTTTTTGTTCTGCCTGCTTCTTCATATTCATGCGTTCCTGCCGATGTTGCTGGCGTTCCTGCATGAGTTGAAGCGCCTTCTGCCGTTGCTCTGGAGTAAGCACGGCATAGACTTGCGACCGCATGCGCTCCTTCTCCACAATCAGGTCAGTCATAAGCTGAGCCTGTTTGTTGGCAAAGGTGCGGGCCTGGTTCTCGTCAAAGCTTCCGTTTATGTTTGCGTCTTCCGCCTTCTGATTTTGGCGGAGCTGCTGCATCATCGGCTTGATCTTGGTCTTTTCGTCAGCCATGATGCCTTTGATCTGGGTTTGCTGGGCCTCAGTCAGGTTCAACTGTTTGACCATATGTTTCAGCATCCAACCATTGTTGCGGCCAAAGCCCATGCCGCGATGCTGGGCAAAAGCGGTTGTCGCCAGGCCTGCTGCCAAGGCCATGAGAATGGCGGCGAGAATGATCGATTTTTTATGCATAACCAACTCCTTTTACTTGTTTGGGCGGCAGCTACATCACCCCGGCGCTGCGCCGGGAATCCCCGCAATGGGCTACCACTAGTGTTAACCCGGCGAGGAGAGAAACAAAGTTATGAGTTGTTAATTCGCGTAGTATGATTCCTTCACGATTCTTAACCCCATCCTGATATCTACAGGGTTTAAGGTGACTACGTATGGTCTCAGTCCTGCTCATTGACGATGACACAGAGTTAAGCAAGCTGCTGGAGGAATATCTCCAGAGCGAGCAATTCGAGTTGCACTCAGCGCATGATGGTCCCAGCGGTTTGGACAAAGCGCTGGCCAATCACTACGCGGCCGTGATCCTGGACGTAATGCTTCCAGGCATGAGCGGGCTTGATGTGCTCAAGCAGCTTCGGCAAAAAAGCGCGGTGCCAGTGCTGATGCTGACGGCGCGCGGCAGCGAACTGGACCGCATTCTGGGGCTGGAACTGGGCGCGGACGACTATCTGCCCAAGCCTTTCAATCCCCGCGAACTTGTCGCTCGTTTGCGCGCGATCCTGCGCCGATCCGCTAGTGGCGCGACGCCTTCAGCATCGCAGCCAGTCCATTTAGCCGGTGTTGATCTGCATCCGGATTCGCGCAGCGTGACCTGCAATGGCAAACCTGTAGCGCTTACCGGGGCGGAGTTCGATCTTCTGTATTCATTCCTGCGCAGTCCCGGCAAGATCATCAGCCGTGAGGACCTGACGCAGGCTGCGCTGGGCAGGCCAATGTCTCCCATGGACCGCAGCATTGACGTGCATGTGAGCAATCTGCGGCGCAAGCTGGGGCCTTATGACGGAGAGCAGGAGCGAATCAAGGCGATCCGCGGCAGCGGTTATGTCTATCTTCTTCCGGGAGAGCAGCAGTGAAGTACCGCAGCCTGTTTTTAAAGATATTCTTCTGTTTTTGGCTGGCTGCCGCTGCGATGATCGGGGCATTGAACCTGATGCTCTGGTTTTCCTTCGCACAGGACCCCAATCCCGAACACAGACGCGGCGCGCTGGGAGAAGCGCTGAACCTGTACGCGGAATCGGCAGTGCAGGTGTATGACAGCGAAGGCCCGCAGGTGTTTGATCAGTACGTAAACCGGTCACTCAAGGAAGCCGGCACCGAAATCGAGTTATTTGATGGCGATGGAAGATCACTGACTGCGCCAACGCCCGCAGAGGCGTCTGCGGTTGCGGCTGAGATCAAGGCTACGCAGCAACATGTTTCCCATGTCACAGAACTGGGGAGGATTACCTGGGGACGGTCCGTGGTTGCGCCCAGCGGACGAGTTTTTATTTTTGTTACGCGCTTGCGACAGCCTTACGTGTTCCGTGGCTTGCCGCCTTTGGGCATCGCGCTCAGCATTCTGGCGGCCGGCGTTATCTCCTATCTGCTGGCGCTCTACCTTACTTCGCCGGTAAAGAAGCTGAAATCCGTTGTGCAATCGTTTGCTGAAGGAAACCTGGAAGCACGCGTTGCGCCGCAGTTGGGCGGCCGGCATGATGAGTTGGCCGATCTGGGACGTGAGTTCGATCACATGGCTGAACGCATTGCAGCGCTTATCTCATCACAAAAGCGCCTGCTGGCCGATATCTCCCACGAACTGCGCTCGCCGCTTGCCCGGCTTACCGTGGCGCTGGCCCTGGCGCGCAAGAACACCACCACTAAAGGGGAATCAGCGCTGGACCGGATTGAAATGGAATCTGAGCGCGTGAATGCGCTGGTGGGACAGCTGCTAGCCCTTACGCGGCTGGAAAGCGGCGCCGAAAGCGTGCCTCCTGAAACAGTTGCTCTAGAAGAGCTACTGGAAGAAGTGATTGATGACGCGAACTATGAAGCCAAACCGCTGCATAAGGAAGTGAGAGTGCTGCAGCTTGCGCCTTGCCGCGTGCGTGGATCATCCGAGCTCTTGCGCAGCGGAATTGAAAACGTGATTCGCAATGCCATTCGTTATACGGCAGAAGGCACCGCCGTTGAGGTTTGCCTTACCACGCGGCTCGACAATGCCGTTGTGACGGTACGTGATCACGGTCCGGGCGTTCCCGAATCCGAGTTACAGCACATCTTTGAGCCGTTTTATCGCGTGGGCGAGGCGCGCGAGCGCTCCAGCGGCGGCGTGGGCCTGGGACTTTCCATTGCCGACCGCACGATCAAGCTTCACGGCGGCACTATTCGCGCGGAAAACGTGAATGGCGGACTTTTAATCACCATAGGCATTCCGCTCTCCGTTGCGCCGGCCGCGGTGCAACCTGCCGCTGAGAAAGTGCCCGTGGCTTAAAGGTGCTGGCTTAGGGAAAGCACATTGCTGTCAGGGTCTTTGAACCATGCGACTTTGTCTCCGTTCGGCGTAGTCCAGATGCCGTGTTTCTGGTCCTGGACGAAAGGATATTTCTCAAAGGTAACGCCGCGTCCATTCAGCCATTTCACCGTCGCTTCAATATCGGTAACTTCCCAGCCCATTACGGTGTATTGGGCAGGAGTGAATTTAGCACCCTTTACAACGCGGATCATGGATTCGCCGGCCTGCATGACCAGCGCAAATTGATCGTCGCTCACAAATTTGAAGCCAAGCTTGCCTTCATAGAATTCCCTGGAGCGCCTGGAATCTGTGGTCGGAACAAAACCTATGAGTTTGCCAGCAGAGAGCATAGGTGACCTCCTGAAAGTCAGGGCGAAACAATAACACGTCGCGACGGGTCCAGGTTGTGCCCCAACGTCCTGGGAGGGAAGGATCAGGATCTCAGGCGGCTTTTTCTCCCGGCTCTTTTGCTTCAGGATGTCCGCGCTCGGCCGCGGCATTCTCAATTTCTGAATTGATCTCTCCGCCCATCAGGATGGCCATTCCAGAAATGTAGAGCCAGAGCAGCAGGACGATCACAGCGCCCAGTGATCCATAGGTCTTGCTATAGCTATTGAAGAAGTGCAGAGACGCGCGGAAGAGCAGGGAAGCGCCAATCCACGTCAAAACACCCACAATAGAGCCAGGGGTGATCCACTGCCACTGTTGCTCGGTGTCCGGGCTCCAGTAATACAAAATGGCGAAGGACAGAACCACAAAAAATAATGCAATCGGCCACTGCACAATGTGCCATGTGATGACCGCTACATTGCTCAATCCGACGTGCGATCCAACAAAGTCAACAATGTCACCTCCATAGAGAACAATCGCCAGGGCGGCTATGGTGAGCGCGGAAATTGCAACGGTGAGAGCGATAGCAATCAGCCTTTGCTTCCACCAGGGACGAGAGTCCTTTACGTGATAGCAGCGGTTTAGCGCGTCCATGATTGATACCACGCCTCCGGAGCCAGACCAGACCGCTAACACCAGGCCGAAAGCAAGCTTGATTCCGGTACTGTTATTGGCGATCTCTTTCAACGTCTTCTGCACCAGGCTGTAGGCGTCGCCGGGCATGAAGCGGGCGGTGTAATTTAAGAGGCTCGATTGCAGGTCATGGCTCTGGGCAAAAAGTCCCAGCATGGCCATGAGGAAAAAGATCATCGGGAACAGCGCGGAAACAAAGTAGTACGCCAGCGCGGCTGAGCGGGTGAAAACCTCATCTTCATCAATCTCATGATAGACACGCTTGGATAATTGCAGCGGCGTGAGGCCGCCGAGCTTCCATGGCGATGTACGTTCCTTCACGGCTTCCGTGTGAGATTCCGTTTGTTCCGCAAATTTATAGAGACGCATCCCCAATACTCCGGCTGCATTCAGAAGTGGCCTTGTCTGTTCAGTTGGATGAGATATGGGGAAGAAGGGAAACTGCTGGCCAGAGTTGCCGGATATTTAATCGCCGATTTTTAATCACCCTGGGGAAGCCAACCGGATAAAAGAACCAGGCAACTTTGCGATGAAATTCTCTAGTCATGCACAAGAGAACCCGTCACATTGGCGCCGGGGCCTTCTATTCCGTTCCGCTCCCATCAGGGTGAGAGAGAAAAGAATGAATACTCATATGACGGCAAAACCACAGGAGAGTTACCAAAAAGTAAGCAAATAAAGTTGTAAAAAAAGTTTTACAAGATGGAACCTATTTTCCGGGGAAGACGTATTACTAACCAAGAGCTGCAAACATCGTCAAAACGGATGCAGCACGAGAAAACAAGCAGATTTTTCCTGGAGGCATTATGGATGCTAAGTGGAACAATATCGTGGATAACACCATGGTGAGAATTGCAATGGTAGTGGTTGGTTTTGGCGCGTGGCTGGCGATCGGCTACAGTTTGCTGGCGGCCTAAAGGCGGAGTTGCTTAATTAGCTCCGCTCCAGCTGTTCGTTTATCCAGCGGGGCGAAGCGGCAGGTTTCAGACTCGGGCTACTTCCGCGTTCTTGACTGAACCGTAACGTGTTTCCACGTACTCGTTCAGTATGTCAAAGAATTCGGCGACAATGTGGTCGCCCTTCAGCGTAGTCATCAGCCTTCCGTCAACAAACACCGGTGCCTTGGGTTCTTCAAACGTTCCAGGCAGTGAAATGCCGATGTTGGCATGTTTGGATTCGCCGGGCCCATTGACCACGCAACCCATCACAGCAACTTTAAGCTCTTCGATACCTGGATACTTGTCTTTCCAGACCGGCATGCTGGTACGGAGATAGCTTTGAATTTGTTCAGCCATCTCCTGGAAGAAAGTGCTGGTCGTGCGTCCGCATCCGGGGCAGGCGGTGACTTGCGGAGTGAAGCTGCGAATCCCAAGCGATTGCAGAATCTGCTGGCCGACAAAAACTTCTTCAGCGCGGTTGCCGTTGGGGGCCGGTGTGAGCGATACGCGGATGGTGTCCCCGATGCCTTCCTGCAAAAGCACTGCCAGCCCCGCTGCGCTGCCTACAATCCCTTTGGCGCCCATGCCAGCCTCTGTGAGCCCAAGATGGAGCGGGTAATCGCACCTGGAAGCGAGCATGCGATAGACATCGATGAGGTCCTGAACGCCGCTTACCTTGGCGCTGAGAATGATGTAGTTATGCGGCAGGCCAAACTCTTCGGCGAGCTCCGCTGAACGCAATGCGCTCTCGACCATCGCATCCATGGTGACATCGCGCGCGTCTTTTGGATTTGCGCTGCGGGAGTTCTCGTCCATCATGCGCGTGAGAAGTTGCTGGTCCAGCGAGCCCCAGTTCACTCCGATTCGTACCGGCTTGTCATTCTTGATGGCCACTTCAACCATGGCGCGAAAATTGTCGTCATTCTTGCGGCCTACGCTTACGTTTCCGGGATTAATGCGGTACTTGGCCAGGGCCTGCGCGCATTCAGGGTATTTCGTCAGCAAAAGATGGCCGTTATAGTGGAAGTCGCCGATTATGGGGACGTGGATGTTCTGCTTCGCCAGTTCCTCAAAAATCGCTGGCACGGCCTGAGCCGCGGCATCGTTATTCACTGTCACGCGGACCATTTCCGAGCCCGCCCGGGCCAGTTGTGCCACCTGCAGGACGGTCGACTGCACGTCCGCCGTGTCAGTATTTGTCATTGACTGCACGACCACGGGCGCATCTCCGCCCACGCGCACATTGCCTATTTTTGCGGTTACGCTCTTCCTGCGCTGAATGATTGCCATTCTCTTTAGTTTACCTGATTTTCCCGGGGCATTCGCTGCAAAAGGGGGTTACCAGAGGCCTTCTCCTCAGGCGTGAAACTGGGTTATTCGCTTGTGGTATCAATCGGCTGGCGGGTTTTCGTCGAAATACTAATTGTGTCGATCTTGCCAAAGCCCAGGTGGCGAGAACGGGCAACCAGGCTCAACAAATCTCGCTCCAGAGAAACGCAAACCGCGTGCGCTGAAAAACCTACCGACGCCAATCGGCGACATGTGAATCGGCCGCCAAGGCAAAAAATAACGCTGAAGGTCGAATGGTGAGAAGAATGCAATACCCAAGCCTCCGTCGCTCATAAGCGTCAAGGATTCCATGAGTGGCGGTCAGGGCGAATAGCAAGACCGCCAACATCCATGGACGGCGGAATGTCCTGACCGCTGCGCCACACAAACTGCGAGGATTGCGGTAAACGTGAGCGAGTGTGATCCCCGGTGCCCCTAAAAGAGCTATATGGAATCCCCAGGCGAAATGTAGGCCGGGAAGATAACGGAAGTTAATGAAGCTGATATCCAGATCAAAATGCACAGTGCTTCACCTGATCGACACGGATAACACAGATCAAGGATCTGTTTGCCACGAAGCTCTGACCGTCGCCAAACCCGTGGCGTATACTCGACGATGTTAGGGAACGCGGAGGAAAGTATGTTTCACCTGATCTGGTATGTACTTATTGGACTGATCTCGGGCGTTATCGCGAAAAATGTGATGCACGTGCACATGACGCTCTTCTGGACGATCGTGCTTGGCATCATCGGTTCAATCGTCGGCGGCGGCGTTAGCCATATGTTTTCACGCCCCACAAACCAGCGATTTCATCCCGCCGGGCTCATTCTTTCCACGCTCGGCGCGATCCTGGTCCTGTTCATTTGCTACAAGCTGAACATTCATTTTCCCGCGGTCAACCCGTTCTAGAAAAGCCTTATCACTGATTTACACGGATGACACTGATCAGGAAAAAGATCAGGTGATCAACGCGTGATCTGGAGATCAGTTCCACGCGCAAAAGAGCCTACACTGCGAGTCTTGGGTAGGCGTAAAAGGGGATAACTTCCAGTCATACCCGTCCAACGACGTTTTTACTCCCTGGCTACAAAGCGATTATTCGATTTCAGCGTGGCAGGCGGGCCCGTTGGACCCAGTGTGATCGCCAGACCCCATCAAGCTGTAATGCTCGACCAATCTCGCAGTAGAATTACCAGGAGTACTTTGTGGAGACTTTACCACATCAGGAAATTCCTGAGATTCTGTACCTGGATAAGGGCTGGAGCCTCACGGAACAAGGCTTTGCTCGAATCGTTGATTTGTTGAACACTCAGGGTGCGCCCCGATCTATCCTTGAATTTGGCAGCGGACGCAGCACAGTCCGTTTTTCCCTCACATTTCCTCAAGCCTCAATTCTCTCGCTAGAGAGCGATCGGCTGGAGTTTTTGGAAGCGCAGCGCCTCGCGCATCAGTTCGGACGCGAAAATGCCATTACTCTCCGCCACTGCCCGCTGGCTCCTCACGCCTATGGCGATGGTGAAATCGCTTCTTATCAATCAGAGCCACTCGTGTGCGAACGCCGGTTTGATTGTGTGATTATTGACGGTCCCCCATTTTATATATTGCGTGGACGGGAAATTTGCCTCTATGAGTCCTACTCCAGTTTGGAAATAGGCGGTCTGGTCATCCTGGACGACTTCTCTCGAAAAGCAGAGCAGACGATTGTGGCCAATTGGCTTTCGGTCTATCCGGGAAGCTTTGCTCCGCCTCGGGTTCTTGATAGCCGTCACGGTATTGCCGTGCTGCAAAAAGTCAAATCAGTCGCTCCCAATTGGCAATCAGAAACCCTCAAGGCAGACAGGCAAAAAGTTGCAGCGCGCAGGCGACGGATTCGCGACGCGTTGGTGCATCTGGATGACAATGCGTGGCTCGTACTACTGAACCACTTGTACCCGAATGACGCGGCTTCTCCAAACCGCTCTGCAGGAATGATGAAAGCAATAAGGGACGCTCACGGCGTATCGCAAGAACAGATAAGGGAAGCTCTTACGAGTGATGCAATGCTGCCAGATACTGACCGCCAATTGCTGGTGGACAACTGCTTCAAGATCCTTGAGAACGAAATAATGGAATGACCGTGACCACAGCCACGGGAAAAATCTGATTCATCGCCAAACCCTGGCGTATACTCGGCGATGTCCTGGAAACGCTGGAGGGAATGTATGTTTCACCTGATCTGGTATTTACTTATTGGGCTGATCGCGGGCGTTATCGCGAAAGACGTGATGCACGTGCACATGACGCTCTTCTGGACGATCGTGCTCGGCATCATCGGATCCATCCTCGGCGGCGCCGTCAGCCACATGTTTTCGCGCCCAACAAACCAGCGATACCACCCCGCCGGCCTCATTTTTTCCACGCTGGGCGCGATCCTGGTTCCTCTTTATTTGCTTTAAGCTGAAGATCCATTTCCCCGCGGTCAACCCGTTCTAGCCAGAACCTTACCTTTGATTTACATGGATAACACTGGTTAGAAAAGATCAAGAGATCGGGAAACCGGGTAATCTGGTAATCGGGACATCAGAAAACGCAAACCTCATCACTGACGCAACATGGACCACACTCATCAGCAACCTGGAGGACAGAATGAAAGTTGAGATACGTTCCTGCCCCACGTGAGGAAACAACAAAGCCAAGGTCGCGAGTCTCGTGGCCATGATTAAAAAGCGGCTGGGCATTGATGCCGTGGTTACGCCGGGCAAGACCGGCCAGTTTGAAGTGCTGGCCGATGGTCAGACAGTGGTGGAGCGCGGCGGCAATTGGTTCACCAGAAGCTTTGGCGCCGGCTATCCTGATCTTAATAGCGTGGTTGACCAACTTGAGAAGCGCCGCGGCTGAGAAAACCTTGCTCCTGATTTACACGGATAACGGACCAGGAAAAGGATCGCGGGATCAAGTAAATCGGAAGCGTTCTTATTTCGTAAGAGGATGCTGCATATAGAACTCCCAGAGCACGCGGCTGGCATTGATTTCGTCTGTCGTCTTGCCGACGATCCACTCCGGATACGGGTTGCCGCCGCTGGGCCAGGTATGGCCTCCACCTTCGATTGTGTAAAAAATCACGTCGGAAGCGCAGTTGGTATAAGCAAGACGGCGGACGTGCGACGAGACTCGCGTTTCAACAGGAGACCCCTTACATTGGTTATGTTGCGCCACATGGGCGGTCCAGTCGGGGATATTGGCAAATGGCCTGGGCGCGATCGGCGAATTTCCGCCGAGGTAAGGGGCGAATTTGTCGGCCGTGCCGTGAAACACCATTGTCGGCACCGGCTTGGAATCACGGCATTCCCAGGGGCCAATGTGTGCAGCCGCTACCGTACCCACGGCTGCGATCCGGTCAGACAAGTTGCACGATAATGCAAAGGCCATGCCGCCGCCGTTGGAGATTCCGTCGGCATAGATGCGGCTGGGATCGATATTGTATTCAGATTCCAGCTTGTCAATCAGTTCAGAAATGAAGCGGACATCGCGCGGAAGAGTTATCCGTCCCCCGGGCCAGACATGCGGGCCGGAGGTGAAGCCATCGAAAAAAGCGCCGCTCCCATTCGGGTAGACCACAATGAAACCATACTGATCGGCCAGATCGTTCCAGCGAGTCATGTTCTTTTCCACCGCGCCCCAGGTGGCTGCGGGATGGATGCTGATTATTAATGGCGTTGCTTTTGACCGCTCATAGCTTTTGGGCACGTAGAGGAGGTATCGGCGCGTGTTGCCCGAGGAGACGATGCTTCCATTGGTCTTATCCATGATGGAAAAAGACGCGAATGCCAGCAGGATGATCGCCAGCGGTAGACCGATGACGATCCCCAGCACCCAGAAAATGATCCTTTTTGTTCTGCGTTTCATGGCCGGAAAAACCTTACCACTGATTTACACAGATAACACGGATGAGGAAAAAGATCGGGTGATCCCGCGTGATCGGGCGATCGAGAAGGCAAAAGGTTACGGCTCCAGATAATCCATAAACGAATCCACCACCTCCGCGCCAAGATTGTTGGCCTGGCGCGTGGCGGCCTGTTCCACGTTGCGCATCAAGCCTTCAAGGTAGTCGCGTGAGCCGGAAATGCTAACCACGCCCAGCGTGGCGCGCTGCCAGAGATCGGTCACGTCAATTTCAGCAATGGAAATATTGAATGAGTTGCGCAGGCGATCTT